>Ga0272446_1001841_pt1 | contig 30125 bp, 24 predicted proteins | sample YNPCB0061_FD_194587 | JGI IMG/M metagenome (GOLD analysis project Ga0272446, IMG submission 194587) | Hot spring microbial mat communities from Yellowstone National Park, WY, United States - YNP-CB-006-1 | ecosystem: Environmental > Aquatic > Thermal springs > Hot (42-90C) > Sediment | place...
CTTTCCTTCGCCAAGAGCGAAGAGCAGATTTTCCTCGGTCGGGAAATCGCCCAGCATCGGGATTATTCGGAAGAGACGGCCCGCCGGATCGATGCCGAAATCGCCCGCTTCATCAATGGCGCCTATGATCGGGCCAAGACCGTCCTCCAGGAGAACATCGATGTGCTCCATAGCCTGTCTGCCCTTCTGCTTGAAAAGGAAACCGTCATGGGCAGCGAACTCGATCAATTGATCCGCACCATGAAACCGGATTTTGTCTTTCCGTCCCACCAACCCGAGGAACCCCAACCTCCTCTTCAGACGGAAGAAACGGCGGAAGAAGCAGCACCCGAGAGTCAACCACCCGAGAAAGAGACCAAAGAGGCGTCGTGAAGCCGAAACGCTATACCCTGACATGGGATCGCTGGCGTATCGAGCTGGGTGCCGGCAGGACCTGCCTCATGGGAATTCTGAACGTCACCCCCGATTCGTTTTCCGACGGAGGCGAATATTTTACCTTGGAGGACGCAGTCGCCCAAGGGCTGCGCCTGGAGGAGGCAGGAGCGGATATTCTCGATATCGGAGGAGAATCGACCCGGCCCTTTTCCGAACCGGTTGCCGCTGAAGAAGAAATCCGCCGGGTATGCCCCGTCATCGAATCCCTTGCCAAGCGGCTTTCCATCCCCATTTCGATCGACACCACCAAGGCGGCTGTCGCCCGCAGCGCTCTGGATGCCGGAGCCACCATCGTGAACGACATTGCAGCCCTACGCTTCGACCCCGACATGGCTCCGCTTGCAGCCGAACGGAAGGTCCCGGTCATCCTCATGCATATGCTGGGAACCCCCAAGACCATGCAGGTCGATCCACACTATGACGATGTCATCGAAGACATCCGTGCCTTCCTAAAAGATGCCGTTCAACGCGCGATCCAGGCAGGAATCCCGAAAGACCGAATCGTCGTGGATCCGGGAATCGGTTTCGGAAAGACCCTTGCCCACAACCTGAACCTCATCCGGCGGCTCGGCGAATTGGCTTCCCTCGATTGTCCCATCCTGATGGGTCCCAGCCGCAAATCCTTCGTTCGGAACATCCTCAAACAACATCTTCGGGAAGGAACGGACCCCGATCGGGAACGCATCATCCACGGCACGATGGGTGCCGTGGCTGCCTGCATTCTGAACGGCGCCCACATTCTCAGGGTCCATGATGTCGCCCGCATCAAACCCCTCGTCGAGGTCATCGACGCCATCCAGTCATCTGAGGGCTGAGAGCCTTCACCCGGAACGCCGCCGCAACGCTCTTTGTTCGAGTGGATAGATGGTGACGCCCCCGGGGATGAAAATAGTGTGGCGGAATCGGGCGGATGGGGCATGGTCGGCGCCACCCCGAAAGATCGGCCCGTCGTGGCTGGTTCAGGTGCACCGGATCTGTTTGGCGAAGCCGAAAACGAACTCATGTGCCCGGCCTCGTAAGGCTGGACAAGGGCCAGACCCGCTACAAAGAAGCTATTGGTCATCGGCATGCAGTCTCACCCGATTCATGCCGAAGGAACTTCATTTGTCCAGCCCAACGAGGCCTAGGGCACATTCAAACAGGCGTTTCCGGTTGCGCAAAAAGGCCAAGACCCCTTCCCGCCGAACAAGGGCCGGTTCGGCGGGGGTGGCCATCGCAAAAGCCCGTCGTGCCCGCTCCGCCAACGCGGATGCTCACGCAGGGGCGGCCGCATTTTCACGATAAATTGTGCAAGCCTGAAATGTTCAACAGCAAATTCGGCCATTTATACCACGGTATAATCGTCACATGACCATTTTGGGCTTCCCTGTCACCACCATAAACCAGCCAAGCCGGCTTTTCGCCTCTTCCGGAAAGCTCCCCCCATTTTTTCAGTGAATGGAAAAAGTCTGCGGCGATCGTCTGACCTGCTTTGATTTCCACAGGTTTCAGCTCCTCAGCGGATTCCAAGAGAAGGTCCACCTCAAGCCCCCTGCTGTCACGCCAGAAATAGATATCAGGAGGCAACCCTCGGTTAAGATAAGATTTGAGTGCTTCCATTACCACCAGATTTTCAAACAAGGCTCCCCGTTGCGCATGGAAGGCGATCTGCATGGGCTCTCGAATGCCGAGCAGCCAGCCGGCCAGGCCCGTATCGCAGAAATACAATTTCGGGGTCTTGACCAGCCGCTTGTTGAAATTTCGATAATACGGTCGGAGCAAAAATACAATGTAGCTCGCCTCCAGAACCGACAGCCATGCGCTTGCCGTATTATGGGTGATGCCGCAGTCAGCAGCCAGAGAAGAAAGGTTCAACAATTGACCTGTCCGGGCGGCGCACATCTTGAGAAAACGTTGAAACGTGGACAGGTCACGCACCGAGAGCAACTGGCGCACATCACGCTCAACATAGGTACCGACATAACTGGCGAACCAGTCTCCAGGGGAGATGTCGCGGTCATACAGCGGGGGATAAAAGCCCTGGAACAGCAGTTGATCCAGGTTTTCCGGAAGTTTTGCTGCAACTTGAAGCTCTTCCATACCAAAGGCAAGAAGCTGCACCATACCGACACGACCGGCCAGGGACTGCGTAATACCGGATAACAGGCCGAATTGCTGTGAACCGGTCAGTACATATTTGCCTGGGATTGTCTCAGCATCCACAAACGTTTGAAGATAGGAAAGCAGCTCCGGAGTCCGTTGCACTTCGTCCAGGATGACGCCATCTGGAAAACGGGACAATAATCCGCGCGGATCGCTTTCAGCCAGAAGCCGGATGTCGGGATCTTCCAGTGACAGATACGGCTTATCTGGGAAGGCAGCCCGGGCAAGGGTGGTTTTTCCGGACTGTCTTGGACCGGTAATGGCGATGACCGGAAAACCTTTGGCCATGCGTTTTATGGTGGTGTGCGCTGTGCGGGGAATCATGTCATCCAGTGTACCCGAATTGAACAAATTGGCAATAGCATTTACAAATTGTTCAGGGGAGTCGCCAAGGCTCGTTCCCACGCTTCAGTTTAGGAACGAAGGCACGCAGGGAAGCGGACATCTGATTTGAGAAGGCTTCTCCGGAAATCCAGGGCGGTTGATGAGGCCATGAGACCTCATCCGAGAAGCTTGTACCTGCCATTTCGCCAACGTTCGAGGTCGCTGATGTAAAATGGGGAAAAGCGCCTGTCGGACGGTCCCCCGGGAAGGCTGGTCAGCAGTTCTTTCCGAGAGAAATCGGCAATCATCCGCCAAGACGGAGAAAACGTGGTCTGACGACCGGCGCTTCGAAAGATCTGCCCCTGGGTGACGGTTGCACGGCCTCCGGGAAGTTCGATCGGACCATAATCGAAGCCCAAGAATCGGGGCAGCTTGCCGCCGAATAATAGATGGTTCAAGGTAATTCGGCGGGTTTCCCCGTAGGAAACGGCTGGTTTCGAAAGGCCGACCTCGACGGCCTCACGCAGGATCTCCTCCCGGCGTCTTCCGTCAAACCACACGCTGTCCGTCTTCAGCAAAATGGCGTCGAAATTCCCGAAATAATCGTTGAACAGCGACGTTTCACCCATCAGATGCCGCAGCACATCCCGCCCCATGCCATGATTCCCAAAAACGATCTCGATTAGTTCCTGATAAATGGCCTCGAACCGGGTGGCCTCCACGGAAGCCGCATCATATCGGCCGTCCCATGCCGAAAGCCTCCTGGCAGCCTCCGTTTCCGGAAGACAGGACCGCAGGATTTCCAAGAAGGCCATGGCCTGAAGGGAGAAGAGATCGGTTTGAATCGACTGCATGGTGTCGGCATCCAGTGATCCGGCATGCGCCCGTAGCATGTCGGTGATGCGATCGGCCCGCCAGGATGCCATGGCCAAATTGATCGGTTGTGCCGTTCCCCAGGCATTCAGGTCTTGATTGGCGGTCACGATGAACCCTTCTTCCGGATCGATACGGCAGGGTAGTTCCGAGGGATCCACCCAACCGATCGGATCAAACCGCCTGTCCCATGCAGGCGTCGGCAGCAGACCACTCACCCCTTGCGGCCTGCGAGCCATCCGACCCGACATCTGATATCCGATGCCCCCGGCGTTGTCTGCCACCACCCAGTTAAAGGAGAGACACTCGAGCTTGCGGAAACAGGCGATCGCCTCATCGACACACGTGGCCTTCAGCAGATCGAACAAACCGGCAATATCGCCGGCACCCGCTTTTTGGGCACAGCTCCACTGCATGACGAGATATTCGCCGTCGATGAACGGGTCGCCTTCGAGAAGTCCCCATTCGTTTTCATATACGCTTTCGACGACGGTCCTCCCCTTCTTCGTTCGAATGGTTTCCTTTCGTATCTGAAAGGGGATCCAGCCTTCTTCCCGGAAATAACATCCGTTCCTGCAGCGCTCGATCCGAAAATCGATCTGATCCATGAAGGAGTAGGTCACCCCCCAGGCGATGTCGGGCGTTCGACCGGCTGCTACGACCGGAGCGCCGGGCAGGGTGATGCCGGCAACGGTGCGGCCTGCGATGTGCATCACCACCTCATACCAGATGGCAGGCAGGCGGTTGACTTCAAGATGCGGATCGCTGCAGACAATGGGTTTTCCGCTACGGGTCAGTTTCCCGGCCACCACCCAGTTGTTGCTGGCGCAGAAATGCGGCGCCTTGCGCAACCAGGTCATGGCTTCCGGAACGATCGGCGGCGCCAGTCGGATGGCTTTCATTCGATCGACATCGATGGAATCGCACAGATAGGGAAACAGCTCCCGGAGCTTGGCTTCCGGAATGTCGTGCTGAATCATCTGAACGAGGAATTTTTCCATGTTGCCCTGAACGTCGGCCAGCCCCAAGAACCCCATGATCTTTCCCAAAATCAGTGTATCCTCGGGCTTCCAGGGATCGATCGGCACCCTCATCAGCCGGAATTCCCAGATACGACCACGCTCCTCGAGGCACCGATTGACACCGGCTGCATAGGCCTCGAGGGCGTTTCGATGCTCCTCTGAAAGGCGGGCCAGCTCGTCCGCTGCATCGGGCAAAAACCGCATTCGCCGCATATACCGGTCGATTTCGACAAGCGCCGGATCATCGGCAAGCAGCTCCGAGGCCCTTCCCTGCAGCAAGATGCGGGTCAGCATCATCTGCAACTGCCGATCCGTTGCATGCATATAGCCAAGCGCAAGGAATGCATCGTCGAAGGTCTCGGCCACGATATCCGGAATGCCGTGCTCGTTTCTGCGAATGGTGATGAAACCATCCTTTCCCTCATGGATTGCTTTGGGCATGTCTATCCAGCTCCCTCATGTCTTGCCTGAACGAAACGCTTGGTATGAAGCAATGCGCCGCCCTTTTTCCCATCCCTTACCCCTTCTTTCCGCGAAACACCTTCCGCCAAATCACCAACACCCCTTTTCGAAGCGACTCGAACCTCTTTGCGCCGACGACAGGCGGCTTGTCCTGGAGGCTCAGCTGATGCATGGTCGCCCGATAAGTCAAATAGGCCTCTTTCAGGAAATAGGCGTGGTTTTCCGCCATGATGCCCGCTTCGATCAGGGTGGTGAGTTGACGGACATTGTCCGTCCATTCGAGAAGTCGACCGTCCCGGGAAGAACCGAGAAGCAACAAATATTGCACGATAAATTCGATGTCGATGATGCCGCCACGGTCGTTTTTCAAATCGAACGTTTCCGGATCGCTCCGCCGATGGTTCTCGAGCAGTTTGCTTCGCATATGGATGACGGCCCGACGCAAGCTTTCGGGATCCCTCGGTTTGGCCAAGATTTCTCTTCGAACGTCCATAAACCGCTCGGCCAGCACGGGATCCCCGGATACGGGCCTTGCCCGGACCAAGGCCTGATGCTCCCAGGTCCATGCCTTTTTCATCTGATAGTGGAGAAATCCTTCCATCGAGCTGACCAAAATACCGGACTCCCCGTCGGGCCGGAGCCGTGTGTCGGCATCGTAGAGTTGACCAGCCCGTGTACGGATGGTAAGCAGGTATACGATCCGCTGGGCAAGTCGGATGTAGAATTGGGCATGATCGATGGGCTGCCTGCCGCCTGTGGTCATCCCCGGCTGGGATCCGTGCAGAAAGACGAGATCGAGATCGGAGGCATATCCCAACTCCAGACCGCCCAGCTTTCCGTAGCCCACCACCAGAAACGCTTTTCCGACGAGAGGCGTTTGTCCCGTATCGGGCGTCCCGAACTTTTCGGAAATGGCCTGCCATGCAAGCATCAGCACTTCGTCGATCACGACCTCAGCAATTTCGGTCAAATGGTCGCTCACCCGCATCAGGGGAAGCACGCCGGTGACGTCGGCCGCAGCCACCCGAAACACGTTCGACTGTTTGAAAATACAGAGGCGTTCGATCAGCTGTTCGATATCCTGATCGGATGCGGCAAGCATCTTCTGACGGATTTCCTGCTGCAGCTCGGGTTTTCGCGGCGGAGCGTACAGCAGCCGGGTGTCGAGCAATTCATCGAGCAACACCGGATGCCTGGCCAGCAAATTGACAATCAAGGTGCTGGCGGAAGCCAACCGAATGATCTGATCCAAGGTGTGGGGGTTTTGCGCCATTAGGGCGAAATAGCTCGATCGCCTTCCGATGGCGCGCAGCATATCGCCGATACGGTCCAACAGCAGTTCCGGTTCAGGAGCCTTAGCCACATACCCGATGACCAGAGGCATGAGCCGGTCGAGACGCTTTCGCCCCTCCAAACTGAGGCTTCGGATGGCGCTGTCTTCACGAATCCCCGATAAAACGACCCGAACGCGATGCGCATCCGTATAGCCCAAAGTCCGCAGGGCCTCGTCGATGGCAGTGGGGTCGGTTTCTTCCAGCCATATCGATTTGGCGACTGCCTCCCACCCAGGGCCCGAAACGGCATCGTCGAATAGCGCGGTTTCGAGCAAGGTGTGGAAATGCCGGTGAACGGTTGCCGTATGGCTTGCCAGGTCCGCATCGAAGGCCGCTACATCCCGATAGCCGAGAGAGCGGGCCAGCCGCTTGCGTTCCAAGATTTCCGTGGGCACTACGTGGGTCTGTCGATCGAGCAGTTCCTGAAGCCGGTGTTCGAGCACCCGTAGAAACCGATAGGCTCGCTCCAAATCCCGGTGGACTTGTTCAGAGATCATGCGATGCTTCGCCAGAAGACGCAGCACCACAAGAATCGAAGGGGTCTGGAAAACGGCGGAAACTCCGCCGCGGATCAATTGAAACACCTGACCGAAAAATTCGATTTCCCGAATGCCTCCGGCCCCAAGCTTGATGTTCCGGGATAGTCCTTTGCGGAGCACTTCCCGTGTGATCCTCTGTTTCATTTCCCGAAGGGCGTCAAACACCCCGTAATCGAGATACCGGCGATACACGAAGGGCCGAAGCATCTCGAGAAGACGGTATCCGGAAAGGATGTCGCCTGCAACCGGCCTGGCCTTGATCCATGCATACCGTTCCCACTCCCGTCCCTGACGCTGGTAATAGTCCTCCATCGCATCGAAACTCATCACCAGGGGACCGTTTTCACCGAAGGGCCGAAGATTCAGATCGATCCGAAAGACGTGCCCGTCGGCGTCACCGGCATGGAAGACGACCATCAGTTTCCTGCACAGCTTCTGAAAGAACAGCTCATTGGAAATAGGCTGCTTCGGTTCGCTGCACCGCGTATGGCCGTTTTGGGCATAGGCGAACAGGAGGTCGATGTCCGACGAGAAATTGAGCTCCGCCGCCCCCAGTTTCCCCATGCCGATCACCACCAGTTTCTGCACGGAACCATCCACACCGACCGGAACCCCCATGTCCCTGCACATCCATTCGTACAGGAAGGCAATGGCATGATCGAGACAGGCCTCAGCGAGATGGGTGAGATCGGTCATGGTTTCGAGCAGATCGGCAGCTCCCGAAATGTCCCGCCACGCGATCCTCACCATTTCTCGTTTTCGGAAGGAGCGCAGGATCGTAGAGAGATCGGCTTCGTTCGATACGCCGCAGAGTCGATCGCTCAGGAGGCGATGGTAGCGACCGGGGAGGTAGCCGGCCATGAGATCGCCGCTTTCGACAAGATCGGCAAGGAGATGGGGCTCAAGGATGCAGGCGTTACTGACAAAATGGCTGGCGAGGAAAACCGGTGCCAGGGTATTGCGGACAAAGAGATGATCCGGAAAGCCGACACCGGATCTCGAAAACGCCTCGATGAAGTCCATGGTTTTTCGCCGAACTTCGATGGCAAGCTCCGGATCGAGGTCATCGGTCAGCGGATCGATGGCGGAACAACAGGTCATGGGGCAGGCCCTTCAAGGCATGAGAGCTATCTGAAATCGTTTGATGAATAGACACACCCAAAGAGGGGAAGGCACCGGTGAAGACGGAAGGCTTGCCCATCGGTACAGAGGAACCGGCCGACGGCCGGCCATTACACCCTTCAGGCCTTACCGCCCCAGCCGATGGAGACCGTCCCGCCGTCCACGATGACCGGAATGCGTCGATCCCCGCCCGAATGCCGAAGCATGTCGTCGAGATCCAAGGGATTGGCCTTGACATCGATAAAACGCACGTCCCTACCCGCATCGGCAAAGGCCTGACGGGCCGCACGGGTAAAGGGGCATGAAGGCTTCCCAAAAATGACAACCTTCTCTTGAGGCATGATCCGTCTCTCCACCAGGGGAACAAGACCTTGTCAGGAGGCGGCCCCCTGCTTTTTGAGCTTCTCCCACTCGTCCCGTAGCGTGACGATCCGATTGAAGACCGGATGGCCGGGGGTCGAATCCTTCGTATCCACACAGAAATATCCCAGCCGTTCGAACTGGAACCGATCTCCTGCAGCAGCGTCGACCAGGGCCGGTTCGATCCAGGCATGCGCCAGAACACGAAGGGATGCGGGATTGAGATTTCCCGTAAAATCTTCTCCTTCAGGCGCCTCGTCCGGATCCGGCTTGGTGAACAGATGGTCATAGAGCCGGACCGTCGCGGCACGCCCATGACTTGCGGACACCCAATGCAGGGTCGCCTTCACCTTTCGGCCGTCCGGCGCCCCGCCGCCCCGGGTTTCCGGATCGTAGGTACAACGAATGGTTTCGATCCGACCGGTCAGGGGGTCCTTGTCCACGCCCACGCAGCGGATGAAATAGGCATACCGAAGCCGAACTTCCCGACCGGGAGCCAGTCGGAAGAATTTCTTCGGCGGCTCCTCCAGAAAATCCTCGGCCTCGATGTAGAGCTCCCGGGTAAAGGGTATTTGCCGAGAACCCATTTCGGGCCGATCCGGATAATAGGGGGCATCGAGCATTTCGACCCGATCGGCCGGAAAGTTTTCGATGACGACTTTCACGGGATTCAGCACCGCCATCACCCGAAGCGCCGTCTCGTTCAGGTTTTCCCGAATGCAATGCTCGAACAAGGCCACATCCACAACACTGTCCCTCCGGGCAACCCCGATCCGCTCGCAGAAAGTGCGGATCGCCTCAGGCGGAACGCCCCTTCGTCGAAGTCCCGAAATGGTCGGCATCCGCGGATCGTCCCATCCTTCGACATGCCCTTCCTGAACAAGGCGGATGAGTTTTCGCTTGCTCAAAACGGTATAGCTCAAATTCAGCCGGGCAAATTCATATTGATGCGGTTTTCTGGGCGGATTCACCTGATCGATCACCCAATTGTACAAGGCCCGGTTGTTTTCAAATTCGAGGGTGCAGATGGAATGGGTGATTCCTTCGATGGCATCCGAGAGACAATGGGCAAAATCGTACATCGGATAGATACACCAGTCCTTCCCTGTCCGATGATGGGCCGCCTTTCGAATGCGATAGAGGGTCGGATCGCGCAGCATGATATTGGGTGACGCCATGTCGATCTTGGCCCGCAGCACGTGGGTTCCTTCCTCGAATTCGCCGGCCCGCATCCGCAGAAAAAGGTCGAGGTTTTCGGCAATGCTGCGGTTCCGGTACGGACTTTCCTTGCCGGGCTCGGTCAACGTTCCTCGGTATTGACGGATTTCCTCCTGGCTCAGGCTGCACACGTAGGCCGCCCCCTTTCGAATGAGCAAGAGCGCATATTCGAAGAGCCGCTCAAAATAATCGGAAGCGTAATACAGGTGCTTGCCCCAATCGAATCCAAGCCACCGGACATCGTTCTGAATCGATTCGACATATTCGACATCTTCCTTCACCGGGTTGGTGTCGTCGAAACGCAGGTGGCATCTGCCGCCGAATTCTTTCGCCAGTCCGAAATTCAGACAAATGGATTTGGCATGCCCGATGTGCAAATACCCATTGGGCTCGGGCGGAAACCGCGTGATGACCTCACCGTCGTTCTTCCCGGCTGAGACATCGGCCTCGATGATGGTTCGAATGAAATTGGACGGCATGATAGGTTCTGAGGACATAACGGCATATCCTTATCGTGAAAAAGCGTGACGGGTGACGAGTGACGGGTAACGGGCAGCCATTTTCATCCCTGGGGGCGGCGGCCCGCGCCATGACCATTTATCGTGAAAAAAGTTGGCAGTCGGCAGTGAAATTCGGCCTTTTTTCATCCCCCTGGGCGGCGCCCACCGCCATGGCCATTGAGCGTGAAAACAGAAGTCAGAAGTCAGAAGTCAGAAGAAAATCGGTTCCTGCCAATTTTCATGGACGCCGTGACGGTTTCAGGTCCCGGGGGTGGCGACGACCATGCCCCCTTCGCCCGATTCCGCCACGGCATGTTCATGGGCGGGGGCGGCACCTCCGCCCTGGACATGGATCGAGAACATCTGTGACAAATGACAAGTGACGGCTGACGGTGACCCTGTGGAGCAACCCTCTGCATTCGCCTTCCGGAAGAACCATTGGCCGCTGTCCCTGACAACGCTCAGACGCCCTCGTTCTTCAAGGAACCCTGGCCGGTAGCCTCCAACACGCTGCGCCACAATTTTCCGTTCGGATCGACCTGCTTGCGCTTACCGACCGATGCCGCCATCGGAATGTGGACGAACTGGTTGTTCCAGTGGCCGATCAGAAGTCGGGTTTTTCCGGCCATTCCTGCATGAACCGCATCCCTTCCCAGCACACTGCAAAAGGCACGATCGTTGGCATTTGCCGGAAGGCTCCGGATGATATAGCTGGGATCGATGTACTTGAGCGAAATATCGATGTTTCGGGATCGAAAATGGGCGGTGATTTGCTCCTTGAGAAACAAGCCAATATCCTTCAGCCGAACATTTCCAGAAGGATCCCTCTCGTCGTGCTGCCCATCAAAGAACTTCTGGCCTGCTCCTTCGGCAACGACAATGACGGCATGCTTGCGGGTTTCCAGCCGATGCTCGAGAGAGGCGAGCAGCCCCTTGGGACCTTCCAGATCAAAATCCACTTCCGGAATGAGCACATAATTGACATCCTGCTGCGACAGGACCACCGTCGATGCGATAAAACCGGAATAGCGGCCCATCAGTTTGATAAGCCCAATGCCATTGGGATACCCTTCCGCTTCGTTGTGCGCAGCCTTGATGGCCAGGGTGGCGACATCGACCGCCGTATCGAAACCGAAGGACTTCGACACCAGAAAAATGTCGTTGTCGATGGTCTTGGGAATGCTAATGACGCTGATTTTGAGCTTTCGCTGTTCAATGACCTCCGAAATGGCGGACGCCGCCTTGAGGGTACCGTCTCCGCCGATCATAAAAAGGATGCCGATGTTCATCCGCTCCAGACTGTCGACAATGGCATCGATGGGCTGCGGCCCCCTCGATGACCCCAAGATCGATCCGCCCCGCTCATGAATGCCGGAAACGGCCATTGGATTCAGGTCCACGATGTCGTGACCATATTCCGGAATGAATCCCTGGAGGCCGTAACGAATGCCATAGATGTTTCGCACCCCGTACCCGAAATACAGCTCAAGAACGATGGCCCGAATGATGTCGTTCAACCCCGGACACAGGCCGCCACAGGTCACCAGCGCCGCGCGAAGCTTGCTTGGATCGAAATAGATTCGCTCCCGAGGCCCCGCCATTTCGAAAGAAGGCAGAGGAAGCCCTGATTGAACGGTTTCATAGATATTTTTCGGGTGAACATCGATGACAACCCGATCGGCATCCGATACGAAATTGACCGAGGCCGATCGTCCCTGATTTTTCATGATCGGAGACAGGATCTTGGGTTCCCCCAAAGAAACAATGGCAGTATCGATCGATGCTGCATCCATAGAACTCTCCCCCGTTGACGATGAAACGCTCATACGCCGATCGGCTTTCCGTTGAATTTGAATTCCCCTTTCCCGAGGATATCGTGCAGGTGCAGGATTCCCTGAACCTTGCCGCCGGAATCGACGATCGGCAGAACCGTGATCTGATGCCTTTCCATGAGATTGAGGGCATCACAAGCCAGAGAATCCACATCGACGGCCCTCGGAGATTTCGACATTACTGCCGTGACGGGCAGATCGAAGAACTGCTTCTTTCCGGCCAAAAGCCTGCGGAGGTCCCCGTCTGTCAGAATTCCCCTCAACAGCCCATCTTCGTTCAAAACAAGAACGGCCCCCAACTCCAGACGATTGATTTCGGCAATGGCCTCGGTCATGGTGGCCGATTCCGTCACCTTCGGGACATTTTCTCCAACCAGCATCAGATCGCCTACGCGACTCTGAAGCCGCTGGCCCAAATGACCGCCGGGATGAAACTTCCTGAAATCGTCGCTGTCGAAATGTTTCTGATGGATCAGGACAACCGCGAGGGCATCTCCCATCGCCAGGATCGCCGTGGAACTTGCCGTAGGAGCCAGCCCGAGGGGACAGGCCTCTCGCTCGACGGCGACATCGATCACCAGATCGCTGGCGCGACCGAGTGTCGAATCGGGTTTTCCGGTAAAGGAGATGATCTTGCATCCGATTCTGCGAATACTGGGCACCAGGATGTTGAGTTCATCCGTCTCCCCGCTGTTGGATAAGGCCAGAAAAATATCTTCCCTGCTGACCATGCCCAGATCCCCGTGCATGGCTTCCACCGGATGTAGAAAGAGGGAGCGGGTGCCCGTACTGTTGAGGGTGGCGACGATTTTCCGGCCAACAATACCGGACTTGCCGATGCCGCTTACGATGACCCTGCCCCTGGAGTTACAAATCCATTCAACCAACTGCACAAAATGCTCGTTGACGCGATCGACAAGCCCAAGGATGCCTTCGGCCTCGATTCGAAGGACATTTCGGGCCTGCTCGATCACGTTGTCCGCCTTGTTCATGATTTTTACGCTATCCAAAAAGAATAAACCCCCTTCTGTTTGATTCAAACCTTGACACATCCATAACACTTTTTTATAGTCCCGACAAGCGTTTCTCCCCGGCATACCGGGAAAAACAGGCCGAATCGCCCGTTGTCGCGCATGCCGCAACCAATCGTCCCACCCGATCCTAAAACGATGATCTGGAAAGGATGAGAGTCCTTCCAACCATCGCTGTGGATGCAACACCTTCTATCAAAGGGAACCCATGAAACAACCTACCATCCCTGTTGTGAAGAGGTCCCTGTTTTCATGGATTATCGAAGGCAATCTCAAACTTCAGATTCTGCTCATCGTTCTGATTGCCATCACCGTCTCGGCCAGAGTTCTACCGCTGGAAATGCAGAAACGGATCATCAACGAGGCGATCGGACTCCGCAAGATGGATCTGCTGATCCGGTATTGCCTGATCTACCTCGGTGCCGTCCTGTTATCGAGCGCGTTGAAATTCACGATCACCATCATCCAAACCTGGATTTCCGAACGCGTGCTGGCCTCCATGCGAAACGCCTTGTATGCGCACATCATCATGCTGCCCCTGGTATTCTTTCGAAAGGCCCAGCCGGGAATGGTGGTATCGGCTTTGGTGACGGAGCTTGCCACCGTCGGCAATTACGCCGGGCAGGCCATCGCCACCCCGGTCATTAACATCCTGACCCTCGTCACATTCGCCGGATATCTGCTGCACCTCAATCCCCTGTTGGCAGTCATCTCCTTTTCCATTTATCCGATCATCGTCTTTCTCATCCCTATCCTACAGAAGCGAGCCAACCAGGCCAACAAGAAACGGGTGGACGCCACCCGCAAGATGTCGAGCAAAATCGGAGAAGTCATCACCGGTATCCATGAGATTCAGGGAAACGGCACGTTCAAGATCGAGAACGAGCGTTTTGCGAAACTCGTTCACAAGATGTACAAGATCCGACTGGCCTGGAACAGCTACAAGCAGGGCATCAAGGTCGGGAACAATTTCTTCGTCAACCTCGGCCCCTTCATCATCTTCCTGTTGGGTGGATACCTCGCCATGAACGGCAGGCTGGAACTCGGTGCGATGGTGGCCTTTCTTTCGGCCCAAGAAAAGCTCTACGACCCCTGGAAAGAGCTCATCGATTTCTATCAGACGTATATGGATGCAGCTGTCAGTTATAAGCGCACCATGGAATATTTCGACATTCCCATCGAATTTCAGCTCGAGGACAAATCCAGACCGGTATACGATCTATCGGGCGCCATCGAAGTCAAGGATTTGACCTTCGTCAGCGAAAGCGGCATCCAACTGTTGGACGGCATTTCCCTCTCGTTGAATCCTGGAGAATCCTTGGCCTTGATCGGCTATTCCGGAAGCGGCAAGAGCACGCTCGCCCTGTGCATCGGTCAGCTGTATGCGTATACGGACGGTCATATTTACATGGACGGGCACGAAGTGCTCGAACTGACGAAAAACGACGTGGTGAACCAGTTGGGGTTCGTCTCTCAGGCACCGTTCATTTTCGCTGGAACCATCGAAGAAAACCTCCTCTATGCCGTCGATGCCTTAACGGACATTCGACCGGACATGCCGATACCGACCCGGGACGATAAGATCGCCGTCCTACACCAAACGGGCCTTTTTCTCGATGTGCTGCAATTCGGTTTCAATACGATTCTCTCCCGGGAAAAACACGCCGATCTGGCCACGGAGCTGATTCGGGTCCGGCAGAATTTCCATCGGGAATTCAGCGATGCCCTGTCGAATTATGTCGAGTTTTTCGATGAAAACAGATATCTCTACCATGCGAACGTCATCGAAAACCTGTTCATGGGAACGCCGAATACCACCGATTTCAGCCAGGAAGATCTCACCCAAAATCCCCGTTTCATGAAATTTCTGGCGGAAGCCGAGCTCATTCGGCCCCTGACGAGCCTCGGAGCGGAGCTGGCCAAACAAACCGTCGATATCTTGGGCGATCTAGAACCGGATGCCGTCTTTTTCGAGCAAAGTCCGATCCTTCTGGATCAATGGGAAGAGGTGCGAGCCATCGTGGATCAACTCAAGCGGACCCGGCTCAATCAATTGCCGCAGAAAGATCAGAATCTGCTGTTGAACCTCGCCTTTCGATTCAAACCCGGCAAGCACAAGCTCGTATCCCTACCCGGCATCCTCGAAAAAATGATCCTCGAGGGTCGATTCCTGTTCCGGGAACACATCTCTCGTGAAGACCCAGGTGCTTTCTCTTTCTACAACCTGTCCGAGTACATCTTTTCCCAAAGCATTCTCAACAACATTTTGTTCGGACAGATCACCACCACCAACCTCAAGGCCATCGATACGATCAACCAGAGCATCATTCAGTTGATCATCGAAGAAGATTTTTTGGAAACGCTTGTCGAAATCGGTATGCAGTTCGACGTCGGAAGCAAGGGCGACCGGCTCTCTGGAGGGCAGAAGCAAAAGCTTGCCATCGCCCGGACATTGTTGAAGCAACCCAGAATTCTCATCATGGACGAGGCGACCTCGGCACTCGACAACAAGTCCCAGAGCCGGATCCAAAACCTGATCGAAACACGATGGAAAGGCAAATCGACCATCATCTCCGTCGCACACCGCCTCGATATCATCAAGAATTATGATAAGATAGCCGTCATGAAGGCCGGAAAGATCATCGAATTGGGCTCTTACAAGGAGCTCATCGACAGAAAGGGAGTGTTTTATGAGCTGGTCGGTGGAAGGAAGTGAGCCCTGCCAGGCCTGTGAATTTCAAGAAAACTTAAAAATTCTTCGACAGATCCCGTTTTTTTCGGAAACGCCCATTGAATCGCTCAAGATTTTCGCCTATTTGTGTACGCGGGAGCGGTTTCGACAGGGAGACTACCTCTTTTCCCAGGACGACGACGACGGTCAGGCATTCTATATCCTGAGCGGGGAGGCGGAGCTGCTGTACAGCAACGGCCGTCAAGATCTGGTGATCCGGCGCTACCAACCGGGAGATTTCTCGGGCGGATTGACGCTTTTAGGAAGGGCCCAACGGCTGTTTTCGTTGAAAGCCGTAACGGATATGGTCTGTCTGATGCTGACTCGGGACAAATTCCAAAAAGCCGTCACCCAGGTCCCCCAAGCCATCCCCGGAATGTTGCAGGCCATCGTCGAAAACATCTGGGAGTGGGAGAAGCGATTTCTCGAAGACCGGAGCAGTGAATGCGAGGTGTGCCGGAAACGGACCGGGGTGAGTATGATTTAGAAGGAGTCAGGAGTCAGAAGAAAAGCGGTTGACATCTGCTTGATCGATGGAGGCGGCGAAAGCCCATCGTCATGGAAATTCATTTCGGCGAAAAGGAAACTTGATGGACATCAACCAGTCATTCCAACAGGATCGGTGCATTCTCTCGTTGAATGGAAGACTCGATTCCAATGCCTCCCCGGAGCTCGACCGCAAGATCGGTGAAATCATCGAAGGCGGATGCATGCATTTGGTGATCGATTGCAAGAAACTCGATTACATCACGAGCGCCGGACTTCGGATCATGATCAAGACCGCAAAGGCCCTCAAGGGGAAATCAGGAAGTCTGGTTCTGTGCGAAATGGCCGATTATGTGCGGGAGGTCTTTGAAATTGCAGGATTCGATAAATTTCTGCCTATTGTCGCTACCCTCGAAGAGGCCCTTGCATACCCTTCATCCTGATGCACAGGCCCTTAGCGAAATCTTCTGGACTGCGGGGAACCTTTTGGGGTTCCTGACCGAAAGCAGGCAGGATGTGTAACGTTTTCCCCTTTCCTGATTCTATACGAACATTAGGACCTTTTGCCGCAACCCGCAGGGAGCCCCTTCGGCCCTCCCTGCTCATTCAGGAAAGGAAGACGCTATGCAAGAAATTCTCCTCATGATCGCCATTGTCGGGGTATGGTACCTGCTTCAGGCCCATATCCTGCCCAGGCTCGGCATTCCCACCTGACTGAAAGACAGCTGTCAGGTGACAGACAAAAGGATTCATGCAAAACCCGGAAAAACCGAAGAAACGAAATGACGATGATGAAGCGCTGATTCGAGCGATCAATGGCGGCGATATCGGTCGATTCGATGAACTGGTTCGCCGCTACGAAAATCAGCTCTACAATTTCGGCAGAAGAATGTGCAATCATCCGTTGGATGCGGAAGACATGGTTCAGAACACCTTCCTGAACGTCTTCCGCTACCTGAAGGATTTTCGCTTCGAAGCCCAATTCAAGAATTGGCTGTATCGGATAGCAGCCAGCACCTGCCTCAAGATCAAACGGAAGTCGAAGTTTTCCCCCGACGATCCTCTTTCTTTGGAGGAAATGCTATCCGAGGCATCCGGTGAAACGCCCACGGAAATCCCCCCTTGGGCATCCCTTCCCATCGACCGGCTCCTGAACAGCGAGCTGCACGATCGGCTTCAGAAAGCGATTCATGAACTGCCGGAACCCTTGCGGGTCGTGCTGGTTCTTCGGGATCTCGAAGGCTTCAGTACTCAGGAAGCCGCACAAATTCTGGATCTTTCCGAAGCCAACATCAAGGTAAGGTTGCACCGGGCCCGGTTGCAGCTAAGAAAACGCTTGCAGGAATATTTTTCATATGGAAACTGAGCCATCGGAAGAAGCATCTACTTCAGCCCATGAACATCCGTCAGCGGAATGCCTGGAGCTGTTTCGGCATTTGTCGGAATACATCGATCGGGAGATCGACGTGGTCGCCTACCGCGTCATTGAACAGCACCTGAAGGATTGCCCTGCCTGTCGCATCTGTCTCGCCACCCTTCGTCAGACCGTTTCCCTCTGCCGATCCATGCACGATTCATCCATCGACATTCCCGAGACGGCCTCTCAAAAACTGCACCAAGCCATCCGGGACTATATTGCAGCCGCTCAACCATTTTCATGACGAGGGGATTTCGTCCCCCTTCAGGCCTCCTCCGCCTCCTTCTCGATCGCTGCAGCCTCTTCGATTTGGGAAGACAGACGCTGCAGCCTCGTTTCCACTTGATGAAGCGGTTCTTTTAAACGATGCTCCACTTCCAGAAAAAGCCTATCCAGCATCTGGCCGATTTCCCCATCGAGGCGCTCCCGAAATTCCGCACGCGCCTCTTCGAGCCTGCGAAGAATTTCCCGGAGGATCGCTCCTCGCTTCCACCCCATCGTCAGAATCATCATCAAGGTCCCAAGAGACGCCAGAACACCGCCGGTGACATCAAAGGCGATCATGTGCGTCGACACCAGGACCACCGCTCCCATGACGGCCAGCCCTCCGCCCGCCAGGGTAAGCCTTCCGATATCGGAACCCGCTCTCAAATGGGCATACACGGCATCCGTCGTATTCAGGCGTTCCAGCTGATCGCGCAAGCGCTCCAAAACACCCATCCGATCGGAATGCAACGGTTCGAACAGCGTGAGATGGCTTTTCTGCCGACGGGCAATCGCATCCATCATGTCCTGAAACATCGCCCTCATCTCTTCGACGATTTCTTGTGCCACCCGCAGGGACTCGGCGTCAATTTCCCGCCGCAGGTCCTCTTCGAACCGCTTCTGGACATCGTTCATCCATATGCGAAAACCGCGATCTTTGGAAAATGGAAGGCTTCGACGCAGCAGATTGCCCACCTCCAACGCTTCGACGATATCGTTTTCCAAGCGATGACTGAGGCGGTCATAGACGCTGGATAGACGTTCCGCAACCATTCCCCGAAACGCCGCTCCCTTTTCCCGTCGAAAACTCACCCGAGATAAAAGCGCCGAAAAGAACTCTCGATCGGACAAAACCACCTGCCTTTCGTCCTCCATGCGCTTGCGCATGCTTTCCGTCACATGCCGAACGACACCCAGTGCGCTCTGCCACTTGATTCGCCATACTTCTCCGCTTTCAACCGTTTTCCGGAGGAATTCCCGAAATTCGGCAAAACCGCTGTCTGCAGCCCCTTCCATCTCCCGTTTGGCGGAAACGGCAAACACGATCGGCTCCTGCACGTGCCTCTGTCGGGCGTACTGCACCACACGCTCCCGGTGGAGGGCAAGTTCGCTCTGGGTAACCAGATCGGCCTGCTGCAAGACGAAAACCGTCTTTCGGTGCCATTCGCTCCGCACCAGGCTCAACAGCTCCCAGGCCGTATGGGTATAGGGATTTCTGGCTGGAAAGACGAAGATCACCACATCGCTCTGGGGCAGATAGCGCTCGGTGATCGCTTGATGTTCCTGAATGATGGAATTGGTCCCGGGTGTATCGACAATGGTGATGTCCCGAAGGGCATCCTTCGGCAGGTGAACGCGTTCCCAGTGGCTACCCAGGACGGTTTTGCGGTATTCGGTTCCGTAAACGAGCTCCTGGATATTGGCCGTGCAGGGATCGGCCGCAACCTCACAGATGGGTTCCCGAAACAGGGCGTTGATAAAACTGCTCTTTCCGGATTTGACCTCGCCGACGACAACGAACATCGCCGAGGTTTCCAAAAGGGTCATCCGTTGCGCCAAAAGCCGCAGGCTGTCGTTATCGGCAAGGGTTTCGGCAAGCTTCATGCAACGCTGCAGGAGGTTCCCCACGAACGTTCTCCTGTGCTGAATATCTTCCCCAAGCAGTTGTGGATCGATCATGGTGCCCCGTCGCTGAAAGATAGCCTCCTGGTGAGCATGAAGCCCATATAGCCTTTCCTGGCTTTCCAAGCAAGCAGAAGGAATCCCCGCACGATCCTATGGACCGCGAGAAATCCTCTGCAGCAGGTTACTCCCGCCCCCGAGTCGGACCGACACCAACGAAGTACAACAGGGCGCATTGGGGCGGCAACTGGAGAAAGGCTGCGGCACGCCAGTCGAAGAAAGCCCCGATCCCGCAGCACCCAAACCCGATGGCCGTCGCCGCGATATACACCCGATGGGCAAGACGTCCGGCAGACATCATGGCATAACGGTATCCGCGTGGTCCCCACATCGCGTGCAGTTCCTGAAGGGATGCAACGAAGGTGAGATGAAGCCCGGCGAGGGAAAGCCACCGTTGTTGCAAAGCGATGTCTGCCATCGATTCCATCATGTTTCCCATCCGGATCGGTATCAGGCTCTGTTCTTCCGGATCGAACCCGTAATGACCGTTTTCGATGCTTTTACATGCAGCGCTTAAAACGCCACAGGAGACGAAACGATGCGGCCAACACCCATCTTCGGGAAACGTTACGAGGCTTCGGAGAATCGATGAAAAAGCGCTTTCGGATATCGGCTTCGGAACGAAGTTTCGGCTGGACCTACGAGACAAGACCGCCTGCTGCCAGGAAAGCTTGGGCGGATCTTCCAATGTTAGAACCGGAATGCGACGCTCTTCAGTATCGAAGATATCCCAGAGGGAGTGCAGGCGGCCTTCGCTTTCCGGCCGCTGTCGCTGACTCGAAGCCGCATGCATGACTCGGATGGTTTCCGAACGCTCTTCCCTTGCAGCCACCCGGCAGGCTCGGATCGCTTCCGGTATCGGCTCCCATTGGGCCGGTCGTTTCATCGACGCTCGAGCGGTGCTCCCCCTGACGGCAACGACCGCAAGGCAAGCCTCTCTGGAGCAATCCACGCCCAGAAGAGCATTCGTTTGCTCATCGTCGAAGTCATAGCCGACCACAGCCTGAAACCCAAGCGCCCGAATGACCTGGACGAGCGATTCCACCAGATGTCCGCTGTCCAGCAGATGGTATCGATAGGCTCTATCCCGATATTTCCACACACTTCGGTAGAAAATGGCAGTCACATAAAAAGTCGTCACCGGATGAATCGCCATCCAGGAATCCGGACTTCCGGGCGGCAGGGTATGCTCACCGCTCCGCAGCCGAACCAATCTTCCGCAAGATATTTCGTAATGATACAAACCATCGGAAAGACCATCAACGCCGTGACACGCCGCATACAGTTCACAGGGATACAGCGCTCCGGCCGAGGGAACGCTTCGGTATTCATAAACCCCCGTCGGATACGATCGTTTGACGGTAATCCCGTAACCATAACGCAGCATACGGGCCAGATCCGCCAACGAGAGGTCGGTGGTTTTCCATACATCCGGGACTTGCCCGGCCATCGTCAAACCCTCGGCTCCGACAGAAGTCAGCACATCCGGCAGCGTCACCGACGGGAGTCCTTCCACGTGCTTGTACACCGAAGGCTGGTTGGCCCAATCGAGTCGATGTCCTTTCATCTCCGACGGGTCATACGCCGTTCCCCAGTGATACGATTGGATCGGGTCCTTCATGGGTTTCATCTCCTTTTCTACCGCGCGGAAAGACAGGATAAGCCGATTGCGCTCTCTGATCCGATCTGGTAGTCTTCTGATGCATGGATCACCTCCGATACATTCATGCATCGGAGCCTAACGCCGGATGCGACATCCGGCAGCACACGAAGCCGTTTTCTTTCTGCGATTCCCTTTCCCGACAGGATACGAACCATGGAATCTATCGACTACTATGGCGTTCTCGGCGTCACGCCACAGGCAACCGCTCAGGAAATCAAACGGGCCTATCGAGAGCTTGCCTTTCGGTATCATCCCGATCGGTGCAAGGACGCCGACGGTGCGGAACGCATGAAAGCCATCAACGAGGCCTACGCCGTCCTGTCCGATCCGAAGAAACGCAGCGAATACGACGCCCTCAAGCGGCAATACGGAAACGATGCCACCCATCGATTCCGGGATACCTATTCGGAACAGGATATTTTCAGGGGGTCGGACATTCAACAGGTGTTCGAAGAGATGGCGCGGGCATTCGGAATTCGGGGGTTCGACGAGATCTTCAAGCAGTGCTATGGGCCGAATTATCAACAGTTTGAATTCAAAAGGCCGGGAGTGTTCGTCAAGGGATTCGTATTCACGGGGTTTTTCCCGGGCCTTCCGCTTCGTGCACCCGCCATGCTGGCATCCGGGCTTGGAAACATGGTTCGAAACCTTCTCGGAAAGCCGTTGTCAGGGAAAGCTGGACGGGATGTCGATATCGAAGATCGGATCCTTCTGCCCGAGGAACTCGCCCGAAACGGCGGGCCATACGCATACGAGAACAAGACACTGCAGAAAAAGCTCATCGTTCACATACCGGCAGGGATTCGAGAGGGGCAGAGAATTCGATTGGCACGTATGGGCAAGATCGATCCGTCGACAGGCCGGGCCGGTGATCTCTATCTGAAGGTGAGCATTCACCGACCGTTTCTGCGCAAACTTCAAGAGATCTTCCGAATCGGATACCACAAGTGATGATGAACCTTCAGGAAGCCGCCATCCCCCAAAGTCCCCACCACCATCATCCATGCATCTTCCATATCGTGCCTGAACGAAACCCTCCTTTTTTGCCCGACCTGAGCCGAAGGGCAGGCTTGTTTGCGATGGAGTCGGACGGCTTGAGTTTTCACGCTGCATCGCAACATGGCCTGCCCCCAGACGACGAACTGTCTTGTATCACGATTTTGGTTCAGGCACTATTTCCTACAGAAAGACGAGGAGGTCACATCCCGGCTGCGCGTCGTTTTCCCATTTGCCGGTCGATATTGGCCATCATCCGGTCGGCCTGCCGGGAGGCACAATCCGGACACAACCCGATGAATTCCAATCGGTGCTCCATGATCTTGTAATGCATGGCGTTGTCGATCTGATCGCCGAAATCGAACCGAATCGATTCGGGAACATCTTCGATCCTGTCGCAAGCCATACACCGTACGTGGTAATGAGGCTTCGTATTGCCGTCGAAACGCTTGATCGAACCCCCGACTTCAATCTTTTGGATTTGTCCGATCTGCGAAAGCACCTCGAGGTTTCGGTACACCGTGCCCAGACTGATCCGAGGCAGGTATTGACGGACCATGTCGTAGACTTCATCTGCACTCGGATGGGTGTTCACCTTACGAAGTTCTCGAAGGATGATCCGTCGCTGCTTGGTCATCCGCAGGAAAGCGTCCTTTAGCACGGTTGCACCTGTTACCTTGAGCCCAGAGGGGGGAGTTCACAGACATCGGGTCCGCAATAATCGCCTATGTATTCGGATTCGGGACGATACAGCACCGGCTTCGCTGAAGCACCCGCGAATTGTTCTTCAATCACATGGGCCGTCCATCCGGCCACTCGGGAAACGGCGAACACCGGCGTAAACAGATCGATCGGAATTCCCATGGCATGATAGACCGATGCACTGTAAAAGTCGACATTCACGGGCAACTCGATCCCTTTGCGTTTCCGGAATTCTTCCCGGCTGACCCGTTCCACGGCCTTCGACAATTCATACCATTTCAGATCTCCCCGCTTCTCCCATAGAATGCGGGACATCGGCTCCAGGATCTTCGCCCTCGGATCGTCCACCGCATACACGGCATGCCCCAACCCCATGATCTTGTTTCCGGCATCGAGCTCGGAACGGACATACTCGGATACCCGCTCGACGGTCCCGATTCGTTGCAGCATTTCCATGACCCGCACATTGGCGCCGCCGTGAAGATCTCCGGACAACGATCCAACGGCTGCAGACACGGCCGCATAGATGTGGGCCCGGGTGGAAGCGACTTCCCGGGCGGCGAACGTCGAAGCGTTGAAGGAGTGCTCTGCATGCAGCACCAAGCAGGTATCGAAAAACCGTGAGGTTTCCTTGTCCGGAACACTGTCGCTCAACATATATAGAAAATTGGCCGCATGATCCAGCTTCGGATTCGGCGTGACCGGCGAAAGCCCTTTTCGAATGCGATCCCAGGCTGCAACGACGGTTGCCGTTCTGCTGATCAATCGGACAGCCATTCGATCCGCCGCCTCCCGGGTGCCGGCATGAATGTCCGGATCGGCGTTTGCCAGAAGAGCGATGGCAGCCTGCAGGATGTCCATCGGTTTGGATGTTGCCGGTTGGGCTTGAAGCGCCTCGATGAGCGAATCCGGAATCGTCCTTTCGGCAGCCAATTCTGTTTGAAAAGCGTCCAGTTCCGCTGCATTGGGCAATTTTTCTTTCAACAGCAGGTAGGCCGTTTCTTCGAATCCGACATGGGCAGCCAAATCTTCAATCCGATATCCTCTGTAAATGAGCCGACCTCTCTCGCCATCCACATCGCTGATCCGTGTGGTTGCGATCTTCACTCCTCTCAGCCCGATATTGACCGGAATCTGACAACTTTCCATCGCCTACCCTTCCTGTCAAGGTTGATCGTAATCGATCCACATGTCTGCCTCGCCTCCACAATGGGAGCAAACGGCTGTTCCTTTGAGCTTCAGGGGCTTTTTCGGGACCGACGAAGCGTCCGATGGAGAAGATCCTGCAGCGGTTTCCGGAAGGGTGCATGTAACGGACATTTCCGCTTCGTTTCCGCAGTGTTCACATTTGCAGATTTGTTTTGTCGTGATTTGCGTCATCGGGTGTTTCCTTTCTTGTCGATTCTTTTTTCAGAAACGGTCCGGATCCAGAAAATCATTCATATCAGAATGGTATCCATTCCCAATTGTCCGCTTCACCATAGAAGTGACAGAGCACCGTTGTCAAGGGAAAAAACACGGATCGATCATCCGGCAGTGCCCCGTTGTATGGAGAAATCCGTACCATCCGCCGAAACGGGGCAGCCGGGATGATCCCCCAAATCGCCCTGGCTGCCAAAGCCGTTTGAGAGCTTCTGTATCCGTTTGGGTCATTTCTTGTCGAGATGGTGAATGATTTCTTCGGTCAGCTGATGGTCATCCTCCTTGAAGAAAGGGATGAGTTCCGCAGCGACGTCCTTGAGCGACTTGATTTTCTTGTCCCGCATGACCCCCTGGATCTTTTCGACCCCCCGTTCGATCAACCGAAGACCTTCTGCAATGGCAATAATGTCCTTTCTTTCCATACGACTGCCTCCTGTTCATTTGGGTTGCGGTTTTGTCTTTCCTGCCTGGGCTGCGGCAAGACCTGCGGCTTCCATGACGGCCTCTGAAAATGTCGGATGGGCGTGAACGGTTGACATCACCTCCTGCACCGTCAGACCCGAGCGAATGGCCAGCACCCCTTCCATGACGATGTCCGAGGCCCGAGGACCGAGAAGGTGCACTCCAAGAATTCGATTCGTAGCGGCATGCGCGATGATTTTGACAATGCCTTCCGTCTCCCCGGCACACCAGGCTCGGCCGTTTCCACCATAAGGAAAAACGCCCGTCACGTATGCACTCCCCTTTGCCTTGAGCCATTCCTCGGTGTAACCGACGGATGCCACCTCCGGATTGGTGTACACCACCGATGGAATGAGACCGTAATCCAAGTTCGGTTCCTGTCCGGCCATGGCTTCGACGGCAGCCACTCCTTCGGCCATGGCCTTGTGAGCGAGCATGGGACCGGCGACAACGTCCCCTGCAGCGTAGATACCGGAAACCGTCGTCTGAAGATGCGCATCGACAACGATTCGTCTGGTTGCAGCATCCACGGCGATTCCGAGCTCGTCCAAACCGATTCCTTCGATATTGGGTGTTCGTCCCACCCCCACCAAGACCTTGTCCACGACGAGGGATTTCGGTTTTCCATCTTCTTCGAGCTGAAGTTCCACCTTCCCGTCCCGGCTGGTTGCGGCCGTCAGCTTCGTATTGGTGGAAAACTTCATGCCCTGCTTTCCAAGAATCCGCTTCAGGGTTCTGGCGATCTGGCCATCCATGTTCGGAACGATCTGAGGCATCAGTTCGATCACCGTGACCTCAGCCCCAAGTCGCCGCCACACCGAGCCCAGCTCCAGCCCGATCGCCCCTCCGCCGATGACGGCAAGCCGATTCGGAACCTCGGAAAAGGAGAGAGCGCCGGTGGAATCCACGACCGTGGAACCATCGAACGGAAGCATCGGTAATTCGACCGGCCTACTTCCAGTGGCGATCAGAACGAATCGGGTGCCAAACCGCTTCGCTTCCGCTTCGGTCCGGATTTCGACTTCGTTAGCTCCGATCAGTCGGGCCTCCCCTGTCAGGATGGTCACCCGGTTCGTTTCGAGAAGTCGCCGGAGCTGCCCGGTCAATTCCCGGACCACGGAATCCTTTCGTGCCATGAGTGTCGGAAGATCGAGTCGAACCCCATCGGTGACGACCCCATGCGCATTCATCTTCCGTGCGGCAAGTTCGTAAACTTCACTGGAATCGAGCAGGGCCTTGCTCGGAATGCATCCTACGTTGAGACACACGCCGCCCAATCGGTCCGAGCGATCGATGCAAGCCGTCCTCATACCCAACCTCGCCGCCCGGACGGCTGCGCTGTATCCGGCAGGGCCACCGCCGATGATGGTCAGATCGAATGTTTCCCCCATGCTCATACCTCCAAAAAGATGCGCTCCGGCTGCTCGATGCACTCCTTTACGCGTTTGAGAAACGTCACGGCTCCCTTCCCGTCCACGATCCGGTGGTCATAACTGAGGGCGACATACATCATGGGCCGAATTACCACGGCGTCGTCGATGACGACAGGCCGTTTTTCGATCTTATGCATCCCGAGAATGCCGCTCTGTGGAGGATTCAGGATGGGTGTACTCATTAGGGAGCCGAAAACACCCCCATTGGTGATCGTGAAGGTTCCTCCCTCGAGGGCCGACAATTCGAGGCGGTTTTCCTGGATGGCCTTGACGAAATCGACGATGGCCCGTTCGATGGCAGCAAACGTCAAGGTTTCAGCGTTTCGAATGACCGGAACCACGAGTCCCCGATCGCTTCCAACGGCCACTCCGATATGACAGGCCCGGTGATAGACGATATCCCCCCCATCGATCGATGCGTTGAGCTCGGGAATTTCCTTTAGGGCGACGACACAGGCCTTGACGAAAAAGCTCATCATTCCCAAGGCGACCCCGTGGCGCTTCTGAAACGCTTCTCGATGTTCGGCACGAAGCGCCATCACCCGGCTCATGTCGATCTCGTTAAAGGTGGTGAGCATGGCCGTGTTCCGCCGAGCCTCGAGAAGTCGCTCGGCAATGCGCTTGCGGATGGGGCTCATGGGTTTTCGGATCACATCCGCTTGCACCGATTCGGGTGCGACGGGTGAAGAATCAGACTGCGGCACCAAGGGTGACGGCTGCAAAGCAGGCTTCTGATTCAGCGGCGGCTGAGATGGGTGCAGCTCGGCCTTCTTTTCCTGCGGATGGTCGTCCAAATAGAGCAGAACGTCCGCTTTCGTGATGCGCCCGGCGGGACCGCTTGCGGCAATCCCGGCAGGATCGATGCCGTTTTCCTCGAGCAGTCTTCGGACACTCGGCGATACGGTGATGGGCGACGGTTTGGAAGGGCTGGGCGCAATTTCCGCTACACCTCGATCGGCTGTAGGGGGTTCCGGGGATTCCTCCCCTTGCCGATCCGCCGAAACCGGCTGTACGGCATCCGTATCGATGGCGCCGACCACGGCGCCGATGGGCACCGTCTGCCCAACATCCACCAGGATGGACAACACACCGTCGGCTTCGGCCGCGATTTCAAGGGTGACCTTGTCGGTTTCGATGACGAGGATGGTCTCCCCTTTTCGGACCCGATCCCCGGATGCTTTCATCCACTGGGCCAAAACCGCCTCTCGAACCGATTCCCCAACGGAAGGGATACGAATGTCGATCTTCATGGCTTGTGCTCCTCCCTGCCGTGTTTCTCCAGCAGGCGATTGAAAAGATCAAATCTCGGGTCGGCCCCCAGGGTCCTGTCATGCATCGAAGAGAGCCGTACTCAAGTAGCGCTCCCCGGTACTGGGAAGAATGGTGACGATGCGTTTTCCTGTAAACTCCTTGCGGCGGCCCAACTGCAGTGCTGCAAAAACGGCAGCCCCGGATGAAATGCCGCAAAGAATGCCTTCACTTCGGGCCAGTTGTCGAGCCGTATCGACAGCCTGTACACCCGAAACCGGAAAAATCTCATCGATCAAGCTTCGATCGAGGATCTTGGGAATAAAGCCCGCTCCGATTCCCTGGATGATGTGAGGCCCTGCAACCCCTCCGGAAAGCACCGGACTTTCCATCGGCTCAACGGCAATGACACGAATCGCCGGATTGCGTTGCTTCAACACGCTGGCACATCCGGTGATGGTGCCGCCGGTTCCCACGCCTGCAACAAAAACATCCACACGGCCGTCCATGTCCGCCCAGATTTCCGGAGCGGTCGTCCGCTCGTGGATGGCGGGATTGGCGGGATTTTCAAACTGGTTCATCATGACACTCCCGGCATCTTCCCGCAAGAGGGCTTCGGCCGCAGCAATCGCTCCTTTCATGCCCTGAGAAGCAGGCGTCAGCACCAGCTCGGCCCCGAGATGGCGAAGCAGCTTGCGACGCTCCACACTCATGCTTTCGGGCATCGTCAGACAGAGGCGGTATCCCCGGACAGCACAGATGAATGCCAAAGCAATCCCCGTATTTCCGCTGGTGGGCTCCACCACCCGCATTCCCGGTCGGAGCCTTCCGTTGGCTTCGGCATCTTCGATCATCGCCCGACCGATACGGTCCTTCACACTTCCCAGAGGGTTAAAAAATTCCAATTTGGCGTAGATTTCGGCATCGACGCCCGCTGCCATCCGGTTCAGCCGGACAAGCGGTGTCTTTCCGATCGTTGTCTCGATGGTTGGATGGGTACTCATCTGCTCTCCAGTTTGAGGGTCATTCGTGAAAAAAATCCATTGCCTCGGGTTTCATCCGCCCTGCGGCGTCTTGTAGATCAATTTCGGGGTTTCCATCAGCACCGTGGTATCGGGTGGAACGGATGAGGTGATCCAGACATTTCCACCGATCACTGCCCCCCTGCCGATCACCGTCTCCCCTCCCAGAATCGTCGCCCCCGAATAGATGATGACATCATCCTCGATGGTGGGGTGCCGTTTTCTGCCGCGAAGCTTTTCGCCTGCACCCATCGGCAGGGAAAGGGCGCCCAGAGTGACCCCCTGGTAGATCCGGACGTTGTTGCCGATTTCGCAGGTTTCACCAATGACCACACCGGTTCCGTGATCGATGACGAACCGCTCGCCGATCGTCGCTCCGGGATGAATATCGATCCCTGTGGTGCGGTGGGCATGCTCTGTCATCAGACGCGGCAAAAGCGGAACGCCGAGCTCGAACAGCCGATGGGCCACCCGATAGACACTGATGGCATAGAGCCCCGGATAGCTGAAGATGATCTCGTCATGACTCTTGGCTGCAGGATCCCCTTCGAAGGCCGCCCGAACATCGGTCGCCAGCACCCGACGCAGGGTCGGAATGGATTCAAGAAGGGAAAGCGCAATGGTGTGGCCCCGCTCCCCGCACTCGCTGCAGGGCTGGTTATAGCGCATGCAATCATGCCGGATGCTGTGAACGATCTGCCGCGACAAGATGTCGTAGAGATCGGAAACGACCTGCCCCATCGCATACTTCAAATTCACGGGATCGATTTTTCCCCGGGAAAAATACCCCGGAAATAGAATTTCCCGAAGTTTCTGGATGATCTCGTCGACATACCCTTCTGACGGAATGGGTTCGTAGTCGATATGGGTGAAGCAGTCCGAATCCTGGCACGTATCGATAATGCGATTGGCGATACCCGAAAGCCTGCTTCGATACGTCGCATAGGATTCCGCATCGGTTCGACAGACACTCTGCTGCGTATCCTCCTCGATGTTCATGACGATTGGCTCCCATCCTGTTCGATATTGAATTTTTTCATTTGCTTCCAAACGCTTACCCGACTGATCCCAAGGATTCGAGCGGCTTCCGTTCGATTCCCTCCGGCACGTCGCAACGCGTTGAGCAGTGCGGTTTTTTTGTCGATCATTTTCGCCGAGGCTGCCTCCTGACAATCGGCGGATTTGCCCTGTTTGAGCAGACGAGGCGGCAGGTGCTGCACACCGATACCACCACTGGCACACAATACGAAGGCATAGTCGATGACGTTTCGAAGCTCTCGAACGTTACCGGGCCAGGAATAGCCCATGAGACATTCCATGGCCTCCGGAGTCATCCCAAGAATTTGTTTGCCGGTCCTCTCGTTGCTGAGCTGAATAAAATGTTGAACCAAAAAGGGCAGGT
>Ga0272446_1001842_pt1 | contig 30115 bp, 12 predicted proteins | sample YNPCB0061_FD_194587 | JGI IMG/M metagenome (GOLD analysis project Ga0272446, IMG submission 194587) | Hot spring microbial mat communities from Yellowstone National Park, WY, United States - YNP-CB-006-1 | ecosystem: Environmental > Aquatic > Thermal springs > Hot (42-90C) > Sediment | place...
TGCGGGTGTCCATCCAGCCCACCACCGGCGGGTTGTTGCTGCAATGGAACGCCGTGGCCGGCTCGATTTACCAATTGCAGGCGTCCACCGACCTGAAGACCTGGTCCGACGCGGCCGGCCCGGCCTTCGCGCCGGGCGACCGGGCGTCCTCGGTGGTGCCCACCAACGCCGCGACCGTGTACTACCGTGTCATTCGCATCCGGTAATTTTATGCGCGCCTCACTGTACCGAATTCTGCTGCTTCTGGCGCTGGTTGGCGGGCTGCCGCGCGCACAGGCCTTCGCCCTTTTGGGGGCCCTGGACACGTGGATGACTGAGGAAATCGGGTACAACTTGGCCGACCCGGGCGGCCCGATGAATCTGGGTGAAGAGTACCGGTGGAACATGCCAATCATCACCTACGGCTTCGACGAGTCGTTTTTGAACTACTTCGGCCAGCGGGGGGTCGAGGAGGTCGAAAAGGCCATCAAGATTCTCAATGACCTGCCGCCGGTCTCGAAGATGAGCCCCGACCTCTCCGAGTTCCCGCTGGACACCCGGCGGATGAACTACCGGGCCAACGCGCTGTCCGTTTTCGACATGAAGTCTTGGGCCCTGGCTTCGTTGCTCGAAAGCTTGGGGTTGGCGCCAGCCGAGCGCTACGTGTGGACGCTGCGCGCGCGCTTCGCCGGTCCGCCGGTGACCTACTCGGTGATCAAGCGCAACTTTGACCCGGTGACTTTCAACCCCTCCAGCTACGTCAACGGGGTGCTGTACACCTACCAGATCATCCAAACGTACACGACGCCCACTTGGGAAGCCGTGGAGTTCGAGGTGGACCCAAGTGTGCCCAGCGTCAGCTCCGTGACCGCCTTAAACGTGTGGGGAGGAACCGTGTTGGCCAGCGGGATGTCCGCCGTTCTTTCACCCGGCCTGTTTTTTACCGGGCTGACCCGGGACGATGTCGGCGGATTGCGGTACATCTATCGCCCGGACAACGTCAATGTTGAGACCCTGATGACCAACGCCGTCCAGGCTCCTTTGGGTACTCAACGGGGCAATTACGTGATCGGGGTGGATTCCCAGGGCAAGGTCAACGGTTGGGGGGCGCCGCCCGGCTTCACCAACATCGTGGCCGGGACCAACGCCCCGGCGGTCAACATCGCCCTGCGGCCGGGCGTGGACAAAATTACCTTCGTGCGGGTCAACTTCGACTCGCTTGTGGGAGCTTGGGTTACCCAGACCAACGTGTACGAAGACCGGTACATCTCGAACTTTGTTCAACGTACTCAATTGGTTCAGCGCACCCTGCCGGCGCCGGACATCCTCTTCGATGCCGCGGACCTGGGGGTGGTGAATGCCATTCCCCTTGTTTTTGGCAAGTCCATGAACCTGGTCAGCCAGGATGCCATTAACGGGATCACCACCTTGGCCGGTCCGGGGCAAATTTTCCCGCCCCACACGATCACTTTCGGCAAGCTGGGGGAATATCTGATCAACAGCCCGGAAGGCGGCCAGACCGATGGCTTCGTGGGCTCTATCTGGGGTGCCTATGACGGCTCGGAAGCCGAACCCTACATCTTTCCGCAGGGCGCCAGCATCCGGGCGTTGGAGCAACTGATCTTCAAGGGCAAGCTGCGGGACCGAAATCAGAACCCGTGGCTGTCCCCGTTCATCATCGTCAATGCCGGGACCGGGCAGGGTCAGGGCGGGCAAACGGGCACGGGCGGTTTTGGCGGCGGCGGGGGCACCACGCCGTGAACAGCTCGGGTTGACCGGGGGCACGGTTTTGACGACTTTTACTTGGCTATGAAGTGGATTTGCAAACTGGCGGTGGCGGTGGGCCTGCTGTCCTGGCTGGGGGCACGGGCGGCCGGGCCGCAGCCCTTGTACGTCAACAGCGGCGCCACCAGTTACGCGGTGAAGCCGAATGCTCCGCCGGGCAATTTTGCCTGGCTGCAACCCCGCGTGCTGCCCGCCCCGGCCGTGCCGCCCATTTTCGTGAATCCCGGCTCGGTCACGTTCACCAATCCTCCCCAAATCAACGCCACGGCTTTTCTGAACCTGGGCACCTTCGGCGTTCAGACGCTGCTGCCCTTCGACTTCCAGAACACCCTGTACTTCACCAACCGGGGCACCATGATCGGCGCGCCGGGCTTCCGATTTGATTACACGGACGACTTCGGCATCCGGCGGCCGGCGGCGGTGTTCATGAACGAGGCAATAGGAGTCATCGGCACCCTCGAGGCGAACACGTATTTTGGTTACAGCAACTCGTTCCCGCAGACAATGATGGAGATTCGGGCCACGAACCTGGTCAATGCCGGGCTTCTCCAGGTCGGCAACTCCGGCACGCTGCGCCTCAGCGGGCAAAACGTGAACTTGAGCCGCGGAGGATTGGAAGTGGCGCCCATCGCGGGCTCCCTGTTTGCCAACGTTAATTTTGACAACACCGGCGACGGCATTCCGGATTCCTTCTTGGGCGACAACGCCATCTACGATCTGTACTGGGGTGCTGGATTGCAGCAAATCCCCGTTCCCGGCCCCATCAATACCTCGAGCATCCTGCGTTTTTTTGGGCAAGACCTGTTGGCGAGCACCCCCAGGCATCAGGTGCAAAGCGGTCCGGGTTGGAACAACGGTATTGTCAGCTTCAGCACCTTCGTACCCGGCACCTACTTTACCGCCTTTGGCAACACCGGGGTGGTGGGGGCGGCGGGGCTGACGCTGACCAACGCGGACGGCAGCACCACTAACATTCTCCTGCCGACCAACATTTTCCGCCAAGCCGTGGTGGTGGGGGTCAGCGACACCAACTTTACGGTGCGTACCCGCTTTGGTTTTCCCGGACCAGCCGGACTGGGTTTTGGGATTGTGGCGGTGGAGATTGCCTCGCTGACCACCAACGTGGTGCAGGGAGCGGCGGAGACCAACGCCCTGTACTTCTTGGACTTCTTGGGCTATGACACGAACACGTTGGTTCTGACCAATCTTGGGCCCTGGGTTCCCACCGGCCGACCGATTGCTTACGAAATTTACCGCGAGCTGCCCTTCTTCACGCAGTTGGGGGCTCCCGGCAACGCCCGGCTTTCGAGTTCCTTCCTGTACAGCCCGATGTTTTCCAACGTGTTTGCGACCAATCTCTACGCCGGGTACGCCGCCTCGATTGACAACATCAACGCCCGACCACCGCTGGTGCCCGGTGCCGCTCCCACCAACACGCCGGGCCGGATCGAGATCGAGGCCAAGACCCTGGACCTCTCCAAAACCCGCATCCGCGGGATGAGCCTGGTCAAGATCAAGACCGACCACTTGGTCACCAGCGCCAACGCGGCGGTGGATGTGGAGAACTTGAGCTACGACCTGTCTTCCACCAACGGCCTGCTGACGGTGCGGAATCTCGGCAAGGACTCCGCCCACGCGGTGCGCGGCGAATTGCGGGCTTGGACGGGCATCTGGTCCAACCAGTTCGCCCTGGTGTTGTCCAACTGGTTCATTGACCCCAACACCAACTATTTCAACCCCGTGACCAACGAGGTGGACGTCAACCTGTACTGTCTGATCCTCAGCGCCGATTTCCTCACTCGTACCCAGCAGGTGGTTACCCACACGCTGGCCCTCAGCAGCACCAATGTGGTCGTGGATGACCCCTATCTGGTCAGCGACAAGCTCTTGATCAACGCCGAAGGACTGACGGTCAACGGTCGGATCGCGCTCACCAACGCCCTGCCGGACTGGAGGTACGCGATGACCCCCAACCTGCGTTTCCTCACCAACAATGGCACCCTCCGGCCGTGGAACGTGGGCTATTACGGCGCGGATTTCCCGCCCGGCCGCCGCTTGGAGCGCTTGGTCAACACCGGCCTCCTCGAGGCCCAGGGCCATGAAATCGTGTGCGACGAATTTCAGGACTCCGGTCAAATCCAGAACAACAACGACCTGCGCTTGTTTGCGCGGACGGCCACCCTGCAGGGCAGCTTCCACAACGCCGGCGGCGCGGTCCATTACTACGGGCAGGACTTCAAACTGCGCAACCACCGCCTGGTGGCCGGTCGCGGGATTTTCTTGAACGCGACCAATAGCTTCACCGACGCCGGTCCGGACTCGAACAATGCCCTCGAGACCGGCTACGGCTTCCACCTGTTGCGCAAGCCGCTGACCGGCGACCTGTTCGGCACGCGCGTCCTCACCCGGGCGGCGCGCTTCGTGAGCGTGGCCCACACCTGGGCTGCCGAAGACCGCGGCGCTACTCCGGCCGGCTTTGCGAACAACCTCGTTCTGGGCCGGCTGCAACTCGACAGCCAGCCGGGCGGTGAATTGCGGTTCGGTCCGCCCACCGATGCCTTGGGCCTGCCGCAGCCGGGCAACTTTGCGATGTACGTGGATTACCTCGAGTTCTCCACCAACCGGATCCTGGGCTTGCCCAGCGTGGCTGAAGACCCCGAAGGCTACCTCGTCATCGAGCCCGGGCTGACCATTTACTTTGCCGCCTCGAATCTCAATGCCGAGGACCTGGACGGTCGCTTCGAGGGCCGCCTGCGCTGGGTCAAATCCTTCGCCGGCCCCAACAGCGGCGTGGACGTGGCGCTGCGCACCGGGCGGACCATCCGGGTCAACCTGGGCCTGGTGGACAGCCGGAACATTGACTCGGACGGCGACGGGTTGGTCAACGCCTACGACATCTACCCGTTCGATGACGTGCTGATCACGGATTTCCAGGTGGTGTCCACCCGGCCGTACACGACCCAACTGTCCTGGCGCGCCGCGGCCCAAACCACCTATTATGTGGAGCGGGCCACGGACCTGGCCCGGGCAGACTGGACGGTCATTGCGGTGCAACGCAACGCCGAGGCGGACGTGCGAATTTTGACCGTCACGGACGCGTGGACCGAAGGGGCCGACCCCGGTCAGCGCTTTTATCGCGTCCGCTATGAGCCCTGAAGGGTTGCATGGGCGAGGACTTGCCTGACAGGCGCGAGATCGCGTCAGGCGCAACGCGGCCGCGCCTGTTTCTAAAAACCGAGATGCCGAGATGAAGATGCGAATCTGGTACGTCGCCCTGTTGGGCGCCGCCCTGGGGGGCAGTGTGGCCGGGCGGGCTTATCAACCCCCGGCGCAGCCCCCCTTGCCCAATTACGACACGCGGGCCACGGCCACCCGCTCCGGGGCCGCTCCCATGGCCATTCCCGGTCCCGGCACGTCGGATTTTACCCCGGCGCAGCGGGCCGCAGCCGCCGTGCTGCAAAACCGCGTGCCGGGCGTTCGTCTGGAGGCGGCCCCCCACACGCGCGCCCCGCGTTTGATCATGGCCGAGCAGGGCTTTCTCACCGGCCCCGGCGGCGTGGGTCGCGGCGTGACCGCCGAGACGCTTGCGGCCATCCCGACCAGCGACCCGCACCGGGTGGTGAAGGCATTCATCCGGGAGCATCAGACGCTTTTCGGCCACGGCCCGGAGGCCCTCGACCGGGCCAAGGTCGCGCGTGATTTTACAGGCGCCCACAACGGCTTGCGCACCACCATCTGGCAGCAGCAGCACGCCGGCATTCCGGTCTTCGAGGCCCTCTTTCACAGCCACGTCACCCGGCAGGGGGAACTGGCCCGTATTTCCAGTCAATTCCTGGCCGACCCCGCGCGTGCGGTGGCCAACGGCAACCCCAACTGGTCCTCCCTCGCCGTCAACCCGCCCATCAGCCTCGCCGAAGCCATCGGCCGGGCGGCCGCGGATGTCGGCACCCCGGTTGCCCCCGAGGCCGTACGCCGCCTCGAGGAATTTTCCGGGGCCGCACTCAAGACCCGGGCCCGCGCTCCCGGGCTCAGCGGTGACGTGCACGCCCAGTTGACCTGGCTGCCGCTCAACGCGGACACAGCCCGACTCTGCTGGCAGGTGATCTTTGTGGACAAGGCCCGGCGTGAGATGTTTCGCACCCTGGTGGATGCCGAGACCGGCGCGGTGATGGTGCGACACAACCTGACCCGGTATCAGGCGTTGCCCGGCGCGGTGGCCGGTACCTACCGCGTTTACACCAGCGACAGCCCTTCGCCCTTCAGCCCCGGCTGGCCCACGCCCAACAGCCAGCAACCACCGCTGACCTCGCGCACCTTGGTCACCAACCTGCTCGCGCTGGACCTGGTGGCTTCGCCCGCCGGCTGGCTCGACCCGGCTGACCCCTTTACCGGTGCTTACACCACCACCGGAAACAACGTGGATGCGCACACCGACCTGGACGATGATGACGAACCGGACCTGCCCCGGCCGGCTTCGCCGCAGGACCCGCCCGTTTTTGATTTCCCGTTCGGCCCGACCGGCAACGATGTCCAGGACCTGTTGAACCAGCAACCCACCAGCTACACCAATGCTTCGGTGGTCAATCTCTTTTACTGGAACAACTTCATGCACGACAAGTTGTACCAGTTGGGCTTCACTGAAGCGGCCGGCAATTTTCAACGGAACAACTTTGGCCGGGGCGGGGAGGAAGGGGACCCGGTGCTGGCTGATGCCCTGGACGGGGCGGCGTTGCCGGACCCCTTCCACCGCAACAACGCCAACTTCTACCCGCCCCCGGACGGCATCTCCGGCCGGATGCAGATGTACGTTTGGGACGGCCCGGTGCCCAACCGGGATGGTTCTTTGGATGCAGAAATCGTCCTCCATGAGTACACCCACGGCCTGACGGATCGCTTGGTGGGCGGTGGGGTGGGCATCACTGAGCTCCAGACCGCCGGCATGGGGGAAGGTTGGTCGGATTTTTACGCCCTGAGTCTGTTGAGCGAGCCCCGGGATGATCCCCGGGCCACCTATGCCGCGGGTGGATACGCCGCGTACCGTTTTGACGACCTGACCGAAAATTACTACTTCGGTATCCGGCGTTACCCGTACACGACCGATCTGACCAAGAATCCGCTCACCTTCAAGGACATTGACCCCACGCAGGCGGATGCGCATTTCGGCATCCCCAAGAATCCGATTTACGCCGGTTCGGAGAGCATGCCGGAGGAGGTGCATTTCCAGGGCGAGGTCTGGTGTTCCATGCTGTGGGAAATGCGGGCCAATCTGATTGACACCTACGGCTGGTACACCGGCAACCAACTGGCCCTTCAACTGGTCACCGACGGCCTCAAGCTCTGCCCGCCCAACCCCACCTTCGTCGAGGCGCGGGACGCCATCCTCGAGGCGGATCGCATCCTCACCGGGGGGGCCAACGAGGCGGACATCTGGACCGGTTTCGCCAAGCGGGGGCTGGGGTACAACGCCTTCGCCCCGCCCAGCTCCACCACCACCGGCGTGCGGGAAAGCTTCGATCTGCCGCCCGGGGTGGGCATCCAGCCACCCACCGGGGTCTTGAGCCTCACGATCGTGCCGCCTGACCGGGCCACCCTTTTCGGCGGCGCGAGGACCAACATTTTTCTCGTGGTCCGCGACGGCATCGGCGTGACCAACGCCACGATCACGGCCAAGATCAACGGTGTTCAGGACCTGTCTTTCAACAATACGGGGACCGCGCCCGACGCCCGTCCCGGGGATTCGGTGTACTCCGCCCAGCTCCAAGTCCCCGACAACGTCACCAACTTAACCTTGTTTGTTCAGGCCGAAGCCCCGGGCAAAACCAACGCCACGCTCTCCGTCACCTACTTCGTGGCCCGGCAACCGGACAACGATTTCTTTGCCCGTCGGACCAAGGTGCCCGCGCCGGGTGGGTTTTACGTGACGAACAACCGTTTCGCCACCACCGAGCCCGGGGAGCCGTTCCACGCCGGGGTTTCCAACGTGGTGGGTTCGCTGTGGTGGACCTGGTCGCCCACCAATACCAGCCGGGTCTTGGTGGACACCGCCGGCAGTGCCTTCCGCAGTGTCGTGGCCGTGTACACCGGCACCAGCCTGACCAACCTTCAGCAGGTCAAAGCCGTGGCCCAAGTGCCCGAGCGACGGCAAAGCTACCTGTTCTTCGATGCCGAGGCCGGTAAAACGTATCACATCGCCGTGGCAGGGGTTGGCGCCGCCAACGCCGGCCTGCTCCGACTGCGCATCGCGCCCAATGGCCAGCCCGACATCACCCCGCCCGTCTTCACCCAGATCAATCCCCCCAGCGGTTACATCTGGACCAACAACGTCATTGACGTCGCGGTGCAAGCGGTGGACCCCGAGCCCCTGTCCAGCGGCGTGGACCAGATCACCTTCCGCGTGAGCCCGCGGCAGTTTGGTCCGGACCAGGTCAAGACCGCCGCGCTGACCACCACCGGTTCGATCGCGCTGACCGAGGGCCGCAACACCATCACGATCACCGCGTTCGACGGCGCGGGCAACAGTTCCTCCACCAACATCGTGGTGCGCTATCTGCGTCCCGAGCCGTACAACGACCACTTCGTCAACGCCGGCGTCTTGGTGGCCGAAAGCGGCACCAACCGGGTGGCCAATGCCCGGGCCACGCGCGAGCCGGGCGAGCCGTTCCATGCGGCCAATCCGGGCGGCAAATCGGTCTGGTGGCGCTTCAAACCGCCCACCGACGGCGTGCTGCTGTTGAGCACCGAGGGCTCGGACTTTGACACAGTCATGGGCCTGTACACCGGAGAGCGGGTCAACGCGCTCCGAACCGTGGCCGCGAACGACGACGCCTTTGAAGGCGCGCAGTTCAGCAAGATTCGCCAGGCCGTGCGCGCGAGCTTGACCTACTACGTCGCCGTGGACGGCTTCAACGGCGCCACCGGCCGGGTGCAACTGGTGCACACCTTCACCCCGGCCGTGCTCCATACCGTGCGGCTGTCCCAGACGGCCGGTGGAATCACCTTCCCGCCTGCGGGCGACATTGACGTGGAGAAGGGGTCGGCCCTCCAGCTCGTGGCAGACCCCGACCCCGGCTATGAATTCGCCGGCTGGGACGGCGACATCTTCACCTCCGAAAATCCCGTGCCCGTCACGGTCACCCGCGACCTGACCATCCGCGCCAACTTCCGGCCGATCCCGTTGGCGGACGACTTCGAGTCCGGCGGGCTGGGCCGGTTGCCGTGGGTGGCCGGCGGGGCTCAGCCGTGGTTTGTCTCCCGCGAGACCGCGTCCGCCGGCCAGTACGCGGTGCGCTCCGGGCGCATCTCCCACAGCCAGACGAGCACCTTGAAGCTGACCCAGCCGCTGCGGGCCGGCGCCGCCAGCTTCGACTTCAAGGTCAGTTCCGAAGAGGGCTGGGACTTCCTGGAGTTCTGGCTGGACGGCAAATTGGTCCAGAAATGGTCCGGTGACATCGAGTGGACCCGTTACGAATTCACCGTGACCGCCGGCACGCACACCCTCGAATGGCGCTACGTCAAGGACGCCGCCAACAGCCGCGGGCTGGACGCCGCGTTTGTGGACAATTTGGCCCTGCCGATCGCGGTGGCGGATGACGGTACGATCCCGCGCCTGAGTGTTCGGCGCGCGTTCAACGGCGGCGTCGAGGTGCGGCTCAAGGGCCAGACCAACCAGGTCTATGTCATCCAGGCGGCGGACTCCCTGCCGCCACGCTGGCGCGGGGTGCACACCAACGTGGCCACGTTTGGCGAAGTGATCTTCCTCGACCCCGAGTCGGTCAGCACGCCGCAGCGGTTCTACCGCGGCGTGCGGCCTTGACGATCCGTCCGATCCGTCCGATCCGTCGCATCGGTCGGATCGCCCCCGGGTCTCCATGAAACGCTTGGGCCTCACCGGCGGCATCGGCATGGGCAAATCCACCGCGGCGGAGCACCTGCGCCGGCGCGGCCTGCCGGTGGTGGACACGGACCGTTTGGCCCGCGAACTGGTCGAGCCCGGCCAGCCCGCCTGGCACGAAATCCGCCACACCTTCGGCCCGGAAGTGCTGGACGCCGCGGGCTGCCTGCGCCGCGACGCACTGGCCCGGATCGTCTTTGCCGACGCAGCCCGGCGCCGCCAGCTCGAAGCCATCTTGCACCCGCGCATCCGGGCGGCGTGGCAGGCGCAGCTCGAGACCTGGCAACACGAAGGCCGGCCCGCCGCGGTGGTGGTCATCCCCCTCCTGTTCGAGACCGGCGCGGCCGGGCAATTCGACGCCACGATCTGCGTGGCCTGCTCGGCGGCCAGCCAGCGGGAGCGCCTCCGCGCGCGTGGCTGGTCAGACGAGGAAATCGCGCGCCGCCTGGCGGCCCAGTGGCCCGTCGAACGCAAGATCGCCGCCGCGGATTACGTGGTCTGGGCCGAGGGCGACCTCGCCCAGACAGCGGCCCAGCTCGACCGGATTCTTGCGGCGCTGGGACTCGCCGGGACGCTGCCCGAGCTCGCCCGCGCGCCGGCGGCTCGAGCTGGCGTGTGACCTGCTTTTTCCCGGGGTTTGCGGCGCGAGGTTGAATGCCCTTGCGACGCCCTTTTTCGGTACCTAGAGTCGCAGCAACTGAATTCGTCATGAAAGTCCTCCAACGGTTTCTGGCGCTCTTTGCCCTCCTGCTGGTGGCGTTGTCCTTCTGGCCGCGCGGTCCCAAGCCCGCCGCACCGCCGCCTGCCGCGACCCCCTCCCGCCCCGTCGCGAAGGCCGCCGCGCCGGCTCCCACCGGCCTGCTTTCGTACGTGGCGGCCAAACAGGATGCGCTCCTGCCGGCCGCTGACGTCCCGCCGGCTTCCGGAAACGCGCCGGCGCCGAACCGCGTGGCCGGCACGCCGCACGAGCAATTCGCCGACTGGGTGGAGCGGTTCTTCAACGAAGGGTGGGGCGGCAACCAGGCCGCCCTGCTGGCCGAGGGCGAGGCGTTGGCCCGCGCGCGTCGCGAGTATCTGGCCCGGGAGATCGAAGAAAACCCGCGCGCGGCGCTCGAACACGCCGCGCCCTGGCGCTGGCGGCAACTGTTGCCCCCCGAGATCACGCAGCACTTCGAGGAAGTGGTCAGCGGCCTGGCCAAGTACGAGGTCTTCATGGCCTCGCCGGTGCCGGGCGCGGACTACACCCGGTTCAAGTGCGCGACCTACCGTTACGCCACCCTGGACGGCCGGACCTTCCGTGCTTACGTGTACGGCGCGCGCCAGAGCCAGATGACCCACGAGCGCCTGCCGCTGCACGGCATCGCCGTGGACCACGCGCTGGCCGTGCACGAAGAACCGGCACGCCTGTTGGACGCGGACGAAAGCGCCGCCGTGCGGGCGGCCGGCCGGTGGACGCCGACCGGTATCTGCGCGGTGTGCGGTCAGGCCGCGGCGTCCGGCCAGGTGCTCGACGTGGCGGGCAGCTACGTCGAGGTCTGCAACGCCTCCGACGCCGCGGTGTTGAACCGCGCCCTCAAGGGCCTGGGCGCCCCGCAACTGGCCGCCGCCGCCGCCGCGTTGCCGGTCTGGACCAACGCCCCGCCCAAACCACCCCTGCCCAGCTACGGCCCGCGGCGCACGCTCTACATGCGGCTGGTGTTCCGCGACGACACCACCATCCCGATCAGCGAGGCCCAGGCGGCTGACGAGATGCAGCAGGTCAACCAGTTCTACATCGAGGCCTCGTACAGCAAGACCGCCCTCATCACGACGGTGACGCCCATTTTGACCCTGCCGCATCCCAAGGCCTGGTACTCGAAGCAGGGCCCCGGCGCGCTCATGGCCGACGCGCTGGCCGAGGCGGCCAAGGCCGGCTACGCCGCGGAAAACTTCGAGCTGCTGCTGGCCCGCTTCACGCCCGTGCCCGGCTACAACTGGGGCGGTCTGGGCGGCGGCAAACAGGCCTGGCTCCAGTACAACGGCGTGGGCCTGGCCATCCACGAGATCGGGCACTGCTACGGCCTGGGCCACGCGAATTTTTGGGAGACCCGCCGCGCCCCCTTGCCCCAGCCGCCGCCCGACCGCTGGGACACCGATTCGCTCATCGGCCACGACAGCATGATCGGCGCGGGCGACGACATCGAGTACGGCGACCTCTTTGACGTGATGGGCAGCGGCGGCGGCGAATACCAGGGCGGCCGCGGGCCGGTGACCAACCAGCCCATCAGCCGGTTCGCCGGCCACTTCAATCCCATCGGGAAAAATCTCCTGGGCTGGTTGCCCGACTCGGCCATCGCCCAGGGCGCCGAGAACCGCACCAACCGGATTTACGTCTTCGACACGCCCACGCTGGTGGAGGACCGCGCCTACGCGCTCAAGCTGCGCAAGGACGAGCAGCGCTCCTACTGGGTGAGCGCGCGGGCCAAGATTCCCGGCAACCCCTGGGTGTCCAACGGCGTGATGATCCACTGGGGCCCCTGGCCGCAATTGCTCGGCTACAGCACGCTCATTGACACCACGCCCGGCACCCCGACCGGCCGCGTGGACGCGCCGTTGGTGGTGGGCCGCACTTTCACTGATCCGGAAGTCAACCTGCACATCACGCCGGTGGCCAGGGGCGGCAGCGGCTTGGACACGTGGTTTGATGTGGTGGTCAACCGCGGACCCTTCCCCGGCAACTCCGCTCCGGAGGTGACCCTCACCGCGAGCACCAACCGCGTGGCGCCGGGGCGGCCGGTCACCTTCACGGTCACCGCGGTGGACCCGGACGGCGACACGCTGGCGTACTACTGGGACATCAGCGACGGCACGTTCGGCACTAACGGCCCCTCGCTCACGCGCTCCTGGCAGGTCCAGGGCGATTACCGCGTGCGCGTCGAGGTCAGCGACATGCGCGGGCACGTGGTCAGCCGCCATGTGGTGGTGCAGGTGGGCAACCGCACCGGCTTCCGCATCAGCGGCCAGGTCACCGACAATTTCGGCCGGCCGGTGCCCGGCGCCCGCGTGGCCAACGGCGCGCTGACCAACACCACCGAACTGGCGGACAATTTCCAGGCCACCTTCACCGACAGCGACGGGCTTTTCACGCTCATCAACCAGACCCCGGGAGACTGGGCGGTGACCGCCTTCAAGCACGGCTACAAGACCGCGCCGCTGAACTTCAACACCATCGTCACCGTGGCCGACCAGGACGTGAGCGGGCTGGAGTTCCTGGCCGAGGAGCAACCGCGTGTGACGGTGCGCACGGCGACGCACGCGGACCTGGTGCGCGGCCGGCCCGGCGTGTTCGAGTTTCGCCGCACCGGCGATACGAACACGCAGTTGCGCGCGGTCTTCACGCTCGGGGGCACGGCGAAGGAAGGCACGGATTTCGCCCGCCTGACCAACACCACCACGCACACCAACACGCTCCAGACCCTGCTGGCCACGGTTAATCTGCGGGTGCCGTTCTACGTGGTGGACTTCCAGACCGGTGTCGTGGTGACCAATGTGGTCATCCAGACCGCCACCAATGCCAATGCGGTGGACGACAAATCCCTCTCCGCCGCGGTCATGTACGCGCTGCAAAAGGAGGCGGTTTACCAGACCAACATTGACGACGGCCAGGGCGGGCAGACCAACGGACTGGCCACCAACTACACCTTCCTCACCGGCTGGGAGGTCATCAACTTCAACGGCGAAGACACCTGGTTCCAGACCTACGGCGATTACATCGTGGGCTCGCCCGGCGAGGCTACGATGCAATTCCGGGCCGCGCCCGCGACCAACCCGGTGGTCTCGATCGTGGCCGTGGGTAAGGCGCTGAGCGAAAACAGCGGCGACTCCGGCCTGTTCCTGCTCACGCGTGCCGGGCTGACCAACGTGGATGTCAACGTCCGCCTCGCCTTCGGCGGCACGGCCACCTACGGCGAAGACTACCGTCCCTTGCCGGACCTGGTCCGCATTCCGGCGGGCGTGACCGTGGTGCCGTTGTTGCTTTACGCCGTACCCGACCTGTACCTCGAAGGCAACGAGACGGTCTCCATCACGGTCCAGCCTTCCGCGGATTATCGCATCGGCAACCCGCGGGCCGAATTCACCATCGGCGACAATGATCTGCCCACCGTCAGCGTCACCGCCACTGACCCGGTGGCCTCCGAGACCGGCGCCGACACTGCCACGGTGGTCTTCACACGCGTGGGCGACCTCACCCGCGACCTGCGGGTGAATTACCTGGCCGGCGGCTCCGCCGTCAGCGGCCGCGACTACCGCTCACTGCCGGGCACCATCGTCATTCCCGCCGGCCAGCCGACGGTGAGTCTCGAAATCCAGCCCCGCAACAACGGGCTCAACGACGGCGGCAACACCTTGGACATCATCCTTTCCGACAGCCCGCTCTACAACGTGGGCACGCCCGGCGTGGCCACGGTCTTCATCCAGGACGGCGCCCTGCCCACCGTGACCATCCGCACGACGGTGACCAACGCCGCCGAACCGAACACCCCGGGCGAATTTCTGATCACCCGCCAGGGCGACCTGCGCAACGAGTTGGTGGTCAATCTCAAGGTCGGCGGCACCGCCCGGCCCGTGGCGGATTACGCGCCCATCACCGCCCTGGGCCGCATCCCGGCCAACGCCGCCTCGGTCCTCATCCGGGTCAACCCGGTCAACGACAATATCCGCGAGGACACCGAGACGGTGATCTGCGAAATCTTGCCCGGCACCAACTACAACGTGGGCGAGCCGCGCCAGGCTTTCGTGACCATTGACGACGACGACAGTGGCGTGCCTGGCGTCGGATTCACCTTCCTGGGCTCGACCGTCGTGGAAGGCGCGCGCACCGGCCTGGTGGCGGTGTCCGTCAGCGCCAACCCCAACGAGGATGTGACCGTGGACTGGAAGATCACCGGCGGCACGGCCGTGCCTGGTCTGGATTACCCCGCCACCAACACCAGCGGCCGGCTGCTTTTCACCAACGTGCCCGACCCGGCCATCAGCAATCGCGTTCAGCTCATTGCCTTTCCGATCCTCGACGACACCAACGCCGAGCCGGATAAGACCATTGTCTTCACGCTGGTCGAGCCGGCGCCGCTGGTCAGCAACGAGGTGGTGACCAACGAGGTCACCCTCACCAACGATCTGGGCGAGCCCATCGGCACCACCAATGTGCTGGTCACCAACACGATCATCACCCCGGTGCCGCTCAACGCCGTGCTCGAGGCCTACCGCTCCCACACCCTGACCCTGCTCGACGACGACTCGAGCGTGATCAGCCTCGAACTGGCCGACGCCGTGGCGATGGAAGAAGGCCGCAAACGCGGCCTGGTCATCGTCCGCCGCGCCGGTTCCACCGACCGCGATCAGGTGGTGAAACTGGCCGTGACCGGCAGCGCCGGCAACGGCAGCGACTACGAGCCCATCCCGCCCGAAGTGGTGATCCCGTCCGGCGAGGCCGAACTGCCCATCCCGATCATCCCCGTGGACGATCCCATCCAGGAGTTCATGGAAGACGTGCGGATTTCCATCGTGGTCGCGCCCGGGGCCACCCTGACCAACGCCGGACCGGTCACGGTCTCCATCATAGACAACGATGGTACGGTCGAATTCCGCAGCCCGCGCTACACCGCCTACGAAAGCGCCGGGCGCGCGGAAATCGTGCTGCGCCGCACCAGCGACACCAACGGCATGGCCTCGGTGGCCTGGCAGGCTACGGCCGGCACGGCCACCCTTGCCGACTTTGTGCCCACCAACGGCATTGTCACCTTCGCGCCCGGCGAGGTGTTCAAGTCCTTCTTCGTGGACTTGCTCGACGACCGGGTGGTCGAGCCCGACAAGACGGTCAACCTCACCTTGCGCAACCTCAGCGACGGCGTGCCCTTGGGCGGCCAGACCGAGGCCGTCCTGACCATCCTCGATGACGACACCGTGGTCGAGCTCCTCACCCCGGCCGTGCAGGCCATCGAAAACGACCCGGCCGCCGCCTTCACCGTGTACCGGTACGGCGTCATCACCAACCTCCTCCACGTCGAGCTGGCCGCCACCACCAACGGCACCGCCGTGGACGGCCTGGACTTCGTTGCCACCAACTACCCCGTGGTCTTCCAGCCCGGACAGACCTCCGTCGTGGTTCAGGTGGCGTTGCTCGACGATGTGGAGTTCGACGGCGACAAGACCGTTGCCGTGACCCTCACCAACCTCGATGAAGTCGCCACCTTCGGCGCCGTAACCAACGGCACCATCACCGTGCTCGACGACGAATGCGCCGTGGAGTTTGCCGCGACCGAGTACGCCGTGCGCGAGTACGCCCGCACCCTCCAGGTGGACGTGCGCCGCACCGGCAGCACCATCCACGCGGTGAGAGTGGACTTCGAGACCGCCGACGGCACCGCGCGCGCCACCCAGGATTATGTGGGCGCTCGCGGCACGGTGGATTTCCCCGGCGCCGATCTGCTCCGCGCCCAGGACGGCACCGGCGTGGTGGTTCTCCGGCCCGGCGAAACCAATCGGACCATTACTCTGCGCATCCTCGATGACGTGCAGGGCGAGGGCAACGAGGTCTTTTACGTGAGCCTCACCAACGCGCGCCTGACCGCCGGCGGCGGCCTGCCGGGCACCGTCATCCTGGGCGCCAACACCAACGCCACCGTGACCATCGTGGACAACGAAACGCCCGGCAGCGTGGACTTCGAGTTCAACCCCGGCCAGGGCGCGAACGGCACCGTGCTGGCCCTGGCCCTGCAGCCCGACGGGCGCATTCTCCTTGGCGGCCGCTTCACCGAGCTGGACCAGGTCACCCTGAACCGCATCGCCCGCGTCCACGATGACGGCTTTCTCGACACCTTCCTCAACCCCGGCGAGGGCTTCAACGACACCGTCCGCGCGCTGGCCGTGCAAGCGGATGGCCGCATCGGCGTGGGCGGCGAATTCACCGTGTTCGACACCCTGAGCCGCAACCGGCTCATCCGCCTCAACGCCGACGGCGCGGCGGACCCGGACTTCACCATCGGCCCTGGCGCGGATGCCCCGGTGCACGCCGTGGTGGTCGAGCCTGCCGGCACGCTGCTCGTGGGCGGCGAGTTCAGCAGTCTCAACGGCGCTTCCCGCACCCGGCTGGCCCGGGTGTTGAACGACGGCGCCGTGGATGCCGCGTTCAGACCGCAACTCAACGGCGCCGTGTACGCCCTGGCCGTGCAACCGGACGGCCAGATTCTCGCGGCTGGTGCGTTCACCGCGGTCGGCACCCTGTCGCGGCCTTACGTGGTCCGCCTCAACCCCGACGGCTCGGCGGACGCCTCGTTCAACCCCGGCAGCGGCCCGGACAAACCGGTGCGCGCGCTGGCGCTGCAACCGGATGGCCGCATTCTGATCGCTGGCGAATTCACGCAGGTCGCCGGCCAGCCGCGGCGCGGGGTGGCCCGGCTCAACCCGGACGGCAGCTTGGACACCACCTTCGCGCCGGGCGCGGGCGCCAACGGCATAGTCCACGCCGTGGGCCTGGCCGCGGACGGCAAGATTCTGATCGGCGGCGCCTTCACTCAGTACGACGGCCAGGACCGCGGCCGCGTGGCCCGGCTCAACCCGGACGGCACGCTCGACACGGTCTTCGACGTGGGCACCGGCGCCAACGACACCGTCTTTGCGCTGGTGGTGCAGCCCAACTCGGCCGTGCTCATCGGCGGGGACTTCACCGAAGTGGACGGCCTGCCGCGCAACCGCATCGCCCGTCTCCACGGCGACGAGCGGTTCCGCCTCAGCACGCTCCAGTTCAGCGCCGCTACCTACACCGTGGCTGAAGACGGCCGCGTGGCCACCATCACCGTGGTGCGCGCCGGGGACATTTCCCAGCCGGCGCAGGTCGGTTACCACACCAGCGACGGCACGGCCATTGCCGGACAGGATTACGACGCGGCCCGGGGCACCCTCACCTTCGAGCCGGGCGAGACGATCAAGACCTTCCCGGTACGCATCCGCGATGACGACCTGGGCGAGGGCGACCTCACGGTGAACCTGCACCTGACGGACCTCCCGCCGGGCTACTCCCTGACCGCCCGGCTCAACGCCGTGCTGATCATCGTGGACAACGAGAGCGCGGTGGCCTTCACGGCCGGCGATTACCGCGTCCGCGAGTCCGACGGCGTGGCCAGCATCACCGTGCGCCGCACCGGGCCGACCAACACCGTGGTGCAGGTGGATTATGCCACCGCGGACGGCACGGCCGTGGCCGGGCGGGATTACCTGCCGGCCGCCGGCACGCTCACTTTTGTGGAAGGCGTGACCGAGCAAGGCTTCCCGGTCACGGTGCTCGACAACCGGGTGGTGGACGGCGACCGCACGGTGCGCTTGTCCCTGACCAACCCGCAGGGTGGCGCCGTGCTCGGCCGTTTGAGCGCCGCCACGCTGACCTTGCTCGACGACGACCGCGTCGAGAACTACGCGCTCAACATCACCCCGCCGGTCGGCGGCACGGTGACGCCGCCTTCGGGCCTCTACCCGGCCGGCTCGACCCAGGCGGTGACCGCGCTGCCGGAAGCGGGCTTCTACTTCGCCGGCTGGCAGGGCACGGTGACCTCGAGCGCCAACCCGTTGCTCGTGGTCATGGACCGCAACTACGTCCTCACCGCGCAGTTCCGCCCCGTGGCGTACACCTACACCTTCGAGCCGCCGTTCAGCGCGGCCGACCTGCGCCAGCCGCCCTGGCGGAGCGCGTCCACCCAGCCGTGGCAAGTGCAATCGCTCACCGCGGCAGGTGGGCGCTACGCCCTGCGCTCGGGCCTGATCGGCGACGGCCAGGAAAGCGCCCTGAGCCTCACGGTTGACTCTCGCGGCGGCGCGGCGGCCTTCGACCTCCGCGTCAGTTGCGAGGCGCAGTGGGACTTCGCCGAGTTCTACGTGGACGGTCTCCGGATCGAACGTTGGACCGGCGAGGTGCCTTGGCAAACCTACCTGTTCAACCTCGCCCCGGGCACGCACACGCTGACCTGGCGCTACGTGAAGGACAACAACTTCTCGGGCGGCCTGGACGCGATGTTCCTGGACAACCTCTACCTGCCCGTGGCCGGCCCGCCCCAGGGTAACGAAGCCGCCCAGCTCCGCCTGCTGCGCGTGCCCGCCGGACTCCAGCTCTGGATCACCGGCCGGGTCGGCCTGACCTACGCGGTCGAGGAAAGCGCAGATCTGACGACCTGGACGCGCCGCTCGACCCATCCGAACACCTCGGGCACGATCGTGGTGACGTTGCCGATCGAGGTGGGCAACCGCTTCTACCGCGTGGTCAGCGTGCCGTAGCTGCGGCCACGAGGCGGCGTGTAGCCGCCGCGGTAACACGGCGGATATTCCGGGAAGTGCGCCTCTGGCCCGGAGCGCCGGCGTCCCCGCCGGCTTTGGGCTGCGCGCCATCGAAGGTAGGGCGCCGCTGCGTCGGCGCGGATCATCCGGCCGCGTCTCAGCCCGGCCCTACCGACAGCGCCGGCAAGCCGGCGCACTCCATACGCTTAACGATTCACCGGACGCCCGCCCGCGCGCCGGCGTGTGGAGTGCGGCAGCTTGCTGCCGCCATTTTCACGGACCGGGTGGAGCGGCCTACTAGGCCGTTGTCGGTGGCAACTTGCCGCGCCCCGGAGCGCCGGCGTCCGACCTCCGGCATCCGGTATCTGGCATCCGGCATCTGGCATCCGGTATCCGGCCTCCCCCTTCTCACTCCTCGCTTCTCACTTCTGATCGGGTAGGGCGCCGCTGCGCCGGCGCCGACCGACGGCCGCGCCGCAGCGCGGCCCTACCGGAGCCGACGCCGTCTCTTCCCGGGCGCAGACCGCGGAAGGTGCCGGATTCGACGGAGTCTCGCCCCACCGGAGGTAGCCCCGGCCGGGACGCAGCCCGGCCTACCAGATTGCGCCGCACCGCAGCGCAACAGGTCCGGCATCTGGTATCTGGCCTCTGGTATCCGGCATCCGGCATCCGCCTCCGTCCCTACCGCCAGCGCCGGCTTACCGACGTCTTTGCGCGGGCGGAGGGCGGCTCAGAAACCGCGCGGCGGCGGGTTGGGGTCCTTTTCCCAGGGCACGACCCATTTGTAGATGGTGTGCTCGCGGTCGCTGCCGTAGCCGAGGTCCTCGGCCGTCGAGCCGCGCGCCGCGACCTTCATGCGGTGCACGAGCACGGGCTTGGCGCCGCGCATGTCGAAGTCGTGGGAGAGGATGCGGGAGCCGGGCTTGAGTTTTTCGAGCTGGGGCATCAGGCGCACGTTCAGCTCGGGCAGGAGGTAAAGCGTCACCACCGTGGCCTCGCGCAGGTCGAGCTTGAAGATGTCGGCCTGCTTGATGGTGACCAGGTGCTCGACCTTGTTGGATTTGACGTTGGCCAGCGATTCCTCGATCCGCTTCGGGTCAATGTCGAACCCGTAGGCCTTTACGCCGTACTTTTTGGCGGCCGTCACGACAATGCGCCCGTCGCCGCAGCCCAGGTCGTACACGATGTCGCCGGGTTTGATCTCGGCCAGTTCGAGCATTTTTTCCACCACGGGCTGGGGCGTGGGCACGAAGACCACGTCCGGCTCGCGCTTTTCCTTGTCCTGGGTCTCGGCCACGGGCGTGGCCGCGGGCGCGGGCGGCTGGGGGGCTTGGGCCCACAGCCCGACGGCAACGGCCAGGGCCAGCCAGCCGTGGGCGGCCCGGGAGCCGAGGCGCCGGAGCGGGCGCGGGACAACGGCGGGACGCCGGGAGCGAAGCGGGAGGGATTTTGTCATGGCGGAGCCGGTTTAACCCGCGGGCGGTGATTTGCAAGCCCGGAGGGGCCGCGTTGCCGGCGGGCGGGTCCGGGTGTGGCGGGGCCGGTTCAGACGATTTCCACCGGGCACTGGGGCAGCGCGTCCAGGAAGGCGCGGCCGTAGCGTTTGGTCAGGACGCGGTTGTCGAGCACGACCACGATGCCGGTGTCGGTCTTGGTGCGGATGAGGCGGCCGACGCCCTGGCGGAACTTGAGCACGGCCTCGGGCAGGGAAAACTCCATGAAGGCGTTGCCGCCGGCGGCCTCGATGCGTTCCAGGCGCGCCTCGATCAGCGGGTGGTCCGGCACCGCGAAGGGCAGGCGGGTGATGATCACGTTGCTCAACGCCTCGCCGGGCACGTCCACGCCCTGCCAGAAGCTGTCGGTGCCGAAGAGCACCGAATCCACGTCTGCCTTGAAGCGTTCGAGCATGGTCGAGCGCGGCATGCCGGTGCCCTGGACAAAGCATTCCAGGCCCAGTTCCTCGAAAAACGGCGCCAGTTCCTCGGCCAGTTCGTGCATGAGCCGGGTGTTGGTGAAGAGCACAAACGCCTTGCCGTGGGTCAGCCGGATGAAGTGTTTGATCCACTTGACCAGCGCCGGGCGGTAACCGGGCTCGCGCGGGTCCGGCATCTTGCCCGCCACGTACACGCGCATCTGCCGCGCGAAGTCGAAGGGCGAGCCGACCTGCAGCAGGGTGGCGTCGTCGGCCCCCACGCGGTGGGCGATGTAGTTGAGGCCCTCGCGGCTGCCGGGGCGGGGTTTGGCGGGCTGGCCGAGGTTTTTGGTGTCCATCGCCAGCGTGGCGCTGGTGAGGATGACCGAGGTGTCGCTGGCGAAAAGGCGGCGGCGGAGGAAGTCGGCCACGTCCACCGGCGCGGCGTTGAGGGCCAGGTTTTTCTGGGCCTTGCCGGCGCGTTCGACCCAGTACACGTGGTCGGCGGCGCTCTGGTTGAGGAATACGCCCAGGGCCTCGCGCAACTCGCCCAGGCGGCGGTTGCACTCGAGCAACTCGCTGGCGGTGTCCTTGTCCTCGGCCAGGTCAATCAACTCGCGCACCGCCTCGGAGACCCGGCGCAGCGGCAGGGTGAGCGTGTCCGGCACCAGTTCGGGCCGGCGGATGCGCAACTCGCCCCAGCTCCGGCGCGCGCCGGGCGGGCCGCCTTCGGCCGCGTCGCCGTTGCCCCGGCCGGCCGCGCGCGCGATGTCGCGGGTCTGCGCGTGCAGGGCGTCGCAGGCGGCCTCGACCGCGGCGAAGAACTCGTCGCTCTGCTTGAAGACTTCGGCGACCAGTTGGACGGCGCGGCCCTGGCGGAGCAGGGCCAGGAGGCCTTTTTGCGTGCGTGGGTTCCAGAGCCGCTGGAGGGCGAAGCGCAACTGGCTGCTCGAGACGCTCACGCCGATGTGTTTGGCCGCCACCTGCTCGAGGGTGTGGGCTTCGTCGAAGATCACGAAGTCGTTCTTGAAAAGCACGCCGTCCTCGACGCTTTCCTCGATCCCGCCCAGGTGCATGAAGAAGAGGGTGTGGTTGAGCACCAGCACGTCGGCCGAGAGGAGGCGGCTGCGCACGCGCTGGAAGAAGCACGGTTCGCCGCCGGCCTTGACGAACTCCGAGCCGGGGCCGCAGAGCCGGGGCGAGCACAGCCCGCGCTCGGAGCAGACCTGCGCCCAGACCTTGGGGTCGGGTTCCTCGTCAAAGTCGGACAGGCTGCCGTCGCGGGTCTGGCGGGACCATTCGAGGATGCGGGCCAGTTCCTGTTGCTCGGTGGAGGTGAAGAGCTGGGGCGCCTGCTGGAGCGCCTTGTGGAGGCGGCGGGTGCAGAGGTAATTGGCCCGGCCCTTGAGCATCGTGTAGGTGAACTGCACCGGCAGGATACGCTCGAGCAGGGGCAGGTCCTTCTCGGTGAGTTGCTCCTGGAGGTTGATGGTGTGGGTCGAGACGATGGCCTTTTTCCGGTGCTCGACCGCGTACAAGATGGCGGGCACCAGGTAAGCGAGGCTCTTGCCCACGCCCGTGCCGGCCTCGACGATGAGGTGTTCGCCGCGGCTCAGCGCCTCGGCCACGGCCACGGCCATTTGCTGCTGCTGCGGGCGGTACTCGAAGTTTTTGGCCCGCGCCAGCACCCCTTCCGGCGAGAAGAAGTGCCGGGTAAGGGCCACCAAGTCGGCGGCGCCGGCGGGCGGAGTTTCGAGGGTGCCGATCATGGCGGGTCGGGGCGGCCGCAAGCAAGGGGGACGGCGCGTTCAGGTCGTGCGCGGGCGGCGGGTGACCACTTCCACGGCCGCCTTGTTTTTGGCGATGAGGTGGGGGGGCAGGTAGCCGCGCCAGTTCACGCCCGGATAAATCAGGGCGCCCCGGCCCAGGATGCTGCCGGGATTGAGCACGGCGTTGCAGCCGACCTGGGCGTGGTCGCCCACCAGCGCGCCGAACTTGCGCAGCCCGGTGTCGAAGGGCCGGCCGTCCACTTCCACGGTCACGTTGCCCGGCGTGAGCTTGAGGTTCGAGACGATGACGCCCGCGCCCAAGTGCGCCCGGAAGCCCAGGATCGCGTCGCCCACGTAGTTGAAGTGCGGCACCTCGCAGCGGTTGAACAGGACCGAGTGCTTGAGTTCGCAGGCGTGGCCCACCAGGCAACCATCGCCCACGATGACATGCTCGCGGACGTACGCGCCCTGGCGAATGGTGCAGTCGCGGCCGATCCAGGCCGGGCCTTTGATCGTGGCGCCGTCCTCGACCACCGTGCCCTCGCCCAGGAACACGTCGGGCCCGATCCACGCCCCGGCGGCGCACCGGCCCAGCCGCGCGGGCCGGAGGGTTTGCTCGAGGTGGGCGCGCAAGCGCGCCAGGGCTTCCCAGGCATAGTCGCACCCCTCGAACAACGCCGCATGGGCGGTTTGGGACAGGTCGAACAAGTCGGCCGGTTTGAACATCGCCCGCAGGGTAAGCCGCCGGCCCGGGCGGGCAAGCGCGCAGCCGCGCGGGCGTTCGTCAAAAACGCGTCTCGGGTTTGACCCGGGCGCGGAGGCGCTCGAAGTCCCGCCACTCCTCCGGGCCGGACGGCGCCTGCCCGAGCGTCACGAAAATCTTCGGCGCGGCCCAGCGCCAGCGTTCGACGTGGCCATCGGCGAAGGAGAGATTGCAGCCGCGGTTGTGGCGGTCGGCCGGCAGGTCCCACCAGGTCAGGTCCAGGAACCGTTCCCACCCCGGTGGGGGAATGCCGAAGAGCGAGTCGAGGATGCCGTCTTCGTGCACGTCAATGAACACGAACAGTTCGCTGGGTGCGGGCCGGTCAATCTGGGACTCCTTGGCGAAGCTGGGCGGGCCGTAATAGTCCTCCTCCACGGGCGCGCCGTTGATGGACTGGCTCATGTTGTAGCTGCGGGTGCGCAACCGGCGCAGCCGGCGGCCTTCCTCGGTCTCCACGTACGAGCGGTCCGAGGGGCAATGGTAAATGGCCGCCGAGCGGTTGTAGGGGAAGAGCAGGCCGCGCTCGAGGTTGGCCGGGGTCATGTCCAGGCGCGCGTTGCCCGGACACCAAGTCATGTTGGTGCTGAAAGCCACCGGATCGGGCGCCTCGGTCTCGAGGTTGTACACGTAATTGTTGGGCGGCAGCGTGTCCGCGTGGTCCACGGCGTACAGGTGCACGCACACCTGGAGCTGTTTGAGGTGATTGCGACAGGCGATGCCCCGGGCCTCTTCCTTCGCGCGGCTCAACGCCGGCAACAACAGCCCGACCAGCACGGCAATCACGGCCAGCACCACCAGCAGCTCAATGAGCGTAAAGCCGGCGGCCCGGCGCGGACCCGGCCCGCGGCGGCGCTCCGGCGTGGAGCGGGCGAAGACGGGCAGACAACGGCTTCGGCCGAGCATGGCGCAGAAGGTAATCCGGTCACCGGGAGTTTCCAAGCTGATTTCGCGCAGGCCCGGTCCCGGGGACGCGGCTCAGCGCGGCAGTGCTTCGACCCGGACTTCGCGAGCCAGGGCCTCGACCCGGGCGGGCTCCACTTCGCCGGCCATGAGGTTCAGGGCATTGGCCGCGCCGGCGGCCGCGCCCCAGCGGCAGGCCTCGCCCAGGTCATCGCCCCGCAACAACCGGGCGACCAGCGCGGCCGTGAAGGCGTCGCCCGAGCCGATGGGGTTGACCGGGCGGAGGCGCGGTGGGTGGATGCGCCAGGCCGCGCGGGCGTCGCAAGCAAGGGCCGGGGAAGCCCCGGCGGTGACGACCACGCGCTCCGCGCCCCGCTCGCGCAGTTCGCGCGCGGCGGCCAGCACGGCGGCTTCATCCGGGAGCGCGCGCCCGGTGGTGGCGGCCAGCTCGGCGCGGTTGGGTTTCACCAGGCCGGGCCGGGCGGCGAGGGCTTCCACCAGCGGCGGTCCCTGGGCGTCCACGGCGGTGAGCCGACCGGCGGCGCGGGCCCGCGCGACGCAGCGCCGGTAAAAGTCCACCGGCCCGCCGGGAGTGAGGGTGCCGGAGAGGATCACGGCGCGGCATTGGGGCAGGTGGCGTTCGAGCACTGCGGCCAGTTGCTCGTAGGCGGCGGGCGCCACGGCGCGGCTTTCCTCGACCAGCTCGGTCACGGTGCCGCCGGTTTCGTCAATCACGGTCACGCATTGCCGGGTGCGCTCGGGCACGGTGACGAAATCCTGCGCGATGCCGCGTTCGTGCAGCACGGCGCGCAAATACTCGCCGCGGTCGCCGCCGAGAAAGCCGGTGGCCAACGGGCGTTCGCCCAGGGCCTGCAGCACCTTGGCCACGTTGACCGCTTTGCCGGCGGCGCCGTCGAGCGTGGTCACGGCACGGTTGACGGCGTCCAGGGTGAGGCGGCGAAAGACCATCACGCGCTGGGCGGCCGGCGTGGGGCCGAGGCACAGGAGCATGCGGGCTAGAAATTGGTTTCGACCATCGGGCGAAAGGTCAGTTCGTGCACCACCACGTCCTCCGGGGCGGTGAGGCACTGCACGATCATGTGCGCGGCGGACTCGGGGCGCAGGTAGTCCGGGCGCGGCTGGGGGCGGAAGGTGGTGTTGACGCCGCCGGGATAGACGGCAGTGACCTTCACGCCCACGGCGCGGGCTTCCTTGATGAGGCAGCCGGTGAACCCGTGCAGGGCGTGCTTCATGGCGGTGTAGATGGCGTAGTTCTCCATCTTCACGTGCACGATGCTGCTGAGGACGTTCACGATGTGGCCGGAGCGCCGCGCAGCCATGTCGCGGAGCGCCTCGCGGGCCAGGAGAATGGGCGCGCGGACGTTCACGGCGTACGAGGCGTCGAGGTCGGCGGCGGTGATTTGCGAGATGGGAACCTTGGCCTTGTTGAAGCCGGCGTTGTTCACCAGCACGTCCACCCGGCCGAGCGCGGCGCGCGCGGCGGCGTAGAGGTCGGGAACGGCTTCGGCGTCGGCCAGGTCGGCGGCGCGGCCGGGGCAGTCCAACTCGCGCTGCAGCTCGGCGAGGGCCGCGGCGTCGCGGCCGGTGACGAACACGGTGAAACCGGCGGCGCGGAGTTGGCGGGCCACTTCACGGCCGATGCCGCGGGTGGCGCCGGTAATCAGGACGGTGCGGTGCACGCGCCCGTTGTGCGGGCCGGGCCGCGGGTTGTCAATGAAGCGGGCGGGCGTTTACGGCGCAGGCGCCAGCGGCACGGTCAACAGGCCGTATTCGCCCAAGGGCAGCCACAGGGCCCGGCCGGGCTCGGCCACGGCGCGGGTCAGGTCCGGCCAGTAGCAACCGGCGACGAGGGTTTGTCCCACTGGCGTCAGGCCGGAGTCGGTGGTTTGGAGGACCGTGACGCTCGGGCCGGTGCGGGCGGCCAACAACGGGCCGAGCGCCCGGAGCTGGTCGGCCGGTTGTTTCAGCGCGGCGGTGGCCCACAGCTCGAAGGCGCCGCTGGCGTTGAGCCGCCAGGCCTCGAGCACGCCGCCTTCAGCCGGGGACGCCGCGGGCCGGGCCACGCAGACCAGTCCGGCGTCGGTCACGGCGGCGGCGCGCGGCCATTCGGCGGGTTGCTTGAGCGAGGCAACCAGGGAGACCGTCACGCCGTCGTAGGCGCAGGCGTCGAGATATTCCGCGCCGTCGCTTAGCCCCTGTGCGTCCCAGTGCGGGCCGCGGGTGAAGAGCAGGGCGCCCTCGGCAGCCAGGCCGACCAGTGGGCCGGGCAGGTTCACGGGCGGCCGCACGGTGGGCGTGGCGGGGTCGGCGTAGTCCACCACGTCCAGGAAATGGCGCGTCACCCAGACGCCCACCGGGGGCTTGATGATCTCGCGAGTGCCGTCCGGCAGCACGACCTCGTAGGGTTGCGGGTCCGGCTGGCCGGGCAGGCGCACCCCTTCGCGGAATTCGCTGGCTTGGTGGCTCAGGTAAACGAGTCCGCCGGCGGTGAAGGTCTCCGGTGCGAACCACCAGTTCTGTCCCGCGCCCAGGTCAAGGTCGGAGACCAGCCGCGGCGTGGCGGCGTCAGCGACCTGGAACGCCAGCAAGCGTCCGCCGGTGCCGCCCGGCCACCACAGGCCCCGACCCGGCACGGCGGCGCCGCCGAACCCGATCTCAATCCCCGGGCCCCACGGGCCGTGCCACCAACCCCAGCCGCCGCCCTGGCTGGCCAGCACCAGCAACCCGGGCCGCGGCCAGAGGGCCTGGAAGGACTGGCCCCAGCCCAGCAACGGCACCTCGACTTCCGCGCTGCCCAGGACCTCGAGCGCGGGCAGGGCCGCAAGGTCAAACGCGGTCACCCGCACGCGGCTCTTCGGTTCCGTGGGGGCGTCTTCCTTGCCGGGTGCCGGGGTTTCAATCGAGCCCGCCTGGATGACGAAAAGCGCGGTGTCGTTGCGGGCGGCGGCCAATAGGCGTTCACCGGCGGGCAGGGTAAATTGCCCCAACACCTCGTCCGGCGTGGCGGCGCGGACCACCCGGACCACGCTTGGCGTGGCAGGATCAAACCAGTTACCCGCGCCGGAGACCTCGACCAGGTACTCGCCCGCAAGCAGCACGCTGTCCACCGGCCAGTACAATTCGAGGCGCGCTGCTACGCGCGGTTGATCGCGGTCGCTGGCGTCCACGCTCAGCAGCTCGCGGCCCGACACCGAGACGATGCGCTCGCCGTGGACGGTGGCCCGGCGGGGTTGGAAGGCGTGCTCGACGACGCCGCGCGGTTTGAGCGAGTCCGGCCCCAGGTCAATCAGTTGCACGCGCGCGCCCTGGCCGTTCTCGCTCCAGCTCTGGTACGGCACGAGGATGAGCCCGGCTTCGGGGAGGACGGCGAAGGCTTTTTCGTCCCACGTGGCCTCGCTCCAGGAATGGTTTTCGCCCAACGGCACGCGGGCGAGCAGGGCCGGGCGGGCGGGGTCGCGCACGTCGAAGAGCGACACGGCCACGCGCCAGCCGGCGGTGTTGTCCACGCCGATGGTCACCAAGCGGTCGCCCAGCGGGTGGATGTAGGTGGACCAGCCGGGCACTTCGAGTTCGCCAAAGACCTTGGGTTGCGCGGGGTCGCGCAGGTCCACCACCCACAGCGGGTCCACGCGCAGGAAGGTGACCAGGTACGCGCGCGAGCCGTCGAAGCGCGTGGCGTAGAGGCCCTCGCCGTGGCCGACTTCGAGTTGCCCGAGCTTGCGCGGCCGGGCGGGGTCGGCCAGCGAGAAGGTTTCCAGCACGCTCACGGCCCGGCCGGAGGGTGACCAGCGGTTGACTTCGGAAATGACCGTGAACACGTCGCCGTCGAGGTTGAGTTTGAACTTGTCCGCCACGTGCCCCGCCGCGTGAAGGGACCCGGCGAGCCGCAACGTGTCGTCGGGCGCGGAGCAATCCAGGAGTTGGACCTGGCTTTGCCACCAGTTATCCGGGTCGTTCAGGGCCACGAACAGGAACCGGTCCGTGGCGTGGATGACGTTGCCGTAGCCCGGGAACCAGAGCGCATCGCGGCGTTGCGGGGCGTCCGGGTCGGCCAGGTCAATGGACGTGACCTGAGTGCCGTACTCCCAGAGCCAGCTTTCGCCGGACTGGTCCGTGCCGGGTTTGGCGGGCACGGGCCGGTAGGTCTGCGTGGCCACGTACAAAGCCGTGCCCACCAGACGGCTTTCCTGGATGTAACCGGGCAACTCCACCCGGGTCACGATGGCCGGGGCGGCGCTTCCGCCCGGCGCGGGGTCCACGATCAAAACCTGACTGTCATTGTCGTTGCCCCAGCCGCAGCCGTTGCGGGCCAACAGGACCACGCGGTCCGCGCCGGTTTTCGGGTCGCTCACCACGTACAACTGCTCGCCGGCGGCGGCCAGGGGCAGGGTGCCCAGCACGCGGGGAGCGTCGGGCGGCGTCAGGCGGATCACCTGCAAGCCGCGGTACTGGTTGAAGAAGTACAGCGTGTCGCCGCGCAGCCGCCAGATGTCGGACTCCACCACGGCGCGTTCGCCGCCGCCCCCGACCTCGGCGGGCGGGGTGCCGGTGAGGCCATCGAAGGAGCCATTGCGGACCAGGTCCGATTGGGGCGCGGTGGAAACCGCGCCGCCGAACTTGTTGGTGCCGGCGTAAAACGCGGCGGGCAGCGGTTCGGACGCGTCGCCCCGGACGCGCAACAACTCGATTTGCGCCGAGAGCGGCAGGCGGAAAGTGACCACGCCGCCGGTGCCGTCGAGACGCTCGACCGCCCGGGGCACCCAGGCGCCGGCCTCCACCCGCGAGCGCGACTCGAGGGTCACTTTGCGGATTCCGGCCGGGACCCGGACGGTGACCGCCACGGTTTGGCCGGAGACCGAGATGGTTTCGATGCGCGGGCGTTCCGGCCCGGCGGCCCGCGCGGAGGACAGCAGCACCGCGCCCACGACCGCGAGGGCCGAGGCGATGAACATGCGGCAAACGTTGGGTTTCATGAGGTCCACACCATCCAAGCGCAAGGTTCGCCCGAACCGGCCGGGCGGTTCGCGGAAGCCCGATCCTTCCGGAGCATGTCCGGGCTTCCGCCAACGGAATGACTATCCCGCACCTTCGGGGAAAATGCAACGCGCCCCACGTGCCGCCGCCGCCGCCCCGCCGTCAGCCCGGAGCGCCGGCGTCCTCGCCGGCTTTGGGCTGCGCGCCGTCGAAGGTAGGGCGCCGCTGCGTCGGCGTCGCCCACCCGCTCGCGGACCGCGACGGTGCTGGGCTCGACGGAGTCTCGCCCCACCAGAGATTGCCCCGGCCGCGCCGCAGCGCGGCCCTACCGACAGCGCCGGCGAGCCGGCGCACTCCATACGCTTCGCGATTCACCAGACACCTACCGCGCGCCAGCGTGTGGAGTGCGGCAGCTTGCTGCCGCTTTCCGGCTCCGGGTGGAACGGCCTACAAGGCCGTTGTCGGCGGCAACCTGCCGCGCCCTGGAGCGCCGGCGTCCTCGCCGGCTTTGGGCTGCTCGCCGTCGAAGGTAGGGCGCCGCTGCGCCGGCGTCGCCCACCCGCTCGCGGACCGCGACGGTGCTGGGCTCGACGGAGTCTCGCCCCACCGGAGGTTGCCCCGGCCGCGCCGCAGCGCGGCCCTACCGTTCAGGGCTGTGCCTCGCCGCGCGGACCGGCCAGGAGCCGGGCGATGCGCTCGCGCAGGACAGCGAAGTCCACCGGTTTCTCGACGAAATCGGTCACCGGCAGCCATTTGGGGTCAATGTCCCGATGGCTGAAGCCCAGCGGGAATTGCTGGTTCACCGCCGTCAGCATCAG
>Ga0272446_1001843_pt1 | contig 30112 bp, 26 predicted proteins | sample YNPCB0061_FD_194587 | JGI IMG/M metagenome (GOLD analysis project Ga0272446, IMG submission 194587) | Hot spring microbial mat communities from Yellowstone National Park, WY, United States - YNP-CB-006-1 | ecosystem: Environmental > Aquatic > Thermal springs > Hot (42-90C) > Sediment | place...
TGGAGCCCCCCGAGGCATAGAGCGCGTTGAGCGGCCGGCCTGCGGCGCGACAGTGGCGCACCGTCTCCAGGGTCCAGGCACGCGGCCTGAGCTTGCCGCCGGCCAAGGTGTAGCGGGTCCAGGAGACGAACTCTGGGCGTCCCGCCGCATCCAGGACCAGTGGCGAGGTGGCAAAGACGCCCTGGTCAGCCAGGGGCGCCACCAGGGGCTCGATGAAGTCCGGCATGGGTGCCACGTCGGAGTTGAGCAGGATCAGGACTTCGTGGGATGCCATGGCGACCCCGCTGTGTATGGCCTCGGCAAACCCGCCATTCGTCTCGCGGCGCACCAGGACGACCTGGGGGTGCTGCCCCCGAATGACCTCGACGCTGCGGTCAGTGGAGGCGTCGTCCACCACCACCACCTCGCAGGGGCCCCCGTAGGTCTGGGCGGCGGCGCGGACCGCGTCCAGGGTGGGGCCGATGATGGCCTCGCCGTTGAAGTTGGGGATGACGATGCTCACCGAGGCGTGGGGCATGGTGCTCAGCCGGGACCTGGGGTGGCGCCAAGCCCGCCGTCGCCCGAGTGGGGACGGCGCTGCGCACGCACCTGGTCATCGAGCTGGTCGGAAAGGAACAGATGGATGCCCAGCAGGATAGCGAAGGGATACAGCGTATAGCGCGAATAGACGCCGAACGCCAAGAAGCTGAAGCAGAACCAGACGGCCAGGGCGGCCAGGTTGCACCGGGCGACCCATCTCAGCCCGGCAGGCCCCAGCGCCCCGGCAAGGCGCAGGGACTTGACCAGGACGTAGCCGAGTCCGACCAAGACCAGGCCGAGACCCGCCAGGCCGTTCTCGTAGAGCAGCTCCAGGAAGTGGTTGTGGGGCAGGGCGAAGTCGCGGTAGGCCGGGGCTGAGAAGCGTGGGAAATCCTCTTGGAAGCTGCCGATACCGTGTCCCACCAGCCAGGACAGGCGGTCGCCCGTGGCGATCATGCGGGCCGTGTCGCCCCAGATCTGCACCCGCTCGTCACCTCCCTCCACGGGAACGGGCTGGCCGATGGGGACAAAGCGATGGGTCGCGAGCAAGAACGCCACAGCCGCGACCAGGGCCAAGGCCCCAAGACTAAGACCCCACCGGACCCGGCGACCGGCCACCGTCCAGACCAGCAGCGCAGCACCGGCGGCGTTGGCGACCAGTGGGATGGTTGGTGCCCACAGGATGTTCAGGATGGGGTCAAGGTTGAGCAGCAGCACCGCAGCCACCAGCCATCGGTAGGGAGGTTCGAGCTGGACGACCAGTATGACCAGTGCCGGCCAGAGCAGCGACGAGAAATAGGCCAGGTAGTGCGGATTTTCAAAGGCGCCGAAGGGGTGGCCAGCGAGGTGGCGCGCACCGAGCTGCCACAGCACGATGGACGAGACGAGGAGCGCCAGCCACAGCCAGCCCCGGTCCGGGGGTTGGTGGGCAAGTTGCCGCACCGCCAGCACCAGGACCAGGAACCGGACAATGCGCAGGCTGCGGTGGGTGTCCGTGACCTGGGGGAACAAGGCCCAGCTTGTGAGCAGCAGCAGGGCGGCCACACCGAGCACGACCAGCGCCCGGCGCGACAGGGTCCGGCGCAGCCACCCCGGGTCCGCGCCCTGCAGGGCAAGCAGCAGTCCGGCGACCCAGATGGCCTGATCGCTGCCGCCCCGGTTGAGGGCGAATTGCAGGAACACCACGGCCGCGACGGCGGCCGCCAGCCCGTTGGGGTGGCGCAACAAAACGCCTGGCGAGCGGCTCATCACCGCCGGTTCCGCCCCGGTGAGCGGGCGCGGGGGAGGACGCCATGGGCGGGCCGGCAATGGACGCCCCGCCGGGGGTGTGGAGGGCCTCTCAGACCAGTCATCAGGCGTCGCGGTGCAGCAAGGTTCTCAACCTGTCGGCCAGCCAGGCCCCCAGGCCCTCGGGCAGGGCGGCGAGCCAGTGCCAGAAGTGCTTGACCTCCTTGGCCTGGCCCAGCAGCCCCACGCCGCTGTGCAGGGAGTACCGCACGTAGCGCACGTGGTTGCGGTGGAGGCTGGCCGCATCGGAATAGGCGTCGTGCAGGGTGATCTCCTCGAGGAAGGCCAGGCGCATCCCCCGCGGATTGCGGAGCCGATAGCGGCGAATGTTGGCGGTGATGCCGTCGGCCTCGCGGCGCCCGATCACCAGGGGCAGGTTGACGAAGCGGGTCTGATAGCGGTGGGCCAGGCGCCGAAAGATCAAATTGTCACGCACGTGCCGCTCGCCTGGGATGCTGGGGTAGAGAAACTCCCTGAGCACGCTGGTGCGGGTCGCCTCCCGCTTGTCCCCATGGACCTCGCCCAGGGCGTGGATCGCCAGGTAGTCCGAGTCCATCCGGTCCAGCGGGTAGGGGGTCCCGGAGACGGAGCCGTCCTCCTCCAGCAGCAGGCCGGCGATCCCCGACAGGGCCTCGCGCTGTCCCGGCGGAACAGCCGCCCACTCCGCCAGCACCGCGCTCAGCGCTCCGGGGAGCAAGGAGTCGTCCGAGTCTAGGTTGAGGAAGAAATAGCCTTTGGCCTCGCTGACGGCACGGTTGTGGGCACTGGCCTTTCCAGCGTTCTCCTGGAAGTAGTAGCGCAGGGGAAAACCGACCCGCCCCCGCCAGTGCTCGACCACCGCCCGGGTGTCGTCCGTGGACCCATCGTCGACGACGATCACCTCCAGGTCCTGGCAGCTCGAGTCCGCGACGCTCTGCAAGGCACGCGGCAGACAGTAGGCACGGTTGTAGGTCGGGATGAAGATGGTGAACATGGGACCGGCATGACCGGGAACACGGGGCCCTGCGGCCTGCCGGTCGCCCGCGCTGCCGCTCGGCCCGATCCGCTCTGTCCCTGGTGCCATCAGCGACCGCACCCCGATCCCGGCCCTGATCTGCCCTTTGCGCCATGCGGCAGCCCGAAGGCATCCAGATAGGCATCGGTGCTGGCCTCGATGGCATAGGGCCTGGCCGCCTGGCGCAGGGTCTGGGGCGGCAGCGGTGCGTCCAGGGTCGCACGGATCGCCTGAGCCATGGCCTGGTGGTCATCCACTGGCACCAGGCGGCCAAAGCGCCCCTGGGCCAGGACCTCCCTTGGTCCGCTCGGGCAGTCGGTCGCGACCACCGGGGTCCCCACCGCCAGGGCCTCGATGAGGACGAAACCGAGCCCCTCCCAACGGGAGCTGAAGGCGAAGAGATCCGCATGAGCCATCCAGGCATAGGGTCTGGGGACGAAGCCCGGGAGCGCAAAGTCCTCCGCCACCCCGAGCTCGGCGGCCAGGGCTAACAGGGCCTCGCGCGCCGCCCCCCTGCCCAGGATCATCAACCGACAGGGGCGCTGCGCCCTGACCAGGGCGAAGGCCCGCAGCAGGGTGTCAAAGCCCTTGCGCCCGCACAGCTCGCCGGCGCTCAGGATCAGCGGCCGGGCCGGATCGCCGAGCCAGGGGTGATCCGGGCGGGGCAGTTGGGCATCGAACAGGGACTCGGGGACCACGGGCGACGGGACCACCCGGATCAGCTCGCGAGACAGCCCCGTGTAGACGGCCATGTCATCGGCTACCCCGGCACTGGTGACGATGACGCCGTCGGCCAGGGGATAGAGGCGCCCCATGGACGTGCGCTGGACCCAGCGCTCGAGCCGACCGCGGGTGGCCAGATCCACCGAGATCGTAGTCCCGGAGGACAGGATGAGGCGGGTTGGCACCTGCCCCCAGATCCGAGCAAGGCCGCGCGCGAGCAGCGCCGTGCGATTGACCCTGTCCTTGTCCGACAGTAGCACCGCCGGCCGCTCCCGGCGCAGGTAGCGGACGATGGCCGGCAGGCACGCGTAGGTATGGCGGGAGCCTAGGTCCACCACACCGACCCCGGCGGGGGTCTCGCCCTGCTCCGCATCCAGGTTGGGGCCGTGGCGGCGCACCTTGAGCAGATCCACGCGATAGCCGCGCCGCGCCAGGGCCGGGATCAGGTGCCGCGCGGCCCGGTCCACCCCGCTGTGGCCTGAGGTCGAGAAGAAACAGGCGATGCGCACCTGGGCCGGCTCGCCCGCGTCTGCCGGCGTTCCGCCCCCTGCTGCCCGCCGCTGCACCGGCCTGGTCAGACCCATTCCAGGGGATCCTCGTCTGGGTTTGGGACGAGCCCAGGCTGCTCGATGAAGAGCCGGTGCCAGATGGCGAACTGCATGAGCCCAAAGAGCTCCCGACTGCCGCCTTTGCCCGCTTGGCGAGCGGCGACCAGGGCGGGGATGGCGCCGACGTCGAACCAGTCGCGGATGCCGCGGTTTTCCACCAGCCGACGTCCCAAGGTCGCTGCCACATCCCCCTTGAGCCAGTCCCCCACCGGGACGTGGAAGCCGCGCTTGGGGCGCTCAAGGTAGCCCGGGGGCAGGAGGGGCGTGGCCCAGTGCTTGAGCAGCCACTTGCCCTGGTGGCGGCGGACCTTGAGGTCGTCCGGCAGCGACAGCCCGAACTCGACCAGCCGGTGGTCGAGGAAGGGGACCCGCCCCTCCACGGCGAAGCCCATGAGCATCCGGTCGGTCTTGACCAGCAGGTTGTCCGGCAGGGCGGTGACCAGGTCGGTGTACTGCCGCCGCTGCATGTGGGACCAGGCCCTGGGGGCGGACTGCCAGGCCGCAAGGAAGGGCGCCCGGTCGTTGCCGGGGGCCCCGCGCAGGGCCGGCCCGAAGAGGCGGCGCGCCCAGTAGCGGCGCCACTGGCCGCGGGAGCGGAAGCCGCCGGTCCCCGGGTGCAGCAGGGCCTTGATCCAGCGCTCCGCCGCATGGGGATGGTAGCGGCGGTAGCCGGCAAAGGTCTCGTCGCCGCCCTCCCCCGAGAACACCACCTTGACCTCGGCCCCGGCGGCCTGGGCCAGGAGCGAGGTCGGCAGGCTGGCGTAGTCCCGCATCAGCTCGTCGGCACACCAGACCGTATGCGGGATGCGCGCGAAGACCTGAGGCAAGGACAGACGCAGCGGCCGGTGATCGAGCCCGAAATGCGCCGCCACGTGCGCCGCCGCATCGAGCTCATCGGCCATGGGGGTACCGAGATAGCCAACCGACCAACTGCGGATGCGCCCTGCCCCATGCGCATGGAGCAAGGCGGCCAGGATCGCCGAGTCCACACCGCCGGACAGGAAGAGTCCGAAGGGGACGTCAGAGCGCATATGCTCGACCATGGCCGAGTGCAGCAGCGCGTCCAACTCCTCGCGGGCCTCCTCGGGCCCGGCGCGCCTGGGCGCCACGTCCAGCGCCGACCAATAGCGCCGCCGCTCGATCTGCAGGTCGGCACCGATGATCAGGGCCTCCCCGGGCAGGACCCGGCGGACACCTGCCACCACGGTCTCCTCGCCGCCGGCGAACTGGTGCTGCAGGAACTGGCGCAGGGCCGCGGGCTCGATCTCGGGGCGGCCCGGGAGTATGGGCAGGAGCGCCTTGATCTCAGAGGCAAAGGCGACCCGGTCCGGCAGCCGCACGTAGAAGAGCGGCTTGATGCCCAGCCGGTCGCGGCCAAGGATCAGTCGCCCCTCCCGGGCGTCGTGCAAGGCGAAGGCGTACATGCCTCGCAACAGGCGCAAAACGTCCAGCCCGTAGACTGCATAGGCGTGCAGGATGGTCTCGGAGTCCGAGTCGGTCTGGAACCTGCAGCCCTGGGGGCGCAGCTCGGCGTTAAGCTCCAGGTAGTTGTAGACCTCGCCGTTTGCGGCCAAGGCCAGCTGACCATCGGCCGACACCATGGGCTGGTGCCCGGTCGCAAGTCCGATGATGGACAGCCGGGTTTGGCCCAGGGCGACGGGCCCGTTACAGTGCAGGCCATGGTCGTCCGGCCCCCGATGGGCCAGGCGGGCCACCATCCGCCCCAGCTCCTCCCGGTCGGGACGTGCACCGCCGCGCAGGATGAAACCGGCTATCCCGCACATGGGGGATGCACTGCGGCGCTGTCCTGGGGCTCGGGCATCTTGGCGGCGGACTCGGTGGGAACGGGGCTTGGGCCTTGGCTATTGTGGGCTCGCCGCATCCGCGGTGACAAGGAAGCACGGCCCAAGGCCCCTGCCCGCGGGGCTGCACACCAGGCTGCGGGCGGGGCTCCAGACCCCTCCGGGGTCAGGCTCCAGGCGGCGGGTCAGGCGCCCGGGTGGCGTAGCGCCGCTCCCAGGCGTCCCCCCCAGTGCGCCCCGAGCCCGGCCAGCAGCCGCTCGATGGGCCGCTTGCGGCCCGTGAACTTGAGGTGCAGCAGCTCGGCCCCCGCCTGGAGGTCCAACAAGTAGTCGTCGCTGGTCTGGATGGCGTCCACAAGCCCCAGGTCCAGCGCCTGGCGGCCGTGCCAGTACTCGCCGGTCGCCACCCGGCCCAGGTCCAGCCCCGGGCGGTACTCGGCGATGTAGTCCTTGAACAGCCGGTGGGTCTCCTCGATCTGCTCCCGCAGCTTCTCCCGCCCTGCCTCGGTGTTCTCGCCGAACAGGGTCAGGGTGCGCTTGTACTCCCCGGCGGTGTGCAGCTCGAAGTCTACCCCATGGCGTTCCAGCACCCGATGGAAGTTGGGTAGCTGGGCCACCACCCCGATGGAGCCGATCACGGCGAAGGGCGCCGCCAGGATGCGGTCGGCCACACAGGCCATGAGGTAGCCGCCGCTGGCGGCGACCTTGTCCACCGCGACCGTCAGGGGAACGCCGCGCGCCCGTAGGCGCGCGAGCTGGGATGCGGCGAGGCCGTGCTCGGCCACCAGGCCGCCGGCGTTATCCAGGCGGAGGAGGACCTCGGCAACTGCTCCCTGCGTTGCTCTACCTCGGGCCTCCTTGCCCTCGTCGGCAACTGCTCCCTGCGTTGCTCTACCTCGGGCCTCCTTGCCCTCGTCGGCAACTGCTCCCGCCGGTGCCCCATCGTCCGCGTCTTTGCCCGCCGGCGGCCGGTCCCCGGCGACCAGCAGCACGGCGGTGATGCACTCGCGCAGGGCCGTGACCTCGCTCGCCTTGATGTCGCCGCGAAAATCGATCACGAAGACCCGCCGGCGAGCCTGCTCGCCGGCCTTTTCGCGCGCCTTGTCCTCCTTTTGCTCCGCGCGAACTGCCTTGCGGAAGGCACGACCGGACAGGGTGGCCCGCTTCAGGGCACGCGCTGTCTGCCGGTACCTGTCGTTGAGGTCCGTGATCTCGATGCGCTCCTCCGCGGCCTGCGAGCCGCGGCGGGCGCGCACCACCGCCACCAGAACCACACCCGCGAGGGCCGCGATGGTCAGTGCCTTGGCGAGAAAGAGGGCGTAGGCGATCAGTGCGTCAGTCAAGATCTGGGATCTCCGCGTGGTTGGGCTTCGCGGTGCCCGGCTCAGACGGCGATGGGCGCCCTGATGGCCGGTTGGGGGGCATAGCCGGCGATGCGAATGTCCTCGGGCCCGTAGTCGAACAGGCTTGCCGGCCGTCGCAGCAGCTCCAGCCGCGGCAGGGGACCAGGGGTGCGCGCGAGCTGGGCCCAGACGATATCCTGGGTCAGGTGGTTGCGGTAGAGGTGCAGGTCGCCAAAGGTGTGGACGAGCTCCCCGATCCCAAGGTCGCACTGCTGGGCCACCAGGTGGGTGAGCAGGGCATAGCTCGCGATGTTGAACGGCACGCCCAAGAACAGATCCGCGCTGCGCTGATAGAGCTGGCAGGACAGGCGCCCCTCGCTCACATAGAACTGAAACAGGCAGTGACAGGGGGCGAGCGCCATGCGCCCGGCACGCACATTGTCCTGGGGGCTCAAGGCCTCGTCCGGGAGATCGGCTGGGTTCCAGGCGGTCACCACCAGACGGCGCGAATCGGGGCGAGTGCGGATGCGCACCACCAGCTCCGCCATCTGGTCCAGCGTCCGGCCATCGGGGCAGGGCCAGCTGCGCCACTGGCGCCCGTAGATGGGACCCAGGTCCCCATCCGGCGCGGCCCACTCGTCCCAGATCGAGACCCCGCGAGCCTTGAGCCAAGTGTTGTCCGTCGAGCCCGACAGGAACCACAGGAGCTCCAGGATCACGCTCTTGACGTGGATGCGCTTGGTCGTCAGCAGCGGAAACCCCTGGCCCAGGTCGAAGCGCAACTGGCGGCCGAAGACCGAGCGGGTGCCTACCCCCGTGCGGTCGGGCCTGTCGGTGCCGTTGTCGATGACGTCGCGAAGCAGGTCGAGGTAGGTCTGCATGGCTGGCCAGGGGGAAGTGGTCAGGGGGGCGCGGACCGGCGCCGCAGCACCGCTCCAGGCCGGGGGGCCCGCCGGGGCGGCGCTGGACGTCTCGATCAGGGCGTGGCCGGCCCGAGCAGCAGGCTGTGCGCCTGCATGGCCTTGGGCACCGGCAGGCCCAGCAGCTCCAGGACCGTGGGCGCGACGCTCCCGATCCCCGCGCCGATGGACAGCCGCCAGGGGACCTCATCGCAGATCAGGCAAGGGACGGGGTAGAGGGTGTGCTGAGTATGGGGATCACCGGTGACGGGGTCCACCATCTCATCGCAGTTGCCGTGGTCGGAGGTGAGGACGATGGAATAGCCGGCCTCGCGGGCGGCGTCCATGACCCTGCCCACCTCGCGATCGAGCACCTCCACCGCCTCGATCACCGCCTCGCGCACGGCCGTGTGCCCGACCATGTCCCCGTTGGCGAAATTGACCACGATGAAGGGGTAGCGGCCGCTGTGGAGGGCCGTGATCACCTGATCGGCAACATCCGGCGCGCTCATGGCCGGTTGCAGGTCATAGGTGGCAACCTTGGGCGAGGGGACCAGTACGCGCTCCTCCCGCGGCACCGGCTCGCCGTGGCCCCCATTGTAGAAGAAGGTCACATGGGCATACTTCTCGGTCTCGGCGCAGTGGAACTGGGCCAGGCCGGCCTCGCTGACCACCCGCGCGACGGTGACCGCCGGCATCTCGTGATCGAAGGCGTAGGGCAGATGCAGGCTCGCGCTGTACTCCATCATGCAGGTCACCGCGGCCGGCCGGAAACCGTGCCGGTCAAAATGGGCAAACTCCTCCGCGCAGAGGGCCGTGACCATCTGGCGCGGGCGATCCTTGCGGAAGTTGAAAAAGATGACGTGGTCCGCGGGGCGGATGGCCTCCCCCCCGGAGATGACCGTCGGCCGGATAAACTCGTCGTCCTCGTCCGCAGCGTAGGCCGCGCGGATGCCATCGCGCAGCGAGACGGCGGAGCGCCCCTCCCGCTCGACCATTGCGCGCCAAGCCATCTCCGTGCGTTCCCAGCGGTGGTCACGGTCCATGGCGTAGTAGCGCCCGGAGAGGGTCGCGACCCTGCCGCCCACGGCCGCCAACGCCTCCTCCAGGGCGGGCAGGTAGCCCTCGCAGGAGCGCGGAGGGGTATCTCGCCCGTCGGTGATCATGTGGACCTGAGGCCTCGCCCCCTGATGCCCGCACAGGGCGATGAGCGCCAGCAAGTGGCTGAGATGACTGTGCACACCGCCGTCGGAGACCAGGCCCATCAAGTGGATCGGCCGGCCCGCAGCCGCCGCGGCCTTGGCCGCCGCAACCAGGGTGGCATTCTCGTAAAAGCTGCCGTCGGCAATGGCGTCATCGATCAGGACCAGGTCCTGGCGGATGGTGCAGCCGGAGCCGAGGGTCATGTGGCCCACCTCGGAGTTGCCCATCTGACCGTCGGGCAGGCCCACGGCGCGCCCAGAGGCCTGCAGCAGGGTGTGCGGGTTCAACGAGAAATAGCGGTCCAGGCGCGGCGTGTCGGCGATGGCGATGGCGTTGTTCGCCTTGCTCGGGTTGACGCCGAAGCCGTCGAGGATGATGAGGATCACCGGCCGTCGTGGTGCCTTAGACGTCTCGGCCATGGCGGGTCTCCAGTAAGGGGCTGGGAAAGGGCCAGCGAACTGCTTAGTGTAGCCGCAATGGCACCCAGAATGCCCGGCGCCGATGACCTCCGCGGTGCACACTTTGTGCCTGACGCCGAGGGCGCGCTGCCCAGGCCGCGACCATCAACACATGGTAATGTTACCGGTTTATGATGTGTCCAGCGTTCCCCTTTGGCCCCACCCACCCAGGCGAGCAGTACCCATGAGCCAACACCAAGCCGCACCCCGCCTCCTCCGCTTCTTCGCACCCATCTGGCTGCCCATCTGGGGCTTGGCCGCCGCCCCCCTGTCTATGGCCGACGCACCCGTCGAGGTCGCAGGATCCGCGACCTTCCACCCCCTGGCCCAGGAGGTCGCCCGGCGCGCCTCGACGAGCCCGGACGGGGGCGATTACCGGCTGCGCCCGACCGGAACCCTGGACGGCATCGCGGCCTTCTGCCGGGGGGACGGACCGGGTCGCCCCGAGATCGTCAATGCGACCCGCCGCATGCGTGAGTCCGAGGTCGCCGACTGTAAGGCCCACGGGGTGGAGGGCATCGTCGAGATCAAGGTCGGCTATGACGGCGTCACCCTGGCCGTCGCGGCGTCGCGCCCGGCCTCGGGCGAGGGTGCGAGCCCTGGTCAGCGCATGACCCTCGGGGTGCGCGACCTATACCTGGCGCTCGCCGAGCGGGTGCCGGACCCCAAGGGCGGTGACGAGCTGATACCCAATCCTTATCGCACTTGGAAGGAGGTCAATCCAGACCTCCCCGACCAGCCCATCCGGGTGCTCGGCTCCGCAGCCGCCACTGGTACCCGAGACACCCTCGCCGAGCTCGGCCTGGAGGCCGGCTGCGCCCAGATCGAGGCGGTCCGGCGCATCACCGGCCGCAATCGACACCGGATGGCGGAGCTGTGCAGGCCCCTGCGGGGCGATGGCGCCTGGCGGGAGCTGCCCGGCGGCGACGCCGAGCTGACCGAGGCCCTGCGCGCCGATCCCCAGGCGATCGCCGTGACCGGCTGGCATACCCTGGCCCGCCACCGGGACGGGGTCAGGGCCTTGGCGGTGGAGGGGGTGCCGCCCAGCCAACTGGCGATCGCCACCGGCGTCTACCCCCTGACGCGCCCGGTCTACGTCTATTTCAAGAAGGCCAACCTCGAATCCCTGCCCGCCATCCAGCGGTACGTGGCCGAGGTCACCAGCGACGACGCCTGGGGCGAGGCCGGCTACCTCAGCGCCGCCGGGATGGTCCCGATGATGGTGGACGAGCGCCAGAAGTACGGGTACATCGCCGAGCACTGGGTCGAGCCGGCCTGCCCGCCGTTCTGCCGCTGACCCGGAGTGCACCGCGGAGCAGCGGCCGGAACCACAGGTGCAAGCGCGCGGTCGGACGCAACGGTGTTCGGATCGAGGTCAATACGAGAGCGCCCGGCCGCGGGCGACTGAGGAGGAATCATGCCTAAGAAGAGAATCATCGCGTTCGTCATGGCCGGAGGGCAGGGCTCGCGGCTCCAACCGCTGACCTCGGCGCGCTCCAAACCGTCGGTGCCGTTCGGATCCCGCTACCGCATCGTGGACTTCGTCCTGAGCAACCTGGTCAATTCCCAGATCCAGACCATCTATCTGCTGGTGCAGTACAAGTCCCAGTCGCTCATCGAGCATGTGCGCAAGGCCTGGACCATCTCACCCCTGCTCCAGCAGCAGTTCGTGACCGTGGTGCCGCCACAGATGATCGCCGACCGCTGGTTCCAGGGGACCGCCGACGCCGTCCATCAAAATATCGCCCTGATCGAGGAGCATCGCCCCGAGCTCGTCGCGGTCTTTGGGGCGGACCACATCTACCGCATGGACGTGAGCCAGATGGTCGACTTCCATCTGGAGCGCAACGCCGACGTGACCATCGCCGCCCTGCCGGTGCCAATCAAGGAGGCGCGCGGCTTTGGCGTGATCGCCGCCGCCGCGGATGGGCGCGTCGAGGCCTTCGAGGAGAAGCCCGCCAATCCCACCCCCATGCCTGGCGACCCGTCCAGCGCGTTCGCCTCCATGGGCAACTACATCTTCGATGCCAAGGTCCTGGTGGATGCCCTGGAAGAGGCCCAACGGCTCGGCGAGACCGACTTCGGCGGCCATGTGCTGCCGCGCCTGCTGCGCACCCATCGGCTGTTTGCCTACGACTTTGCCACCAACCGGGTCCCAGGCATCAACGACTACGAGCAGCGCGTCTACTGGCGGGACGTTGGCACCATCGACGCCTACTTCGACGCCCACAAGGACGTCCTGGGCGCCGAGCCGACCTTCGACATGTTCAACCCCCAGTGGCCCATCTATTCCAGCGGCTACCAGGGGCCGGTCGCCAAGGTGTTGGGCGGGGAGCTGCGCAACAGCCTGCTTGGGGCGGCCACGGTCATCCACGACGGCGCGCGCGTCCACAACTCCATCATCCGCCGCGAGGCGGTCATCGAGGAGGGGGTTGAGCTCGATGAGTGCATCATCATGGACTATGTGCGCATCGGGCGCGGGGCTCGCCTGAGACGAGTCATCGTCGACCGCCACAACGTCATCGAGCCCGGCGACGTGATTGGCTACGACGCGCAGGCCGATGCCAAACGTTTCACCGTCACCGAGGGCGGCGTGACCGTGATACCCGGCGGTCGGGTCAGCTATTTCGCCCGCGCGACCAGCGCCGAGGGGCGCGGGAGCTACTCGGAGTAAGGCCCCCGGGCCGGGCCACCTCGGCGCAGCCCTGCGCGCCCGGGCTCCGGACGCCGGGGCATTCCGGCCAGGTCGAGGAGGTCCCTGAGCTCTTCCGGGGTCAGAGGCCTCCAGCTCCCGGTAAACAGACGTGGGCCCAGTGCCACATTGCCGAAACGGGTGCGGATCAGGCGGCTGACCCGGCAGCCGACCGCCTCCCAGAGACGTCGCACCTCGCGATTGCGCCCCTCGCGCAGGGTCACCCTGTACCATTGGTTCGCCCCGTCGCCGCCGGCGGGGGAGACAGTGTCGAAGCGCGCCGGGCCATCGTCCAGCTCGACGCCCTGGAGCAGGCGCTCCAAGGCATCGTCCGAGACAGGGCCGAGGATGCGCACCGCGTACTCCCGTTCCAGCTCGCGGGAGGGGTGCATGAGACGGTTGGCCAGCTCGCCGTCGTTGGTCACCAGGATGAGCCCGGAGGTGTTGATGTCGAGGCGACCAACGCTGATCCAGCGCCCAGACTTGGGGCGCGGCAGGCGGCGGAAGATGGTTGGGCGCTCTTCCGGGTCCTTGCGGGTCACGATCTCGCCCTCCGGCTTGTTGTAGGCGAGGACCTGAAGCTGCGGTGTGCGGGCGCAACGGCGGCGCACCTCCTGGCCGTCGACGCGAATGCGATCCTCAGGCCCAACGCGCTGCCCCAGCGTGGCCACTTGCCCGTTGACCCGCACCCGTCCCGCGCTGATCCAGGATTCGACCTCTCGCCGCGACCCCATGCCGGCCTCGGCAAGCACCTTCTGCAGCCGGACGGACTCGCCCGTCGGCGAGGCATCCGGGCTTGGACCCGCGGCCGGACGCCGCCCTGACCGAACGGCATCACGCCGAGGGCTTGGCACGCCGCCACGTCCTGCAGGTGGCCGTCTAGCCATCGTTGCCCTCCCAAGCGGTCTCGGGCTCTGCGGCCAAGGCCAGGGCGACACGGGGCTCACCCAGGTCGAGCTCCTCACCGAGGAAGGCGGGATCGCGGATCTCGGCGAGCGGTGGCAGGTCATTCAGGGACCGCAGCCCAAAGTAGTCCAGGAACCTCCGGGTGGTCGCCAGTAGCTCGGGGCGGCCGGGGACGTCCCGGTGCCCTACGACCCGCACCCATTCGCGCTCGATGAGGGTCTTGACGATCTGGGTGTTGACGGCGACGCCCCGAATGTCCTCGATCTCCCCCCGGGTAATGGGCTGTCGGTACGCGATCAGGGCGAGCGTCTCGAGCAGGGCACGGGAGTAGCGCTGCGGGCGCTCCTCCCACAGGCGTCCAACCCAGGGGGCGATCTCGCGGCGGACCTGCACGCGCCAGCCGCCGGCGACCTCCACCAGCTCGCAGGCCCGTTCCCGGTAATCCGCGCTCAGGGCCGCAATGGCCGCCTGGATGTCCTCGCGCAGGGGGCGCTCCTCGTCGGGGAACAGGGCGAGGATCTGGTCGAGGGTCAGCGGACCCGCTGCCGCCAGGAGGGCCCCCTCACAGATGTGCTTCAGGCTGGGACTGCTCACGCGGAGCCGCCGGTCGGCGTGCCTGGGCCGAGGATGCGCAGGGCATTGCGGGGCGCGCCGCTACCGGCCTCGGACTCGGGGTCAGCCATGACGGGGCTCGCCGCAGCGGCGACATCCCCGGCAGGTTCGCCATCCCCATCGGCCTTGCCGGGAACTGCTCCTGGCCCCCAGGGATGGGGGACATGCCCAGAGGTCAGGAGCACCTCTGGGCGAGCGTTCCCGGCATGTCCGCCATCCATGGCGGCCACTCGCAGGCGGACGTGGATGGGGGCAAAGGGCTCGCTCTGCACGAGCTCCACGGAGGCACTGCGGGTCAGCTCCAGGATGGCAAGGAAGGTGACCACCACTCCGGCGCGGCCCTCATGCAGGGGAAACAGATCCGTGAACAACACAAAGGTACCCATGGAGAGGCGTTCCAACACCAGGGACATGCGCTCCCGCAACGACAGCGACTCCCTCTCCACCCGATGGCTGGTGTACAGGTCGGCGCGGGCCAGGACGTCGCGCAAGGCCAGCAGGACCTCGCGCAGGTCAACCGCCGGCGGCATCCGGGGGATGTGCCCAGGCGGAACCGCGATCTGGGTCTCGAAGTGGTCACGCCCCAGCCGAGGCAGCGCGTCCAGGTCCTGGGCGGCATTCTTGAACCTTTCGTACTCTTGCAGACGCCGGATGAGCTCGGCGCGCGGGTCTTGATCCTCCTCGCCTTCGTCTGTCGACCGCGGCAGGAGCATGCGCGACTTGATCTCGGCCAGCATCGCGGCCATGACCAGGTATTCCGCGGCAAGCTCTAGGCCCCTGGGGCCGGCCCCCTCCCCCGTGCGCTCGGAATGTTCCGCCACGCCGGTCATCAGCTCGACATAGGCGATGTACTGGTCGGTGATCTCGGCGACGGGGATCTCCAGGATATCCAGGTTCTGGCGCTTGATCAGGTACAGGAGCAGGTCGAGTGGGCCTTCGAAGGCGTCGAGAAAGACCTCGAGCGCGTCCGGTGGGATGTACAGGTCGAGCGGCAGCGTCAGCAGCGGCGCTCCCTGAACGATGGCCAGGGGCAGCTCGCCCTGGCGGGGCGGGGCCTGGCCGATTCCCTGCCCGGCGACGCTCTGCTCAGACTGGGCCACCATTGGGTGCGCTCAGGCCGAGACCAGGGACATGGCCCGACGCACCTCGTCCATGGTCTCCCGGGCCACTTCCCGGGCCGCCTCGCAGCCGTCGTTGATGACGTTGCGCAGCAGCTCCGGTTGGGCCTCGTATTCCCGGCCCCGCTCCTGGATCGGGATCAGCTCGGCCAAGACGGCGTCGATGATCGGCTGCTTGCAGTCGAGGCACCCGATCCCGGCGCTGCGGCACCCTTGCTGCACCCAAGCGCGCACCGCCTCATCGGAGTAGATGCGATGGAACTGCCAGACCGGGCACTTTTCCGGGTCCCCCGGGTCGCTGCGGCGGATCCGCTGGGGGTCGGTCGGCATGGTGCGTAACGCCTTCTCGACCTTGGCCGGATCGTCCCTCAGGGCGATGGTGTTATGGTAGGACTTGGACATCTTTTGGCCGTCGAGGCCCGGCATCTTGGATGCCTTGGTCAGGAGGGCCTGCGGCTCTGGCAGGATGATGCGCCCGCTCCCCTCGAGATAACCAAGGAGGCGCTCGCGATCGCCGATGGTGATGTTGCCCTGACTCTCGATGAGGGCCCTGGCCACCTCCAGGGCCTCGTGGTCACCCTGCTCCTGAAAGGCGCGGCGGAGCTTGTCGAAGAGCTTGTAGTTCTTCTTGCCCATCTTGCGCGCCGCCTGCTCGGCCTGCGCCTCGAAGTCGGGCTCGCGGCCGTACACGTGGTTGAAGCGCCGGGCGATCTCGCGCGTCATCTCGACGTGAGCCACCTGGTCCTCGCCCACCGGGACCAGACCGGCCTTGTACATCAGGATGTCGGCGCTCTGCAGCAAGGGATAACCGAGAAAGCCGTAGGTGGCCAGGTCGAGCTCCTTGAGCCGTTCCTGCTGATCCTTGTAAGTCGGGACCCGCTCCAGCCAGCCGAGCGGGGTGATCATGGACAGGAGCAGGTGCAGCTCGGCGTGCTCCGGGACCCGCGACTGGATGAACAGGGTCGCCGCGCCTGGGTTGATGCCGGCGGCCAGCCAGTCGACAACCATCTCGCGGGTCGCCTCCGGAATCAGGCTTGGATCCTCGTATTGAGTGGTGAGGGCGTGCCAGTCGGCGACGAAGAAAAAGCACTCGTACTCGTGCTGCAGCTCCAGCCAGTTCTTGAGCACCCCGTGGTAGTGCCCCAGGTGCAGGCGTCCGGTGGGGCGCATGCCAGAGAGGACGCGTGCGTGTTGGGCGGCTACGGTGGTCACAGGCGATATTCCTTAGGATCGTTGCTGGATCGCGCGGCCATGGTGGCCGCGTTGGCGCGGCGGGCGCTGCCTGCCCTGAGCGGCCAAGGGCTCAAGGCCCCGGACCTCGCAAGGCGGCGAGGGCTCGCGCCACCTCCCCATGCTCAGGTCTCGAACAGAGACGGATCACCCTTGCCGACGCGCACCACGAGGTAGGGCTCCTGGGTCATGTCGATCACGGTGCTGGGCTCCATGCCCCCCGCCCCGCCGTCGATGACCAAGTCTACCTGGCGGTCGAGGGCCTCACGGATCGCCTCCGGGTCGGTCATGGGGTGCTCGTCCCCGGGCAGGAGCAGGCTGGTGCTCAAGATGGGCTCGTCGAGCTCGGCCAGCAGGGCGCGGCAGATCGCGTTGTCCGGCACCCGGATGCCGATGCCCTTGCGCTTGGGGTGAAGCATGCGCCGCGGCACCTGCTTGGTGGCCTCGTAGATGAAGGTGTAGGGACCAGGCGTCAGACTCTTCAGGATGCGAAAGGCCTGGTTGTCAATCTTGGCATAGGTCGTGATCTCAGACAGGTCCCGACACACCAGGGTGAAGTTGTGCCTGTCATCCAGGTGGCGGATGCGGCGGACCCGTTCCATGGCATCCTTGCTGCCGAGCTGGCAGCCGAAGGCGTAGGAGGAGTCGGTCGGGTACACGATCACGCCGCCGTTGCGCAGGATCTCGACCGCCCCCCGCACGAGGCGCGGCTGGGGGTTGGCGGGATGTATCTGAAAGAACTGAGCCATCAGCGCCTCGTTGTCTCAAGCCAGGCCGCGGCAGGCTGGCAAAGGCTGCGCATGGTGCGGATCAGGCAAGCCCTGCCCCGCACGAGGCTCCGTCCAGTCCGCCCAGATGGGGGAGCAGCCCGGCGGCAGTGCGGGCAGACGCCCTAGGTCGAGCCAAGAGGTCTCGGGGCCGTGGTAATCAGACCCCGCGGAGGCGAGGAGCCGGTAGGTCTGGGCATGGCGGGCGAAGGTAAAGGTCTCGTCCTTGCTGTGGCTGGCTGTGACCACCTCCACGGCGGCGCCGCCAAGCTCCCGGAACTCACCGAGCAGGGCACGCAAACGGCTGGCGCTGAGCCCATAGCGCGCCGGATGGGCGATGACCGCCTGCCCCCCCGCAGCCTTGATCCACCCGAGGGCCTCCTCCAGGGTCGCCCAATCGCCAGCGACATGTCCCGGTTTACCCTGAACCAGGAAATGTTTGAAAACCTCTTGCACGTTCGCCGCCAGACCACGCTGGACCAGGTGACGCGCAAAGTGCACGCGCCCCACCAATGCGCCCCCCGCCAAGCGCCGGGCGCCATCGAAGGCGTCGGGGATGCCGTGTCTGCCAAGCCGGCGGCCGATCTCGGCCGCACGCCAGTCACGGTACGCCAGTAGCCGCTCCAGCCCAGCCCGCAGCGTTGCACATTGGGAATCGACGCGGAGCCCCACGACATGGATGGTCCGCCCGCCCCAGGTGACCGACAGCTCCACGCCGGGGATCAAGGTGACACCCTGCGCCGCCGCCTCGGCCGCGGCCTCCGGCAGGCCATCCAGGGTGTCGTGGTCGGTGAGCGCTAGGATGCGCGCGCCTGCCGCCGCGGCGCGCCTCACGAGCTCGTGCGGGGCCAGGGTGCCATCCGATGCGGTCGAATGAGTATGCAGGTCCGGGGACATGGGCGGCTATTCTAACGAGAACCCTGGAGGATTGCCTTCCGCTCCCCGAGGCGATGGCGGGGGCTTGCGCCCTGGGGTTGCAGTGGGGCTCCACCGGAGCCCCACTGGGCATAGAATCTCCAGGTCATGATCCCGCCCGTCGACATCGCCCACATCGTTCGCGAGACCCGCCGCCTGTGTGCCCGGCTCGATGATGGCCCTGGCGAACCCGCGGCCGAGCCTACGCAGGGCCCTTCCGCCCCGTGCCGAGAGCTGCAGCTCGGACTCGCCGCCCTTGAGCGTTTCGGCGCGGGTGCCGGGGCGCCCGCGCCGCCGCTGGAGGGCGCCAATGCAGGCGAGATCAGCAGGGTCGGCAACGCGTGCATCGAGCGACTGGCACACTTGTCCGGGCTGGCAGGGCGCCGGCACCCCAGCCAGTTGGCCCGCCGCATCGAGCGGCTCACCCTGCCGCTCGCCTGTTGGATCATCCGTCGCGGGGGGGAGCTGACCCAACTGGCCCCAATCGTCAATGCCGCCAGCGCCCTGGCCAACGCCACCCGGGACCCAGATGCGCTGGCGGCCCTGTACGAGCTCATGAGCGAGGTGGCGGATGGGCTGAGTCCGGAGGTGACCCGCCCGAGCGGGCCGCCTGACCCCGCCCATCCCTGGCGCGTCCTCTTGCTCAATCGGGCCATCGTGGCCACCCGCAGCCACCGGCCAGACCTCATGGAGGCCGCATTCAAGGCCATCATTGACGTGTTGCCCGCCGACGCCCCACGCTTCTTCCGCGAGGCCATGGGGCAGATGGAGGCTCTCAACTACCCACCCGAGGTGCGTGCGGTCGTGGAACGCTATGCCTCGGCCTGGCGCACACCGCACGTCCTGCATTGACGACTCGGCACGACGGCCAGCGACGAGCACGCGGGTTGACAGCGGGTGGCCATTCGGGGTCAATGGGCGTCCCGTCGGTGCCCAAGCGCTTGACTCGATCCGCCGTGCCACGGCTGCCGGACACGGACGTCGCCTCGCCGAGACCACTGAATGAAATTCCTGGCTGATTTTTTCCCCGTCCTGTTGTTTTTTGTCTCCTACAAGGTCTGGGGGATCTATGTGGCCACGGCCGTGGCCATCGCCGCCTCGCTGGGGCAGGTCGGTTGGGCCTGGCTGCGCCGTGGCCGCGCCGAGACCATGCACCTGGTCACCCTCGGGCTGCTGGTCGTGTTCGGTGGTATGACCATCGCCCTGCACGACCCCATCTTTGTCATGTGGAAGCCGACCATTGTCAACTGGCTGTTCGCGGCGGCCTTCCTCGGCAGCACGCTGATATCGGGAAAGCCTCTCATCGAGCGGATGATGAGCCATGCCATCGACGTTCCGCCCAGGGTTTGGTCCCGCCTCAACCTGCTGTGGGTCCTGTTCTTTGTCGTCTCCGGGCTTGCCAACCTTTACGTCGTCTACGTCTACAGCGGCTTCTTCGAGGCACAGCATGCCCTGCTTGCGGCCAGCGGCCGCACCGAGATCGATCTCGCCAAGTGCGCCGAGACCTTCACCGGTGAGCTGTTGACCCAATGCCAGCAGACCCAGGCCCGGGAAGAGACCTGGGTCAACTTCAAGCTCTTCGGTATGATGGGCCTGACCATCCTCTTCGTGGTGGCCCAGGCGTTCTACCTGGCACGCCACGTCAAGGACTCAGAGGACGCAGCGGAGAACTAGACGTGTACTACACGATCATGGCAAAAGATCGAGCAGACAGCCTCGCCGCCCGGCTGGCGGCGCGTCCTGACCATCTCGAGCGCTTGCGGGCCTTGCAGGCCGAGGGGCGGCTGCTCGTCGCAGGCCCTCATCCGGCCATCGACAGCGAGACCCCTGGGCCAGCAGGCTTCACCGGCTCTCTGGTCATCGCCGAGTTTCCAGATCTGGTCGCAGCCCAAGCCTGGGCCGGCGAAGATCCCTATCTGGCCGCTGGAGTATACGAGGAAGTCCTGGTCAAGCCCTTCCTCAAGGTGCTCCCCGCCTAGGGGAGTCCCCGCGCGGTCCCCACCAACCACCACCTACACGGAAACCCTCTGCATGAAGATCCCTTACCTACCCATCGCCCTTTGCGCCGCCATGGCCGCCGGCGGACTTCAGGCCGCGGATGCCCCCAAGAAGGCCGAAGCCGCCGCCCCGGCTGCAGCCCCCACGGGAGAGGCGCCGGCGGGTGACGTCACCCTGGTGACCGTGAACGGTAACCCCTATTCCCTGGATCTGTTCCGCTTGTTCTATTCCGATCGCCTACAGATGACGCAGGCCCAGGACAGTCCGGAGCTGCAGCAGGCGGCGTTCAACGAGTTCATCAACCTGGTGGTGACCGCCCAACAGGCTCAGACCCTCAAGCTGACCGACCGGCACGATGTCCAGATCGGCCTGGAGATGCAGCGGCTGCGGCTCTTGTCCAGTGCCGCCTTGCAGGTCATGGCGCAGGACATCGAGCCTTCGGACGAGGACCTCAAAAAGGGCTACGAGGAACTCGTCAAGCAAGCCAAGGAAACCCAGTACCAAGCCCGCCATATCCTGGTCAAGGACGAGGCCGAGGCCAAACAAATCATTGCGGAGCTGGATAAGGGCGGCGACTTTGCCGATCTGGCGAAGAAGCACTCCACAGGACCGAATGCAAAGGCCGGTGGCGCGCTAGGTTGGTTCACGGCCGGCCAGATCGACAACAAGCCCTTTTCGGATGCGGTCGTGGCGCTGAAAAAGGGGAGCTACACCAAGACCCCCATACAGACCAAATTCGGTTGGCACGTTATCCTCCTGGAAGACACCCGCACCCCGGAGCCGCCGAGCTTTGACGATGCCAAACCTCAGCTCGTCGCCGCGTTCCAACGCGCCAAGCTGACCGAAAAGCTTGGCGATCTGCGCCAGGCGGCCAAGGTTGAGCTCAACGAGGCCCTGGTTAAGCTCAAAGGCGACGGCGCTACGGAAGCCGCCCCCGCGGAACCCGCGGCGAAATAAGCCGCGGCATTGGCCCAAGTGCAGCCCGTCGGCGTCGGGCCAGCCCGCCGCCGCAGGCTGTCGCGCGGCGTATCGCCCCTCGGGCGCAACCACCGCATTACCGGAAAACGTTCGAAACCCGGAGAGTCCATTCGTACACGGCTATTCACTGAATCGCTCGGCTCGCCACCATGCTCATGTGCAGGTTACAGCGCGCCGCCGTCCTTTCTTCACCGGCACTCTTGGCCCTTACCGTTCTGCTGGAAGCACTTGCCGAGACGACGTTATTGAGACTCGGCTCAAACGTCCTCGCCATCTTCGCCACGCGCCCTTGCCGTCGCGCCCTTTTGCCGGCGCGGGTGACGCACATGGACCAGTGCCACCACTGAGGGCGCGTTAAGCATTCAGGCCGAGCAACCACCCCAGACCAGGACCGCTCCGGGGCAATCAGGTATCACGCACCGGGCGCGAGGGGGCTCCGCACGACCACGCAGTGCGGCGCAGTGTAGGCCGCTACTTTCTCAGCAACACCACGTCCTGGTAGTTGTGAGCCTCGGGCACAATGTCGATGATCTCGAACATCCGGCCCCAGGAGTTGCGGATATAGTCTGTATGCAAGAAGACGTTCGTGTTATAGGACAACCCAGTACGGTAGGTAAACACCGTCTTCTGCTTCGGCATCGGCCCAGCCAGGAACTCCGGCGTTACCCGGTATTCTTCGATGACACCTGCCCCCTGTATAAGCGCATCGTAGATCGGCACACCCGGCCGCATGCGCTCCCAGGTCCCTTCGCTGTGTACGCTGAGGTAGGCGATACCGCCCGGCTTCAGTATGCGCCTGAGCTCCAATAGCCATGCGGTCTCTAGCCAATCAATGTGCGAGAAGACCGAGAACGCATACACCAACGAAAAGTAACGATCTTCCAATGGCAGGTGGGGCAGGATCGTGCCCTGGAACACCCTGATCGACGGGTCTAGGTACCGTCTCACCCACTCCGCGTGACGGATATTAATGTCCATGCCCCACAGCTCCGTCTCCGGCTCTTGCGCGCTGAAGTGGCGCAGCACCCGTCCAGATGCGCAACCCAAATCGAAAATGCGCTCCGGCTGTGGCACCGCAAGACCGTAACGACGGCACAGCCTTCGAATCATCAAGTAATCGCGCAGCCCGCTCAGCCAATAGTCAAAATGGCGCTCCCCATGGTACCCCTCCCGGTCTTCCGTGATGGGCAGCGGTCGGTCGTCTTCAGCCGCTAAGGCCACCACATCCGGCGCTGGATCGAAGTCATCGAAGGAGGTCGAGATCGCTTGCCCGACCTGCTCGGAAGCAGGCCGAAGTACGACAAATTCATCGCAAGGCCTTACCAAGGAAATGCCCTGCTGCACCTGCGCACCGACCCGCCGGCCAAGGTCAGCTACCTGACTGCCGAGGAAGTCTAGCCGCCGTGCCAGGGGGTGCAGCTTCAGTAGCCGTCGCCCCGCGTCCCTGACTCTGTTTGCGATCGTAGGTACCACGGTGCGCCCCCTACCTTGCTCCGCCAGTCTCGCGGAGATGCTAACTCTCACCACCTTCTCATTATGCCGGACGCCACTACAACAGCCTAGGGAAGCGCTGATTGATTGCGCTTCCCGTGCGGGCCAGGGATGGCCCGCCCGTTTCGAGGGCCTCAAGCCGTTGAAACGGGAGCGTCCCGCGACGCGCGCGTCGTGGGACGCGCGATGATCAAACGCCGGGAGGGCATTTGATCAGCGTCTCCCTAGGGCACCATGGCAAACTCCGCTGCGACCAGCACGCTGCATCAGGGTGTTGGCCCGCACACGCCCACACGACCTCGCCGGAACGGCGCGTCCGGCCCCGAAAGTGGCCGCCCCCAGGCTAGCACCGAACCCGCCCTCGGCGGCTCCCGGAAACTTCTAGTAGGGCAAAGCGGTCAGGCGCTAAAATTACAATTTAGGCTGGTGTCCAGGAGAGTGTAAATGCTTAAGCAGGCGATCAATAGGGCGCTGCGACGCCTAGGTTATGAAATTCGTCCAATTCCCCACGGCGAGCCGAGCCGGGAACCGCGGATTCCCCACGGCCACTATTATTCACCATACCCGGACCTAGACAAGATCGAGCGGCGGAAGAAGGTGATCTTCGACCGCAATAGGCCGATACTTGATATCGACCTCAACGAGGATCATCAACTCGAGGTCCTCGGCAAGATCTTCCAGATGGCCAAGGATGTCAAGATTCCGGTCGACCCCACGGCAGGCCGACGCTATTACTCCAACAACATATGGTATGCAGAGCTTGATGCACTTGTTCTCCAGTTCATGATCCGTACGCTAAAGCCCAAGCGCATTCTCGAGGTCGGTTCCGGCTTCTCTTCCGCCCTGACGTTGGACACCAACGAGGAATTCTTTGACAACGCGATCGAGTGCACTTTCATAGAACCCAACCCACAGGACCGGCTCAACCAATTACTCCGCGACACCGACAACAGTCGAGTAATCGTGGAGAACCTTGAAAGCGTCCCCCTTGAACTATTCGACGTGCTCCAAGCGGGCGACTTCTTGATGATCGACTCTTCCCACGTCTCGAAGTGTGACTCCGATGTCAATCATATCTTTTTCGAGATCCTGCCACGACTTAATACCGGCGTCCGTATTCACTTCCACGACATCTTCTTCCCATTTGAATATCCCATGGAGTGGATATACGACACGCTGTCCTGGACTGAATGTTACTTGCTCCGCGCCTTTCTCATGAACAATCACGACTACAAGATCGACTTTTTCTGGCACATGATGCTCAGTAAACATAACGCACTCGTCAGGGAAAACCTCAAGGGCTATCTGCGCAACGAGGGCGGCAGCAACATTTGGCTCGAAAAAACAGGCAAACGGGCCGCTTGACCCGCGCGGGGGAAAAGGCGCCGCCGAAGAGCACGCTCCCAGCGGCACTTCCCGCGACCATCGCTGTCGCTGCCAGCGGGGCTTACCGCGGTCCCGCATCGCGCAAAGCCGCGACCCGGTGGCCCGAGACGCCTCGGCATGCCTATCAGGCCGGACTACTGCGGCGACTGCGCTTGCCAGGTCACGGCTCCGACCACGAACTGTGGCTTGCCATTGAGTCGCAGGTAGGCACGGCCCAGGTATTCGCCAAGCAGACCGATACAGAAGGTCTGAACACCGCCGGTAAACAACACCGCCGCCAGCAAGGAGGCCCAGCCCACAGGCCAATCTGGATGGCGCAGTCGCTGTACCGCCACCAGCACGATCAGAACGGCGCTCAGAGCGGAAAGACCCAAACCCAAGAGCGTCGCCAGTCGCAGCGGAAATACCGAAAAATTGGTCGCCATTCTGAGCCAAAGCGAGATCGAGCGCTTGAGGTTATAGTTGCCTTTGCCGTCGCGTCGTGCCCGGTGAACGATGTCCACTGTGCCGATCGACCGTGTGACGTCCAGGATCAGGCCATCAAGGTAAGCATAGGGCCCATCGTATTTTATGACCTCCTGGGCGATCTCTCGGCGCAACGCCTTGAAAGAAGATAGATATAGTCCCTTGGGCTTGCCTAACAGCCAGGTCGCCACGAGGTCATTGAATCCGCTTCCCAATATCTTCCAGTACGCGTGCTGACGTTCTTGATAGCGCACATAACAGACGTCAAGTCCGGAGTCGATGGCCGCGAGCAGCTTTCCAATTTCCTCCGGTGGATGCTGAAGATCGTCATCCATGACAATAATGGTAGAGCCAATTGAATAATGCAGACCCGCCATAGTCGCGCTATGTTGGCCAAAGTTTTTGCGCAGTGAGATTCCTTTCAGAAAGGCGTACCGCTGCGCCAGATCGCAGATCACCTGCCAGCTGCCGTCTGGGCTTGCATCATTCACCAGGATCAGCTCGAACCGGCCACTTAGGCCGAGTGCCTGGAGCGACCTTTCGATCTCTCCAACGAGCTCCGGCAGGATCTTTTCGCTTCGGTACACTGGGACAACGATCGATAATTTCATCTTCATTGTCGCACTCCGCAGAATCCTGTCATGATTTGGCACTGGCAAGCCGCTCCCCTATGACACCAAGCTGGTGGCCGACAACAGATGCGCGCCACCGAGCGCGATCCCGGCCAGCTGCCCATCGGATTGGGCGAGCTCGACGATGCCTACTGGGGCAGCCAATAGCACGGCGGGAGCCGCGGGTGGAACCCCGCGAATGTGACGCCGCTGCGGCCGGGGCGAAGCACCCCTGAGGGTCACCGAAGGGGACCGCTCTGCCCGCACAGGTTCGCCGCCGGCAATCAGCGTCCGCTGGGGTAGCCGGGAGAGCGGCTAGCGTCCCGGAACCCGCCCTCAGTTGCGTCAGCGCCATGATCGGCAACCTAAAGTCCGCCCTCCGCGGCACCGGCCACCAAGCCAGCGGGGGGGCATCTGCCGGTCCCTTGCGGGGCGCTGCTCCCGCTTCCGTTTCCCTTCGACCTGGCCGCGATGCTGGCGCCTCCGGGCTGCGCCGCCCCGCATAACTCCAGGCCGCACCGTCCGCTCACGCTGGCCTAGGGCCGCGACCCGGCCGACTCGCGGCGGTCCGTGTTGTTCTTGCGCTCTTGGGGCCACGGCATGATAGGTTGACCTATCCCAGCGAGTCGGCGGGACAGCACCAATCCTGCCAGCGCAAAGCGCGAGCCCCGGACCCCATTGGCCTGGACCGACACATCTAGTGCACCCTGGGGAGGCGACCCCAGTGCTTATAGAAGTAGCGCGCCACGCTCGACAGGTGCCACCAAAGATACCTCAAACTATGACGACTCTCCCTGCGAGCGTCGTGGATGACAGCGCAGCGGGTCGATACGGCCACCTTCAACCCTTGCCGCCATACACGGACACACAGATCCACATCCTCGTAGTAGAGGAAGAATTTCTCGTCAAACCCCCCCCAGCGATAGAAATCGGCACTTCGGATCAGCATGAACATGCCGCCAACCCAGTCTGGGTAGAACACGAGGTCGCCTGCCCCATCCGAATACCGCCCTTCATAACCCAAAAGAAGTTTCATCACAAATGACGATAGCGTTGGAAAGTGACGTGCACTGTCTTCAACCCCCCCGCCGGGTGCCTGGACCTGCGGCGCGGCCAAGCCGACGTCGGTCCGACCAAGCAGCGCAATCAAATCGGGAAAGGGGTTGCAACGAAACTCGATATCCGGATTTAGGACACAGAACACGGGCTGAGTGCACCGCGAGAAAGCGGCGTTGTGATTTTCACCGAAGCCTTTCACCGAGGCATTGTCAATGATTGCCAGTCGGTTATCGACCACCAAGCTGAGACGTTCTGGCACGTTCCTTGTCACGATCACTTGCCCCACTTCCGGGAATCTTAACAGCGCATCGACCAATGACCTGACCATCTCTCCGTGACGATGGCTCACGATCGATACCGCCACGCAGGGTAAGTCCGCAAGGCTCACCTTGGGTAAATGCGCTTATCTAGAACGGCCCAGATCGCCGCTACCGATGCAACCCGCTTTCGCTGGATGGTCTTTCTCTGGAGCCACACGGCGTGCAACTGCGCAAGGCTGTCGCGTTTCGCCCGCCAGATAACGCCCATCCGACCTTGAGCGGAGAAGATGATGAGAGCCGCCAGATTCAGCAGCAGGTGGGCGGGCAAGAACGTCCAAAACAAGGGGCCGGGCATGTTCTTAACGTAGGCCCATACGAGGTTACGATGCCCGTGATACACGGAGAAGTCACTATGCTGACCTCCTGTCGTCGCCGACCCCACATGCAAGACCACCGCCTCCGGTACATACCTGGCCGAGTATCCTGCCAAACGCAGACGGAAGCCAAGGTCCACGTCCTCCACATAGCAGAAAAAGCGCTCGTCAAAGCCCCCCACCAGGTCAAGCACGCCGCGGCGATACAAGGCGGCGGCCGCGCACGCCGAAAAGATCTCCCGAGCCACCAGGTCCTCTGGGTCTTGTCGCTTACCATGCCGCAGGCGCCGCACACAACCGCTGAAGTGATACGAATCGCCAATGCCGTCGATCACATCTGGATCTTCTCCAGACAACTGGCGAGAACCGAATGCCGCGCAGCCGGGATGCGACTCTGCCGCGCGCAACAAGGTCTCCAGCCAACGCGGCTCGGGAAACGCATCGGGATTGAGCAGTGCCACAAGCTCCGTCGGGCAATGGAGCAATCCAAGATTATTGCCCGCGGCAAAACCGAGGTTCTTACCGGCCCTTACGAGGAGGACGCCCGGACGTGCGCTGGCACAGTCCTCAGAATGGTCCGTGCTCCCATTGTCGATCACCGTCACAATGTCTGGGATGCGCGTCTGTCCGGCGAGAGCAGCGAGACACCGCTCTAACAGCGGTCCACTGTTCCAATTGACGATGATGACCCCTACCGACACCGCGCATCTCCCACCCTTCGGGCTTCACCCCCAGTCGTCCGTACCTGGACTTCCTCAGCCTGCCGGCATCCTAGGTTGGCCCGGCCATTCCGCTGCACTCGTCAGCCCGCCAGCTGTGCCGCTCCTCCCAGATCTGCGTCAGCTCGTCCACATAGGTCCCTATGGACTTTGGAGCCTCACAGGCGGCGCTCAGGCGGGCTAGCAGCTCCGGTTCAGCGGAGGCTCTCAATAATACGCTGGCGAGGGCGGCGGCATTTCCAGCTTCGAAGATGATCCCATCCACATTGTCCCGCACCGCCGCAGCAATTCCCGGGACGTCGGACCCAATGACTGGGCAACGAGCGGCCTGTGCCGAATAGACGACGAGAGGGGTGTTCTCGGTCCATACGGAAGGAACGACGAGGGCGTCAAGGTCATGTAGGATCGCCCCGATGGCCTCATTCGGGAAGGTGCCGCAGAACTCCACACCGCTGACACCATCGGCCAGCCCCCGCAGCCGCGCGGCATACTCCGGGAAATCCCGTTCACTTCCGAAGACCTTCAAGGTCGCCTGCCCACGCGGGAGGGTCCGGAATGCTTCCAACAGAACATGGCATCCCTTATGGTGACCGAGAGTTCCGATAAAGCCTAGTCGGATCGGAGCCGATGGCCAGCGCCTCTGGCTTCCGGAATTCAGACCTCCGACATCGACGCCATATGGCACGACCATCAGTCGCTCGGGACGCACCCCAAACCGCAACATGAGCTGCTGGATCTCCCGATTCGGTGCGACGATGGCATTCAGTCGATTCAGCCGGCGCACGCTGAGATCAAGTCTAGCACTCAGCGCAGTCACTTCCCTCGCTAAACCAAGGCGCGACACGGCACGCATCCGGGCGAACTGACCGAGGAGCCGACCGGCCGCCTTTGGCAGCCGCCATATCATTTTTCCCAGACGTCCGCCCAGTTCATTTCCGGCGAAATGCAAGATACAGTTGCCCGCCCCCAAACTGGGACCGCTGCAAGCACTGCCGTCACCGTTGAGGAGTTGCCCTGTCGGACAGATCGTCCAGAAGTCAGTCGGAGTAAAGAATGCCGGCACCCGCAGCTCATTCGCCCGGCTAATGGTACCGGTCCCCAACCTGTTGAAATGGAAGAAGTGCACCAGGTCTGGCCGAAATGAGCCGAGGATCTTAGAAAAGTATGCGGCGGCAAGTCTATTGTCGAATCCGATCTCGATCATCGAAGTCTGCCCGCCCATCGGCATATAGCCGTGATGGAACCGGTAGACGTGGATCCCTTCGAAGATATATTCGTCGGTGCGCCTGGAATCCGGCAGGATAGCCTCTGACGGGTGTCCGGCCAGGACCCGGACTTCATGGCCCCTCGCCCCCAGTTCCCGTGCGACAGATAGTGTCAGAACCTCTGTACCTGCCCCGAACTCAGGAAAAAACTGATGTGCTGTCAGCAGGATTCTCACGACATCCAGGGAGCCCAGTCAGCCGCCCTCCGCCTCCATTTCCAATTCGCCTCGCCGCGACGGACTGCATCCTCCGACTCGGAGACGCGACCTCACGGCGGCACCTGCCGGCCTGCACATCCGCACCAGAACCCTTGGAGCAGCCGCCAGGCAGATCGGCCTCGACGACAGCGGGGCAGAACGTGTCAAGCGCCTAGGAAGGGTGCCCGCCGAGCATCCAGCGGGCCGTTCGCGCAATGCCATCGGATAGGGCGACTCTTGGCATCCACTGAAACTCCTCGCGCGCTAATGCGTTACTCAGGACGTTGGTCTGGACGTCGAATGGGCGTCCAGGCAGGTAGCGGCGCGCCACAGGCTCACCTAAGGCCGCCTCAATCAAACCGATCAGTTCATTCAGGCTCACACCCGCCCCTGAGCTGATGTTAAACACGCGCTTTTGCCCAGTGTAGGCGAGCGCCGAGACAAAGGCCTCGGCGACATCACTGACATGGACATAGTCTCGCGTCACCCGCCCGTCTCCCCAGATCTCGAGCGGGACGCCATTGATCGCATGATGGAGGAACGCGCCGATGACCCCTTGGGCTGTTTCGATGCGCTGCCGCTCACCGTACGGGTTTGCGACCCGCAGAACAATAGACTTGATGCCATGCGTCCGCTCGAATATTCCGAGGTATTTCTCAATCGCCAGCTTTGTCACTCCATAGGACACGAGGGGGTCGGTGGGATGGGTCTCATCCACAGGGAGATAGATGGGATTACCGTAAACGGTGCCGCCCGAGGAGATGAAGACCATGCGCGGCACATGGTGGGTCACCATCGCGTTGAGGAGCTGGAGCGTCCCGATGACATTTGTCTCGACGTCAAAGATCGGGTCGTCGTTGGACGACTTGGGCAATGTCGTGGACACAAGGTGAATCACCGCATCCATGCCAGCAATGGCGTCGGCGACGTCGTGGGCGCTCAAGATATCGCCCCTGATCCACTCGACCTTCTCGCCGGACGCAAAGACCCGATAGGGTGCCACTCGTGGTCGCTCGAAGATTCGGATGTCGTGGTTGTCCCGCAGGAGGCGGTCGACCACCCATGAGCCAATGAACCCGCCCCCACCAAAGACTGCACACCTCATGGCATCGAAGCTCCTCGTTTTGCCACCACATGGTCATGGAACTGGCGGCAGGATAGACGCCACAGGGCCGCCTGAATCGGAGCCATCGCCACCTCAGTCGGGGTGCCGCGGGCCACTTGAAACAAGTC
>Ga0272446_1001844_pt1 | contig 30075 bp, 26 predicted proteins | sample YNPCB0061_FD_194587 | JGI IMG/M metagenome (GOLD analysis project Ga0272446, IMG submission 194587) | Hot spring microbial mat communities from Yellowstone National Park, WY, United States - YNP-CB-006-1 | ecosystem: Environmental > Aquatic > Thermal springs > Hot (42-90C) > Sediment | place...
TGACAGATATCATCGCTTCCCGGCTGGGCAATATCCCACAGCCGGCTTTGCGCGCGTTGGCGATCAAACGAGGGCAGACATCGATCTGTGTGCCGATTCACGACACAACCGCCCTGGACAGCGCCACGCCGCCGCAAACGATCATTCTGCAACATCGCTTGCGCGATATTCCGGCTTACCATCCCTCAGAGCAGGATTTGCGCCTGGCGCGTGATGTGCTCGACAAACAGATCATCGACATCAACGGTGCGCGCGTGGTGCGCGTCAGCGATGTTGAGGTGGCCAGGCTGAACGGAAACTTTTACGTCGTCAATGTGGACGTTGGAGGGCGCGGGTTGATGCGGCGGTTGCGAATGAGCAGCGCGGCCAGAGCGATCGCCAGACGCATAGGCCGGCCCATTCCAGAAGGCACCATCGCATGGCGCGATGTGGAATTCCTGCCGGGCGCGCATCACATCCAGCTCAAGGTGCCCGGCAGCAAGGTGGCCGAACTGCACCCCGCCGACATTGCCGAGATTATCAGCCAGTTGAACCGGGCCGAGAGCGGGCTGGTGTTGCAGCAACTGGACGTGAAGACAGTCGCCGACACGTTGGAAGAGGTGGAACCGGAATTCCAGGCCAGTCTGGTCGAGTCGATGCCAGATGAGAAAGTCGCCGACGTTCTGGAAGAGATGTCGCCGGACGCCGCGGCCGACCTGCTGGCCGAACTGCCAGAGGATCGCAGCGAAGAACTGCTCAACCTCATGGAACGTGAGGACGCCGAGGACGTTCGTAAACTGCTCAAATATCCCGACGACTCGGCCGGCGGCCTGATGACCACCGATTACTTCACGGTCAGCCCGGACCTGACCGCCGCGCAGGCCATCGACCTGTTGCGCCAGTCGGCCGACGAAGTGGGCGCGGTGTCTTATATCTACGTCGTCGATCAGGCGGAGAAGCTGATCGGGGTGCTGTCACTTCAGGAGCTGGTGCTGGCCCAGCCGGCCACACTGGTGCGCAACATCATGCACAGGCGTTTCGCGCATCTGAACCTGCTCGACAGCCAGGACTTGGCCGCCAAGCTGATCGCAAAGTACAGTCTGACGGCGCTGCCGGTGCTTGATGGGGAGGGCCGGCTGCACGGCATCGTGACCGCTGACGACGCGCTGGACAAGATCATTCCCACAGCGTGGAAGAAACGCCTGCCGAGGATTCACCACTGACAGGCGAGCGCGGCTCGCGGGCGCGGCTCGCAAGCCGCGCTCGCAGTCACAGGCGCGGGATCAGGCCGGCGCGCGCGCACAATTCGCGGTACCCTTGCAAGCCCAGCGCCAGGCTGGCTTCCTCTGCATAGACCTGGACGATGGGCTGGGCTTCAGGCGCCGGCTCTGCGCACCCTCCGCCCCGCTCGAACAGCGGGTTCTCGTCGTCCAGCATGAGGCGCCGCTGCGGACCGTCCCAGTCGTCGACAAGGGGATACAGACAGCAATAGTACGGTTTCAGTTCCCAGGCAGACATGCCGTTCGCCACGCACGCCACTTGAATGGCGCAGTAGCGATCCTCCGGTCGCAGAAAAATGCAAGTTTCGCCGTTCGGATGAGTGGGGTCAGGAACGGTGGTCGTGCCGGTGTAAGCGCCGGAGGGCATATGCGAGTCTTCGTAGTATTCCGCGAACCAGGCCGCAACATCGCGGCGGTCGGGCGGCATGTGCGGCGCAATCATTCCGGCGTGATCCCGAATGCGCTCCGCCTGCCCGATGTCGAGCCAGACGCCATCACTGCAACAGCGGGCCTGGCACTGGGACACCGCGCACCGGCGTATCGATCTGGACTGCAACAGCGACCCGTCCACGATGGTGTCGCCGATTGTGATGACAGGGGATTGATCCATAGACGCCGGCGATTATAACGGCGGGGCGAAATGGCATACGCGCGCGCCATGCCCCCTGATACGAACCTGCCGTCCCCGAGAACAGGGACGGCAGGTCACCCGTGGAGACAAAGTGCGCGCAGCTGCGCGCACAATCTGCCAGCGCCTACGGGTAGAGACCACGCGTCATGGTCGCCTCGGCCACCCGGCCAATCCCCAGCACCAGCGCGGCGTTGCGCATGCTGGTGTTCAGTTCTTTGGCGCGATTATGCACATCGTGGAAGCTGCGCACCATGATACGCCGCAGCTGGTCGGTAACGGCGTCTTCTTCCCAGAAAAGCTGCTGCATATCCTGGACCCACTCGAAGTAGGACACAACCACGCCGCCGGCGTTGCAGAGAATGTCCGGGATGACAATCAACCCCTTGTCATTCAAGATGGCGTCGGCATCGGGGGTTGTGGGGCCGTTTGCGCCTTCTGCCACAAGCTTGCGGGCGCGCACGCGCGGCGCGGTGACGCGGGTGAGTTGATTCTCTGTCGCAGCCGGCACCAGCACATCGCACGGCAGGGCCAACAACTCATCGTTCGTAAGTGAGTCAGCCTCGCTGAAACCGACCACGGTGCGAAACTCTTTCACGTACTGGAGCAGCTTGGGGATGTTGATTCCGGCGGGGTTGTAGATCGCGCCGTCGATGTCGCTGACGGCCACCACCTTGCAGCCCATCTGGTGCGCGGTCTGCGCAGTGACAGAGCCGACGTTGCCAAAGCCCTGCACCACCACCTCTGCGCCGGCGAGCTGCCAGCCAAAGGTCTTGAAAGCCTCTTCGACGGTGAACATCACGCCGCGCCCGGTCGCCTCCAGCCGGCCAGCGGAGCCGCCGATATTCACCGGTTTGCCGGTCACCACTGCCGGAACGGAATAGCCGTGGTGCATGGAGTACGTGTCCATGATCCACGCCATAATTTGCGGATTAGTGCCCATGTCCGGGGCGGGGATGTCGCGATCGGGGCCGATGATCGGCGCGATTTCGGTCGCATACCGGCGGGTCAGCCCCTCCAGCTCATGCAGAGACAACTCGCGAGGGTCGCAGATCACACCCCCCTTTGCGCCGCCATAAGGGATGTTCACCACGGCGCATTTCCACGTCATCCACATGGCGAGCGCGCGCACCTCATCCAGATCGACTTGCGGGCTGTAGCGAATGCCGCCCTTCGAGGGGCCGCGCGCGGTGTTGTGATGGACGCGATAGCCGGTGAAGATCTTCACCGAGCCATCATCCATCTTTACCGGGAAAGTCACGGTCAATTCGCGCTTGCACCGCTTCAGCATATCCACGATGCCGGCCTTGAGGTTGAGAAAAGGGGCAGCGCCATCGAACTGGCGCAGCGCCATGCTGTACGCGTTCTCCACTTGCTGCGGCGGCGTTGCCGGGGAGACAACTTTACCGTTCGGCGCCTTTGAAGTGGCCGCAGAAGCGAGCGCGGAGTCTTGGATCGTCATGGATCTTCCTCCAGAAACTGAGAACAAGAGATAGTCGGCTTTTCGTGGTCGCGCATCCTGGCGCGACCACTATCTGCATTGTATGTCGCTCGCTCAGTTCCGGCAACAAGGGACAAGCCCGGCGGCTTGTCCTACGGCGGCTGAACTTCGGCGGCTGAGCCTGTCGAAGCCGTCGAAGCCGTCGCCGTTGCCTTCGACAGGCTCCACTTCGACGATCTCAGCGACCGGCAACGGCGCGACGGCGCGCTGTCAGGTCAGCAGAACCGCAATGAGGAAAACTGCGAAGGCGGCCGGCGCCACAAAGATGAGGCCATAGATCGGCTTCTCGTAGCGCAGGTGCATGTAGTACAACGCGACCAGACTCGCCTTCACAAATGACAATGCCAGCAGCACCGGCACCACGGATTCATGAGGAATGCCTGGAACGACTGCCAGAGCCACCTCGATCGCCGTGACGATCGTAAGAACCAGGAAGACGACAACCGGACTGGTGTAGCGATGCGCCTGCGCGTGGGCGGCTGGCGCGTTTGTCTCAGCAACCACTGTTCTTTGCATATCAAACCAACCCACAACCCGCTGCGAATGCCGCAACGACGGCATCAGATCAGATAAACGATCGTGAAGATCAGAATCCAGACCAGATCAACAAAGTGCCAGTAGAGGCCGAACATTTCCACCGTGGTGTAGTTGGCGGCGGTGTACGCGCCGCGTCGCGCCCGCAACGCAACTGCTATCGCCCAAACGACGCCGACCAGAACATGCAGGCCGTGCAAGCCGGTCAGAATAAAAAAGGCCGTGCCAAACGGGTCGCCGAAGCCGTGGCCCAGATCGCCTATGAAGTGCTTGTATTCGACGGCCTGGCCGCCCAGGAACACCGTCCCCAGCAGCGCGCTGATGAGAAGAAAGACGACCAGATTGCGCTGATTGCGCGCGCGGATCGCATCGATGCCGAGCACGACCGTGAGACTGCTTGCCAACAGCGCGAACGTGTTGCCGCTGGCAAGCAAAATGCTGCCCAACTCATGCTCCGGCCAGGTTGCGGCGTAATGTTTGACGACCAGAAAGCCGCCAATCAACCCGCAGAAAATCAACAGCTCCGAAGCGAGAAAAAGCCAGAACCCCAGCCGGCGGTTGATCTGAACTTCATTCTCGGCCCTCTCCGCGCTCGACGCGCTTTCGCCCATTCCAACCAATACAGGCGCCTGTTCCATCGGGCTGTATTTTAGCAGCCAATTCATGTAGACTTCGGCAATCAGCCGGCAATCGTGAGCAGTCTGACCGCACCCTGGACGGATCGCATCTGACCATTGACGATTGGCGACTGAAAACCTGTGCGGAGGAGCAACGGAGTTACATGCGTGAAGTCACTATCGCCGTCGTTCAGATGGACACCCAGCTTGGCGAACCGGAAGCCAACCTGGCGAAGATGTCTGAATTTGTGCGCAAGGTCACCAGCGAGCAGAAAGTCGATATCATCGTTTTTCCAGAACTGGCCACCACCGGCTACGAGTGCGGCGTGAAGTTCACCCAACTTACCCAGCGCGTCCCCGGGCCGGCGGTCAATGTGATGGCTCAGCGCGCCAACGAAACGGCCACCCACATCGCGTTTGGAATCGCCACCAAGGAGCGCGTTGAAAGCATCCTGTTCAACTCGGCGGTGATGGTGGGACCGGAGGGAGATGTTGTCCACCACTATCGCAAGCTGCACCTGCGCGGGGAAGAGCAGATGTTGTTCCGGCCCGGCTTCCGATTGGAGCCGGTGGAAACGCCGCTCGGCATGATCGGTTTGCAGGTCGGGTGGGACATCGCATTTCCAGAGGGCGCGCGCAGCCTGTGCCTCGACGGCGCAGAAATCCTGCTGGTGAGCGCAGCCTGGGACACCGCGCGCGCCGACGAATGGCGCACCTTCGTGTCGGCGCGAGCAGCCGAGAACGCCTGCTTCGTCTGCGCAGCGAACCGCATCGGGGAGGAGCCGGCCACGACATTCTGCGGCGAAAGCATGATCGTTGGCCCGCGCGGCCAGGTGGTGGTCGATCTCGACGAGGCCACCGAAGGCTACATCGTGGCCAAACTGAATCTGGACGAGAACCGGCGCCTGCGAGAGGAGACCCAGATCTTCCAGACGCGCCAGCCGCTGAGCTATCGCAGTATCGTCAGGAAGTATTGAGAGACCGTGTCGCGCACGGCCGTGGGCGCCGCCCAGGGTGACAGCCTGGCAGTGGTTTGCTGAAGCCGCGCCGGGTCACGATCCATGCAGACCGACAAACCGAAGCGCCTCGATCAGCGCGTCACGCGCCGGCAGGCTGTTCGTCGCCAACACCGCGCGCCGGCGCAATCCACGCTCATCCTCGAACTCGATGCGCGCCGCCGGCAATGCGCCATAGCGTGTCGCCACCACCGCAGTGTCGGCGGATAGCAGCCGGCGGAAGGTGACCGTCCACGCCCCCGGCTGTCTGGCCGAGCCGAACAACGCCTCGGCGCGCGTAGCCAGAAAAGTCGCCGGCTCCTGACGCAACGACACATCCCCATAAGGCCGGCCTATGCCGCCAAACCACAGCAGCGGCGGCGCGCCGGGCGCCGCCGCTGGGGATCCGAACGGCAGGCCAAGCGCGTAATCCGAGCGGCGGACATACCAGATCAGACTGAAGGCCGCGACGATGCACACCAGAGCGACTAACCCAAGCCGGGCCAGAGAATTCATCAGCGCGATGTCGGGCGGGTCGCCTGGTTGCAAGTAATAGGTTGGCTGCTGGCCGGTTCCGGGAACGATTCTGCCGATGAGCGTCACTGGCGCGCCGCCTTCCGGCAGCGGCGGCAGACCCTCATCCAGAACGAACAGCGGATCGTACGCCCCCTCGCCCAGCATGGGAATGAATCGACCGCCCTGCAAACGGATACCCAACACGGTGAACTGCGTCTGATAGGCGGCTTCTGGCGCCAGGCTGCCGGTCACGCGCACGTAGCGGCCAACACTCGTCGTGGTGATATCTCTTAGCAGCATGGTGTAAACCGTGGTGTCCTCGTTTTGTGCCGGCCGGGCCAGAGCCATGACCACAACGGCCAGCGCCACAATCGCGGCCAGCGCCAACCTGACGGCGCGGCTGTGCTGCAACACATACACGCCCTGCGCCAGAGCATTCAGCAAACGCACCAGCAGGGTTCTCATACTGCCGGGCCAATCTACCACCAGCCGCGCCTGCGGATGAAGACGATCATGAACGCCGGTATAGCGATCATCGTCGCCATCGTGACGCCGAACAGGGCAAGCGGGTCGAGTTGATGAACGACTTCGGTCGCGCCGCCAAAGAAGTTCATGCCAAAAAAGCCGGTGATGAAGCTCAGCGGCATGAACAGTGTCGTGACAATGGTCAGCGCCTTCATCACCTCGTTTGTGCGATTGGCGGTGACGGACAAATAGGTTTCGAGCGAGCCGGAGGTCAAATCGCGCAGTGATTCGTTGATGTCTGCCATGCGCACATAATGATCGTACACGTCACGGAAGTAGACGCGGTCTCTGGGATCGATCATCGGGTAATCATCACGGGCCAGCTTGTTGAGCGCCTCGCGTTGCGGGCTGAGCACGCGCCTGAGATGCGACACGGCGCGCTTGATGCGCAGGGCGCGACTCAGCATGTCGCCAGAGGGTCGCTCGAACAGCTCGTCCTGGACATCATCCATGGCGTCTTCGATGGCGTCCATGCAGGGCATGTAGTCGCTGGCCATGGCGTCGCAGAGTTCATACAGCAGAAAGTCCGGCCCGCGCCGGCTGTGGCGCTCGTCGCGCAACACATTCTGCCATTCGCGGTCGATCGCCGGCACCGGCCTGAAATGATACGTGACCAGCCAGCGGCTCGACAGGAAGATGTCCACCTCGCGGGTTTCCACCTGCTCCAGGGTCGGCTCCCAGCTCACGGCGTGCAGCACGATGTACAGGTATTCGCCCCAGTCGTCGACTTTGGGGACGTGCGTCTCCGTCAGCGCGTCGTCCACGGCCAGCGGGTGGAAACCAAACACCTCGCGCAGAATGTGGGCGATCTGCGCATTTTCGGCCTCGCGGGCCGGCTGTTTGTCTTCCTCGGCCTGCTGAAACAGATCGACCCAGACGAGATCATCACGGGCGCGACATGCCGTCAGGAGCGCGGGCAAATCGTCTGCGTTGTCTGTCGTCCGGACAACCCCTTTCCCATTGCGATAGAGAATGCGCACCATGTCAGACGGTATTGTAGGCGGATGGTTGCGAGCGCAAGACACGCGCAGAAACACAAGCGACAAACTGTGCAGCGATGACAATCGTCAATCTGTCAATCTGTCAATCGCTCAATCGCCCGCATCCCGCTCGATCTCAGGCGCGTGCGAATGCGGCAGTTCCCCCAGCATCCACAGCGCAGTGGCGCAGACCACGACCCCGGCCATCTGCGTCACGCGCAGCCCGGCCAGAACCGGTGCATCGGCGCGGAAGCCGTCGATCACGACACGCGCAAAAGCGTAGGCGGCCAGCGCGCCCAGCCCCACCGCGCCAGCCGGCAAGTCCCAACCGAGCAGGCGCACACAGCCCAGCGCAATCACTGCCAGAGCGGCCAACTCATACACCGGCACAGGATGCCGGTTTTCGCCCCATATCATCACGGCCCATGGCAGCGTCGTCGGCTGGCCCAGACGCTCGCCGTTGAGCAACGCTGCCCCTGCCAGTCCCATCCCCAGGAGCGCGATACCCGGCGCCAGCACATCGAGCAGGTCGGCGCGCAACAGGCCCTTGCGCCATGCGATCCAGCCGGCCACTGCCAGACCGACCGGCCAGCCTGTCCAGGGCAGCAACGCCGTCAGGCCGGGCATCAGCGCCGATAGCGGCTCGGCGGCATAAGCTGGCCAGTGGACAACCACATAACCGGCGCGCGCGGCAATCAGTCCAGCGATAGCGCCATAGAAGCCGGCGTCGTTGATTGCGCCGCCATCGAGCCGGCGCAACGCCGCCAGCCGGCTGCTGAGCCACAGGCCGGCGACAAATCCGACCAGCGTTGCCAGCGGGCCGGCCTGCGCCGAAAAGCCAAAGACCTGAATGATGGGCGCCATAGTCCACACGCCTGCGGGTTCGATCCGCGAGGCTGTCAGCGAATGCTCGACACTTTGCTTTCGATCAGCGCCCGCGTGAGCGGCCCGCCATACACAATGTCGCGGATCACCCCGCTGCCATCGACGAAGTAGGTGGTCGGCAATGCGCGCACGCGATACAGCCGGTTGACTTCACCGGCCGCGTCCAACGCGATCAGGAAATCAAGCCCCTGCTCGCGCATGAACCGGCTCACGCTGTCGGCGCTCTCCTGCTGATTCACGCCCAGCACCACCACATCCGGCATGTTGCGCTGGGCCTGTTGCAGCGCCGGCATCTCCACCCGGCACGGCGGGCACCAGGTGGCCCAGAAATTGATCACCACCGCCCGCCCTCGAAAGTCCGCCAATCGAACAGGCCGGCCATCCTCCAGCGCGGGCAGGGTGAAGTCGGGGGCCAATGCGCCGATGCGCGCTGCGGGGGAGCCTGCGCTGGCTTCCGGCGCGCCCGGCCGGCTGACCCACGTCCACGCGCCGCCGACCAGGATTGCCAGCAGGGCAAGCCGGCGCGTCCACACGGACACATTTCGCTTTGCCGCCATCAGAACACAATCACGACCGACGGCTCATCGGTTTGGTCAGGGCGCGTCCAACGTTGCGGATAGGGCGCGACGGGCGTCGTCCAGCGAAAGAACCACCTGGCATGTTCGGGCAGCAGGTTGACGCAGCCATGACTGCGGGGCCGGCCATAGTCATTGTGCCAGTAGGTGGCGTGAATCGCAATGCCGCTGTGGGTGAAGTAAGTGCACCAGCCAATGCCGGGCAGATCATAGTAGCCGCTGCCCGATCCGCCTGTCATGTGCCGGGATGGCGTCTTCTTGAGGATGCGGTGCTCGCCGGGGGTGGTGCGCGTGCCAGCTGCGCCGGTGGCAGTGCGCGCCTCATAGACCATCTCGTTGCGCTCAAACGCTCGAATCATCTGATGCGCCACGTCCACCTCGATGCGCTTGTGCGCAGGCGGCACATCGGGCGACAGCGGTTCAAATTCGGCGTTGTGGATGCGCCGGATCGCCTCGGCGCGCGTGAAGAAGCCGTTGCCGAGATTTTCGTCGTGAATCTGGTACCAGGGATGGCCTTCCGCATCGGCCACGCGCGCAATCACCTGGAACACACAGCCATAGTTGTAACGGTAGCGCAGGCGCGCCGAGGGGTCCGGCTGAGCGCGCGCCTCGGTGAACGGGACGGTAATTTCGCCCCAGAAGTGCTCGCCTTCAGCCAGCTCGACCGGCGTGTTGAGCGTGTTCTCGCACGGCTGCAAATAGCCGGAGTGCGCATAGCCATCCGGCAACTGGTACCAGATCGGGTTGTAGGTGGTCGGACCATCACCCACCGTCTGACCGAGCAGGCTGACCACTTCATTCAGCGCAAGGCGGCGCACTTCGCGCGCCTTGACGCCGGGCGCCTCGCGCACTACGATGCCGGCCTGGATCGTCCTACCGAACGGCCGGGGGGCTGGCTGAAGATCGCCCATAAACTGCCTGTGGGCGCCGGTGCCAGAGACATCTAGGTCAGCAGCCGCCACGCGAGAAGACAACAGTCCAATGGCCGGTGCCAGCGACAGCGCCCGCGCGCCGAGCCTGAGCACATCGCGTCGTGATCGTTTTCCAGACATACTCAACTCCTTCTTCATGCGAGCGAAAACACTCTGAAGAAGTAGTGTACTCGACACACACTCTTTGAGTGTTTGACACACACCTTGCAGCCGCTATAATCCTGCTGACCTTAACAATCGAAGAGCGTCGAGGTGACCCAAGCGCCCGGATGCCAGGGCTTAAAGGTGGAAGCTGGTGGGGTCTGCTTGCGCAGGCCGAGTCCAGCGCTGTGCCGCAACTGTAATCGCTCATGCAGAGTAGTCAGTACAAAGTAGTCAGTACAAAGTAGTCAGTACAAAGTAGTCAGTACAAAGTAGTCAGTAGCCAGATCAACAACTACTGACTACTGACTACTGACTACTGACTACTGACTACTGACTACTGATTTCTGACTGCTGAGACGAGAGCCAGGACGCCTGCCTCGACAAAATCGTTCGACCCTTCTCGACGCAAGGAGGCAGAACATGATTCGCGCACCGTGACCTCTGCGACCACACTCAGATTCATGGCGCGATTGCAAGAATGTATCTACCCCAGCCCGAAGAAGGCTGGGGTTTTTCCGTTTTCTACACTGGGTTGCCGTGAGGTTTCTGCGCAGCCCGAAACAGGAGTTGTTACACATGATGAGCACGATCTACGCAAGACCGGCCGCCGCTGCCAGCCGCGCAGTGGCGCTGGCCGCATTGGTTTTCTCCACCGCGCTGACGCCTGTCGCTGTCCAGGCCGGCGCAGTGTCAGACGCCGGCAAGGAAGCCGGCATGAAGGCAGCCAACTGGCTGATCAGCAAACAAGAGCGCGACGGGGGCTTCGGCAGCGGCTTTGCGCCGGGCAGCGACCTCGGCGCGACAGCGGAAGCGGCCCTGGCGCTATCCACAGCCGGCAAAGTAGTCACTGCCACCCGATCGGTTTCTGGCCGCACGCCGCTCGACTTCCTGGCTTCCCAAATGTCGCGTCGCAAGCTGACCACCGGCCAGGTCGCCCGTATTACGCTGGCTGTCGAAGCCGCCGGTCAAAACCCCCAGCGATTCGGCTATCGCAACCTGACGCGTATGGCGCTCAACGGATACAACGAAAGCACCGGCGTCATCGGCGAGAATGTGTTTGTGCACAGTCTGGCGCTGATCGCATTGATCAACGCCGGCATTAAGCCGCCGACGAAAGCCATCACGACACTCGAATCATTGCAGGATAAGAGCGGCGGGTGGTCTTTCATGGGCAGTGGCGCGCCCGACGTAGACACGACCGGTGTGGCCATCCAGGCCCTGATCGCCGGCGGCCGCTCGCCCGACGACCCGGTCATTCAGAAGGCGCTGGGATACTTGAAGGGCATCCAGAACAAAGATGGTGGTTTCCCCTACCAGAATCCTTCTGACTATGGCACAGAGACGAACGCCAACTCGACGGCCCTGGTGGTGCAGGCGCTCCTGGCAGCCGGCATCAAGCCGGAAGCGTGGGCCGCTGCTGACGGCAATCCGCTCAGTGCGTTGATCAAGCTACAACAACCCAGCGGGTCAATCACCTATCAGGCCAGCATGGGCGGCGACAACGCGCTGGCGACAATCGCCGCCATCCCGGCCCTTTTCGGCGTCTCGCTGATCGCAAAGTGACCGTTCGACCAATCACAGCTCAGAGCCTGTCCAGCCGCACCAGAATGCGGCTGGACAAAGCAACGTTTTGAGCGATGCAACTTCGACGCCAGATTGCGACAGCCGCCGGCATTGCAGCGATTGCAGCAAGCCTGCTCGTGTTCACCGCGCCGGGTCAGGCGCAGTCAGCGCGCCATCGCGCCGGGCTGGTCATACAGTACGCTGGTGGCGAGATCGACACGCGCTGCGTGGAATTCGAGGAGCCGGAGATCACCGGATACGAACTGCTGCGACGCTCCGGCCTGCCGCTCGTGATTGCGCCGGGCAGCTTCGGCGCGACGGTGTGCAAGATCGGCGCACAGGGCTGCGACTATCCAGCGCAGTCCTGCTTCTGCCAGTGCGAGAACATGAACGCCAGTTGTGTGTACTGGATTTCATTCCTGCACGTCAACGGGGCATGGAAATATGCCACCCTGGGCGCATCGAACACAAAGGTGAAAGAGGGCGATCTGCAAGCATGGGTGTGGGGGTCGAGCCGGGGCGATAGCAGTCAAGGAACGAGCGCTCCATTGCCTCCGGCGATGACCTTCGATCAGGTATGCCCTGCGGCGCAGGCGAGCGCGCAAAGCGAAGCAACCACACCCACAGCGAGTTTGTCTGCCACGACCGCGCCGGCTGCGACGCCGCAAGCCGGCGCAAATACGAACAGCAGCGGACTGATCGTGTTTGGCATGATTGTTGTCGCCTTGAGCGCGATTCTTGTTGCAACCGCCGGGGCTAGGCGGCGCGAAACAAACACAAGCAGCAGAAACTAACATGACGGCGCGTGAAATTGCATCCAGACCCTTCATCTCCCGGCGCACCGCATGGTTGAGCGCCGGCAGGCTGGCGCTGACAGGCAGCACTGCGCAGAAGTTGCTCAGCGTCGGCATCTACACGTTGACGGCGCTCATCGGCGTTTTCATCTTTCTGTACCCGTTCCTGGCGGGCAACGTGGCGCAACAACCGTTCGATGCCGGCATGCAGAGCGCCGGCAGCATTTCATCGCCGCTGGCATTCGCCCTGGCCATCGGGTTGTGCCTGGCTGCGCTGGCAGTCGAGGCTCAGGGCCAGGCAATGAGCGCCAAATTGGTCGCGTTGCTGGGCGTGCTGATCGCCATCAACTCGGCGCTGCGTCTGGCCGAGACGGCATTCCCCGGCCCTGGCGGCTTCACGCCTGTCTTTCTGCTCATCATCCTGAGCGGCTATGTCTTTGGCGCGCGGTTTGGCTTTTTGATGGGAGCGCTGACTCTCCTGGTATCCGCGCTGGCCACTGCCGGCGTCGGTCCGTGGCTGCCCTACCAGATGTTCACCGCCGGCTGGATGGGCATGAGCGCCGGCTGGCTGGGACATGCGCGATTGCTCAGGGCGCGCCGCCTGGATCAGGTCGATGCGCAACACCCGTCGTCCAAACTGGAATTGCTGGCGCTGATTGGATTTGGCGTGATGTGGGGATTTCTGTATGGCGCCATCATGAACCTGTGGTTCTGGCCGTTCCAGGCCGGTTCACCGGAACAAAGCTGGCAGGCCGGCCTCAGCGCAGGCGACACAATACAGCGATACGCAGTCTTTTACGTGGCCACCTCGCTCTGGTGGGATTTCTTTGCGGCAGCCGGCAACGCCATTCTGCTGGCTTTGTTCGGCATCCCCACGCTCAAGGCGCTGCAACGGTTCAAGCGCCGATTCCTGTTCGAGACAGACCAGACGTAGAACGTATTGCGTACTGCGTATTGCGTGTTGCGTATTGCGCAGTATGTGTTGGGCTTCTTCGGCGGAGAGATCTGCAATCGACAGCCCACAATCCACAATCCGCAATCCAAAATCCAAAATCCGAAGATGCACCTTCGCGCCTGGGCCGCCTGGATCGCCAGTCTGCTCGCCGTTGCGCTGAGCACGCGCAATCCGCTGTATCTGGTCATTCTGCTACTGGTCGCGCTGGCGGTGAGCAGCCATTTCGCGCAGCTCCGCAACAGGCCGGCGCCGGGATGGCTGGCGCGCTTCGCCGCGTTCGTAATTCCAATCTCCGCCCTCTTCAACGCGCTCACAATCCATATCGGAGACACTGTTCTGCTGGTTATCCCCGGCGAGATTCCTTTGCTGAGCGGGCCGGTTACACTGGAGGCAGCCGCGTATGGCGGGATCAATGGCCTCGTGGTGATGACGATGATCTCTGTGTTCAGCGTGTTCAGCGCGGCAGTGCCCGCGCAGCAGCTTGTGCGCGGGACGCCGCGCGCATTTCAGTCCATCGGCGTGACGGTGGGCCTCGCGCTGTCGTTCATCCCCCAGACGTTGCGGCGGTTGCGCGAGGTGCGCGAGGCTCAGGCGGTGCGCGGCCACCACGTGAAAGGACTGCGCGACTGGCTGCCGCTCTGGCTGCCGCTATTGATGGGCGGGCTGGAGCAATCGATGCAGTTGTCCGAAGCGATGGTGGCGCGCGGATTTGGGGCCGCACACAATCGCACAGCGCCGGCGAGAACGCGGCTGCTGCTGCTGGCCGGCCTGACAGGCGTTCTGGGCGGATTTGCATTGAGCCTGACAGCCATCCACCCTGGCCTGAGCCTGGCCATCCTGGCTGCCGGCGGCGCGTGCATTCTGCTCGGCTTGCGCCAGGCCGGCGGCGCCTCGCCCCACACCACCTACCGGCTGACCCCGTTCACACGCCTCGATGCGTTGTGCGCCGGCGTCAGCATCGCGCTCGGCCTGGTCATCTTGCTTCCTGTGCCGCTGATTGCGCGCGACACATTGCACTACACGCCCTACCCCCGCTTCGCCATGCCGTCATTCGACCCCGCGCTGGGCATCCTGATGCTGGGCTGGCTGACGCCGCTGCTGCGGCGGGAGTTGCACCAGGAAGCGTAGCGCAGGCATCATCCAGGTGTCGGACTCCTCAGAGAAGTCCGACACCTGCTGTGGGACAGGGTCTAAATCCGCTGCACGTAGCGCGGCTCGCGATCGTCGTACAAGAACATCGAAAGCACTGTTGAGACGACGCTGACAATCAGAGAGCCAAACAGGGCATCCCAGAAACTATCGACGTAGAACCCAACGCCCAGCCAGTTCGCGAACGAGGTGGCAACCAGAAACGACACGGCATTCACGACCAGCACGAACAAGCCCAGGGTGAGAATGATGAGCGGGCAGGTCAGAATGGTGAGCAATGGTCGAACCAGCGCATTGGCCAGACCCAGGATGATGGCCATGACTGCCACCACTGTAAAACCATTCCCGTCCACATGAATACCAGGCACAATCGCCACCGCAGCCGCAATGGCAAGACCGCTGATCAACCAACGGATCAATAGACGCATCGCACACCTCCTGACAGAATGCGCAATGGTAACACTGGCCGGCTTCGCCATGCGTTGCGCACGGATCGGTGAGCCTGTGAAACCTCAGTCCCGTCCCGGTGCGCATGGAAACAGCACGCTCGCCTCATCGAACCAGGCCACACTGCGCCGGCCATCGCCATCGTTGCGCGCGCCCAGCAGAAAGGCAACCCGTTGGCCGGCCCACGGCGACAGATCGAACACCAGGCGTTGCCAGCCATCAACAGGCACGCTGGATTCGTACAGGGTATTCCAGACCCCGCCGGCATCCTGCAAGCGAATATAGAACTGGTCGTCATCGTCTTCGGTGCTGGCATTCATCCACACCGATAACGATGCAGCGCCCTCCGGCAAGGTCACCGTCTGCGAGACCGAAGAAAACGCCAGCACGCCGGGGTCAGACAGGTCAAACGGCACGCCGACCCGCATCGACCTCTGGCCGGCCCATGCTAACGCGGTGGTGTAGGTCGCCGGCCAGGGTGTCGGGTTGATCTGCCAGCCGGCATCCGCTTCAAAGCCGCCATTCACCAGCGCATTGCACATCTCTGCGCCGGAACCGATGACGAAAGGCAGGAACACGCTGGGCGGCAAAGCCGTGGTCGGCGCGCCCAGGATCGACAGCACACGCGCCATCAACGCGCTGCGCGACGAATCGGGATACACGGTTTCCAGGGGGAACGACAGGAAGACAACCCGCGTTTGATCTGCGCGCTGACGAGACACGCCGGCGCTGCCGCCTGGAGCATGCGCCACGACCGACAGGGCGCCGGCAGCCGGCGCAATCACATCGTTCGACCAGGCGTTGTATGCGCCACGCGCGCCGTCGTCAATTGACAGCGGGGGCAGGCCCGCAAACAAGCCGGACGAAGCCGGAACGACCTGATAGGACAGTGAGCTGTCTGCGACATACTCCGCGCCGAGAATGTCGCGCAGGAAAGCCGGATCTGCGCCGTTGAGGTAAGCGGCCACATTCGAGCCGCTCACCAGCAAGACGCGCCGGGGCTGAGATACGAACTGTCGCAGCGCCTGTCGCTCAGCGGGATCGAATACGCCGTCGCGAGCGGTCTGCATGCCGGCAAACCAGTCCACCAACCGGTACCCTGCCAGCGACACCGCGCCGGACGCTATCGCCTGACGCACGGCGCTATCGAACGCTTCGGTGATTGCCATCGCGTGTTGGACAATGTAGTTGTAGCGGTTCATGCGATCCAGGATCATGCGCGTGGCCGGGCCATCGACCAGCCGCATCGAAGCGTCGAGCGAGTCGAAGCCGTGCACCACCAGCGCGCGCGGCGCCGGCCCGACACGCGCCGCCAGCGCCGGCGTCGGAAATGACTCGCCGCCGTCATTGATCGCCGTGACACGCACATACACCACCTGGCCGGCGGAATAGCCGCTCAAGACGACGGACACACCACCCACCTCGCGCCCGCCATCCCAGGCGAATCCATCGCTGCTGGTGTAGACGCGGTAGCGTTGCGCCGGATCAGTTGGCGCGCCGAGCGCAAATGTGGCCGGCGCCTGCCACGACGCCTCAAGCGCGCCGCCGCCCACATTGCGCACAGCCAGTTGTCGCGGCGGCTCAGGCAGATAACGCGGCGTCAGGCCGTCTTTCTGGGCGTAGTAGTTGACGATGCCCTGATATACCGCCCGCGCCAGCAACTGCGCAAAGCGCGGCTCGCGCAACTGCGCCGCGTCGGTGATGTTGTCGTGGAAGGCCATTTCGATCAACATGGCCGGCGCGCTGCGCGTCTCGCGCACCTCGCCCAGATTGGCCTGCCACTGACCGAAGTCATACCAGCTCGAATCCCACCCATTGCGAATGGCCTGAATCACCCGGCTGTGCACTGCAGACTGCAATTGGAGGGCGCCGGGCGCGCGCGCCCACTGGTTGTAAGGCGGGTCGGGGTCGTTGTTGTAGACAAATGAAACCGTGCCGCGCGCGTTGCCGTTGCTGGCATTGGAATGCCACGACACAAACACCGCATCGTCGCCAGTGCCGATGTTCTCCCAGTCTGCGTAACGGGGTCGCGCGCTGATGTCGTCGCAGGCGTCGGGGGCGAGCGCGCCGCACCATTGTTCACCCTCGCGCGAGTCGTACACACTGGCCGGCGCGCCGAGCAGCATCGTCCAGTAGCGCGCCGCCTCCTCCCAGCGCGGCTTGAGACTCGGCCCCGGCCCGCGTGCGATATCCCCCACCCCGCCGCCGAGCCGGATCGCGTCTGCAATCACAGCCATCCCGGCCACGCTGGACGCATTCGACACCGCCACCTGCGCCACCTCTCCTGCGCGAAAGTAGTACGCGCCCAGATAACGCCACGTGTAGCCATGCGTCTGTTGAGAGATCACCACGTCGCTTGCGCCGCCGGCATGAAGGATGCGGTAGCGCGCCTGCGGGACGCGATTGGCAGCCGCAACGTACCAGGCATAGACGGGATACCATCCCGACACCGTCACCGGCGCGCTCCAGGTCGCCACAGCCGTGGGCGTAATCGCAGCCACACTGACCGCGTAGCGATATGAGCCGCTGCGATAGCCGGCCAATGCGCTGGTGAACCATTGACCGGCCTCCGCATAGCCGGCGCCGCCCACATTATCTGCGTTGTCGATGACTCGCTCGGCGTCGATCAGCGCCGGGTCGCGCGCGGGAAACACATCGGCGCCGGCCTGGCGCAGATAGGCGATCAGATACTGGTTGACCGCTTCAGCATTGTTGTGGTCTTCGATGATGCCGTTGCTGACCCCGCGCTGGGTGCGCCAGCCCAAATCGGGGTGATAGTACCAGCCGTGGCCGGCGCTGACATACACACTCTTGCCAGAGAGAGCGCCGGCTGACTGTGAATGCGACGCGCGTTGGCGGTCTGCGTCAGCCGGCGCGCCGGGAACGGCATCGGTGCGCGCGCCGGCCGGCAAATGCGTATCTTCGGCGCCGCTCAAGACAGGCTTTGTTTCGATGGGGCGCGCAGGGGCAAAGGTGTGCAACGGTCTGGGCTTCTGATCGGGCGCAGAGGCGTCAACGGCCAGCAGATGCAACCGGCTGATCGGCAGGTCAAGCAGGGCGTCAATGACCTGGCGGGTCAGGCCGTCGCTATCAACCACGCGGACATGGTCCGCTGCGTCGAGGGCCGGCGGCGTCAAACGCAACACGACGGTCACGGCCTCGCCGGCAACCACGACCGACTGAAGCTCAACATCGGGTCCAGGGGCGTCGGCAGTGGCGCCGACAGCGGACTGTGTCGATGGGCCGGCGAAGAGGGTCGTCAAGCGCGCCTGCACCGTCTGGCTGATGGGAGCAGCCGGTTGCGTCGGGCCGGCGATGAGCCGGACTGCCACTGCGGGCGACTGGCCAGCCGCGCACGCCACTGCCGCTACCGTGAAGCCGGCAGCCAGGCCCAGGACGATTATCCGTGTCCTTAAAGGCAGATTCATAGACCCTCCATCAGTCGAATCATAAATCAGAGGGTTACGCCGGTGCGCCGAGTCTCCGCCTGCTCCGATCTGAAGAAACCAAACCACCAGGATAAGAGAGGTCACGAAGGCAAGCAGACCTCAAACCTCTTTGTGTTCCTCGCTCCTTTGCGGTTCACTCCCCGATCTGATACATCTCTAATGCGGCGCCTGCGATCCTGTAACTCAGGCACATATAATCATCTTCACTTATAAGGCAGTTGCCAATCGCTGAGCTTGACGCTCAGCCTGGAGAACGATACCTATGATGAGATTCGACCGTTTTACCGAGCGCGCCCAGGACGCCGCTGCCCGAGCATATGAAATCCTGCAACGCTACAGCCATAATCAGGTGGACACCGAGCACATCCTGCTGGCGCTGCTTGAACAGCCTGAAGGGGTCGTTGGGGACATTCTAGACAGGCTGGGCGTGTCACTGCCGGTCATCACGGCCAAAGTTGACGAGGTGCTTAAGGCATCGCCGCGCGTCAGCATTTACGGCGGCGGTATGAGCAACCAGGTGTTCATCACCCCGCGTGTGAAGCGCGTGCTGGACCTCGCCAACGAGGAGGCCAACCGGCTGAAGGACGAGTACATCAGCACCGAACACATCTTTCTGGCCATTGCCAGCGAACGCAACACGCCCTCTGCGCGCATCCTGGCTGAGCTGAGCGTGACCAAAGATCGCATCTACGATGCCATCAAGGAAATCCGGGGCGGGCAGCGGGTGACCGACCCGCAGGCCGAGACCAAATATCAGGCGCTGGAAAAGTTCTCGCGTGATCTGACGCACGCCGCCAAAGAAGGCAAGCTGGATCCGGTGATTGGCCGGGACGAGGAGATTTTGCGCGTCATCCAGGTGCTGTCACGGCGCACCAAGAACAACCCGGTGCTGATCGGGGAGGCCGGCGTCGGCAAGACAGCCATCGTGGAAGGGCTGGCGCAGAAGATTGTGTCGGGCGACGTGCCGGAAGTGCTGCTGAACAAGCGGGTGGTGTCGCTCGACCTGGCCGGCATGGTGGCTGGGTCGCGCTTCCGGGGCGACTTTGAAGAGCGGTTGAAAGCAGTGGTGGACGAGGTTAAGCGCAGCGAGGGCGAAATCATCCTGTTCATCGACGAATTGCACAACGTCGTTGGCGCGGGCAACGGCGTGGGCGCGCTGGACGCCAGCAACATGCTGAAGCCGGCCCTGGCGCGCGGCGAGTTGCAGTGCGTGGGCGCCACCACCCTCGACGAGTACCGCAAATATATCGAGCGCGACAGCGCGCTGGAGCGCCGGTTTGCGCCGGTGTTCGTGGACGAACCGTCAGTGGATGAGACTATCGAAATGCTGCGCGGCCTGCGCGACAAATACGAGGCGCACCACAAAGTCCACATCTCTGACGCTGCCCTGGTGTCGGCGGCCAAACTGTCGGATCGCTATGTGACAGCCCGTCATCTGCCCGACAAGGCCATCGACCTGGTTGACGAAGCGGCCGCCAAGCTGCGCGTGGCGCTATACACCCTTCCGCCCGACCTGAAAGCCAAAAAGGTCGAGCTGGACAAGATGCGCGCGGAAGAGGAAAACGCCGCCAGCAAGCAAGACTATCAGCGCGCCGCTGAATTGAAGGTGCAACGGCTGCGACTGCAAACCGAGTTCGACGAGGGCCGCGACAAGTGGCAACGCGAGAAGAACCTGGATGAAGTGGTGGATGAAGACGACATCGCCAGCGTGGTGGCCCAGTGGACCGGCATCCCGGTCACACAGATGCTGGAGACCGAGAGCGAAAAACTCCTGCACATGGAAGAGCGGCTGCACGAGCGCATCATCGGCCAGGATGAGGCCATCAACGCCGTGAGCGACGCCATCCGTCGCGCGCGCAGCGGCCTGAAGGATCCCAATCGTCCGATCGGGTCATTTATCTTCCTCGGCTCGTCCGGCGTGGGCAAAACAGAACTGGCCAAGGCGCTGGCCTGGTTCATGTTCGACGATGAAAACGCGCTGGTGCGCATCGACATGAGCGAGTACCGCGAAGGGCACACCGTCAGCCGGCTGTTCGGCGCGCCGCCCGGCTATGTGGGCTACGAAGAGGGCGGCCAGTTGACCGAGGCAGTGCGACGGCGCCCGTATCAGGTGGTGCTGTTCGACGAGATCGAAAAGGCGCACCCGGATGTGTGGAATGCGCTCTTGCAGATCCTCGACGACGGCCGGCTGACCGACGGCCAGGGCCGCGTGGTGAACTTCACCAACACCGTGCTCATCATGACCAGCAACCTGGGCACCGAGTACGCGCGCAAAGGCGGAACACTGGGCTTGATCAAAGCAGGCGCGCCGGAAGACTTGAAAACCGTCGCCGATCACAAGAAGATCGAAGAGGCGCTGAAGCGCACTTTCCGGCCAGAGTTTCTGAATCGGGTCGATGAAATCATTATTTTTGCGCCGCTGACCGTGGAAGACGTGGAGCGCATCGTAGACCTGCAACTGCGCGAGATCCGCGAGCGCCTGCAGGAGCAGGGGCTGAGCATCGAGCTGCGCGAGGGGGCGCGCGCGTGGCTGGCCAGACAGGGCTATGACCCGGCTTTCGGCGCCCGGCCATTGCGCCGCGCGCTGCAAAAGTATGTCGAAGGGCCGCTCAGCGTGCAACTGCTGCAGGGCAAGTTCAAGGCCGGCGACTGTGTGATCGTGGACGTGAATGCCGACAACAGCGGGATTGAGTTTTCCCGGTCGGAACCCAGCCTGATTGATCTCCCTGCAACGCCGACCGCGCCTGTCACAGAGACGACCCAAGCCTGAGCCAAACCCCGGCAGACGCGCAGTGAAACACAAGAGAGGCGCGCGAACGCCTCTCTTGTGTTTATACTTGCCCGGCATGGCGATCTTGCGCAGCATTATGTGGCGCATGTTGTGCGCTGGCCTGCTGCTGTTTCTGGCGGCTTGTGAGGCGCCGTCGCCCGGCGTCTCCAGCCTTGTGGCGCCAGAGCCGCATGCGGCAGCCAGCGCGCCTGCTGCAACGCCCATCGCCGCTGCTCCCACCGTCACCCCCACACCAAAGCCTTCTCCCACGCCGACCGTGACGCCACCCCCTACGGCCACGCCCCTGCCAACGCCGATGGTGGAAGTCATGTCCGCTTCGGGCGATGCAGCCGTGCGCTTGCGATCCGGGCCGGGAAACCAGCACGAAGTGGTTGGCGCGCTTCAGCCGGGCCAGTTCGGCGAGCTGGCCGAGATGACTGAGGATGGCGCCTGGGTCAAGATCGACACCGGAGACTTGCAGGGCTGGTTGCCGGCCAACTGGATCGTGCTGACCGGCGAGATTTCATTCGACCTGCCTGGACCAACGCAGCGCACACGCGATGGTCTGGTGCAGGCATGGGACAACGTGAACGTGCGCGCCGGGCCGGGCCGGCAGTTCCGCATTCTGGGCCGCCTGGTCCCTGGTCAGATAAGGCCGGTCATTGGCAAAAGCGCCGACGGCCTTTGGTGGCAGATTGTGTTCCAGCAGCGCGCCGGCTGGGTGTCTGCGGAGGTCGTCCAGTTTGCCGGGGATGGGGAAATAGTTCAGGTCACAGGAGGCGAGCCGCCGCCAACTGAGACACCTGCCCCGGAATCCGCTTTAACCCCGTCTGTGACGGCAACGCAGATCGAAGAAACAATCGGCGCGCCGGCGCCGTAAAACCGCGCTGAAACCATTCTTCAACCGCATCGGTCAGATGCGATAGACGCGCTGCGCCGTGCCGCCCAGGATGGCATCGATCTCGGCCTGCGCGTAACCTTGCAGCGCCTGATTGGTGGCGGCCCACACGCGGGCATAGTCGCCGGCCAGGATGCACACCGGCCAGTCGCTGCCAAACATCAATCGATCAGCGCCGAACTTTTCAATGGCGAAATCAATATAGGGCTTCAAGTCATCGGCGGTCCAGGCATCCCAGTCGGCGGCGGTGTTCAGGCCTGACACTTTGGCATACACCTGCGGATAGCGGGCTGCCTCGGCCATCTGTTCGGCCCAGCCGGCCATTTGCCGCGCTTTGATCGGCGGCTTGGCCAGGTGATCGATCACCATGGTCAGGCCGGGCACGCGCTCCATGAGCGTGGGGGCGTGTTTGAGGTGATTGGGATACACTGCCACCAGCTCGAACACCATATCAAAGCCGGCCAGCACTTTGAGACCCTCAATCACGCGCTCTTGCACGATCCAGTCCGGGTCGGCCTCGTTGTGGATGAGGTGGCGCATACCGCGGAATTTGGGATGCTTGCTGTATCGTTCGAGCAGCCGGCCTGTCTTATCCGGGTCGAGCAACGGAACCCACCCCACCACGGCGCCGATCCAGTCATAGTCCTCGGCCTGCGTGAGCATGGAGATGGTGTCCTCGGTGTTGTTGGCCGACTGCACCAGCACAGTTTTGTCGATGCCGGCCGCCTTGAGTTGAGGGGCAAGCTCGGCCGGCTCGAACGTGCGATAGATCGGGCCGGCTTCCGGCCCCAGCCACGGGTACTCGACCTTCGCCAGATTCCAGAAATGTTGATGCGTGTCGATCTTCAGCATTGCGCCACCTAATTGAAAAGATCAGTCTTGAGCGGTCGCTGACGACTGTTGTCCTCGAAGCAATTCCTGAACGCGCCGGCGCTCGATCTCTAGCTGCGCAAGCAGCTCATCGCGCTGGCGCTCCGCCTGCTCGGCGCGCTGGCGTTCAGCCTCGGCGCGCTGGCGCTCGGCCTCGGCGCGCTCCGCGCCGGTGGGAATCAGGTCGCCGCGCACATCGCACCATCGCAGCCACAAATCTTCGGCGCCTTCATACTTGCCCCGCCACAGCGTCAGCCCCAGACCGATTTTGGCGAGCCGCAGGTCAGACATGCGCGCGTAGCCGGCGGGGTGCAACTCAAAGGCGCGCAACACGCCACTGCGCAGATGCTCATCAGGATCGAGGATGATATAGTAGGAAACGCCGATGCTTGCGTAGAGCGCGAGCTTTTGATCATCCTCGCCGCCTTTTCGATTCGACACAATCTCGATCACTACATCGGGCGGCTTGCCATATTCCCAGACGAAATAGGATCGGTGGCGCTTTTCCCAAAGCTCAGGCGGCGCCTGAACGCCCACGCTGAGCAACACATCGGGAACCAGGGGCGGTTCGCGCACCGAGTAGAACAGGCCGACGTTGGCCAGCGCCAGAAACCGGCCATCGCCATTCGGGCCGCACCAGGAGGCGTACAGCGGTTCAGTCAACAGGCGTTGTTGTTTCTCCGAGTAGATGTTGTCCACCGGCGTGTCGTCCTCTGTGATGATGTCGTCGTAGTTGGGCAACTGATCCTGCGTCAGGTAGCCGTTCAGCACGGCCTCTTCCGCCACTTTGCGTTTGTCTTCCATTCGCGCTCCATTGCCGCCAGATGCGCAGCGAGCAAAGCGCACCATACCATAGCTACGCAGATGTGCCAGGCTCCGCCACCGGCGGGACTGCCGCGCCAGCCGGCCCGCCGGCCAGCAAATGGTCGATTTCCTCGAACTCGCCAAAGTGCACCGTGCGGTGTTTGGTGGCCGAAATATAGCAGGCGTCCACCAGGCGCATGGTGTTAATGTTGTCGGTGATGTCGGTCACGGCCTTTCCCCCGGATTGGATCGCCGCCATAAGCGACGCCATCGGCCCGATGAAGGCGTCTGGAATCCACAAGCCTTCCAGTCGCACGTCGAACCAGACATCCGGCGCGAACTTGTCGGAGTGCGCTTCGAGCGTATCGGGCCGGCCGGTCGGATAGTTGTACATCAGGCCGATCGTGCCTTTGATCAGCCCCTCGGTGCCGAGAAAACGGAACGTGGCGTAGTTGTCGCCGCTCTCGTCATAGTGGTTCACAGCCACCAGCGCCTGCATGCCCCAGGCGTAATCGAGGACGGTGATCGTCTTTGTCTCTGCGCGCGCTTTTTGCAGGGGATATTTGGCGAACCGGCTGGTGATCCATTCGGGATCTCCAAACAGGTAGCGCATGGCATCCAGATAGTGAATGCTGTGGTACTGGACTTCCAGGCGCGGGGATTCTGCCAGCCATGGCCACATATGCCAGGGAGTGCTGGCCGAGACCTGAATCTGCGCATCGGTCGGCTGCCCGATGAATCCGCGACTGATGAGGTCTTTGGCGGCCGCAATGCCGGCGCTCCAGCGCATTTGCTGGTTGACAGCCACTTTGAGACCGGACTGCTGCGCGGCGCGCAGAATGGCGATCGCGTCCACAATCCCATCAGCCAGCGGCTTCTGGCACAACAGATGCTTGCCGGCGGCCAGAGCCTGTTCGGCAATCCGCCGTTGATGCCACGGCTGCACGGCGATGTCCACAATTTCGATCTCAGGATCGCGCAGCAGATCATCCAGCGCGTCATACACCCTGGGAATGCCGTGCCGCTGAGCCGTCTTCTGCGCCGCCTCGCTGTTGATATCGAAACACCCCACAACGTTCAGGCCGTGTTTGCGATACGCCGGCAGATGCCCGTAATTCACAATCCCCCCGCAGCCGATGATGCCGATGCCATAGTCAATCTTCGAGGGGAGCTGCGGTTTGTAGTTCACCCTCAGAATCGGAGAATCCATGCGCGCCTCCAGCCAGAATATCCCTTCCCTCACACAATCGTGGGACGGATTCTAGGATCGGACGCGGGCACTGTCAACGATTGCGTCACATCGGAACTTCACCGCAGGTAGAATAGCCCGACCTGACAACCTCCGCGAAGAGAGAAATTCTTTGGCGAACTCACCTGCCTCTGCTGCGCTGCCGTCGCTGGGACATCTGAAGCCCGAATCCCTGAATCGCGCCATTGTTTCGCTGGCCCTGCCGGCTGTGCTGGAAAACCTGCTCGTATCGGCGGTCTTCATCGCCGATTCGTTTTTGATCGGCCATTTGAACGACCCTGCCGCGCTGGCCGCTGTGGGCATCAGCGGCTCCTACCTGTTCATCGCCAATGGCCTGTTTATGGCTCTGTCGATCGGGGCCATGGCGCTGGTGGCGCGCGCCTACGGTGAAGGAAACGAAGCCCAGGCCAAACGCATGACCGGTCAGGCGATCACGCTCAGCGTTGTGTTCGCCGTCGTGTGCATGGCGGCGCTTTTCCCACTGGCAGAGCCTTTTCTGCGCCTGTTGATTGCGGACGAGGAAGTGATCCGGCAGGGCGCGCTGTACATTCACATCATCCTGTCCACGTCAATCCTGGCGTTCCCGTTGCAGGTGATGACCGGCATCATGCGCGCGACGGGCGACACGCGCACGCCGATGTACATCACACTCATCATGAACGCGCTCAACATCGCGCTGGCGGCTGCGCTCATTTTTGGTTTCGGGCCGATTCCTGCGCTGCATATCGCCGGCGCCGGCTGGGGAGCGGCGCTCGCGCGGGCCGCCGGGGGACTGATGGCATTGTATGTCATGGTGGCCGGCCTGAGCCGGCTGCGGATGAAGCTGCGCGAAATGGTCGTGTGGGACTGGGGCGACGTGAAGCGCATCTGGAAGATCGCGCTGCCCAGCATCATCGACAGCGTGATCCAGCGCGTGGGATTCATCACCTTCACCGGCATCGTCGCCAGTCTGGGCACCGTTGTGGTCGCGGCCAACCAGATCGCCAACACGATTGAGTCGCTGTCGTTTCTGCCGGCCTGGGGGTTCTCCATCGCCGCCGGCACAATCGTGGGCCAGGCGCTGGGCGCGCGCAACGCGCCGATCGCCGAACTCGCCACCCGGCGCAGCATGTTGCTGGCAGTCTCTGCCATGTCGGCCGCCGGCGTGCTGTTCGTGATCTTCGGCGGCGACATCGCCCGGTCATTTGGCGCGACCGGCGACGTGCTGGCGCTGGCCACGCTGGCCATCCAGCTTGCGGCCATTGAACAGCCGTTCATGGCGCTGCAAATGATCTATGGCGGCGCGTTGCGCGGCGCCGGCGACACGCGCTCGCCCATGATCGTGTCGCTGGTGGGGGTGATCTTCTTCCGCATCACTGCCGTTTATCTGCTGGCCGTTGTTCTGCAAGGAGGACTGGCCGGCGTGTGGATCGGCACCGCCATCGACTGGGCCGGGCGCTCGGCAGTCATGTATCTGCTGTACCGGCGCGGCAAGTGGAAGACGCTTGCCATCTAGCCTAACGCGCCACTTCCCACGCCAGATGCTGCAACTCCGGCAGGATCAGGTTGTCCAGGGCCACCTGCACCGCATTGGGCGAGCCGGGCATCGACACCACCACGCGGCCCCGGTAGACGCCGGCTGTGGCGCGCGAGAGCATGGCCGCCGCGCCAACCTCCTGGTAGCTGAGCATGCGAAAAAGCTCGCCGAAGCCGGGCAACGTCTTTTCCAGTTTGCGCGCCAGCGCGTCGTAGGTGGTGTCGCGCGGCGCAATGCCGGTGCCGCCGGTGAACAGCGCGATGCGCGCGTCTGTCTCGCTCACGATCCGATCGAGCAGCGCGCCAATGCGTTCCGGCTCATCCTTCACAATTTCGCGGAAGACCACGCGATGGCCGGCGGCGGTGATGCGCTGTTCGATCAGGTCGCCGCCCGTGTCGTTCTCGCGCGTGCGCGTGTCGCTCACGGTCACCACAGCAACCGGCACCGCCCCCTGGCGGGCTGCGATCTCACGGTGTTGTTGAGAAGATTCAGACATTGCGTCACCTCACAGATGTTGCAGCAGGCGCAGGTCGAAGTTTGCAACTGACAAAATCTTGCGCAGGCGCCAGCGCAGGACAGTCGCGCGCCGCATTCCCGCGCACGTTCTGGCGGATTCTACCGCCCGCAGCCGGCGGATATAATCCGCGCAGCCTGACTTCAGATTCGAGTTGCCGGCCTGGCCACCGCCCGTGTCACCGCGCGCCGACCACGACCGGCAATCCAAAATCCGAAATCCCAAATCCGAAATCGCAATGTCAACCTCCAACATTCTCGATGAACTCAAGTGGCGCAACCTGCTCTACGATGCCAGCGAGGGCGTGGCTGATCTTCTGTCGCGCGAGCGCGTGACACTCTACAACGGCTTCGACCCTACCGGCGACAGCCTGCACGTGGGGCACCTGGTCCCGCTGATGGCGCTGGCGCGCTTCCAGCGCTTCGGCCACTCGCCCATCGCGCTGGCCGGCGGCGGCACCGGCATGATCGGCGACCCCAGCGGCAAGTCACAGGAGCGCCAGTTGCTCACCCCCGCCCAGGTCGAGGCCAACGTCGAGGCCATCAAGCAACAACTGGCGCACTTTCTGGACTTCGAGGTGAAGAGCAACCCGGCCCGCGTGATGAACAACGCGGACTGGCTGGCGCCGATGTCCATGATGACCTTTCTGCGCGACATCGGCAAGCACATCACGGTCAACTACATGCTGTCCAAAGACTCGGTCAAAAACCGGCTGGCCAGCGAGAGCGGCATCTCGTTCACCGAGTTCAGCTACATGCTGCTCCAGTCGTATGACTTTGTCTACCTGTTTCAGCATCATGGCTGCGCGCTGCAAACCGGCGGCAGCGATCAGTGGGGCAACATCACTGCCGGCGTGGAGCTGATTCGCCGCATGACTGGCGGCAAGGCGTATGGTCTGGTCTACCCCCTGATCGTCAAGGCCGACGGGTCCAAATTCGGCAAGACCGAGGGCGGCTCGGTGTGGCTCGATCCGAAGCGCACCTCGCCATACCGCTTCTATCAGTTCTGGATCAACACCGACGACGCGGATGTTGTGCGCTACCTTAAATTCTTCACCTGGCTCACCGAAGCCGAGGTGGCCGAGCTGGCGCATCAGGTTGCCACGCAGCCGGAAAAGCGCGAAGCCCAGCAGCGCCTCGCGCGCGAACTCACCCGCATGACGCATGGTGAAACGGCGCTGGCCAGGGCCGAAGCAGCGTCGCGCGTCCTGTTCGGCGGCGAGATTGCCGGCCTGACTGCAAGCGACGTGCAGGAGATTTTCGAGGACGTGCCGGCCGCCACATTGTCCCGACAGCAGCTCGAGGGCGGCGGCGCGCCCCTGCTCGATGTCCTCATCACGGCGAAGCTCGCCACCTCGAAAGGCGACGCGCGCCGGACTGTTGAAGGCGGTGGCGTGTACGTCAACAACCGGCAAGTCGCCGATCCTGCGCGGATGATTTCGCTGAACGACGCCATCGACGGCCAGTTTGTGGTGCTGCGCAAAGGGCGCAAGAGCTATTGCCTGCTCAAGCTGGTGTGACCGACATGACACGTAGAGGCGCGCTGCGGCGCGTCTCTACCCGGTAAAATCTGACTGTTGCGCAAGTTTGTGGAGGGTCCGCATGAACCATCTTGAGATCAATCACAGCGAGGAGCCGATCCGGCTTTTCAAGTCCGACTTTCTGGAGTTTTTCACGCACATCCATCCGGCAGTGGTGGTCGCCATCTGGCTGCCCGTGTCGATTATCTTTCTGGTTCAATCGGTGGTCGCGCTGCCGGCCGGGGCGCCCGCGCTGCACATTCCAGCCGGCTTTCTGGCCGGCCTGTTTGTGTGGACATTGACGGAATATCTGGTTCACCGCTTCGTGTTCCATTACGAGCCGCGCAGCGAGCCGATGAAGCGATTCTTCTTTCTGTTCCACGGGGTGCACCATGCCCAGCCGCAGTGCAAGACCCGCCTGGTGATGCCGCCGGCTGTGAGCATCCCCGGCGCCCTGCTGATCTATGCGCTGTTCAGCGCAGTCATCGGGGCCGCGCTGGGCGCGCCGCAGTGGGTCGCGCCGGTCTTCTCCGGCTTCGTGCTGGGATATCTGATCTATGACATGATCCACTACGCCACGCACCATCTGCCCATGCGTGGCCGGGCGATGAAATATCTGAAGCGCTACCACATGCTGCATCACTTCAAGACGCCCGAAAAGCGGTATGGGGTCAGTTCACCGCTCTGGGATATCGTGTTCGGCACCGCGCCGAAAGAGTAAACGCGGGCGGCCAATGCTATCCAAGCGTCGTCAGGCCGTGTTGGATGGCGAACTTGATCAGCGCAGTCAGATCGCTTACCCCGATTTTATGCATGAGCCGGCTGCGATAGGTCTCGATGCTCTTTGCTGAGAGATAGAGCATCTCGGCGATCTCTGCGCTGGTCTTGCCCTCGGCGACCAGTTGCAGAATCTGCCGCTCGCGCGGACTCAGCCGCTCGATCGGGCTTTTCAGGACTGCCTGGCGCAACGGGTGGTCGTGATACATGCACGCGGCATCGGTGATCTTTTCGCTGAAGTAGCGCCGGCCGGCGGCGACCGCGCGCACGGCTTGCACAACTTCTGCGCCGGCGGACTCCTTGAGCAAGAAGCCGCGCGCGCCGGCATTGAGCGCGCGAAAAATGTGCTCGTTCGTGGAGTGCATGGAAAGGAACAAAATCTGCACCGATGGGCACGCGCGGCGGATCTCCTGGGCGGCGTCGATGCCATTCAACCCTGGCATGGCGATATCCATCACAACCACGTCCGGCACAAGCTGCTGCGCCAGGGCGACGACTTGCCGGCCGTCAGAGGCATCCCCGACAACCTCGATATCTCCCTGCGCTTCGAGCAGGATGCGCAACCCGTCGCGCACCACCGTGTGATCGTCGGCCAGAAATACACGAATCGCCATGCGTCTACCTTGTGATCGAAACCAGCACACGCGTGCCGGCGCCCGGCCTGGATTCTATGCGCAGTCGGCCGCCCACGGCCTCGGCGCGTTCCTGCA
>Ga0272446_1001845_pt1 | contig 30074 bp, 22 predicted proteins | sample YNPCB0061_FD_194587 | JGI IMG/M metagenome (GOLD analysis project Ga0272446, IMG submission 194587) | Hot spring microbial mat communities from Yellowstone National Park, WY, United States - YNP-CB-006-1 | ecosystem: Environmental > Aquatic > Thermal springs > Hot (42-90C) > Sediment | place...
GCCGACGGGTCGGTGCGGTTTCTGCGTTACTCGGCCGACGCGATCCTGCCGGCGCTGGCCACCCGCGCCGGCGGCGAGGCCGTCGAGCTTCCCGATTGAGTGTTACCCCGCTCGCAGTGCCATCTCGGCGATGGATTGGCCGATGGCGATCGAGGCCGTGGCGGCCGGCGAGGGAGCGTTGAGGACGTGGATCATCCGCTCGGAGCGGCGGATGACGAAGTCGTCGGCCAGCTTGCCATCCGGGGTCACCGCCTGGGCACGCACCCCGGCACCGGCCGGCACGATGTCATGGAACGATAACGCGGGGATGAGCCGTCGCAGGGCGTGCCAAAACGCCCGACGGCTGAACGAGCGGTACAACTCGCCCAGCCCCGTCCGCCAGAAGCGGCGGGCCATCCGCCAGAAGCCGGCGTAGCGGGCCAGTTCCATGAGGTCGCGGCCGGACACGTCCGAGAGCCGATAGCCCTCACGGCGGAAGGCCAGCACCGCGTTCGGGCCGCACTCCACGCCGCCGCCGATCATCCGGGTGAAATGCACCCCCAGGAACGGCAGCCGCGGGTCCGGCACCGGGTAGATGAGGTGCCGGCACAGGTGCGCGGCCCGCGGCCTCAGCTCGTAATACTCGCCGCGGAAGGGCACGATCTGCACACCGGGTTCGACGCCGCACAGCCGGGCCACACGGTCGGCGTACAGCCCGGCACAGTTGATGAGCCGCTTCGCTCGGAGCAGCCCTGCCGTGGTTTCGACGACCAGCCCACCAGGTTCACGTCGGCAGCCGAGGAACTTCGTGGATGTGCGGACCTGCCCGCCGGCCTCGGTGACCCGGCGGGCGAACGCGGCGGCGACGGCCTTGTAATCGACAATCCCGGTCTCTTGCACGTGCAGTGCGGCCACACCTTGAACATGGGGTTCGATCGCGCGCATCTGTTCGGGGTTCAATCGCCGCAGGCCGATCAGACCATTGGCCAACCCACGGCGTTCGAGTTCTGCCAAGGCGGGCAACTCGGCGGAGGTAGTGGCCACGACGAGCTTACCGCAGCGCTCATGGGGGATGCTGTGCTCAGCGCAAAAGCGGTACAGCAGCTCGCGGCCGGTGGTACAGTTGATCGCCTTCGCCGAACCGGGCTTGTAGTACAGTCCGGAATGAATCACGCCGCTGTTGTGGCCAGTCTGGTGGCGGGCGAGTTCCGACTCGGCTTCGATGACAAGTACACTCGCCTGATGAGCCAAAGCAAAACCGGTTGCCAGGCCGACAATTCCCCCACCGATAATGACGATGTCCGGTTGATCCAAGGACTGTTGCTCCGCCCCGTCTGCCAGCTACACCTTCCCGCGCGAAGTCAGCCCGAGCTTGGCCACGGCGTCGGCAAGGTTGGCAGCAATCATCTCCAAGTTTAGTGTATCCCGATCGAGAGTAGCGGCATTCACTTGCGAACCGTAGCCGGTGCGTACCAGTACGGTTCGACAGCCCACCGCTGCGCCTGCTGCCAGATCGCTCTCCCGGTCGCCAATCATCCAGGAGGCGGCCAAGTCGATGCCGAGCTCACGGGCTGCTCGGGTAAGCATTCCCGGTCGGGGCTTGCGACAGATACACTCTTGGCGAAACTCGGGTAGTTCGGCCTCCGGGTGGTGGGGGCAGTAGTGAAATGCATCAATCCGTGCGCCATACCCGGCGAGCAATTGCCGCAACTGATCATGGACCAGCTCAACGGATTCTGGTGGGAATAGCCCGCGGGCAACCCCGGATTGATTGGTCACAACGACGATTGGCCACCCGGCGCGGTTCAAAGCGGCGATGGCGTCCGCGGAGCCAGGCACCAAACGGATGCGATTCGGATCGCCCAGGTAGTGGGAATCTTCAATTATCACTCCGTCGCGATCCAGGAATACAGCCGGTTTAAGTGTTACCATGGGAAGCAAATGATGGCAGCTAGAGGCAGGAGTGTAAAGCCCATCCGGCCAAGAAATGCGGGTTCAGGCGGTGTGCGTAAGACCGAAGTGGGTGAGAAAATTTGGGGTGTTCGGTCGGCAAAACGGAATAGCCATCATACTTGTACAAGGCCCAGTTGGAATGATCAGAAACGCGCTGCCGACGCAGGAACGTAAACCGAGCAGGAGCAGAGCAAGCCCTGGCGTCACCGAATGAATCCGGGCTCGTTGGCGCAGCAGAACGTGGCCGGGTAATAACCTCCGCGTTCCGGGGATGGACAGGTTTTCACCAGCCGATCCCTTCGGCAACCAGGCGACCTTCGGCCGAATGGGTTTGGGGATGTACCGAAGGCCCGTGGCTTTGCGCCCCCGCCTCACGACGGGTTTGCCCTTTCGAGGACGAAAGGTGGTTGCGCCGCGTAGCGCGCCAGGGCTTACCCCCGGTTGGGACACCAAAACTGACCCAACCGTTTGCTAGTCAAGTCTAGAACAAAGGGCACCCATACGCAAATTCGCTGCGATGTCGCTACTCACTCCAGGCAAAATCCGCCGGGAGTCGCCTCCAGGTGCTATGAATGTGATTCGCAGGGTTACGGGCGGAATCGGCCTGAATATTCAAAAATTCAACTACAAATTCGGGTGCATAAACCCGGTAGGTATAGGGCTGACCCGGCTCGGGGCTGCCGCTATAAGCGAAGGTGAGTTTAGTAAGGGGTGTAGCCTGAACCCGCTTCATTTCGGCTTCGGCCAAGTCGGCCGGCATCCGTTCGGCATAGGCCCGCAGCAGCTTCAGGAGTGTCTCCCGCTGAGCCACTGTGAGTTGATCTGCCCGGATACCAACGGGAGCCCCCACCTCCGCCTTGGGTTGACCTTCCTTGATCTCGTCGAAATCCTTGGCCTGCCGAGCGTGCGTGTTTTGATCGGTTGTGAACGATTTGATCAGCGTTCGAGCGTGCTCCTCAATTTCCGGCAAAGCGCGCAGCCCCTTCTTATCGCCGGCCTTTACCTCCGCCGGATTGGCACCAAACAGAATGGGGGTGGCGGAGACTACCTCGCCCCGGTTGAGCGTATAATTCACGGACATGTGGTGCCCTTCAAACCGCCAACCCCATTGCCCAGTTGCCGAGGGTTCGCCGAACACGCTGACGAAATACCACCCGGGGTTTCGCACCATCGCTCCCTTGGGGCCTTCCAGCTCTGCGAGCAGTCCTTCCAAGGTCAGAATCGTGGTAGCTTGCTCGTAGCCACGCTCCGAAAGCCCCGTTTTGAGCAGAGCCAAGGCGGCGGCCTTTTGCTCGGCAGTCATGGCTTCCAGCCGAACGCCCTTACGAGTGAACTTGCGATTCTTGTCCTGTTGTGGTGTGAAGTACCAGCGGATTCGGTGGGGATCCTCGAATTGGAAAAAGGCCTGTTGCTTGAGTTCCGGACTCAACGAGTCCAGAAACCGTTTTGCCGCCAGCTGCATCTTGCTAGCCGTGTTGGTGGGCTCAGCATGGCCGAGTAAGGCTACTGCAGTTAAACTGGCAACCGACGCGGAGAGTGCGAGCAAACGAAGGCGATTCATACGAACTGCTCCAAGATCAGGGAGGGCAACAAGAACATATGCGAGCGAATCGGAAATGGGAAGCGCATGTCGTCCAACTTCCTGCTCGCTCTCCTCAGAAGCATCCACGGCATGGCCGTTTTCTTACACTAAGCACATCGTTACTGTGAGGTTCCCATGTCCGTGCCACCAGAACCGCTTCGCATACTGGTAATCGACGACGACAAGCAGCTGGCCGAAACCATCGCCGAGAGCCTGGAGCGGCGGGGTCATAGTTGCACGGTTGCTACCAATGGCAAGACGGGGGTCGCCCGGCTGGAGCAAGAACCCTTCGATGTGGTTTTGACCGATCTCCGGATGGCCGATCTGGATGGGCTGGCGGTCGTGGAAAAATGTCGCAAAATCCAACCCGATGCAGAAATCTTCGTGATCACGGGTTACGCCGAAGTCAAGACCGCCGTGGAGGCCCTCAAGCTCGGGGCCTCGCACTACCTGCAAAAGCCCATTGATCTGACCGAACTCCGAGCTGTGGTCGATAAATCCGCCGAGCATCTTCAGACCGTCCGCGAGTTGCGCCGGCAACTCGATGAGAAATTCGGTTTCGAGGGCGTGGTGGGTAACAGCGTCCATATGCAACGGGTGTTGCAATTGCTCAAGGCCTACGCACCGACCACCGCTTCCGTACTGATTCTCGGTGAAAACGGCACGGGGAAAGAACTCGTGGCCAAGGCGTTGCATACGAATAGCCCCCGACGGATGAAGCCGTTCGTCGCCATGAATTGTGCTGCCCTTAATGAGAATCTGCTCGATGATGAGATGTTTGGGCACGAAGAAGGGGCGTTTACGGGAGCCAAGGGGCAACGCAAAGGCCGCTTCGAGTATGCTCACGGTGGTACGTTGTTTCTGGACGAAATCGGTGATATGCCCGCGTCCTTGCAAGCCAAGCTGCTGCGGGTGCTGGAGAACGGTGAGGTCGTCCGCATCGGGGCCAACGCACCGGTGAAGGTCGATGTGCGGGTCATCGCTGCCACAAACAAGGATCTTCAAAAAGAGGTGGAGGCCGGTCGCTTTCGTCAGGACTTGTACTTTCGTCTCAAGGTCGGTACGGTCAAGTTGCCGCCGTTACGGGAACGGAAAGAAGACATTCCGCAACTGGGCGCGCATTTCCTGAAAGAGTTGGCGCGCAAGCACGGCAAGCCGGTGCCGAAGGTGGCACCCGCTGTGTGGAAAGCGTTCGAGACCTACGATTGGCCGGGCAACGTCCGCGAATTGAAAAACCTAATCGAGAACATGCTCGTTCTCGACTTAGACGGAGAGTTAACGCTCGAGGATCTGCCTGAGGATGCCGGGGTTAAGCCTCACGGCATCCCGGGTAGCCGTTCTGCGGCGTGTGGTCCGGATCATCTGATTGGCCGACCGCTGGAGGAGGTCGAGCGGTACTACATCGAGAAAGGGTTGGAACTGACCAAAGGCAACCGGGAAGAAACAGCAAAGATGTTGGGTATCGCCGAGCGGACCTTGTACCGCAAGCTCCAAGAGTGGAAAAAAGAGAGTGAAAAACCCGGGGCGGCGAGTTAGCGGAAGCAAGCTCGTTGCCGACTGTCTTCGAACAAACTCGAATTCCGTCCCGCCAACCGTTGGGACATACGATTTCCATGCCACGTATCGTTCAACTACCCCCAGAAGTGGTCAGCAAGATTGCGGCGGGGGAGGTGATCGAACGCCCCGCCTCCGTGGTCAAGGAGTTGCTCGAGAACTCTGTTGATGCCGGTAGCCGGCGGATCGATATCGATTTGGACGCTGGCGGTACCGAACTCATTCGTGTGGTGGATGACGGCCACGGAATCCTCGCCGAGGATTTGCCCCTGGCTTTTGCAAGCCATGCGACGAGCAAGCTTGCCCGTGCAGCTGATTTGTTTGCCATTCACACGATGGGCTTTCGAGGCGAAGCACTGGCTTCGATTGGTGCCGTCGCCAAAGTCACGTTGCAATCCCGTCCCCCTGATCAGTCCCGTGGCGCACAACTTCACTGTGACGGGGGGCAACTTTCCCCCGTGAAGCCGTGGAACGGTGCACCCGGTACCCGCATCGAGGTGCGACACCTGTTTTACAACTTGCCGGTCCGCAAGAAGTTCCTGAAAAGCGTGGCGACGGAACTGGGGCACGTCTGTGAAACGGTCACGCGGCTAGCATTGGCCAACCCCTCGTTACACCTGACGCTTCGGCACAACGGTAAGCTCGTTTACGACATCCCCTCCTCAGCGGGGTTGCTCGAGCGAATTGCCCTGTTTTTTGGCGGTGAGACCCGCGATGCCCTCTACGAGATCGACAGCGGTCCCGGCCCTTTACGAGTCACGGGTTTTATTGCGGATCCCAAGTGCGACCGCGGGAATGCCAAGCTGCAATATCTGTTCGTAAATGGTCGTTGGGTCCGCGACCGCAGCATGGCCCATGCCATGCAGGAGGCCTACCGCGGACTGCTCATGACCGGTCGCTACATGGTCGGCTTCCTGTACCTAACGTTGCCGCCAGACCAGGTGGATGTCAATGTCCATCCAACCAAGGCCGAGGTGCGTTTCCAGGAGAACTCGTTAGTTTATTCACTGGTACGGAGTACACTGAAGAACCGATTGCTAAAGGAAAACCTCGTACCACGTTTGTCGATACCGCTTGGCGAGGTCCCGAAGCTGCCCACAGCAAAGTCGGAGCCAGCGGAATCCTTCGCCCAGGCAATTCCCCAGCGAGAATTCGCCTCACTCTCTACTGGGGATGATTCCTCACCTCGGCAAGAAGTCGCTCGGCGTACCGTCGCACTCTGGGAAGGAGCCGGGCAAGTACCCGCTGAACAAACCAGTCCTGGTCCGATCGTTACCCCTCCACATGACACAATGATTGCTTCCGTGTCGGAGCCGGCTTGCGGGGAGCTTCTACGCTCGACTCCCTCGGATTTCGATCTGCGCTCGGCGATTCAAATTCAGGACTCCTATCTCGTGCTTGAGACGCCCGAAGGTATGCTCGTCATCGATCAACATGCCTTGCACGAGCGGATACTCTTTGAACAACTTCGCCGCCGCGTTCGGGAGGGTCAGCTGGAAGTTCAGCGTTTGTTGATTCCTGAGCCGATAGACCTCCCTGCCGAACAGGCCGCGCGAATTCTAGAGGCTTCTGGTGCTTTGCGGGAACTTGGGCTCGAGATATCGGATTTCGGCGGCAATACGGTACTCTTGTCCAGCTATCCAACCTTGCTAGGCCGTAAGTCGCCCATGGAGATCTTTCGTGGGGTACTTGATGAGTTACTGACCCATGATCGCCCGCCGACCCGCGATGGACTGCTCCACGATCTCATGGCAACCATGGCGTGCAAAGCGGCTGTGAAGGCGGGTGACCGGCTCTCGCCCGAGGAAATTGCTTATTTATTGCAACTCCGGCAGCTGGCCGAGGATTCCCATCACTGTCCGCATGGCCGCCCGACGTCGTTGCTGATTAGTCGGCGCGAGCTCGACAAGCAATTCCGTCGTCTGTGAGGTTGATAGGGACTCACCCACGTTTTGCAGAGACAGTATCATGGATTAAATCGCAGGCATGATTCAGGAAGACTCGACATGCGAATTCTCCCTCTTATTGCTATGGCTACGGTGCTCCTCCTTGCCACGCCGAGCCTGGCGGTCATCACCAAATTGACACACCTGGCTGAGGTTTTGGAAACCGAGGATTACATTTTCGTTGCCAGCCTGGAGCGCATCGACTCGGGAAAGCCTGCGGCTGTCTTCAGACTGGAGAAACACTTGAAGGGGCAAGCCCCTTTCGAGCGTTTACCGGTGAACATGACCGGCAACGCCGAGGCCCAGAAAGCTGGGGATCAGAAGACGATCCTGGAGCGACTTGATCCCTCGCGCAAGCTGGTCTTCTTTGTGAGCAAACGCGGCAAGAAGTACAACGCGATGGCCTTTGTGGAAGGATCCTGGTTTTCGGTCCAAGGAACTCTGGATGAAAGCGACAAGAGTGTGCGTTGGGCATTCCAGAATGGTGAGCCCTTCCTTCGCCGTACCTTCAAGGGAACAACCGCGGAACTCATTCAAGTGATCGAGGATGGTTTGGCCAACAAAGCCAAGCCCCCGATGGCCGACGAAAAGGAAAAGCCGGGCTATGGGCCCCCCGTCGAGAAGAAGGGTGGTGAGTGTGAGAGCGATGCAGCCAGCGCACCTCAGTGCAGGTCTCGAGATTTGTGTTCCTTTGCGACTGGGAGGCGTTCGCCGGCGTTGTTTGCTGTGATTCCATCGACCATTCTAATTGGCCCACTGGCGCTGGTGGCCGCGTTGTTCCCTGGCGTGTTTGCCCGCTTGGCAGTGGCGTTGAAGCGCTGGCGGGCTTTTCTTGTCGTGGCCAGCATCAATAGCACCCTGGCATTGGTGTACTACTTTACGCAGCATTGGCTGCCTAATGGCTGGTGGTTCGGACCGCAGGCATTCACGACGTATCTGCTGGTCATCACTGCGATCGGACTCATCTGGGCCGGACGACGCTATCGTGTGATGGCGATCGAGAACCCTAGCGTCACGGCACCACCAACGAATCTCGAGCTTTATTCGCTGATTGGTTTAACGACCTTTGCCGGACTGTGTGTGGTGCTCACGGCTGCATTTGCCAGTTGGCGTACGAACCTTGAGTTGCCCATGCGGGAGTTCACCTTCATCGGGTTCGCCCTGGCGATCGCGACACTTTACGCTGGGTATCGCCGGTGGACTTCCGCCCTTGATTTGGATACGGCCGGACAACCACCCGATCGACGTTTAAGCCTCTCGGGTGAGACGGTCGGGTTGGGCGCGCTTTTGCTGTGTGGTCTGGTTATCAGTCTCGATTTTGGAAGGCGAAGCGGTCCACTGGCTCAGGGTACTGAGTTGGGCGACGCCGACGCCATTGGGCCCCGGTTGGTGGACGTACAAGTTTTTGAGATCCCCAAGGCCAGTCAAGTGCTTTCGGGGATTAGCATTGTTGGGGACCGCCTGTATTTTGGAACCCAGTACATCCGAACTCGTCAAGAAGGGCACCTGGTGTGCATGGACCGGCACACCGGAGAAGTGAAGTGGAAATTTGGAGACGACGAGGAACTCATGCCCGTCTTCTGTACCCCGACAATCGCCGGCGACCGCATTTATTGTGGCGAGGGGCTGCATGAGAACACCCGATGTCGGCTCTTTTGCCTTACTTTGGATGGTCAGATGGCCTGGCCGCAACCCTTCCAGGTGCAAAGCCACACCGAGGGTGCTCCCGCCGTGGTGGACGGCAAAGTCCTGTTTCCGGCCGGTGACGATGGCTTGTTCGCTGTGGAGGCCGCGACTGGGAAGCCGTTATGGCAATTTGCTGGGGGTAAGGAGCGGGGCATTCACATCGATGCCGCTCCAGCAGTCAAGGGCAAGCGCGTTTACGTGGGGAGTGGGCTTTATACGTTTGTGGCGGTTTGCCTGGATACCGACACAGGGCAGGAACTCTGGCGAGCGGATCTCAAGCTGCGGGCCTTTGGTGCGCCCCTCGCGCTGGGTCGGTATGTTTACTACGGCGTTGGCACGGGCAACATGGGAGCGGATACGTTCAACTATCCCGAGGAAGGAAGTGAAAAGGAAAGGCTCGACCAACCGGCCGGTGCGGTAGTGTGTCTTGATGGCGAAACGGGCCAAGAAGTGTGGCGTTCCGAGCTGCCCCGGTCAGCGCACCCGGGGCTGGCCGGCGATGCTTTCACCGTTTACGCCGCTTCTCGGGATGGTTACCTCTACGCATTCGATCGCAAGACGGGGAAGCTTCGGTGGAAGACGGGCATCGGTGGTGCCATCACCAGCTCGCCGACAGTGGCCACTTCAGGGGGAATGCCTGTGGCCGTTTATGCCGTCAGCCGGGAGGGAGTGGTTGTGTGTATTAACCCGCACACGGGTAAGGTCGTGTGGGATCGTCAACTGCCCGGGTACTACTGGGATGGGCAAGAGGCCAATGGAGTTCTCTCAGGGCCGACGATCGTCTCGACAATAACCCCGACGGGAAGCACCCGAACCATTTACATCGGTGCGATGACCGTAGATCCTGCGAATCCGGCTCGAAAGACCGCGGCCATCTTTCGTTTCCGAGATGAACTCAGCAGCGACGAGCTATTAGCCCGGTGAGAGATAACCGCCGGGCCTAGACTCGGGTGGCTTCATGGTTCGTTTGGCGGTTCACGCTTCGACTTTCACCGATCAGAACCAGCCAAAGAACAGCCGGCGAATGTCCAGCCAAACCACGAACACCATCAGGGACAAGATCAGAAACAACCCTGAATACATGGCGAACGCGAAGACTTTCTCCGGTACGGGTCGGCCGAGGATCTTTTCCAAAAGTAGGAAAACCATATGGCCACCGTCGAGAACCGGGATCGGTAGGAAGTTGACGACCGCCAAATTGATGGAGATCAACCCCAGGAACAGCAGGAACTGCCAGAGATCCTCCCCAGCGAAGCGGTACGAGACATTGGCAATTGTCAGCGGCCCACTCATTGTTTTGGCACTAATCCGACCGGCGATCATGCCATACAGATTCATGTAAACTTCTTTGATAAACCGCAGGGTTCGTAACGCACCAAGCCGCATGGCATCGCCGATGCCGTTGGCCTGGATGGTCTGATAATCGGCTTGGAAGACCAGTCCGCGGTCCGCAACCGGCCAATTGCTATCGGGCTCCCCCTTCAGGGTCACTTCGAACTCCTCATTCGTTGCTGGCCGTTTTACCTTCAGATCCAGCTCGAAGGGGGGGCGGCTTTGGAACACGGCATCAACCCAGCCCCACTGATGGGGCTTAATCTCTTCCCAATCACTTGGTTGCATGGCCCCAGCGTCGTCGAGGGTTTTGAACCGCACGGCAGTGATCAGGTCGCCGGGTTGTAGCCCGGCTTTCGCTGCGGGACCGTTCGGAGTTAATTCGTCGATCCGGGCTTCTACCCAGTAGGCCAATCCCAGCCCAGCGATGGGAACTGGACTGTTGGGCAAGGTGACCGTCTCCCGGTCATGCTGGAAGGTTGTGTCGTAAGTGAGTTTGAGAGAGACGCGTTTTCCCTCCTCATGACCAACAGTGCGCAGCACGACGACTTTCACCGTGAGATCGGTTGGTTTGCGATCGGCCCAGTTCTTAAGTTCTAGCGGCAAAAGTACAGGGTCGAGTTTCTTGATCGTGACGTCGGCTCGGGCTGCTTCCTTGTTATCACCCACGAAGTCGATGAACCGCGTTGTCGTGCCATCCGGTTCGGTAACGCTTACCTCTACTATCTGATCACCGCGGGTGGTGGGTGGCTCGCCAAATGGGACTGCTTCAATTTTCCCTGCTGCAGGGCCATCCGCTCGTATAGCTGCAACTCTGGACATTTTCATTCGTGCGCCCAGAGAGGCCCGAAATGCGGGTTCGACTGTTATCACGATTGGAGGCGTCTCGTCCGACTGGTTTTTCCGCCGAACATGAAAAGTGACCGGTTTGCCTGCCAGTTGTGACATGCGGCGGTGATAGTCGCTGATGGAGTCGAAAATCGGCGTTACCTCCGACGGGTTATCGGGGTTGGTCATGGCAATGATGCGGTCGCCTGGCTCGAAGGGGGGTTGAACGTTTGCCGCGGGTGTTCCGGGTATGACGGGCCGGAAGCCCGGTTTCTTGAGCGACAACAACACGGGCCGTGAGGGGGCAGCAATGCCAAGGGTTGGGAAGTAAGTGCCCTCTTCACGAAGTGGTTCAACGACAAACGGTTTCTCCATGATTTTCCCATCGCGTTGCACGGTGACCTGCACGGTCTCCCCTGCGCGGGTGCTCATCACAATTGGGCGGAGATCCTTGAACGATGGATTTTCACGGCTGTCAATTTTCACGATGTGGTCATCGGTGCGTAGCCCGGCCCGCCATGCGGCACCACCCGATACGACGGAACCCAGTGTTGCCGGCTCCTCACGCACACCATGCAAGTAAGCGGCCACGAAGCAAACCATCCCCAGCAGGATATTCATAATGACGCCTGCTGAGATGATGAGCATGCGCTGCCCAACCGTCTTCTTTCGAAAGCTGCGGGGGTCTTCCTCCGCCTCATCTTCGTTGGCAGCATCGCCCTCTCCGACCATGGCCACGTATCCCCCCAGCGGGATGATCCCGAGCATGTAGGTTGTTTCGCCCCATTTGTAGGAGCAAAAGGGAACGGCAGGGCCAAAGCCGATTGAGAAGGTGCGTACATGCACATCGCACCACTTTGCAGCCAGAAAATGTCCTAATTCATGGATGAAGATGACCAGACCCAAGCCGAGGATCACCTTCAGGGTGTCGATGGGGTCCAGGTAAATCAGAATGAGGGCAACGACGATTGCGGTAATAAGGAGCGAGACGAAATTCTCCCGAAACCACGCCTTTAAGGCCGATACCTCAACCGCGCGGTCGGGTTGGCCGGTCTGGGGATTGATCGGTCCCGCCTCGGCGATATCCCGTGGTTTAGATTCGGGGTTTACGTGTTCGGAGTTCGCTGCGTGTGCATGTGAGTCCAACGAATTACCTCCTGCCTGGCCCACCGATCGAGAGCTAAAAGGCCCTCGAGGGTGGGTCGGGGATCGTAAGTGTGAGCGTCCAGTACGGCCCGGCAGCACCGAGCGATGTCCAGAAAAGGAAGGCGACCCGCCAGAAATCCGTCCACTGCGGCCTCATTGGCAGCATTGAGCACCGCACCGCAGGTCCCGCCGCGACGGGCGACTTCGAACCCGAGGTCCAGAGCACGGAACGTTTCTCGGTCGGGCGGCTCGAAATGCAATTGGCGTAGGCTTAGCCAATCGAGCTTTTTCGCTGGGCCGTTCATTCGTAAGGGATGTAACAAAGCCAGCTGAATTGGCAACCGCATATCCGGAGGCGACATCTGGGCAAGCACCGAACCGTCGGCATATTCAACAAATGAATGCACGATCGATTCAGGATGCACAATCACATCGATTTGGTCAGCCGTGAGACCAAAAAGCCACCGGGCTTCGATTATTTCCAGTGCTTTGTTCATCAAAGTCGCCGAATCGATCGTGATTTTCGGTCCCATTCGCCACGTTGGGTGCTGAAGGGCCTGCTCGGGCGTGACATTGGCAAGCTCAAGAGAGCGTTTGCCACGAAACGGTCCCCCGCTGGCTGTTAACACCACCCGGCTGACATCGGTAGCTGAATGCCCTGCCAACGCCTGAAAAATCGCGGAATGTTCACTATCAACCGGCAACAGCTTGGCTCCGCGGCGCGACGCCAGTTCCGTAACCAGCGGCCCACCAACGACCAGCGTCTCCTTGTTGGCCAGTGCGACAGTTTTCCCGGCTTCTAAGGCTGCCCAAGTGCCGTTCAGCCCGGCCGCACCCACAACAGCGGAGAGAACCACATCGACATCGACTGCTGTGACCAGTTCAGCTATGCCCTCGGGCCCACCCAACACCTCGGTTTGACGAGGGAACGCCGCCCGATCCGCTTGCCGGAAGGCATTCAGATCACCAATCACGGCCAAACGCGGTTGGAATTCGCGACATTGTTGAGCTAGGTGTTCCCATTTCGAGTATGCGGCCAAGCCGATCAAACTTAACTGATGCGGCAGATGGCGAACAACATCCAGCGCGCTGGACCCAATCGACCCCGTGGACCCGAGGACGGCGACCCGGCGGGGTCGATCAAAACTCGGGCCAACCTTGGGCATGTCGTATCCAGAAGTTCGTGACACGGGGAAGGCCATACCAGGAAATTGTACGAGTGCCGGGAGTATCGGAACAAGGCGAACGGTGGCTAGCTTCCCGGTTTAGTTGATTCGAAGAATTCCAGAAAAATAAACAGCCCGAGGCAAATCGCCTCAGGCTGTGTGATTTAACAGCTTTTCGGTTATTTGAGTACCATCATGGCTCCGAGGTAGACACCGACCATGAGTAATAATGCAAGTGCTACGACCCCGAGTGGCCCGAACGATCGCTGAGGTGTGTCAGTCAGTTCTTTTGCCCAGTCAAGCGGTTCAGCTTCCGACTTGGCGGCAGGTTGAGAATTTAGAGCTATCCGCTGAGCAGAAGGAGCAGTTGCTTGCGTTGGCGCAGTCACTGAAGAACGGCTTGGAGGTATCCGGCGTGCTGATTCGGCTGCAGGGAGTTCATCGGAAGTTGGCGGCAGCTGAAACGAAGCCCGGCTTGGCAAATTCGCAGCAGCACGTTGTCCGGGGAGACTTCCCGGAGGCCGAGGTATGTTACGATCACCCGATGGTGGGGGTGTGAACGCATTGTTGGAATGAGCGGTTGATGAAGTGTCGAGGTTTGAAGCGGGAGCAGGGGTTGTGGTTCCAGTAAGCTTGAGGGCAGATCCCCCAGGGCGACTGCCGGAACTTCCTAACCGACTGCCCGTGCTGCTAACGCTTGATGGAGGTCGGCTCGACACCGATCGGGCGAGAGTCGCAAGGTCTCCCAAGAACGGCTCGAGGGCTTCTACAACCTCATCACAAGCGCTATAACGATTGTACGGATTTTTGGCCATCAACTTTGCCACAACAGCAGCAAGACCATCCGGAACGTTCGGAGCGAGTTGGCGAATTGGAGTCGGTTCTTGCGTTTGATGGGCCATCATTTTTTCGACAGCACTGCCATCGGGGAAGGGCGGTTGACCTGTGAGGCAGAAGTACAAAACGCACCCTAGGCTGTACTGATCGCCGGCCGGCGTTCGGTTGGTGGGCTCCATGATGCTTTCGGGGCTGGCACAATCGAGCCCACTGGTAAGGGTGTTGGCTGTAGACATGGTGTCGACCAGGCTTTCCCCGTCATTCTCGACCAGCAATGAGCCGATCCCAAAGTCCAAAATTCGTGCTTGATTATCAGCACCAATCATGATGTTCGAGGGCTTAATCAAGCCGTGGAAAAGATTATTCTGATGAGCCACATAAAGGCCTTGGGCAATTTGAATACCGTAAAGCGTAGCCAGACTGGGAGGTAACTTCCCCTGTTGCTGCACCAAGTGATCTAACGTGGTGCCTTCAGCAAGTGGCCAGACCAAGTAATGAAGCCCACCCGCCGTTCCGACATCCATGAACGGCACCACAGCCGGGTGTGTGAAACCGCTGAAGGACCGCACCTGCCTGCGTGCCAGCCGTACATTCCACATGTTCCGCCGGGGAAGCACTTTTACGGCGTATGAGTTGTTATCATTCTTCGAACTCGCCTTGTAAACCTGTCCCATGCTCCCCGAGCCGATGGCATCGAGCAGAACGTACGGCCCTAATACCAGGCCCTGCGATTTTCCATTCAGCACCCGCTCGGCCTGAAATTCAGTCAGAATGCCTTGCTGCACGAGGTACTCAGCCAAGGCGGGTGCCTCGGCCCGGGGATTTCGTTTGAGAAAGTCGCTCACGATCGTATCGAGATGGCCGCGGTCGATCAGCCCACTCCGGCGGAGATCCCAAACGAACCATTCACACGCGCCGAGATCACTGGTCACCATGGCATATTACCCTTGGCAAGTAGGAAAACCATGTAGCAGCAGGGCATAACGGGGCTTCCCACCTCGCGGTGGTTTTCGAGTCGAACAAAATTAGGACGATATTTCGGTCTGTCAAACTGTCAGGGACCCGTTTTCAGCCCCCCCCGGATCCACTATCCTGTGCAGAGTGGACGTCTCAACCGGTTCAAATCCCCGAATTCTCACCTTGGGCCTTAAAACCGGTCGCAACGTTCAAATCAGACTTAACCCGTGCTGCAGGATGACCGTTTTATGTCTCTCGATCCTTACATTTCCTGTCCGTGTGGCAGCGGCAAAAAATTCAAGTGGTGTTGCGCGCCGTATTACCAGTTGGTGGAAAAGGCCATTGCACTCGAGCAACAGGGTCAGCACGAAGCAGCACTCAAGACGATTAAGGAACTTACCCAGGCTCACCCGGACAAGCCTGCTGTTTGGGGGTACTACGCCCAGTTCCTTTACAACGCTGGGCAACGGGAGCAAGCCGACGAAGCGGTGTCCCAAGCGTTAAAGCTGAACCCGAATTTCGGCATGGCCCACTTTCTCCGCGGTCAATTCCGGGAGAATGAAGGTGAGATGATTGGAGCTTTGTTGCTCTACCGCAAAGCCGCTGAGGCTTATGATCCGGAGGCACACGACGCACTGACCAACGTTCACTTGAAGATTTATCAATTCGAGACGTTGCTCAACCGTCCCGTTGCCGCCAGAATGGCCCTGGAACGGGCGATGCACTTCCAGCCCGCTGAACCCGATATCCGAACACAATTCGAACATGAGTTCGGCAACGACAGCCAACTTCCCGAGGCGGCCCGAAAAAAATACTCCTTCCGGCCGACTGCCAAGCCCATCTCCGAGGACTTGATAACCGGAAGACTCAGCGATGCCCGCAAGGCATTTGAACAGCTAACGACTCTGACACCTGATGACCCCGCGGCATGGTTCAATCTCGGTGTGGTTCTTGCCTGGCTTGGTGAGCAGCCCAAAGCGGTTGAAGCCCTCTTGAAATCCATCGACCTGGAAACGGATGATCACCGGGCAGAAGAAGCCGGTGCCTTGGTTGAGGTGCTCCGCTGCGGGGCCGGGATGGAAGCCGAGTCCGATTACCTGTCGCATGGGTTCATTATGCCCATCCGCGATCCGCAAGCAGTGCTCGGGTTGCTGCAGAACTGGACCAAGGAGGGCAAGTTGCGGGGTCTGCGGAGTAACCCGGAGGCTGGCATTCTAATCGGCTTGGTGGTTGAAGAGTTGCCGTCGCTTCTGGTCGTGGGCAGTGCAACTTTAGCCCGCGTCGCGGCCCGTTTGATGGTTGCCGGCGGGGCGATCCGTCTGAACCACCCCAATCGTGAGTCGGTGGCCAAGGTGGCAGACGATATTCGAACGCAACTCCAACTTGCGGTAGAGTCGCCCCAAGAGATCACTTCACCGATCAACTTTGGGGATGTTGTCTTGGAGGCGTTGGCCCAACCCTTGCAAACAAGCGATTTAACCGCTGCTGAGAACAAATTGCGGGACCATGCCCGGAACTTCTTCGAGAATGTTTGGATTCACCGTCCACTGAAGGCCCTGTCCGGCAACACGCCTCTTGACGCCGTAGGAAGCAAGCTTCTGCGGAAGCGGGTTTTTGGAGTGGTGAAGTTTGTCGAGGATTGTCTCAAAGCCGTTCAACCTCACAAACAAATTGGCGAGCAACTTGTCCCCATCCAGACCTACGACTTTGATACCCTTCGCCATAAGCTGGGGCTTGAGTATATTTCCGCGGAACCGCCCAAAGTTCATGTTCCGCCGGAGCCTTTACAGCCACAACCTGAAGCGAAAATCGCTTCAGCCCCCGAAAGTCCCGACCCCGAGCGGGCGACTCCACCCAAGAGACGCGACTTCACCACAATGAATGCTGCCGAACTTGCGGGTTTGGATGTGGCCAGCCTTTCGGTGGATGAGTTGGAACAAGCTATGCGAGCGGCGCTCCGGATCGACGCTCGTGAACTGGCGGTTAGCTTCGCCCAGGCCGGGTTACTCAAACCACACGACCCAGCCAAGCCCGACCGGTACCCACTCTACGCAGCTGCCATCACCGGTGCCTCGGCGATGGGGGATTGGGCCCGGGCAATCGAACTCGTGGAGCAGGGTGAGAAGTTTGATGCCGAGTACAACGCGGGTAATCGAGCTGTGGAATTCGGTCTCAAGAAGGCGCAGCTCTTCGTCAAAATGAAGGATGTGGACCGAGCAGTTGCCGCGTACGAATCGCTCATCGCCAGCCACCCCGAGGAGGGCAAGTTCTACACAACTGCCGCAGAGGAAATGCTTCGACTCAAAAATGGAAGCAAGGCACTGTATTTTGCGGAACAGGGCCTCGCCAAAGCCCGGCAACTTGGCAACCGCGACCTGGAGGGGCATTGCCGCGAATTGGTCGAGGCAAGCAAGAAAGTCCTGTAAACAACGCGGGTATATCTCGTTCCAACTCCAACCGATCCTGGATCTTTCGTCACCAGAGAAGCACAGGCCAAGTTCTCCGCGGATTTGTCCAGGATCATAACTCGAGTGGTTTTCCGTTTTATTGCAGGTTCCCGCGCGCGAACAATAGTGTAGAGAGTCAGTGTCTCATCCGGTGGACTGGTTACACGGAATTCACCTGCCCGGGGAGGACCTTCGATGTCCAGGATCGTCAACTGGGGTCGACAACTGCTTATCGTTTTTCTTTTGGGGGTTTCGGCAGCCCTAGGCTTGGCTCAAACGCGCTCAACGGGTACTTACGATCCCGTTTCGAGTTCGTCGCAGCCGTTGTCCATCGAAGAAACGGCCCCTGCAGGCAATCCTCAACTGGGGATGTTCATCATCGCCGGGATCATTGGCTTTCTGATTCTGGTCGCCTGGCTGCTGACTCGGGTTAGTGAGGAGAGCCATCAGGGGGATGACCGCAGCTTGTTGGGCTGATCGTTAACTCGGCAACCGGACACTTCCCAGGGAGGGCGGGTGGAACGGTGGCTTGGAGTTATCCTAACAATTCCATCCGGTGCTGTCGGCCAGTACATTGGTGTACGTGTGTGGAATTTCACGGTCTGCTCGAAATGGAGAGTCGGATGGTACGAGTGATCTGCTGCTTGGCGGTTGGATTATGTGCGGGTCCTTCGTTCGCAGCTGATCGGCCGCCCAACATCGTGCTAATTGTCGCAGACGATCTTGGATGTTTCGAGTTGGGGTGTTACGGCCAAAAGTTGATCAAGACACCTCATATCGACAAACTTGCCAGCAATGGCCTGCGGTTCACACAATTTTACGCCGGTAACGCGGTCTGCGCACCGTCGCGTTGTGCACTAATGACGGGTTTGCACATGGGCCATGCCACGGTCCGTGATAACCGCCAATTCAAGAAAGGGGAGGAGGGCCAGTTCCCCCTGCGAGCGACCGATGTGACCCTAGCCGAGTTGCTGAAGAAGCAGGGTTATGTGGTCGGTGCGATGGGCAAGTGGGGCTTGGGTATGTGGGACACCAGCGGAAGTCCGCTCAAACACGGTTTCGATCTGTTTTTTGGATACAACTGCCAAGTCCACGCCCATAGCCACTACCCCAAGTATCTGTACCGAAACGATCAGCGTATCGAGCTCAAGGAAAACGATGGGAAAACCGGAACGACGTATACCCAGGACTTGTTCGAGGCTGAGGCCCTCAAGTTCATTGAGCAAAATCAGTCCAAGCCATTCTTCCTGTACCTGCCATTCATCATACCGCATGTGGCGGTGCAAGTGCCCGAGGACTCTCTAGCCGAGTATCGGGGCAAACTCGGCGACGACCCGCCTTACGATGGGAAAAAAGGCTACTTACCGCACCCGGCACCCCGTGCAGGTTATGCGGCGATGGTCACCCGGATGGACCGAACCGTCGGGCGTATCGTCGAGAAGCTCCGAGTGAGCGGACTGGAGAAAGATACATTGGTTTTGTTTACCAGTGACAATGGACCCACTCATAATGTTGGCGGTGCGGACTCGACATTTTTCAGGTCGGCAGGCCATTTACGTGGACTCAAAGGCAGCCTCTACGAGGGTGGCATCCGCGTGCCTTTTATCGCCTACTGGCCCGGTATCATTAAGCCAGGCACATCCTGCGACATTCCATTCTACTTCCCCGATGTTTTGCCGACGCTTTGCCATGTTGCCAACCTGAGCATTCCGCCCAAGCTGGATGGCATCAGCTTTTGGCCGACGCTTTCTGGCCGTGGCAAGCAAACTCAGCATGAGTTTCTCTATTGGGAATTCCCCGGCTACGGTGGACAACAAGCTATTCGCGTCGGACGCTGGAAAGCGGTACGGCAGCAGCTCAGTCAAGGAGTTATCCGCACGGAACTTTACGATCTCGAAAACGATGAAGGAGAGCAGACGAATCTTGCCGCCAAGCATCCCGATGTGGTTGCGCGATTGGAGCGCTTGATGCAGGAGCAACATGTTCCCAGCAAGGAGTTTCCCTTGCCAGCTATCGACCTGATTGTGAAAAAGTGATAGATCGCCTCCAGGTCAATTTCGCATGTCCTGGAGATGAATCACATGTCCATCACACAAGAATTCAAACAATTTATCCTGCGCGGCAATGTTGTTGATTTGGCTGTTGGAATTGTCATCGGAACTGCATTTGCCAAGATTGTGGATTCCCTCGTGCGGGATATTTTCATGCCCATCATTGGCGTGATGACCGGTGGGTTCGATGTGTCGGGGCAAACGCTGACTCTCTACAAGGATGCACGACTTGGCTGGGGAAATTTCCTTCAGACCATTATCACCTTTCTCATCATTGGGTTCTGCATGTTCCTCGTTGTGAAAGCGGTAAACACTCTTCACACATACGTGCTAAAGGATACGGGGACGAAAACCGACGAACCCACGACTTCGGAAAAGCTTCTCATGGAAATCCGCGACTTGCTAAAAGAGCAGAAGAAGTGATTCGTTCAATGTGGGTGTTGCAACCGTAGCCAGTGCTCGGGATGTTACTTCTTTCCTGGCTCAATAGCTTTCACTAACGCCAGACTCCGCTCGCTCATAATCGGATACTGTTCGGGTTTCATCGCCACGGTCACAGCAATTTGCTCACCCTGAGGCCCGACAAGTAAGAAGAAGCTCTGCACAATCGCCGTGTCTTCCATTTTGCCTTCAACCGTGACTCGGTAGAGCCAACGATCGGAGCCAATTGGTACTTCCCCGTCGGCTAATATCTTGCCTGGGATCCAACCTGGCGCTTCACTCACTGCCTTTTTGAATTCGTTCACCGAGATATGCTTGCCCGGCTCCGCTTGGCGCCAGACGCTTAGCGTAGCCTGAGCGATGAGTTCGCCGCGTTCAAGCCAGCGCAAGATCAGGTGGGAATCGGTTTGCCCTGTAATATGCCAGGCGCGCGGGTAAACCATGCGATATCGTTTTTGGGGGTCGGTGTACTGCAATTCGAGTAAACGGGGAGGGACTGCTCCTTGGGTAAGTCGGGCGATGGTGGGATCCGCAAGCGCTTTGGGGATATCGGTCGATGGAGTCCGCCGGAGTGTGATGGTTGCCTCGACTTGCGATGCAGGGTTGATGGGCCCTTGTTCACGATGGTCGCGTTGTTTCCACTCCAACGTAGTAATGCATCCGGCGTCCAACTCAAAAGTCCCTTTAGCAGTTACGTCAAGCTTGACCCGCGCTCCTCCCTCCAGACCCTCTGCTGACCCCGCGATGGAAAATCGGGCGATACGATCTTTGATCTCAATCAACTTGCCTTGAAGATCAGACTTGACCAATTCATCGAACAGGCAAGCAATTTTGATCGCCTCGTCGTTCGGGGTCCAGGTCTCGCCAACCTTGACTACTTTTCCCGGCAATAAACCTGGGAGTGAATGAGGGCTGAAGTGTTCACTGACCAGATCCAGTTCATCTTGGGTTAAAGGCCCGGCTGGGCTAAAACAGCTCTGCCCGCTAGCGGTTTGCTGAGCGATGATTAACTGGCGATCGCTTGGCAATCGATGCTCGACCTTCTCCGCGGCCACCACTAGTGAAGCCACCGCTTCGTCGTACAAACGAGCAGTAGTAACAGGCAAACCATTCTTCACTCCAACGATAAGTTGAGTGAAATGATGTCGGGCCTTGGCTTCCACCGGGATGAATTCTTTTTTGCCTTCCTGAAGGACGATCAGGTTACCTTTGAGTTCAAGCTCGACGGTGTAGAGAGCCTGGTCGCCAGTCGTTATTTTCTCGGTGAGGTTGACCGGTTGTGAAAAACCCTGATCGGTTATGGCCAAAGTGAGAGCCGTCACAAGTGCCAATCGAATCACGGGGGATCTCCTCAGAACTGAAGCAATGGGCACATACAACGACTGCAGGTGCTGGGTCAAGTTCAAAGCGAAGGCCGTTGCAAGAGTTTGAGTTTACGGGATAATCAGCACATCTCACTCCTCAAGGAGCCTCTTCTATGCTTCGGATTTGGTTGCTTGCAAGCGTCGCTGCATTGGCCGTTGCCATCCTGGTATCGCAGGAATCCCTCACAGGTGTCACGCGAGCTGAGCCCCCCACGATTACCTGGAAAAAGACGGTATTGGATCGTGCCTTCCGCTCCGAAGGAGTGGCTGTTGCCGATGTGAACCGGGATGGCAAGATCGATGTGCTCAATGGTGAGTACTGGTATGAGGCCCCCGAATGGACTCCCCATGAAATGCAGCCGTACAAGGATCACAAGGATGGACTTGGCAACTACAGCCGCGTGTTCGCTTGCTGGGCCGAGGACCTCAATGGTGATGGCTATGAAGACCTCATCGTGATCGACTTCCCCGGTGCTCCGTGTTATTGGATGGAAAACCCTCAGGGTAAGGCGATCGGTCCTGACGGTAAGCAATTACATTGGAAAAAACACATCATCTGGCATTCCGCTTGTAATGAGACACCCATTTACACCGATTTGCTGGGTCAGGGCAAACGGGTATTAGTAATGGGCTGGCAGCCGGAGGGTAAAGAAACCGAGGGGCAAATGGCTTATTTCACGCCCAACCCGCAAGACCCAACGACCCGTTGGATCATGCATCCGATTAGCGAGCCGAGTAGCCCCGGTAAGGAGATTCCCGGCACCCGCAAATTCAGTCATGGCTTAGGAATTGGCGATATCAATGGGGACGGTCGCAACGACGTTATCTGCACGGGGGGCTGGTGGGAGCAACCCGAGAAGCCGGATGGCAAGACGCCCTGGAAATTTCATGCGGCGAACCTGGGGCTTCCTTGCGCCGATATGTTTGCCTACGATGTGGACGGCGACGGCCGTAATGACGTTCTGAGCACCTCAGCCCATCAATTTGGCATCTGGTGGCACCGAAACTTCCTGGACCCGAAAACCAAAGAACAACGGTGGATTACCACCACGTTGTTTGGCCAGCTTGTTTCTGAGACACATGCTGCTCATTTCGTCGATTTGGATGGTGACGGTGTCAAAGACCTCGTCACTGGTAAGCGCTGGTGGAGTCATGGCCGCAGTGAGCCGGGGCATGGCTGGGATGCGGCAATCTATTACCTGAAGGGGACCAAGCACGCTGATAAGTACACCAGTTTCTTTCCTGTACTCATTGATAATGACTCGGGAGTTGGTACCCAGTTTGCAGTAGCCGACATCAATGGTGATGGGTTGCTAGATATCATCACATCCAACAAGAAGGGTGTGCGGGTGATCGTCCAGCAGCGAAAATAATGCTATGCTTGCTTAAGCTGGCTTCCTCGCTGGTGTGGAAGCCAGTCCCAGTCATTCGGCGGGTGATGCGACCGATCGCCGACTGACCGAGCATGGCCTTGACGCAGTCGGAACGCTCATGTCGGAACCCGATTCTTCGGAGTGGACTCGGCCCCGCACTCTCATGTGGGCAATTTTATTGGGGCTAAGTCTCGTGGGTTTCGGGGGTTCCTTCCTCAAGGCCTTTCGCCCACCCGATGATTACACGACGGACTTCATCCAGGAATGGCTCTCGGCTCGGAATTACTTCGCGGGTGAACCGATTTACGAGGACCAACTTGTCGCCCTGGCGCGCCATTGGCCGGAATTTCGACCCAGCGACCCTGAGACGTTCCTGCGATGGAATGCCCATCCACCCGCTGCTGTCTTGGTTGCGCTACCGTTTGCCAAACTCGGCTACCAGGATGCCCAACTTGCCTGGAATATCGTGACCTTTGCACTGTTCGTATTCAGTATCGCTCTGGTTTGGCGGGAGCTGGTCGGAGTCTTCTACCCCTGGTTACTGGCTTGCGTGTTAAGCCTGATTCTTGTTGCTCTACCGATTCACACGAGCCTCCAACATGGACAATTAAACTTCCTTTTGACATTTCTCGTCACTCTCGGCTGGGTGGCGGATCGTCGCGGCCACCCACTGAGCGCCGGGATTTTGGTCGGGCTTGCGGCTGGCTTGAAGCTCTTTCCAGGTTTTCTGTTGCTGTATTTTTTGGCATCGCGTCGTTGGCATGCAGTGCTCGGATTCGCCATCGGAGCACTGACAATTAATACTGTGGCTCTCATCAGCTTCGGTGTAAACGCGTTCGAAACTTATTTTCGGGAAGTGATTCCAAGTTTGCAGGCCTATCAGAGCGGCTGGCGGAATTTGTCCATCAACGGCTGGTCGCTGCGACTGCTCGATCCCCACCTGATTCAAGCGGATGCCACCGCCTACCGCAACCCCGCGCTGGCGAAAGTTCTCACCGCGGTCCTTACCGTGTTGGTGATCATCCTAGTTGCCTGGCAAGCTTGGAGCGGTCGCAAAAACGACGATCCGGATCGGGGTTGGGCCAGTGCCATTGTGGGTATGATGCTTGTTTCTCCGATCACTTGGCAGCATTACCTGGTCCTACTGTTAGTTCCATTGGGGATATTAGCCCAGAGGTTAAACGGGCGGTTATTTCGTGTGCTAGGTTGGATGGTTCTGGTGGTGTTGATACTGGGCGCTCAAGTCTTTGTCGCATTAAGTATGGGTTTGAGTACGGCTCAATTATTTGGCCCCGCTCATCATGTTCCCATGTCGCAACGTGTGAATCTGATTGCGATTTCCATGCACTCTTATGCTTTGCTTCTATTATTGTTCATGACGTTGCTCATTCCGAATCGTTTAACTCCTGCGGCTCGAATCTCATGATGACCATGTCAGAACCGCTGAGGTGGCCGCCGCTTCGGATTGTCTTTTGGACACTGATGACTTTGGTGGTCATGGCCATCAATGGGCCGAATCTCGTAAAGAAATTTCGGCCTGATTTGCTGTTGGTCGTTGATTTCGCTCAGGAGTGGCTCTCGGCAAGAAACTATTGGATCGGACTGCCGATCTACAGCGACCAAAAAGAAACGCTCCGTCTGCACCTTGATCTTACGATGCCGAAAGACGATCCTGTTATCCGCTATAATGCTCACCCGCCTGTCGCCGTTTTGCTAGCCGTGCCGTTTGGAAAGCTCGACTACCCAGATGCAATGTTGGTTTGGAACTTGGCTACGTTCGCACTTTTTCTGGTGGCCGTGGTACTAGTCATCCGTGAATTAAAAATGCCCTTCACCGTGTGGTCGTTATTGCCAACCACGGCCATCATCATTGGCTCTTACCCAGTGTATTTCCAAATTGCCGAGGGTCAGTTGAACTGTCTGCTCGTGTTTTTGCTAGTCGTTGGCTGGGTAGCGGATCGACGCGACCAGCAGGTATGGGCTGGCATCGCTGTGGGCGCTGCGGGAGCGATTAAACTGTTTCCGCTTTTCTTGCTTGTTTATTTCGTTCTGGCCCGGCGATGGCTTGCCATTGTAGCACTTGGAATCACGTTTCTGGTGCTCAATGCTGCCGCTGCTATCGTGCTTGGAACCGATACCTTTCACTTTTACATCACGTATGTCGTGCCCAGTGTTGCTGAACGGTTCGAAACTAGTATTGCAAACAGCTCAATTTCGGGTTTTTGGCTCCGATTCTTCTCATCCCATCCGGATACAGGTGTCCTACCGTTGGTTCATGAGCCACTACTGGCCTTAGTGGCCGCTAATGTACTTCGAGCAGTTGTTGTCCTGATAACGGCTTGGGTCACCTGGCGGACCGACTCCGTTTCGAGTCGGGACCATGCTTTCGCAGTGGCGCTTATAGCCATGTTGCTGGTCTCCCCGATCACGTGGCCGCACTATTTCGTGCTCTTGGTTCTGCCGGCTTGTCTGATCTGGATGCGAATAAAGGGTAGGGTGTTGCGGGTGCTGATGTGGTTAGTCTTTCTCATCTTACTGCTGCCGGACCGCGTGGGGCTTTACATCGTCCGGGGGCTCGAGCAAGGAGTCTTGATTGGGACGACCGATCAAATTCCACCCATACCGGCGATCGAAGGCCTTTACACAGTTGCACTCCAGCATTATGCCCTTGTTGGCCTCTTCTTGCTGACTCTTCGGGTAGTCGCAAAACCCTCTGGTGCTCAGCCATTGGTAACTGGTCGAGGCGGCTAAACAAACCCGTGGTCTGCAGCAAACAGCGGCTGTTCGAGTCTAAGGCAAGCTATAAGATAGCGGACGTAAGTACATTCTCCTGATTAGGTAGGTGTCGATGCGGCACGTTCTATCCGCGCTTGTTCAGAACCGTCCGGGTGTGCTTGCCCACATCTCGAACATGCTGGCCAGTCGGGGCTTCAACATCGATAGCCTCGCCGTGGGCGAAACGGAGCATCACGACCTCTCCCGAATGACGTTCGTGGTGCATGGCGATGATAACGTTCTTGACCAGGTCCGCAAACAACTGGATAAGATTGTCACAGTCGTTCGTGTCGACGATATTTCCAGCGAAAACTACGTCGAACGGGATCTGATGCTCATCAAGGTCAACTGTGCGCCCGAAAAACGGCCAGAAGTCTTCCAGTTGGCCGAGAGTTTTCGTGGTCGAGTTGTGGATATCCAGCATCAGAATGTCATGATCGAAATCAGTGGTACTGAGGGTAAAGTCGAAGCGTTCATTGATCTCATGCGCCCCTACGGCATCCTTGAACTGGCCCGAACGGGGCGTATTGCGTTGGTTCGAGGTGATGCCAAGCCAGCTTTGGCCGCGGAGGGAACATGACACCAACAGCCGAACAAATTGTATTACCCACCCGCCGGCTTGATCCAGCTCTTGTGGAACTGTTGCGGAGTTTGCAGTCCGGCGATCGGATTCGGATCACGCAAACCGTTCGGGTTGGCTCCCGCAAATGGCAAGCTACCACGGAAGGCATTTTTCGAGAACTCGCTTACCTGGAGACGGGTATCACTACGGACCGGGTGAAAGACGATGATTTGGTTGTTCCTGTCGTGCGATTCACCAAGCCAAATGGGGAGTTAACGAGCATCTCAATTGATGAGCACACTCAAGTCGACAAATTATGATTCTCCCCGAATCAGATTCGCCGAGGAATACTGCCATCAATTGGGGGCATGAAATAATAAAACCGTCGGTTGAGACCGACGGTTTGGAATTTAGCTCAGACTTCTGTCAGTCGGCTTGAATCATTTCGGGTTTGTCCATCGCCACGCAGTTAATCCATTCAGATCGCGGATGTAAATTTCATTGCCACAAACGGCTAGATGAGCCCAGGAATTGTCGGCGACTTTCCGTTCATCGATGGGGTCATACTCTTGGGTGTTTGCTCGGACCAAATAGAGAATTCCTCGATTGTCGAGGGCCAAGATTTTATCTCCGTTTGCTACCATGCTCCAGTACTCGCCAAACCGCTTGTCCGTGCGCCAAGCTTCCTGGCCGGTCTTTAGGTTTACACAAATGAGTCGTTGGTCTTTACCCAGAAGAAAAGCGTGCTCCTTCAAAACGACCGGACTTGTCATGTTACCTTCATATTTCAAAGCCCACCGGTCGCGGGTGTTGTACTGTCCGCCGTCGCTCGAAATTTGGAGCAATCGGGTATTTCCACCGTAAGTGCTGGTGAAGACACCATTATCACCCCAGGGAAGGGGTGTCAGAATGTTCATGCCTCGAAAGGACGGAATGTCCTTGGTCCAAAGTTCCTTCCCGGTATCTCGTTCGACTCCGGCAAGCTTGGTACGCGTCTGCACCACAATCTGCTCTTTCCCAGCTAATCGAGCAAAGACCGGTGAGGAGAATGCGGAACCCATCATTCCACCACCGTCACTCAATGATTTCCACAAGATTTTGCCCGTTGCTTTGTCCAACTTGGTGAAACAACCGCCGGCTTGGACATAAACCCCATCCTCATCCACTAATGGGGAGCAAACGAAGCCAAAGTCCGGTGGGGGTGAAGCAAATTCCTTGACCAGGTCGCGACGCCACAACTCCTTGCCCGTCAACCCATCCAACGCCACGAGAACATCGCGAATACCTGCTACATATAGCGTTTTCCCGTCATAGGCTGGCGTCGAGCGAATCCAACTGCCGTTCTTCGCTGCAAAGAATGGTACGGTGATCGAACCTTCCCACTTGGTTTTCCACAACTCCTTTCCCGTAGACCGATCATAGGCCGTGACGACTTCATATTTCTTGTCAACCGTCTCCGTCGTAAAGACCCGGTCAGCAGCGACAATCGGACCCGAGTAGCTTGGACCCAAGTTTTCGATCCGCCAAATTTGCTTGAGAGCATCACCCTGCAGCGTTTCAGGCCAAGCTGCTCCCGAAACCTGTCCATCGCGAGTCGGGCCGCGCCATTGATGCCAAGTTGCTGGTTCTGCGGTGAATCCCGAAGACATCGCAGAAAAAACGAGAATAGTAAACGTGGCAGCTTTGAATGCTCGCATACCGACTCCGGTAGAAAAAGTGATGAGATGGGTAGTCTATGGTTGAAAGGTAGTGTTTTCTTTCACTCAAGCGAAGCGTTGCGGGTCGTGGTCGAGTCGTGTCTTGAGAACACGACGAGGCGCGACGACGCTGGTCTCCATCGGGCCTCGCATCACTGCCCTAATGCTCGACCACGACCCGCAAGACTTCACCCGATTACAAAAATCACTTCGGCAGCAGAACGCCGTCGATCACGTGAATCACGCCATTCTTGCAAACGATGTCCGTCTTGATCACGTTGACGCCGTTGATCGCAACCTTGCCATCCTTAACCACAATGTCCAGCTCCTGGCCTTGCACAGTCTTGGCCTTGTTCAGCTTCACCACATCCGCAGCCATTACCTTGCCGGGAACAACATGGAAGGTCAGGACCTTCGTTAAAGCCTCCTTATCCTTCAGCAGAGCCTCAATCTTCTCCTTAGGAATCTTCCCAAAAGCTTCGTCTGTGGGTGCGAAGACCGTGAACGGGCCATCTCCCTTCAGCGTGTCGACCAGGCCAGCCGCCTTGACAGCCGCAACGAGGGTCTTGAACCCGTCGGCACCGACAGCGGTGTCCACGATGTCCTTCTGATCAGCGTTTTCATTGGCCACAACCGGAGTGGTGGCAACGACACCCAGGGCAGCGGCGAAAACCGCAGCACGAACCGAAATGCTCATCCAGCTCATCGAGATCTCCCAGAACCTGTCGATCTGCCGATGACTCCCCGACCGGGTACTAACTGGTCGGAACCAGGAGAGCAGTTCGACAAGTCTTTGTGAAAGGTGCGGGATCAAACCGTTCAAACCGTCCAATATATTACTCAGTTGTTTTTGGGGATCAAGGCGCGTCCGTCGAAAATTGAGTCGGATTTGTCCTAACTCGTTTATGGAAATCAACTAGAAAATTTTGGTTATTGCAGAAGGAGATCCGGAGCTTCGGGTGGATTCGCGAAACAATCCTGAATCGCCCTCGATTTCAAAACGTTCAAATAGTACAATTTATAGTCTCCACGATTCGGAACATCCAGGGAAAGTCGTTTCGATGGCGAATGGACCTGCAGAACCAGCTCAAGTTACGACAAGCCAAGTAGCCGAAGCGCTAGGGGTCAGTGTCAGCACCGTCAAACGCTGGGTTGACGAAGGAGTGCTACCCGCCTGCAAAACCCCCGGTGGGCATCGCAAGCTGCTCCTGGCGGATGTCATCGAGTTCGCCCGACGGAGCAATTTGCCACAATTGAATTTGGCTTGTCTGGTCGCGGGCCGATCACGACGTGAACAACCCAATATCCGTCAGCTTTCGAAAAAGTTATTCACGGGCTTGGTGCAAGGCGATCGCGAAACAGTGCGGTCGGTCATACTTGGGGCTTATCGTGCGGGGCTTGCGATCGAAGTGATCGGGGATCAGATCGTCGCTCCCGCGATGCAGGAACTCGGGCACGGCTGGGAACAACGCCGACTCGATGTGATGCATGAACACCGCGGCACTCAATTATGCGAGGCGGTGTTATACGAGCTATTGGCGATCTTATCCATCCGAGCTAACCACGAACTCCCCGTGGCCGTGGGCGGTGCCCCTCCTGGCGATCCCTATTCCTTACCAAGTCTGTTGGCACAGATGGTCCTCATCGATGCCGGCTGGAACGCGGTTAATCTGGGGCCCAACACCCCATTCCCGAGTTTCACCAAGGCTTTGACTGAACTCCGCCCACGCTTGATCTGGGTGTCCGTGACTCACCTGGAGAATCCCGATTTGTTCTTAACAGATTATCTGGAGTTCTTCGGCCAAGCCGAACGGCTTGGTGTTCCCGTGGCTTTGGGAGGGCAAGCCTTGGTCGCGGAGTTTCGTTCCAAACTGCCGTACACCGCTTTTGGCGACGGGCTTGTGAATCTGGCTGCGTTTGCCCGCACTCTTCACCACCAACCCCGCCAACCCCGCCGCGGCCGCCCGAGAAAAAACAATTGATGACCAGAAGGAATCATCCGAGACAGCTTGCCACACCTCTTCCATCACGAAGTTGTCCAGTGCAATTCTCTTTTCACAAAAAAAGTCGAGATTTCTAACCTCAAAACCAACTTCGAGTTGCTGATTGCCTCAGTTACGCAACGTAACAACCTACTCAACTTTGCTAGACCTACGGCCACCAACCGGGTTAGCATGTCTTTCGGAGGCTCTGATTTGACAACCCGATCGAGAGGGGGAATCCACATGTTGAGAATCATAGGGGCGTGGGGTCTACCGTTGGCGGGGGCAGTCGGACTGGGGATTGTCGGCGGCGTGGGAGCGGACCGGTTGTTGGAGGCCGCGCCGAACGAGGCGAAGCAGGAGATTCGGCCGGCGGTGTCGTTGCCCATTACGCGGGTGGTGCTGTTCAACAGCGG
>Ga0272446_1001846_pt1 | contig 30038 bp, 24 predicted proteins | sample YNPCB0061_FD_194587 | JGI IMG/M metagenome (GOLD analysis project Ga0272446, IMG submission 194587) | Hot spring microbial mat communities from Yellowstone National Park, WY, United States - YNP-CB-006-1 | ecosystem: Environmental > Aquatic > Thermal springs > Hot (42-90C) > Sediment | place...
GCGCTCGGGCTGACGGCGCTCGCGGTCCTCGTCCCGAGCCTGCTCTACTACGGCGGCGGCTGGCTCCAGTACGGCTACCGCTACGCGCTCGACTCGATCCCGTTCGTGATCGCCCTGTGCGGGCTGGTAGCGGCGCGCCACGGCGTGGGCCGGGGATGGCGGGTCCTGATCCTGTTCGGGGTCCTCGTCGGCCTGGGCGGCGTCTACTGGGCGTACCACCTGTGACGAAGCGGCCCGCGCAGCCTTGCCAGAGCTAGGTTTCGGCGAACTCGGTGATCAGATCCTCCACCCAGCCATCGAACTGACGCCCGAATGCGTCCCCGATTGCGCTGATGTCGAGCTCCGGGAGGGCGCCACGGCGCAGCTCAGGCGTCAGCTCCTCGGCGAGCGTACGAGCAGCAACGATCCGGGCGACAGGCTCCAGGGCGGCCGAGACGTGGAGGAAACGGAGCACCCGGAGCGCTACCCGATACCTTGTCACCCAGTCGACCCAGGCTGCGGCCTCGACCTCCCCGAACCATTGGCGGAGACCGCTGTCCGGATTGAGACGGATCCGATCTTCGTTCCCGATCCGGGTGGCTTCGACGAGGCCAGCGAGCCGCAGGGCCTCGACGGCGATCGCCACGTTTCTCTTCGTGAACCGGACCGACCTGGCCAGATCGGCGAGCGTGAGCGCAACCCCAGGTCGGGCGACGAGAACGGTGAGGACGTCCGCCCGAGCGTTGACCCCGAACGCCGCCCGGAACCTCCAGAGCAGGCAGGGGGTTCGTCTGAGGTCGATGACCAGCACCTTCTGCCGGTTCACGTAGTCACTCCGTCCGGAGGTCGCCATCGGCCATCGTGGACCGCCGGCCCCGGCCACGGTCGCGGCGAACTCCCCGACTCGCTCCGGGCTGGCTCTGATCTCACTGCTGACAGTTGCAAGGCGCCCAGCATGAACGAAGCGGCCATACCGCACGCACCAGTCCGTGGCTGCGTCGAGAAGTCTGACGTCCTCGCGCCCCTGCTCAGCGGTCATGGCGACGAGCGCTTCGAGGTCGACGATCGTTCTCTCGGATTCAGCCCAGATTCCGACGCCGAGCGCTGCCCACTGGCTGGCCATCCGCTCCAGAAGGGCGCGCCGAAGCCTAGCTGAGCTCACGGTCCGCGTCCTCCATTCCCAGATACCGCAGCACGCCAACGATGAGCGAGCGGAAGCCCGGCGATGGGTCATGGCTACGTGCCCACGTCGCGGCCTCAAGAAGTTCGGATTGTCCCGGCTGGAGCGCGACGAGGTCCTGCAGGTGACGGCTGACGGTTGGCCAGTGATCGGCGGCGGCGTACAGCTTCAGGCAGACGAGGTCGTACCGGCCGGCGACCCAGACAACGAGGCCTCTGAAATCCTCTCTTGTGAGACGATCCTCGAACCCGGCAGGCAGGCCGAGGTCAAGAAGAGACTCAGGGCCGACATTGAGCCAGTCGTCGGCCAGCGCATAGGTGAGAGCGACCTCATGCACGGCACGACGGAGCGGATCCGGAAGCTCGCGTACGCGGCTCAATTGGCCGGACCTGATTTCACCGACCACATCCGCGTCTCGCGTTGACCGCTTCACCAGTCCGCGGAGCAGGAGGCTTCCCCCGCCAACGAGGACGACCTCGTAGTGCTGGTCCCTGGCGAGAAGGACGGCCCCGAGCGCATTCAGTGCCTCGCGAAGTTGACTCCCCGTCAGCTCACTTGCCACGGGAGTACGATACGTATCACATCGGGAAAGTCAACTACTCGATACGAGAATGTCACCTTCTTGCTATCCCCCGGCAACTGGAGGCCGGCCGCGGATCTCGACCGTCTCCAGCTATCGGCGAATGACCAGCTCATCAGGGCGATCGGCGGTACCAGCGGGTGGTGTCGTGGCCCCGGCCGGGTGGGTTCGATAGCCCGGATGCCTGATCCTCGTGTCACCCGCCTTCCGACCCTCGGTCTTCGCGCCGCGGCGCCCGGGCTCGATCGCGTGCTCGTCCTCGCGATCGTCGGCTCGCGTCTCGTCGTGGTCCTGGCGGCCGTGCTCGCCGAGGCGGTCGTCAGCCGGAACCCGGCCCTCACGAGCGGCGACGGGGCGCCGGTCCTGCGCAGCCTGACGAGCTGGGACGGCTGGTGGTACCTCGGGATCGTGCGCAACGGCTACCACGCCGCCCCGCTCGTCGACGGCTACCACGACTACGCGTTCTTCCCGCTCTACCCGCTCCTCGTCCGGGCGCTCGCCTTCCCCTGGCCGCAGTTCGCCGGCCTGGTGGCGGTTGTCCTGTCGAACCTGCTGTTCGTCGCCGCGCTCGTGCTCCTCGTGCGCCTCGGTCGACACGTCCTCGGCGACGAGCGGGCACGGTGGGGGGCGATCCTCCTCGCGATCTCGCCGTTCGCGGCGGTCTTCTCGATGGCCTACTCGGAGAGCCTCTTCCTCGTCCTCTCGCTGGCGGCGTTCCTCGCCGTGGAGCGCGATCGGCGCCCGCTCGGTGGGCTGCTGCTCGGGCTGGCGGCGCTCACCCGGCTCCAGGGCGCGGTTCTCGTCCTGCCGCTGTGGCTCGTTCTCTTCCTGCGCGACGGGCGGCGGCTCCGGCCCTCGCAGGCGTGGCTGCTCACAGGTCCGCTGGCGGGAGCCGCGTTCCTCGGGTTCGTGGCGGTCCTGACCGGGAGTGCGGGGGCGTACGGTGGCGCCCAGGGAGCGTGGGGTCGGGTGGGCGCCGGGGTCAGCCCCGCCGGCGGCAGCGTCGCCCAGGCATTCTCGCCGTACCAGGCTGCCCTCCTCGTCACGCTGCTCTTCGCCGTCTTCCTGCTCGTCTACCTTCGTCCCGATCGCATCCCGGTGCCGTATGCCCTTGTTCCGATCATCTATCTCGGGCTCGAGCTCTCCAGCGGTCTGCTCGAAGCCGTCGGGCGGATCGTGTTGTCCGCCTTTCCGAACGCCTGGCTCCTGGCCGGACGGCGGGCGGCCTGGTTCCGGCGAGGCTGGCCGGCGCTCTCGCTGATTCTCCTCGGCCTCGTGTCGCTCCAGATGTTCCGCGGGCAGTTCGTGCCGTGAGCCCAGGGCCCGATAGACTGCGCGGCGTGACGCCCGACAGCCTGACCCTCGTCCTGCCTGCCTACAACGAGGAGGCGCGGCTTGGCTCGGCGCTCGACGAGCTGTTCGGGTACCTGCGCCGGCGCGGTGGGCAGGCGCGCGACGGGGGCCTCGGCGCCGAACGCCTGCCAGGGCGGATCGAGGTCCTCGTCGTCGACGACGGGAGCACCGACGGGACGGCCGCACTCGTTCGCGCCCGGCCTGAAGCGACCGCACCCGGCGCCGCCCCGGCGACCCTGCGACTGCTGAGCGTGCCACACGGCGGCAAGGGGGCCGCGGTCAGGGCCGGGATGCTCGCCGCCGAGGGTGACGTGATCGTCTTCGCCGATGCCGACATGGCGACCCCGCCGGACCAGCTCCCGCTCCTGGTCGAGGCGCTCGAGTCGGCCGACGTCGCCCTCGGCAGCCGGATCCAGCCCGACGGGTCGGACATGCGCCGGAGCCAGCCGGCCTGGCGGCGCCTGCTCGGCTCGGCCTTCCACCTCCTCGCCTCGGCCTGGGTCGCCGGGCCGGTCCGCGACACCCAGTGCGGGTTCAAGGGGTTCACCCGCGCCGCGGCCCACGACCTGTTCGCTCGCCAGCGGATCACGAGCATCGTCTTCGACGTCGAGCTCATCTACCTCGCCCGCCGGCGCGGCTACCGGATCGCGGTCGTCCCGATCCGCTGGTACGACCGGCGCGGCTCGCGGATGCACCCGGGCATCGCGCTTGCGCTCCGGGTGGCCTGGGATCTCGTCCGGATCCCGTTCCTCCACCGCGGCGTCAGCATGGCCGAAGAAGGGTCGGCCGGCGAAGGATCGTCGTTGCTGATAGCGAGCGCGGAAGAGCGTCCGGCCGCGAGGCGGCTCAGAAGCTGGCTCGGGACCGCGCTGGCGCGCGCCCTCGAGCGGCGAGGGCTGCGTCCGACCCCGAGGTGGCCCAAGGGTCGGTTCGGGCTGCCGATGCTCGATCGGTTCCTGACTCCCTTGGCTATCGAAGCCTCGGCTGCCGCGGCCTTGGTGTTCCTCTACGCCTCCGCAACGGGCCGCAGCCTGGGGCACCCGACGCTGGGCTACGACTTCCTGGCATACCTGGCGGCGGGACAACGGCTCGTTGCTGGCCAAGCCTTGTACGATCTCCAGCAAACGGTCCCGGGGCCTTTTGGCCTCTACCTCTACCCGCCCCCGTTCGCCCTTCTCATCGTGCCGCTGGCGCTCCTCCCCCAGTCCTTCGCCGTCGCTCTCTGGCTGGGCGTCCTTGCTGCTTCCTTCGTTTCTGCCATCGCCATCCTCCCCACTTCTCCCCGAGTTCGCGCGCTGACCCTCTTGGTGGCGGGGACATCATGGCCCGTCCTCAACGGCTGGCGGCTCGGTCAGGTGGGATTCGTCCTGTTGTTCCTGGGGGCTGTGGGTTGGCGCTGGCTCGACCGACCGTGGCTGCTCGGCGGTTCCACCGCACTGGGAGTCCTAGCCAAGGTCCAACCTGGAGCCATCTTCCTATGGGCTCTCCTGGCTGGCCGCTGGCAAGCGGTGGTCCGGGGGCTCGGCATCGGCGTGGCCCTGGTCGTTATCTCTGTGGTCCTCCTAGGATTGGGAGCCTGGGTGGACTACCTACGGATCCTCGTAGGCGTCGGCGGCTTGTCGATGACTGCGTCAAACAACTTCGCGCCGGGGGCTCTGGCCTACGGGGCGGGGGCGTCGGAGTCGGTCGCCCGGGCGATCGAGCTGGGAACGATGGCCGCTGCCCTGACCGCCCTGATCGTGGCGGCTCGCCGGGCACGTCCGGCCGCCGGCTACCTCGCCGCCATCGTCGCCAGCCAGCTACTATCGCCGCTCCTCTGGGACCATTACGCCGTTCTCCTTGTCCTGCCGGTCGCCTACCTCCTGGAGCGTGGGCGTCGCTGGCCGGCGGTTCTCCTGCCGGCCTTCTGGCTCCCCTGGCCGATCCTCTACCCCCTCGTCTTTGCCGTTATTCTCCTGGCCCTGGCAGCAGACTCCGGCAGCCGCGGGGCGACGGGCACGTTGCCAGCGGCACGACCATCTGCGCGCGCGGCTTGCGCGGGACGCGACCGAACGCATGCCGGGCGATTGTCGCGGCCTCCAGGTGGCGCGAGGCCGTGACGTTGCCCACACAACCACCGCCGACGGCGGTGCTATCCTCCCCGCCGTGACCCCGACGACCTCCGAGACGGAGCCTGCCTGTCCCCCGACGCCCGCCCTCGACGTCCTCCCTCGTTCGCCTGCCCGGCCCCTGGTGGCGATCCACCGGCCGTTCGATTCGATCGACCCGGCAACCTGGGACGCGCTCGCCGCCCGGAACCCGTGGGCCACCCCCTTCGCACGCTGGGCGTTCCATCGCGCCTGGTGGGACGCCTACGGGGCGAACGCCCACGACCAGACCCTCGTCGTCCTCGAGCCCGGGCCGGACGGCACGCCCGGGGCCGGCGCACCTCCGGTCGCGATCGTCCCGCTGATGCACCGTCACGAGGTCGAGCCGGCCGACGCGCTCGTCCACACGACGATGCGCCACGGCTCGTCCGAGCCGCTCACCCCGGTCGCCCCGACCGCCAAGGCGGTCTTCTTCGGCGCCTCCTACCACGCCGACTACGCGACCCTCCTCGGCGCCCCCGACGACCTGGTCTCGGTCGCCGAGGCGTTTGCCGCGCACGCCGCGGCGCCGCCTGCCCCGGACGACGCCCACCCGGCCCCCTGGGACGTGATCGACCTGCGCCGGCTGCGCTCCGGCGACCCGGCCGTCGATGCCCTTGCGGGCGCCTTCCTCCGGCGCGAGGCGTCGGCGGGCTGGACGGTGAACGTCGAGCGCGAGGACGTCTGCCCGGTGATCACCCTGCCCGAGGGGGTCGACTTCGAGGGCTATCTCGACACGCTCGGCAGGAAGGAGCGCCACGAGATCCGGCGCAAGCTGCGCCGGGCCGCGGCGGCCGGCGAGGTCGTCCTGGCCGAGGCACCCGACCCGCTCGCCGAGCTCGACACGTTCATCGACCTCCACCAGCGGCGCTGGGGTGCCGACGGGCTCTTCCCTCCGACCCCCGGCGGGGCCGCAAGCCGGCTCTTCTTCCGTCGCCTGTTCGAGCTGTTCGGCCCGGCCGGGCCCCTCCGGCTCAGCCTGCTCACGATTGGCGGACGGACGATCGCGGCGGGCATCCACTTCGACGACGGCGAGCGGCTCTACTACTACAACGCCGGGATCGACCCGGCCGCGCGCGAGCTCTCGCCGGGCGTGGTCATGGTCGCCCGCTACGTCGCCCGGGCGATCGAGCTCGGTCGGCGGACGCTCGACTTCCTGCGCGGCAACGAGCCGTACAAGTACGAGTGGGGTGCCCTCGACGAGCCGATCCAGCGCCTCCTCGTCCGACGCGGGGAGGGTCCCGCCCGATGAGCGGCGGGTCCCGCTGATGGGCAGGCCGGCGCCCGACGATCCCTGCCTCGAGCCCGCCGAGCGCGGGCCGCTGCCCGACGGACGGCGCGTCCGGGTCGTCGAGGTGCTCGCGACCGGGACGAACGGGGGCGCCCAGGAGCACGTCTATTCGCTCGTCTCGCGCCTCGATCGATCGCGCTACGAGGCGACCGTCGTCTCCCTGTCGCCGGGCAGCGCGGCTCGCCGGATCGCCCGGCTGGGCGTGCCGGTGACGATCCTCGACGAGCACGACGACGCGGTCGCGGTCGGGGCGCTGACGGCGCTCCTGGCGGAGATTCGCCCGGACGTCGTCCACAACCACATGTACCGCGCCGAGCTCGTCGGGACGCGGGCGGCGATCGCGCTCGGGGCGATCGGTCGACGGCGCCCGTACGTCGTCTCGACCGTCCACTCGTCTCGCGTCCGCTCGCCCGAGGAACGCGAGATGCTGCGCGCACTCACCCCGGAGATGGATCGCCTGATCGCGGTCTCAGGCGCGATCGAGGCCAAGATCGCCGCCGAGGGCCGGACCGGGGCGCCGGTCTCGCTCATCTACAACGGGGTCGACCTCGAACGCTACGACCACCAGGAGCCGTGCTGCACGCTCCGCGAGGAGTACGGGATGCCGCCCGAGGCACAGGTCGTCGGGGTCGTCGCCCGCCTCGAGCCCGAGAAGGGGCACCCGACCCTGCTCGAGGCCTGGCCGCTCGTCCTCCGGGCGGTGCCGGACGCGTACCTGCTCGTCGTCGGCGAGGGGAGTCGCCGCGAGGCGCTCGAGGCCGAGGCGACCGAGCTCGGCATCCGCGACCGGGTTGTCTTCACCGGCCGGCGCGACGACATCCCGGCGGTCACGGCCGCCCTCGACGTGGCGGTCCTGCCCTCGTACCGCGAGGCGCAGGGCCTGACGATCCTCGAGGCGATGGCGCTCTCGCGGCCGGTGGTCGCCTCGAACGTCGGGGGGATCCCCGAGATGATCGAGGACGGGGTGACCGGGTTGCTCGTCCCGCCCCACGATGCCCCGGCCCTGGCCGAGGCGATCGTCCGCCTGCTGCGCGACCACCCGCTCGCGGACATGCTCGCCCGGGCCGCCCACGACATGGTCCACCGGCGCTTCTGCATCGAGCTGATGGTCCACGCCGTCGAGGCGATCTACGACGAGGGGGCCCGGGCGGTGCGCCTGAGCGAGGTCGCCGCAAGCTGACGGGCCCGGCCGGTAGTCGCTGGTGGGCTCGGACCGAGTAGCATCCGCGGCGATGAGACGGCCGAGTTCCCGGGATGTCCTCGTGTTCGTGTCGCTGGCGGGACGCGAGCTGGTTTCGGGCCGACGGTTCGTGAGCGACGCATGCGGTCAGCAGGTTGCCCGGCTCGGCCGGTTGCTCGAGCATCCGGCGATACGGCCGGCCCTGGTCGTGGCTGGCGTAGCGTTCGCGCTCAGGCAGGCTCTCGCGGCAGCCAGCGGAGACCTGTACGTCCTGTACGACGCCCACGCGTACTGGAGCGCGTCGGCCCTCGACGACCCCTACCGATCCACGATTCAGGGTGGTTTCGACGGCCTGGGCGGCCTCTACGAGTACAAGTATCCGCCGGTTCTGGCGCAGCTCCTCGCGCCGGTACACCTGCTTCCCTGGCCGGTGTTCGCGGGCCTCTGGACCCTGTTCCTGTTCGGGATCCTCCTCGTCGTCTCGGACCGGTGGGCGTTCGTGGCCCTGTTGTTCCCGCCTGTCCTTGGGGAGCTGCACCTCGGCAACATCAACTTGCTGATCGGACTCGCGATCGTGCTCGGGCTTCGCTGGCCGGCCCTCTGGTCCTTCGTCCTGGTGACGAAGCTGACCCCGGGGATCGGTCTGCTCTGGTTCCTCGTCCGGCGCGAGTGGCGGTCCCTGGCTGTCGCTCTGGGCGCGACCGCGACCGTCGCTGGGATCTCCTATCTCGCGGCGCCATCGCTCTGGAGCGACTGGCTCGTCGCCTCGCGGACCCAGATCGCGGCCACGATCGTGCTGCGGCCCCAGAGCGCCCCGATCGTCCTCCCGGTTCGCCTGGCCGTGGCGGCAGTGCTCGTCCTGTGGGGCGCCCGGACCGACCGGCCCTGGGTGCTCCCGGTGGCGGCGTCGCTTGCAGTCCCGTTCGCGTGGTGGAACGTGCTCGCCATCGCAGTAGCGGCGATCCCGCTCGTCGGCCCCCCGCCTGCGTGGCTGGGCCAGCAGCCGTCTGCCCGGCACGGCGCCCGCCCGGCCGTGAGACACTGACGCCCCCAGTGCCCACGATGCCGCGGTCGGCGCGCCTCGCCCCCACGCTCCCGGAGCTGTGGGCGTTCCTGGCGGTCGCCCTGCCCGCGGTCGCGGCGCTGATCGCGCCGATGTCGACGGTCGATCTCGCCTACCAGGTCCGGGCCGGCCAGCTGATGATCGAGCGGGGCGCCGTCCTGCGCACCGACCCGTTCACGTTCACCACCGGCGGCCAGCCCTGGCTCGACCAGCAATGGGCGGCCCAGGTCGTCCTCGGCGGGCTGTACGAGCTCGGCGGCTGGGCGCTCCTGGCGCTCGTCCGGGCGCTCGTTGTCGGGGCGATCTTCTGGCTCGTCTACCGCGCCTGCCGCGAGGCGGGTGCCGGTCAGCGGGCGGCGGCCGGCCTGGCCCTGGCGGCGTTCGCGGTCGCCGCGGTCTCGCTCGCGCTCCGGCCGCAGCTGCTCGGGATGGGGCTCTTCGCCCTCACCGGCTGGCTCGTTGCGAGCCGCCGGCGTCATCCGCGCCGCCTGTGGATCGTGCCGCTCCTCGTTGGCGCCTGGGCGAACCTCCACGGCAGCTTCGTCCTCGGCCCGGCGCTCCTCGGCTTCGCCTGGCTCGAGGACCGCTCCGAGCGCGTGCCGGGGGCGGACCGGACGCTCCTCGTCGCGCTGCTCGCGGCCGCGGCGGCGGCCGTGAACCCGTGGGGGGTCGGCGTCTGGCAGTACGCGGTCGGGCTGTCCGCGGACCCCACGATCCGGCACCTCGTCACCGAGTGGCAGGTGACGAACCCGGCCTCGTTCGCCGGAGCGGTCTTCTACCTCTCGCTCGCGGGCGTGGCCGGCGCGCTGATCGTCTCCCGGCGTCGGCGCGCCTTCGCCTCGTGGCCGGCGCTCCTCTGGCTCGGTCTTCTGGCCGCGATCGGTGTGTACGCCGAGCGCGGGGTCGCCTGGTGGGCGATCGGGGCCCCGCCGGTGATCGCCGCGCTCCTGTTCGGTGACCGGATCAGCAGCTTCGGCGGCCACCAGGCCGGGCGAGAGGCTCACCCGGCCGTCCCGCCCGCCGACCACCCCGAGCGCCGATCGCCGGTCAACGGTGCGCTTGCGGTCTCGATCGTCGCCGTCGGGATTCTGGTCCTGCCGTTCTGGCGCGCGGCGAGTCCGGCGGACGGCCCGCTCCCCCTCCTTGCCGCCGCGCCGACGGAGATCACCCGGGCGCTCGAGGCCCGCGCCACCTCCACCGACCGGGTCTTCGTTCCCCAGGCGCTCGGCTCCTGGTTCGAGTTCGCCCTGCCCGGCGTGCCTGTCTTCGTCGACTCGCGGATCGAGCTCTTCCCGGCCGGCGTCTGGGACGACTACCTCGCCGTTTCCGCCGGCAGGCCCGGCTGGCAGGCGGTCCTCGACCGATGGGGCGTGACGGTCGTCGTGGTCGACCCCGCCGACCAGCCCGCCCTCGCCGCCGCCCTTCGGGTCGATCCCGCCTGGCGTCTCGTCTACGAGGGCGAGGATGGCCTGATGTTCGCGCGCCGTTGAGATGACACGACGGCGGGCTGGGCGCATCGACTCGCGGCGGCTGAGCCGTGACGTCTTCATCATGATCTCGCTGGCATTCGTTGTGATCCGGTTGGCGGGCGTGGAGCCGTGGATCCAGGCCGTTGATGCGTATGCCTACTGGAAGACCCGCTTCGCTGGCGACCCTTATGCGGGAGCCGTCGCAGGCCAGCTCGGGGCGTACGTCTACCCGCCGGTCTTCGCCCAGCTCATGACGCCCCTCGTCTGGCTGTCCTGGCAGCCGTTCATCGCCCTCTGGACGACGATCCTCATTTGGGCCTACTGGTACCTCGCCCGCGACCTCGCACTCCCGCTTCTCCTCTTCCTGCCGATCCCGTTCGAGATCGTCTCGGGGAACGTTCACCTGCTCCTGGCACTCGCGATTGTCGTCGGATTTCAGCACGCAGCGGCCTGGCTCGTACCCCTGGTTACGAAGGTCAGCCCGGGTGTCGGGCTCCTCTGGTTCGCGCTTCGACGGGAGTGGCGGGCGCTCGGCGTGACCTTCGCACTGACGGGAGCGATTGTCGCCATCTCGTTCGCCGCCGCCCCCGACCTCTGGCGGGAGTGGGTTGACGTTCTCGCGACGAGCGAGTCGTCGGGGCTCGCGGGCACTCCGGGCTGGTACCTGCCGATCCCGCTCCTCGTCCGGCTTCCTGCGGCGGTCATTCTGGTCGCCTGGGGGGCACTCACCGGGCGAGCCTGGTCGGTACCGGTCGCGGCGCTTCTGTCCCTTCCCGTCGTCTGGTTCAACAGCCTCTCGATGCTGGTGGCCGTGGTCGCCCTCCGGCGCCCGGGCGTCCGCGCTGGCTGACCAGGTGGTCAGAAGCCCGAGTGCCCGCAGCTGGGTATCGCGTCGACCTCGCTTGGCGACCGACGGACGATCGGAACGAAGCCGACGATCAGGTCGGGGTCGAGACCCAGTAGCGCTCGGCGTAGTCCGGCAGGCGACCGAGCGCGGCGAGCTTCGCGCCGTAGCCGCGGACCGCGTCGGCCATCGCCTCGGGGCCACCGAAGAGCCGGCCGAGCTGGCTGGCGTAGAGGCTGATGCCGCTGATCTTGCGCTCGACCTGGTCGCCGACGTCGGCGTACTCGGGCTCGAGCGAGACGGTCCGCGGCAGACCCTCGAGCGCCCCCACCGGCAGGTCCTCGAGGCGGTTGAAGTCGTTCCACCAGGCGTACGGGAAGTCCTCGTAGAAGGCCACCCGGCCGACGTAGTCGGGGCCCGGCATCACCCACCGTCGTGACTCGCCGAGGAGCTCGACGCCGACCCGGCGGATCAGCTGGTGGTCGACATGGTTGCCGATCCCGAGCGGCAGGTAGAGCCGCTGCGGCTCGAGCCGCTCGATCTCGCGGCGCAGGAGCTCGTACGGCGCGGGGTCGTCCGGCCGCGGGGCACCGAGCAGCTCCTCGTCGCCCTCGTAGCCGCGGAAGACCGCGTCCGGGAGGTCGAGGAAGACGATCGAGGCCTCGGCGAAGTAGGCGAACCGCTCGTCCTCCAGGCGCCGGGCGGCCATCATCTCGCCGGCGGCCGCGGCCTCGACGAGCTCCTCGGTCAGGATCGGGCCCTGGTTCGGCTGGGTGTCGATCAGCGGCTGGCCGCCGAGTGCGCGGTTGTGGATGTCGGCGCGCCGATACCAGGACGAGCGCTGCCAGAAGCGCTTGGCGGCCGAGTCGGCGTCGGCCTGGGTGGCCTCGAGGCGATCATCGGTCGCGGCCCAGGCCGGCAGCCCGTCCGGACCGCCCGCGATCGGCTGGTCGGCGCCCAGGTTCGCCCGGTTGAACGCCTCGGTCGCGGGCCAGATCGCCTTCGAGCCGAAGCCGAGCGCCTCGCGCTGGTAGGGCGTCAGGGCGCGGTCCTGGCCGCTGCCGGAAAAGACGGTGATGATCGTGACGTTCTGGCCGAGCTCGCGCAGGCTGGCGATCAGCCCGCCGCAGGAGAGCGCGACGTCGTCGGGGTGCGGAGCGACGAAGACGTGTGCCATGGTCCGGCGAGTATACCGAGCCGACGAGGGCCCGCGCGGCGCCCGTCGGTCGGCGTCAGGAGGGCGACGGCGAGGCGGACGGCGAAGCTGGCGAGGTCGACGGAGCCGGCGAGCCCGAGGGCGCCGGCGAGCCCGAAGGCGCCGGCGAGGGCGACACGGGCGACGAGAACGGGGTGGGCGACGCGCCCGGTGCGACCGAGGCGGCGGGCGAGGCCGACGGCGAGGGCGTCGGGAGCGGCGTGAAGAGGCCGGCGCTGCCGAAGAGAAGGCCGTACAGGAAGATCCCTGCGAAGACGGCCACGACCGCGATCACGAACGCCTGCGAGGGCCAGTCGTTGATCCGAACGGCCGCCTCCGAGGGCGTCGCGGCAGCCTCGCGGGCCGATGTCGTCCCCCCGCGCCAGAGCCTGGCCACCCGACCGCGTGCGCCGGCGCCGGCGTCCGTGCGCCCGGCGTCCGCGTGTCCGGCGCCCTTCGCCCGGCCTGCTCGCGTCGCAGTCGGCGTGCCGGCGCCGCCCTCGAGCTCCGCCTCGTCCGCCGCCCCCGGCTCGCCCGACTCGGGCCCATCCGTCGGCAACGCCTCGTCGGGCGTGCCCTGTTCGTGATCCGTCATCCCGTCGTGTCACTCCGATCATGTCGCGCGCCGACCAGCCGCCGGGCGCGGCCGCCAGTGTACCGAAGCCCACCGTCGCGCGCGGGGCGCGTCCTCCCGCGGGCGAGCGCGTCGTCCCGCGGGCGAGCGCGTCCTCCCGCGGGCGAGCCCGCTCGCGCTCAGGCCTCGCGGACCGACCGGAAGAAGAGCCCGCCCAGGCCGGCGCCCATCGTCACCAGCCCGAACAGGCCGATCACCGGACCCGGCCCGATCACCTGGGCGAGCGCCCCGCTCACGGCCAGCCCGATCGTCAGCGAGCCGTAGACGAGCGAGATCCGGAAGCCGATCACCCGCCCGATCAGCTCGCCCGGGGTCCGCTGCTGGAAGAGCGTCTGGCTCGGGATGACATAGATCATGTTCGCCAGGCCGCTCCCGAGCATCAGCCCGAAGGCGACCGGGAGGGAGCCGGCGAGCGCGAGCCCGGCGATGCACAACCCCCACAGGGTGAAGCCGACGATGACCATCGGCCCCTTGGCCAGGCGGGCCCCGATCAGCCCGACGACGAAGCCGCCGACGAGGCTGCCGACCCCGATCGCGGTCTCGAGGAAGGCGTACGCGGCGACCGCGTCGACCGGGCCGCGCTCGATCGCGTCCCGGGCATAGATCGGGGTGAGGGCGAGCAGGACGCCGAGCGCGAACTGTCCGACGACCCCCTGGACCGTGTTCGCCAGGAGGACCGTCTCCCGGCGCAGGAAGTGCCAGCCCTCGAGCAGCTCATCCCGGAAGGAGGCCCACGCTCCGGGCCCGGCCGCAGTCGCGTCTGCGCCGTCGCGGCGCGCCGACCTCGTCAGGGCGGGGACCGCCATCGTCGCGATCAGCAGGGCCGATCCGACGTACGAGGCCGCGTCGATCCAGAAGGCGAGCGAGAGCGACGTCCCGACGAAGGCCACGAACAACCCGGCCAGCGGATAGCCGACCACGTCGGCCAGCGTCTCGCCCACCCAGAGCGAGGAGTTCGCCGTCAGCAGCTCGTCGTCGCGCACGATCCGGGGCAGGACGGCCGTCCGGGCCGGGCGGAAGAAGATCGAGATCGAGGTGAGGATGAACACGAGCGGGTAGACGAGCCAGATGTTCACGACCGCCGCGACCGGGATGAGCAGCACGACCGCCGCCCGGAGGAGGTCGCTCGCGACCATCACCTCCTTGTGCTCCCAGCGATCGACAAGCGTCCCGGCCACCGGGCCGAGGAGCAGGTTCGGCACGGTCGCCGCAAGGAAGACGAGCCCGACCGCGAGGGGCGAGTTCGTCCGATCGAGGATCAGGAACGCAAGCGCGATCTGGTGGACCCGGTCCCCGAACAGGCTGATCAGCTGCCCGACCCACAGCGCCGAGAACGACGTGTTCAGGGCGAGACGGACGTACGGGTGACGGCGTACCCGCTGGCCGAGGGCCGGGGCCGCCGGGCCGATCGGGCGCGGGGCAGGCAGGACGAGACCGCCCGCGGCCTCGAGGCCGGGCTCGAGCGGGGCGAGGGCCGCGGAACCCAGCCCTGGCCCGGAGCCGCCGAGGAAGGTCGGCCGTTCGAGCAGCGATGCTTCGGCGAGGCCGGCCGCGAGACCCGTTTCGCCGCCCACGAGCTGTCGAGGACGGTTGCGGCCGGGACCCAGGCGGGCGCTCGTCGAGAAGCCGGCCAAATCCCGGCGGGCAGCCTCCGCCTCGTCGGCATCGAGCTCGCCGGGGGATCGGACGAGCGTGGCGAACAGGAAGAAGGCGAGCCCGGCCGCGATCAGCAGGTCGCCGACCGAGATCACGTCGCGCACGAACGGGAACGGGCCGGGGATGACGTCGCCCAGGAGCCCGGCGTGGAGCAGGAAGGATCCGTCGACCGAGGCCGGGAGGAGGACGTGGAGGAGAGGGTCGACGTCGGCCGACCCGAACCCGGCGGCGGTCAGGCTCGGCTCCCAGACCGGCATGAACCCGCCGTTGGCGAGGATCGCGATCGCATTGCCCAGGATCCCGACCGCCGCGATCAGGATGCCCGGATGGCGCCGGTTCGCCCACAGGCCCACCAGGAGCGCCCCGTACGCGGCCGCGAAGAGGGGGAGCCGGAGGGTCTCGGCGAGCTCATTGCCCCGGATGAGTGCCGCCTCGGCGAGGAAGCGGACGATCACCGCGCCGAAGAGGAGCCCGATCCAGCGCAGCCGGACCGCGACGAGGTTGCCGATCCTGCCGCCCGCGAGCAGACCGACGATCAGCCCGAGGGCGACTCCGCCGAGCAGCACCTGCTAGAGCGGCTCGCCCTGCGCCGGTGCGTCCGGCACGGCCGGCACGGCCGCCGCCTGGGCCATCCGCGCCGCAGCCTGGGAGAGCAGCGGTACCGGGCGAGTCTCGGCCGGCCGGCCTGGATCGCTCACGCCCGCGGCCCACTTCGTGCGTACGAAGGCATCGACCACGACCGGATCGAACTGGATGCCGGCGAACTTGCGCAGCTCGGCGATGGCCTGTTCCTGCGAGAGCGGCTTCATCCGGTACGGGCGGGCGGCGGTCATCGCCTCGAAGGCGTCGGCGACGTGGAGGATGCGGGCCAGCTTCGGGATCTCCTCACCCATCAGCCGGTCCGGATAGCCCGAGCCGTTGTACCACTCGTGATGGTGGCGGATGATCGGCAGCTCCGGCGCGAGCTTCGTGACCGGGGCGATGATCTCCGCCCCCTTCACGGGATGCGCGTTCATCAGCATCCGCTCCTCGCGCGTCAGCCGCTCCTGCTTGAGGAGCACGCTGTCCGGCACCCCGATCTTGCCCACGTCGTGGAGCAGGCCGCCCCACTCGAGCGCCTCCAGCTCCGCTTCGCTGACCCGCATCTCGCGCCCGATGTCGATCGCGATCTCCTTGACCCGATGGCTGTGCCTGCTCGTGAACGGGTCGCGCTTGTCGACGGCCTCGGCCAGGGCGCCGATCGTCTGGGTGAACATCTCGCGCATCTCGACGAACCGGTGATGGGCAACCCGCGTCGTGTACAGCGGCAGCGCGAACAGGAGCGTGGCCCAAATGCCGGCACCATCGGGCAGCCGATAGATCAGCGCCATCAACCATGCCAACGGGGTTAGTGCTATCAGACTGGTCGAGAATCCCTTGGCGTCGCCGAATGCGACCACACGGAAAGGTTGTCCAGAGCGTAGGGCCACAATCAGAGCGGTGATTGAGGTGTTGAGGGTGAAGTAGACCGTGGCGCCAACCATCGTGGCCACGAACTCCAAAGTCGGCCCGGTAGCGTTGCCCCGGAGCAACTCCATCGCCGTTCCGCCGACGATGGCCGGAAGCGAGATGGCGGCGTGATTCGCCAAGGTGCCGTACCACGGCACCTTACCTCGAAGCTCCCTCAGCTCCGTGGTACCGATCACCGCAACCCAGCCGGCGGCGACAGGCCCCCCGAGTACCATTGCGGCGACGATCGGCGCGATCGATGTGGACACAAGCGTCCCGCGAGGCATCTGAACCGGGAGCGCCGACGCAAACAGGGTGAGCACGGTCCAGAAACCGACCCCAGCGACTGCGGCGCGCGCGTCCGGTGGGGAAACCCAAGGGATTGAGATACCTGGCCGTATCCCGAATGCCCAACCCGATCGACTGGCAAACACAAAGCTCGCGGCAACGAGTGCAACAACACTCGCTGCCACGAGCCCCGTGATGAAGAGCTTCAGTGCTTTCGGCATCGCAGTCCCATGCGCCGGGTTGGCGACGAAACTCTACCCCCTCCGCGCCAGCGGCAGTATGGAACCAACGTACCTAGAACCCCTTGAGGGAAGCTCCTCCTGCGATCGCGGTGGCAAGCACCGCGCTGAGTGCAGTCAGGAGTCTCAGAAATCGAACCCGCATCGGTCGATCCTCAACTCTCCGCGGCTACCAAGGCTTGGTTGACGTTTCCGGCTTCACGCTCGTCCTCCTTGCGGCCCTCGTGTCCGAAGACACGAAAACCGACCTGACACGTGGTCGGTCGGTTGCACTACTCGCTCCGCTCCACCCTAAGTGCCCATTTCAGGTAGAGCATCGGCGCGTCCGAGCGTCTTGACATTGCTTCCTAGTACTTCCGTACCAGGAAGTGGGCGGACTATAGGCAGCGTCGTTGGGCTTGGTCAATACGCAAGCCTGCGTATCGAACAGACGAGGCGGGGGTCGGTTCAGAGCTGGTCGATCGCCGGTGGTTCGATTCCGAGGTCGTCGCGCAGGACAGTGGCGTAGTGGTTGTACTGCTCGGCGGCGGCGGCGTGAGCGCCAGTCAGGTGATACAGGCGCAGGAGAGCGACCTCGAGTTGCTCGGCGTCCGGATCCACTTCGACTGCGCGACGGGCGATCGCAATGCCACGATCGTGGTGGCCCGAGCTGGCATCGACCTGGATCGCGCGCTCGACGATCTCGAGGTAGGCGGCATGGAGTGAGTCTCGATAGGGGGTCGCCCACTCCTCGTAGGCAAAGTCGAGCGCAAAGCGACCGACATAGGCTTCACTGAGGGCTTGAACGTCCTCCGGGGACCCGGTCGAGGTACACGTCCGGATCAGGTCGCGACACAGTCGGCTTCGGCTCGTGATCAGCTCAGGGTCTAGCCAGAGCACGTCGGAATCGTGATGAACGTACCCGGGTGAAACATCCTCTCGATACTCGGGCTCGAACACGCGGCGCAGGAAGTAGACCGTCTGGTTCAGGGAGTTGGCAGCCACGTCCGGCTCCATCTCGGGCCAAAGGGCGTCCAGGACCTGGTCGCGTGTCGCCGAGAGGTCGGGTCGCGTGAGGAGGAAGCACAGCAACGAAAGCACCTTGCGGCGCATCTCGGTACCCGGGATCAGCCGGTCGCCCACCCTCAGGGTCACGCGACCCTGATCCTCTACGAACACCCGAGGTGCCAATCGACGGGCAAGTTGTCGTCCAAGATCCGAACTGGCGGACTTGCTGCGCAGCGATTTAGCCAGTTTCCGAAGACGGGCGATATCCTCGTGATCACCGACCGTATCTAGGATCTGGGCGGCGAGCACCACCGTTCGAGGCCCGAGATGTTCGATCGCATGGCGAAGGGCGGGCCGCCAGCGATCGGGGCGCTGCTGCGCTTCGTTGTGAATGAGCTCGATCGTGCCGTGCTCGATGTCGCCGAGACGAAGAACAAGTTGGTCGGCAACCACAGACAACATGGCCGGATCCACTCGGGCGACCGAGCCCACGACGGTGTTCAGATCCTCCTTGCTGGAAGTGACGGCGGCAAGCAACTGTGCGGCGCGCCACCAGAAGTCGGCAGCTTGGAGTTCGGCGTGCCGCACGGCGGCTGCCGCGAGCTCGCTTGCATCTGGATCGCCCCGACTGATTGCAAGCTGAGTTCGCACTACGAGATAGCGTGCAAGGTGCGCGCACTCTGCGTTGTACGAACCCGGTGTCATCTTTTCCAGCAGATCACAGGCCTCGTCGAACCGTCGAAGCCGGATCGAATTCTGCGCAGCGCTGACTCGCCAGCCATCGCCGACGGCCTCAGTTGACCGAGCAGCTTCGTCCAGCAGGCCTTGAGCTGCGTCCGCGGCGCCGTACCAGCCGTGGACGTCGGCTGCCTCTTGAAGTATCTCGGCTGGTGCGAAGACGTAGGGGGCCGTCATCGCTGAGCTGAGCTGCTCCATTGCCTCCCCCCACCGCCCAAGGTGAGCCAGCGCACGCGCCTGGGCCAACCTCGCAGCCGGGAGTTCGATGCTGGCTGAGCTGCCCTGGAGTGCCTCGGCGGCCTCCTGTGCGTGGGCCAGTGCAGCCGACGCTTGCCCTCGCGCGATCAGGGCGTTGGCGAGATTCAGCTTAGTGATGCCAAAGTAGTGATGATCCCCCCGCCGCTGCTGATCTTCGGCCATTTGCTCCAGGAACTGTACGTGTGCGCCAAGGTGTCCGTCGGTTGACGAGCTCAAGAGAAACAGCATTCCGTTTCCAATCGCAGTTAGCGACGGCTCGGGTCGCCGTTCCAGTAGCGAACGTGCAAGGTCTTGGGCGGCACCCATGTTGCCTAGGAAGTAGTGGACCGTCATCAGGTTCGCGATGGCAACGTTCGCGTTGGGGTCATCGGAATCAGCGCGGAAAGCACCAGCTGCGGCCAGTGCTCGTTCCAAGGCCGCCCTCGCATCGCCGCGGTGCAGGTCCATTCGTGAGCGGACGATGTCGAAGGCAGGGTCCGAGACGGTGGGCGGGAAGCGCTCAAGGTACGACTCGGCAAGGGCGAACTCGCCGCTTCCCAGGATCCTACCAGCGGCTCCTGAGACGACGCGATGGAGGTCTGGGACATCGCCCGCGGCCACGTAGTGATGGGCGGCCAGCCGCCAGTTGCGAGATTCCTGGTTACGCGCGACGCGACGGTGCAGGCCCAGGACCCCTGTCGTTCCGATCTCGCGCTGCAGGCGGGCCTCGAGGAAGTCTCGCACCAGGCGGTGGTACCGCCGGCCGGCGCGCCGCGGGCCGCCGGCAGGCGGCAGGAGGCCGATCTGCTCGGCGGCCGTCACGAGCCGCTGCGTGTCGGCTTCGCTGGTGCCGGCGGCGACGGCCGCGATCTCGGGGTCGACGACCTGGAGGATCGAGGTTCGCATCAGGAACGACTGGAGGTCTTCGTCGAGGTCGCCGACGACCTCCTCGGCCAGGTAGTCGTGCAGTTCGCCCTCGGCCCCGGACAGGTTGCGCACGAAGGCGCGGATCTCGCTCGTCGAGCGGTCGCGGACCGCGGCGTGCACGAGCTGCAGCGACGCTGCCCAGCCCTGGGTCCGGAAGGTGAGGTCGGCGAGCACGTCGGGATCGAGCGGCGTTCCGAATGTCTCCCGGAACAGCTGTTCGGTCTCCTGCTCGTCGAAGCGCAGCTCCGACGCCCCCAGCTCGACGATCTCGCCGAGCGAGCGCAGGCGGGCCAGGGGGATCGAAGGCCAGCGCCGACTCAGGAACACGAGCGTCAGCCGTTCCGGGGCCCGGGTCACGATCTCGCGCATCACCACCCGGATGTCGGGGACGTCGTCGACCAGGTGGTAGTCGTCGAGGATCAGGACCGCTCCGCCGTCGGCGAAGATTCCGAGCTCACGAATGAACGTGTCGACAATCGCCGTCCGTGCCGGGCCGCCCGTGCCCAGGTCGGCCAGCATCGCCGCCGTCGCGGGCGCGAACGATGGTTCCACCTGGCGACCGGCAGCCACGAGGTAGTTGAGCAGGCTGACCCAGTTCCGGTCCTCCTCGTCGAGCCGGTACCAGAGGGTGCGCAGCCTCGTCCGGCGCGAGAAATCGGCGAGCAGGGTTGTCTTGCCGTAGCCGGCCTCGGCGGTTACGAACACGACCCGGTGGTGGATCCTCCGAGCCAGCCAGTCGAGGAGGCGATCGCGGCGCAGGGTCGCCTCGCGCAGCGGCGGCTGGCGGACCTTCGTCTCCTGGATCGGGAACGTGCCCGGCTCGAGGCGGCCGTCGAGCGCGATCATGGGCTGCCCCGGCCCGACCGGCACCGGGCGGCGCCCGCCGACACCGGAGGGATCGTTGGCCAGCAGGTGGTCCGGGCGGCGCCGGGGGCGCGGGTCGTCCATCCGGGCGTCAATCGACCGGGAGTCGGGGATCGGGCGCGGTTCGCTCACGGGCATGACGCGGATGGTGCACGGTGACGCTCACCGGCCGATTAGCTGCCCGCCCCACGATCCCGGATCCCATTCGGAACACGACCCGCCAGCGGCCCACGCGTCCCGGCCGGCCGCTCACCCCTCGTACTCGAACCCGATCTTGAGCTGGACCCGGTACTCGACGATCTCGCCGTCCTCGACGATCGCGGTCGATTTCACGACCTCGACGGTCCGGATGTTGCGCACGGTCCGCGAGGCGGTGGCGACCGCCTGGCGGGCCGCGTCACTCCACGATCGTGGGCTCGTGCCGACCATCTCGCGCACGATGATGACGCCCATCGAGCACCTCCACTCCGCTGTCGACCGGTGGTCCGCGTCCCGCCCTGGGGACCCCTCCAGTCTATGCCCCGAATCGAGAGGCCGGCCAGGACGGCCGGCCTCGTCGGTGGCGTTCGTCCGGCCCGACGCCCCTCCTCCCAGCGTCGGACCGGACGATGGAAGTTACGCGCTGGCCGAGCCCGACAGGGTGCCCGCCCGCACCTTGTCGAAGCAGGAGCTGCAGTAGACGGGCCGATCGGTCCGTGGCGCGAACGGAACCATCGCCTGGCCTCCGCAGGCGCCGCAGACGGCGGCGTGAAACTCGCGGGGCCCCCCGACGGTCCGGGCACGCTTCGCCGTCGCCCGACAGGTCGGACACCGCTGCGGGTCGTTCTGAAGACCCTTGCTGGCAAAGAACGCCTGCTCGCCGGCCGAGAAGACGAACTCCTCGGCGCAGTCGCGACAGGTCAGTGTGCGGTCCTGGTACACCCTCTCCTTGCTCCTCTGTCGCACGGGTCGACGGATGATCCGGGGTCCCGGGCCCCCCTCGGGGACTCCAGGGAGCGAAGAATACGCGGCGCGTCAAGGTCCGAACAGGCCCCTGAAGCTGATTGATTTCAGCTCGTCGTGCGCCGAAATCACCCCGGCGTCCCGGCGGGCGACCGGTTCGACGGGGTGGTTCAGCCGGGCAGGTCGGCGTAACGCTCGCCGGCGTACGAGAGGAAGCGGGTCTGGCTCTTCTTGAACCAGAGCTTCACTTCGCCGGTTGGGCCGTTGCGGTGCTTGGCCAGCTTGAGGTTGACGACCTCGCCGTCCGCGTCGCCGTCGTCCGACCCGCGCTCCTTCTCGCGCCAGAGGAACAGGACGAGGTCCGCATCCTGCTCGATCGCCCCCGACTCGCGCAGGTCGGACAGGCGGGGCTCCTTGGACTCGCGCATCTCGGGCTGGCGGGAGAGCTGCGAGAGGGCGATCACCGGCACGCTCAGCTCGCGGGCGAGCGCCTTGAGGCCGCGCGAGATCTCCGACACTTCCTGGACCCGGTTGGCGTCCCGGCTCGTCGTCGTCGCCTGCATCAGCTGCAGGTAATCCACGATCACCAGATCGAGTCCGGCCTCCGCCTGGAGCCGGCGAGCCTTCGTCCGCAGCTCCATCGTCGAGATGTTCGGCGTGTCGTCGATGTAGAGCGACGCCTCCGACAGGGCGTTCATCGCCGGCGCGATCCGGGTGAAGTCCATCTCCTCGAGGAACCCGCTCCGGAGTCGCTGGGAGTCGATGTTGGCCACGCTCGAGAGGAGGCGCAGGACGAGCTGCTCCTTGCTCATCTCCAGGCTGAAGATGCCGACGTTGCGCCGGTCGCGGACGGCCGCGTGCTCGGCGATGTTGAGGGCCAGGCTCGTCTTGCCCACGCTGGGGCGGGCGGCGAGGACGATCAGGTCGCTCTTCTGGAGTCCGGTCGTGAGCGCGTCGAGGTCCGTGAACCCGGTCCGAATGCCGCTGATCTCGCCGCGATGGGCGTGCAGGTAGTCGAGCCGGTCGTAGGCGGCATGGAGCAGCTCGCGCAGCTGGGTGAAGCCGGCGTCGACGCGCCGCTGGCTGACCGCGAACAGCTCGCCCTCGGCCCGGTCGATCGCCTCCTGGATCTCGGCCGGGTCCTCGTAGCCGATCCCGGCGATCCGCCCGGCGGCCGCGATCAGGTTGCGCAGGACCGCCTTGCGCTCGACGATCCGGGCGTACTGGACGGCATGGACCGCGGTCGGCGTCTGGTTGCTCAGGCTCGTCAGGTACGAGCGGCCGCCGATCTGCTCGAGCTGGTCGCTCCGCTCGAGGACCTCGGCCACGGTCACGATGTCGATCGGCTCGCGTCGCTCGAAGAGCTCGAGCATCGCCGCGTAGATCAGGGCGTGCGCCTGGCGGTAGAAGTCGTCGGGACGCAGGAATTCGGCGACCTCGACGATCGCGTCGCGGTCGATCAGGACCGAGCCGAGCACGGACTGCTCGGCCTCGAGGCTCTGGGGTGGCAGGCGGTCGATCACGCTGGGCGGACTCCGGCGGGTCTGGTCATGGACCGCTCGATCGTAGGGCTCCCGGGGCCGGGCCGGTCAACGAAGGCGGGCTCGCGTCCGGCGTCGGTCCACGAGTTTCAGCCCCCTGTGGGGCAGGTGTGGACGGCCGATGTGGATTTCCTCGCCCTCAGTCGAGCTTCCGGATCACCCCGATCAGCTTGCCCTGGATGCGGACGTCGGGATAGTACTGGGGCGGATAGTTCGGGTTCGCCGGCTGGAGACGGATCCGGCCCTGCTCCTTGAAGAAGCGCTTCAGGGTCACGGCGTTCTCCTCGACCTGGGCGACGACGATGTCCCCGTTCCGGGCGGTCGACTGGGGCCGGATCAGGACGTAGTCGCCGTCCTCGATGTGGGCCTCGATCATCGAATCGCCGCGGACCTTCAGGACGTACGCGTCGCCGGTCGGGGCGAGGATGTCCGGGACCGCGAGCGTCTCGGAGGCGTCCTGGTATGCCTCGATCGGGCCGCCGGCGGCGATCTCGCCGATGATCGGGAGGACATGCGCCTCGGCGGCGGTCGCCTGCGGCACGAGCTCGCTCGACAGGCCGAGGCGGAGCGCGGCTGTCGGCGTCAGCCGGAGCGCCCGCGACTGGGCGGCGCCGCGCTCAAGGTAGCCCTCGCGCTCGAGGATCAGGAGGTGATGGTGGACGGCCGAGGTGGACGCGAGACCGACCGCGTGCGCGATCTCCCGGACCGACGGCGGATACCCTCGGGCCCGCAGGGTCGCCGCGATGTAGTCGAGGATCTTCGTCTTGCGTTCGGCGTCGTGCCTGGTCACGGGCGCCTCCTTTCGCGCTCATGATACAGAACGAACGTTCGATGTCAAGGTATGTAGCGGCGCGATGCCCCGGCGCGACTGTCTGGCGCGACTCTCTGGCGCGGCCACGCCCGCCCCGGCGCGTTGCCCGGCGCGACTGCCAGTCCGGGCGGAGCGCCGCCGGTCCTTGGTACACTGCGGGGTCCCGAGGGCTTCGGTCGCCGAGATCCGGCGTGCCCGCCGGGCGAGGACGTGATGGGTCGAGGTCAAGGACGGGAACCGGCGAGAGGTGCCGGCCGTGGGCGACGGCGCTCCGGTGCGATCCGCCGGATGCTCTCGCTCCTGGCGCTCATGCCGGTCGCCAGCCGGGCGCCGACGTACGCGCGCCTGGTCTGGGCCCTGGCCGCCGATCCGCGCACGCCGATCGCCCGGAAGGCGCTCCTCGGCGGCGCAGTCGGTTACCTGCTGCTCGGCCGGGACCTCGTCCCGGACGACCTGCCTGTCATCGGCGGCATCGACGACCTGATCGTGGTCGTGCTCGCGGTCGACCTCTTCCTGGCCGGCGTGCCCGAGGAGCTCCTCCATGAGAAGCTCGACCAGCTCGGGATCGAGCGGGCCGCGTTCGAGCGGGATGTCGCCCAGGTCCGTCGCCTGACGCCGGGCCCGGTGCGACGGATGATCCGTCGCGTCTCCACCGCGATCAGCCTCGGTGGCCGGACGCTCAACGAATGGGGGGTCGGTCCGAAGCTCCGGACCTGGATCACCAAGGAGGATTCAGTCGCGTGAAGGTCATCCTGACGAGTGACGTCGCCGAGCTCGGGAAGAGCGGCGAGATGAAGGTCGTGGCGGACGGCTACGCCCGCAACTTCCTGATCCCGAAGAAACTCGCCGTCCCGGCCGCCGGGGGCGCCTACCGCGCCTGGCAGCACGACATCGCCAGCCGCGAGGAGAAGCGCCGGCGGGAGCGCGAGGAGGCCGAGATCTACGCGCAGCGGATCTCGAGCACGACGCTCACGATGGGGGTCAAGGTCGGCGAGGGCGGCAAGCTCTACGGTTCGATCACGGCCAAGGACATCGCCGACGCGCTCGGCCGGCGGGGGATCGTCGTCGATCGCCACAAGGTGGACCTGCCCGAGCCGCTCAAGGCGCTTGGCACGTACAAGGTCGCGGTCAAGGTCTACGCCGGCATGACCCCAGAGGTGACGGTCGTCGTCGAGCCCAAGGGCTAGGCCGGCCGGCCGCGGGGTCGGCGGGCGGCTCGTCGGCGGGCGGCCGCGGCGGCGGCCCGACCGCGGCGGCGGCCCGACCGTGGTGGCGACCCGACCGTGGCGGACTGGCACGAGGCGCGTTCAGGGTCGAGGAAGGCCACAGGCGCGCGGATTCTCCGCATCCCGTCGCGTGGGGACTGGTACGGGGCCCATCCGCACTCGTACGGGGCCCATCCGCACTCGGCGGGCCTGGCTTCATCCCGTGCCGAGCGTGGGTCGGGCGAAATGATGGGCCTTGGGTGGGCCCTGCCGACCCGACCATCCCCATAGCAGTCCCCAGAGTCGGTTATGCGGAGGCCCCGCCCGCGTTCGAGGCCCCGCCCACGTTCGAGGCCCCGCCCACGTTCGAGGCCCCGCCCACGTCGGAGGCCCGCCCGAGCGCGTGCATCCCGTCGCCCGACCGCCCGAGGAGTCCGCCCGCCCGCTTCACCTTCGGTCGATGATAGCGGGGTGAGCGAGCGCGTCATCCTGCACGTCGACCTCGACGCGTTCTTCGCCGCGGTCGAGCAGCGCGACCATCCCGAGCTGCGCGGGCGGCCGGTGATCGTCGGTGGCGGCGGCCCGACCGACCGGGGGGTCGTCAGCACCGCCAGCTACGAGGCGCGCCGGTTCGGCGTCCGGTCGGCGATGCCGCTCCGGACCGCGGCGGCCCTCTGCCCGGAGGCGGTCTTCCTGCCCGTCGACGGGGCGAAGTACCAGGCCGTCAGCCGCGAGGTGATGGCGATCCTGCGTCGGTTCACGCCGCTCGTCGAACCGGTCTCGATCGACGAGGCCTTCCTCGACGTGACCGGCTGCCGCGAGCTGTTCGGGGACGGACCGCAGATTGCGCGCCGGATCAAGGATGCGATTCGGGCCGGGACGGGGCTGACGGCCTCGGTCGGGGTGGCGACGACGAAGCTCGTGGCCAAGGTGGCCTCCGATCTGCGCAAGCCCGACGGCCTGGTCGTCGTTCCATCCGGCGCGGAGGCGGCGTTCCTCGCCCCGCTCCCGATCTCGCGCCTGTGGGGCGTCGGACCGCAGACGGCCACGGCGCTCCGCGAGTACGGTGTGACGACGATCGGCGACCTGGCGGCGCTCCCGGTCGACCTGCTCGTGCGCCGGTTCGGGCGGCACGGGGCCGCCCTCCACGAACGCGCCCTGGGGATCGACCGCGAGCCGGTCGGCGGCGGCGAGCCGGCGAAGTCGATCGGCCACGAGCACACGTTCGAGGTCGACACCGGGGACCTCGAGACGATCGAGCGGACGCTCCTGGCGATGGCCGACGGTGTCGCCGGCCGGCTTCGGGCGGCGGGTCTGAAGGCGGGCACGATCGCGGTCAAGGTCCGTGACTCCTCGTTCCGGACGATCACCCGCCAGCGGACGCTGGCCAGCCCGACCGACCTGGCCGAGCCGATCTGGCAGGCGGCGCTCGAGCTGGCCCGGCCCGAGATCCGCGGCATCCGCGTCCGGCTGATCGGGATCACTGCCTCGGGCCTGCGCGACCGTGAGCAGCTGGCGCTGTTCGAGGCCGACGACGAGCGCCGGCGGCGGGCGGTCGAGGCGGCCGACCGGATCCGGCGCCGGTACGGCGAACGGGCGGTGACCCGGGCCCGGCTGCTCGGGACGGGGTTGCCGGCGCCGTTCGAGCACGATCCCCTGACGGCGCCCGAGCGGCGGGGGACGGTCGGACCGGGTGCCGGCGGAGTCCCGGGCGGGGGCTCGGCCGGAGTCCCGGGCGGGGTTCCGCGCGAGGGCCCGCGCGAGGGTCCGCGCGAGGGCCCGGGCGGGGGCGATGCCGCCGCTCCGGGCGACGCTCCGGGTCGAGATCGACGTGCCAATCCCGGTGGCGCCGCCGGTCGTGACAGCCAAGGTGACACGGACCCGTTCGAAGGTTCACCCGACGACGCTTGACATCGAACGCCTGTTCGGTCTAGCCTCTCGTCACAACCGAACGGACGTTCTGGTCGCCCAGGTGCCCGGGCGCCACGAGGCAACCCCGGAAAGGAGCCGAGTCGCATGGCGATGATCCGAGTCGAACCCGTCCAGGTCCAGGTCCGGACCGGCTGGCTCGATGGCCGGCCGCTCGAGATCACGTGGGGAACGGAGCGCCTGCCGGTCACGGCGCTGACGCTCGTTCGCCACGAGGATTCCGCCTACCACGTGGCGATCGGGCCACGGACGATCTTCGAGGTCGAGACCCCGCGCGCCCGGCTGGCGCTCAGCTTCCGGCACCGCTCTCGGCGCTGGACGATCGAGGGTCTCGACGAGGATCGGCCGGCGGCCTGACGCCGGGTTCCTGCTCGTCCCCGCCAGGGGGACGGTCTCGGCCGGTCGGTGCTCCTCCCACTCGACCGGCGATCCCGGCAGCGGGGCGGGCGTGCCGGTACGCGCCCGCCCCGCCCCTGCCGGCCTGCCGGCGGACCGGGCTCGGCCGTCACGACGGCCCGTCCGCCGCCGCGCGATGGGCCTACAATCCCGGGCGTGGAACGTGCGATCGGGTCGGAACGCTTCCGGGACCTGACGGTCGAGGCATTCGTCGAGCGGCTCGCGTCCTCCGAACCGGTCCCCGGCGGCGGATCCGCGTCGGCGGTCGCCGCCAGCCTCGGGGCTGCGCTCGTGGCGATGGTCGCCGGTCTGTCGGCCGGACGCGAGCGGTACGCGGCCCACGCGGCGACCCACCTCGAGGCGGGCGTCGTCGGGCGGCGCCTGGCGGACCGGTTCCTCGCCCTGGCTGACGAGGACGCTGCCGCGTACGCGGTCTTCGCCGCGGCGATGAAGCTGCCGCGCGGAACGGACGACGAGAAGGCCGCCCGAGGCGAGGCGCTGCGCTCCGCTGCCCGGGTCGCGGCCGAGGTGCCCATGGCCTGTGTCGAGGCGTGCCTCGAGCTCGTCAGCGCCACCGAGGCCCTGGCCGGCCGGAGCAACCGGAACGCCTCGAGCGACCTGTCGGTCGCTTCGTACCTCGCCGAGGCCGCGGCCCGGGGCGCCGCCGAGAACGTGCTCGTCAACCTGCCCTCGGTCGGCGACCCGACCTGGGCAGCCGAGGCCAGGGCGCGCGTCACCGCCCTCCTCGGCCGGGTCGAGTCGCTCGCGCTCGCCACGCGCGAGGCGGTCCAGGCCGGGGTCGAGCGCGACCCGCTGCCGGCCGGCGCTCTCCTGCCGTCGGGAGCGGCGGCGGTCGGAGGCACCGTTCCCGGCCCGGCGTCGCCGCCGTTCGCCGGCCGGTCGCCGGACTGACGAGCGGAGGCGACCGGGAGTGCGATCCGGATGAGCGAGCCGCGCCTGCTCGCAGGGGCCCCGATCGCGGCCGAGATCCGGGCCACGGTCAAGGCCGACGTCGCTGCGTTCCGGCGGCGTCACGGCTACGTCCCCACCCTGGCCGTCGTCCTCGTCGGTCGCGACGCACCGTCCGCCGTCTACCTGCAGCAGATCCTCAAGGGCTGCCGGAATGTCGGGGTCGAGGGGCGCCTGGTCGAGATCCCCGGTCGCGTCTCGGCGGCCCGGGTCCGGCGCCGGATCGCCGAGCTGAACGAGGACCCGCTCGTCTCGGGGATCATCGTCCAGATGCCGCTGCCGAAGCGGATCCCGCTGACCACGGTGATCGAGACCCTCGACCCGGCCAAGGACATCGACGGCATCCACCCGCTGAACGCGGGCCTGATGACCCTCGGCTATGCCGGGTTCCTGCCCACGACCGCGCAGGCGGCGGTCGAGCTGCTCAAGCGCTCGGGGATCGAGATCGCCGGTCGGCATGCCGTCGTCGTCGGTCGTTCGAACGTGGTCGGCAAGCCGGCGAGCATCCTCCTCCTGCGCGAGAACGCGACGGTCACGATCTGCCACTCGAAGACCCGTGACCTGGCCGGTGTCCTGCGGACCGCCGACATCGCCGTCGTCGCGGCCGGCCGCCCCGGGCTCGTCACCGGCGCGATGCTCAAGCCCGGCGCGGTCGTGGTCGATGTCGGGATCAACGTCGTCGACGGCAGGCTCGTCGGCGATGTCGACTTCGAGTCCGCGAAGGAGGTCGTCTCGGCGATCACGCCCGTACCCGGTGGGGTCGGGCCGGTGACGAACGCGCTCCTGATGACGCACCTGATGCGCGCCGCCCGGACCCAGGCCGACCTGCGCCACGCCGGTCACCCGCTGGCGATCGCCGGCGGGGGCTGACCGTGCCGCCGAGCCGAACCGACCCTGTCCGGATGCAGGCCGCCAGACGCGCCTCGCGTCCGGCCCACCCCAAGGAGGCCCTCCCGATGACCAGCTCCAGAACGCGCGCCCGATGAGCGGCTCCCCGTTCCCGACCGACCTCGAGATCGCGCGCAGCGTTCGGCCTCGTCCGATCGCCGACGTCGCCCGCGATCTCGGCCTGCGCGACGACGAGATCGAGCTGTACGGCCCGACGAAGGCGAAGGTGAGCCTGCAGGCGATCCGCCGCCTGGAGGCGACGAACCCGCGGGGCAAGTACGTGCTCGTCACGGCGATCAGCCCGACGCCCCTCGGCGAGGGCAAGACGACGACCACGGTCGGCCTCGCCCAGGGCCTGAACCGGATCGGCCACCGGGCGGCGGTCGCGATCCGCCAGCCGTCACTCGGGCCGGTGTTCGGGATCAAGGGCGGGGCCGCGGGCGGCGGCTACAGCCAGGTGATCCCGATGGAGGACTTCAACCTCCACCTGACCGGCGACATCCACGCGATCGGGGCGGCCCACAACCTCGCCGCCGCCTTCCTGGACAACCACCTGCACCACCGGAACGCGCTCGGGATCGACCCGCTCTCGATCACCTGGCCGCGCGTCGTCGACATCAGCGACCGGGCGATCCGCCGGGCGGTGGTCGGCCTGGGCGGGCGCGAGAACGGGATCCCGCGCGAGACGGAGTGGCAGATCACCGTCGCCTCGGAGGTGATGGCCGTCCTCGCCCTCGCCTCGGACCTCCAGGACCTGCGGGCGCGGCTTGGCCGGATCGTCCTCGCCCAGACCTATGACGGCCGGCCGGTGACGGCCGAGGACCTCAAGGTCGCCGGTGCGATGACCGTCCTCCTGCGCGACGCCCTGAAGCCGAACCTCCTCCAGACCCTCGAGGGCGGCCCGGCGTTCGTCCATGCCGGACCGTTCGCCAACATCGCCCACGGCAACAACTCCGTCCTCGCCGACCGGCTTGCCCTCGTGACGAACGAGATCGTGTGCACCGAGGCGGGCTTCGGAGCCGACATGGGGGCCGAGAAG
>Ga0272446_1001847_pt1 | contig 30033 bp, 19 predicted proteins | sample YNPCB0061_FD_194587 | JGI IMG/M metagenome (GOLD analysis project Ga0272446, IMG submission 194587) | Hot spring microbial mat communities from Yellowstone National Park, WY, United States - YNP-CB-006-1 | ecosystem: Environmental > Aquatic > Thermal springs > Hot (42-90C) > Sediment | place...
TATCGCCTTCTCGCCGAGCCCGAACGCGCGCTGTTGCGCTGCCTTGCCATCTTTCGCGGCGCCTGGTCGTTGGCGATAGCCGAGGCAATCGCCGGTGAAGCGGGGATCGATTCAGCGCAACAACTGTTGCCCATGCTCAATCGGTTGATCGGCAAGTCGCTCATCACCGTGGATCATCGCGGCGAGAACGACACGTGGTATCGCCTGCTCGAGCCGCTGCGCGACTATCTTCTGACTGCATTGAGCGAAGAGGAGGCCGCCCGCGTGCAGGCGTGTCGTCTGCACTATTACGCCCAGATCGCCGAAGCGGCGGAGTCAGGCTTATCCGGCGCCCAGCAGCAACACTGGTTGAACCGGTTGGAGCGTGAACACGACAACATCCGTGCTGCGCTGGAATGGGGCTGCGACCATGGCGGCGCGCCGGCACAGCTTGCCGCGCAGCTGGCGGCGCACATCTGGCGCTTCTGGCTGGTGCGCGGCCATTACGCCGAGGGCCGCCGCTGGCTCGAGCAGATGTTGGCCCGCGCTGCACCTGCTGAGGACGTGCGCATTCGCCTGTTGTACGGCGCAGGTGTGCTCGCTCGCCTCCAACTTGATCTGGACGCCGCTGCGCAGTTCGCCAGAGAACACATGCAACTGGCGACGCAGGTGAACGATCAGCGTGGCCTCGCCGATGGCTATGGGGTGCTTGGATGGATTGAGGAGTTTCTAGGCAACATGCAGCAGGCGCTGACGTTCTTCGAGCAGCGCCTGACCCTTTCCCGCCAACTCAACTATCAGCGGGGGATTGCCTATGCCTTGCGCGGCCTGGGCGAGGTCGCAACGGCGCAAGGGAGATATGTCGAGGCCAACACCTGGTTGCAAGAGGCGCTACGCACCTTTGCCGAACTGGGCGATCGCCGGTATCTTGCCCAGATCTGGCAAGACCTGGGACGTCTTGCCTATCACGAACATCAGCTGGAACGCGCTGAAGTTGCATTTCAGAACAGCCTGGCAATCTATCACGAGGTGGACGATCGTCACAATATGGCCGATCTCTGCCTCGATCTCTCCAGACTTGCCCTCGCCCGCGACGATCTGGCGGTTGCTGTCGCCCATCAGGAGGCTGCCGATCGCTTGATTCAGGACCAGGTCGACCGCATGCTCCACGCTGCTTCCTTCATGAACCGGGCGCGTATTGCCCTGCGTCAACAGCAGATTTCAGCGGCGAGACGCTACCTGAAGCAGGCGCTGGATCGCTTCGCTCTCCTCCAGCATCGCGTGAAGTTGGTAGAAGGAATCGACCTGTCTGCCGCCATCGCAATGGCTGAACAACGGCCGGTGCACGCCCTGCATCTTTGGAGCGCCGCTGAGCGTTTTCGTCGGCAAATGGGCTTGCTCTCGCCTGTTTGTGAAGCTCACCGGCGACAACAACAGATCGATGCGCTCAGCCTGCACATGAGTGTCGACGACTTCCTGTCTATCTGGCAGACCGGTCAGGATTGGTTGCTGGAGCAGGCCATGGCGGAAGCGCGGAGCGACTGGAGCACCGGGCGTTCATAGGTTGGGCCAGGTCTCTGAAAACTCCAGGTCTGGCCAGGTGGTCAAGACCCGGGCGACAGTCGGGTGGACGGCGTCGCGCAATTGCAGCGCCAGGTGCGCATCGGAGACATTATCCTGCGATTGCACGATCGCCCTGAACAGCGCCTGCACGGCTTCCAGGCCGCCGGCATCGTAGATGCGATGCGCCGCCAGATGAAGCTGGCACTGATACCACGCAAAGTTGGGCGGCGTCATGTCGGCGTAGAGCCGCTCGAAGTCGGCCAGCTGGCGGTGCGAGAGGTGGGCATAGCCCAGGGCAACGATAGCCTGCGGGAACGTCGTCAGATGCTCTATCTGCCCCGGCTCGACGGCGGCCACGTAGGCATGCAGGCCCAGGTTGCAGAAGAGTTCCACCAGCCAGCGTCGCGGCCGGTGAACATCGAAGGCGCCGGCGGTCTGATCAATGAAGAGATGGCCCAACTCATGGACGGCCAACAGGTCCATGAAGGCGCCGATGGCGACGACGCCGTCCGACCGGCCGTAGACCCGGCGCAGCGCCTGCGCGGTGGCGGGCGGAAGCGCCTCTGGCCGCGGGACGATCAGCGTCCACAGTTCGGCGTCCTCGCCCGCCACGACCACCGTCTGCGCGTCCACGGTCTGCGGTATGCCGAACAGGGGCGAGCCAGTGAAGCGCTGCCAGTGCTGCGGGCCGAGCACGAGCACACGGGCCGCTACCTCGGCGCCCAGGGCGTCCCGCAGGAAGCGCTGTGCGTCGGCGCAGCGTGCCGCGATGGCCTGCGCGCGGCCCTCGGTCCCCGGGCTGGCAAAGACCGGCAGGTCATATCCTTCGATGGCGATCAAATCCTGGTGCATAGGGATGTCTCTTCTCTGTAACAGGTTGGTAGGCCGGACCGGGCCATTTACGCCGCCGCCGGCGCATTCGCCTCAGCGACCCTCATTTCACCGCGGCGCAGGGCCAGGCCCAGCAACACATACCACAGCGGGTTGACGACGAAGCCGGTCAGCGCGGCCGGCAGCAGCACCAGCGGACTGGTCGGCGTCAGCACGATCAGCCGGCCCAGGTAGACCACGATCAGCAATGCGCCCAGCACGAAGGTGAGGGCCGTGAAGCCCGCCGCGAAGCCAGGGTGACGGCGCATCAGCAGACCGGCCAGAAGCACGGCCAGGCCGGCCACGCCGAAGGTGAGCAACCCGCGCGGATCAACCTGGCTGGGCAGACTGGCCACACCATCGGGCAGCGCATCAGGTGGATTGAGCAGGTTGGCCAGGTCATAGCCGCCGTGGATGGTCGCACCCAGGGCCGCCACCGCGCCCAGCATCAGACCGAGCATAGCTGCCTGGGCATCGACCTCGCCCAGCCGTTCGAAGAGGGCGACCAGGGCGACCAGCGACAGCAGCCCGCCCAGCATCAGACAGAGCGAATAGAGCAGCGCGTTTTGCAGGACGACGAAGGCGATCGAGTAGAGCAGGCCAACGACGGCCGCCAGGATGGCCGCCAGGCCAGCGGCGCGATTGAAGGAAGTTGTTTTCATGGCATCTCCTTACGTGTCGCCCCGACCAAAGGCCGCGTAGATGTCACGCACGGTCTGCAGATGGTCGCTCACGGTCAGTTCTCCTGTCGGTTGCGTGATTGCTGTATTAGACAGACCGAATGTACCGTGGCCGAATGCTCATCTGCCAGATCAAAGACTGCTCACTTTTTGCTCAGCTACAGGTTGACCGATCGGACGATGAGTCACCGGACCAGCAACGGGAGGAAGACCCGTCGGCCCTTGCCGCCATCGCCGTCGACGATGATCGTCGCCGTGTTGCGCGGATCGGCGGGGTCGCTGAAGTAGCCGTCGCAAGATGCTCAAGGTCGTCGAAGCAGAGGACGACCCCGCGACCTGCGAGCCCGGCCAGATCCTGGCGCAGCAGCTCTGACGCCAGATTCGGGTCGCTGATCACTCCGCTAGCGACGGCCAGGTACTTGCCAGAGGTTCGAGTCTCTCTTGACCTGTTCTGGCGCACCTGCTTTCGCTAGAAGCTGCGGCCGCGGCGTGTGTCGGGCGACACGACTTTTCAACGGGCTGGCGCGATACGGATGGTTAGGTCAGCCAGTGTCAAGCGTTTCCTGGGGTGATACACTGATCAACGCTGCGACGGCATTGCGAGGTTGCCAGGGTTCGGGCTATACTGTGGGCGGAAGTAGGCACGCGGGAAGGGTAAGGGCAATGGCAGTCGCCGCACGCCAGACGAGTCTCCGGATGATCTGGGAGGAGGACGATGAACTCGTGCTGAGTCTCGATCCACTTCAGGGCCATTGGACGGAAGAGCAGTATCTCCTCCTGAGCAACCAGACCAATCGCCTGCTGGAGTACACCGATGGTTACATCGAGGTCCTGCCGATGCCCACCGACAAGCATCAGGTCATCCTGGAGTTCGTCTTCCTGACGCTGCGTGCGGTGGTCAACGCCCTTGGTGGAAAGGTGCTCTTTGCACCCCTCCGTATCCAGCTCCGGCCGGGCAAATATCGCGAGCCAGACCTTCTCATGGTGCTCGACGCCAATGACCCCCGGCGGCAAAACGAGTACTGGCTTGGAGCCGATCTGGTCATGGAGATTGTGAGCCCAGACAAGCCGCAGCGGGATACTGAAGAGAAGCCAGGTGACTATGCTGAGGCTGGAATTCCTGAGTACTGGATCATCAATCCGCTGAACGATACGATCACCGTATTGGTACTGCAGGGGGAGGCCTACGTCGAACACGGTGTGTTCGCGCGGGGCGACCGGGCAACAAGCTCCTTGAAGGCTTTAGTCTGAGCGTCGATGAAGTACTGGACGCTCGGTAAAGCGGGCGAAACCTTTGACAAGCCATATTCATCAGGCCGGCAACTGGCGGGTCGAAGCGCTTCTGCAGTTCATCAAGCCAATACCCGCGAAGGCCGATCTCCTCGACCGCGGGGAAGACGAACGACAGCACCAACAGGAACGCAAGGCTCCGCGGCGTGGTCACTCTATCCCAGACGATTCCCAGCGGTTGATCTGTTACGCCGAGGACGAGCGCTCCTCCTGCCATGAGCAAGTCGAATGCGGGCCAGAAGAGAAGGATGACAGCCAACCATCGAAGACTGATACGGCGGACGTCGACGAGCCGCCACCCCAGTTCGCGGAGGCGCTGTCTGCCTCCCACAAGTCCTGCCAACGTTATGCCTGCGAGGAGCGGACTCGCTCCGCCGATGAGGAAGAGCAGCAGATTGGGGAACGACCAGACCGATGCGCCAGACGCGAAGATGGGACGCCAGAACAGGTACGCCCACCCGAGATAGATCAGTGGGAACCCCCAGAGTCCCAGCCAACGGCCGAGCGCCTTCGACCGCGTGTACGCGTTGCTCAACCATGCCTCCCCGAGCGGAACCGCGGTCGAACCTGAGAAGCCTCGTTGGTGCGCCTGACTGCATCCTGCTGCGCGTATCGTAGCACGCACCGCTGCGCTCTACAAGCAGCGCTGAGAGTGCTGGATGACGGGACGATACGCGCGCGGTCGGGCGCGCGCCACGACGTCTCCCGCACCGTGCAGCGCTCCAGCGACGGAATGCGCCGCTGGCTGCTGTGCCACCAGCAGCGCCTTGGGCGCGGGGACGGCCGACCAGGCGTGGCAGCGAGCCATCGATAAGGTGGTTCACCCCCGCGGGCGCGGGGATGGCGCAGTTCGAATTCAGCGTCGCGGACTTCCAGGTCGACCCGGAGCGGACGACCTGCACCTGCCAACGGGGTCGTCAGCACGAAAGCCTACCGCCACGGCGATGGCGACGGGGTCAGCTTCCGCTTGCTGGCCTCCCAATGCCGCGGCTGTCCGCTCTGGCCTCAGTGTCGCGACCCGGAGGCCAGCCCCACGGGCCACCGCAGCGTGTTCATCATCGACTATCACGTCTACCTACGCGAGGCGCTGGCTTTCAACCAGAGTGCGACGGGGCGAGCGCTGCTGGCAGGGCGCGGGCAGGTCGAGCCGGTGATTGCGTGGTTGGTACGCTACCAGGGCTGCCAGTGGGCGCGGCGGGTGGGCCAGGCGGCGGCCCAGTTCCAGCTGTACCGTGCCTGCGCGCTGCGCAACCTGCTGCTGTGGCTGAGCCGCGTGCCGCGGGGGCTGGCTCCCCGACCAGCGACGTGAGCCCGGCGGGACAGCCCCACCGAGACGGGCTCTCCAACCGTGAGCCGATGTGGTTGAAAGTCCTTGCTTGCTTCAAGCGCCCCCGGTCGATTGACCGGGTTTCAGTGCTCAACCGTGAGCCAATGTGGTTGAAAGCCTGTTCGCTGCCTGGCAGGCTATGGCGCGCGTGCAGTTTCAGTGCTCAACCGTGAGCCGATGTGGTTGAAAGGGCTAAAGCCCTCTTCGGTGTGTGCACCGAGATGTGGTTTCAGTGCTCAACCGTGAGCCGATGTGGTTGAAAGGCAGTGCCTCTTTTTTGCGCACGGCGGCGGAAGTAAGTTTCAGTGCTCAACCGTGAGCCGATGTGGTTGAAAGCGACCGACGGATGATCGCATGCCGGGCGTGGAACGAGTTTCAGTGCTCAACCGTGAGCCGATGTGGTTGAAAGTCGGGCCGTTCCCGACCCGCGCCGCCGCGCAGGCCTGTTTCAGTGCTCAACCGTGAGCCGATGTGGTTGAAAGCATCAGCTCGCCGCAATGCCCGGCCCGGCGCAGCCGTTTCAGTGCTCAACCGTGAGCCGATGTGGTTGAAAGCGGAGCTCGTCAAGCTCGGGCAAAAATTCGTCAACTGTTTCAGTGCTCAACCGTGAGCCGATGTGGTTGAAAGTCCGTGCCTCCGTGCCCGGGCTCTGACGCCGAGCTGCGGTTTCAGTGCTCAACCGTGAGCCGATGTGGTTGAAAGGCGCGCCCGGCTGCGTGGCACGCGGACCTCCTCAATGTTTCAGTGCTCAACCGTGAGCCGATGTGGTTGAAAGTCCGCTCTGGCTGCGACGCAGTCGGCGCCGCCTGCCGTTTCAGTGCTCAACCGTGAGCCGATGTGGTTGAAAGACATAACCTTACATACCCTACACAAGCAGCCGGGGCGTTTCAGTGCTCAACCGTGAGCCGATGTGGTTGAAAGCGCACCCCATTGGCGCGGCCCCACCGACTCTACGGGTTTCAGTGCTCAACCGTGAGCCGATGTGGTTGAAAGCGTTGCGCAGTCGGATTTTTGGCGCGGCAATCGCCAAGTTTCAGTGCTCAACCGTGAGCCGATGTGGTTGAAAGCCCCGAGCTGCCCCGATGCCTGCCCTGAGCCGCCCTGTTTCAGTGCTCAACCGTGAGCCGATGTGGTTGAAAGCCAGAGTGACTTTGACACGGCGGTCAGCCGGCTGGCGTTTCAGTGCTCAACCGTGAGCCGATGTGGTTGAAAGCACCGAACGAACAGAGGCCGTTCAGCCCGTTCGAACGTTTCAGTGCTCAACCGTGAGCCGATGTGGTTGAAAGAGATCCGCGGCCTGACCGGGTCGCTCACGGTCACCAGTTTCAGTGCTCAACCGTGAGCCGATGTGGTTGAAAGCATACCCTACACAGGCCGCTCTGGGCAGGCCGCTCGGTTTCAGTGCTCAACCGTGAGCCGATGTGGTTGAAAGGAGATGGCGATGGCTGACGAAACGATGGTCGAGAACGCCGTTTCAGTGCTCAACCGTGAGCCGATGTGGTTGAAAGCGCCGACTGGCCGGCGGTCGCCCGGCATTATCTGGAGTTTCAGTGCTCAACCGTGAGCCGATGTGGTTGAAAGGAGGAGGTCCTTCGTGATCTCGGCGTCGATGAGGAGTTTCAGTGCTCAACCGTGAGCCGATGTGGTTGAAAGCTACGCCACGATGATCGCGCTGCGCTCGTGGCATGAGTTTCAGTGCTCAACCGTGAGCCGATGTGGTTGAAAGCCGGCAAAGAGCTCGTGTTGCCGGTCCACTACGCCGGGGTTTCAGTGCTCAACCGTGAGCCGATGTGGTTGAAAGCAAGGCCTTGTTGGTGCCGATTTCAATGACCGTGGTGTTTCAGTGCTCAACCGTGAGCCGATGTGGTTGAAAGATCCCCCTGGCGCGGAGTGGCGCGAGGTAGTACCAGAGTTTCAGTGCTCAACCGTGAGCCGATGTGGTTGAAAGGTCGAGCGATTGGTAGAGCAGGCGCAAATGGTCGAGTTTCAGTGCTCAACCGTGAGCCGATGTGGTTGAAAGCGTTCTCGTCGCTCGCGGGCGCGCATCAAGTGACGGCGTTTCAGTGCTCAACCGTGAGCCGATGTGGTTGAAAGTCACGCTCACCGCCACCGCGCCGAGGCTGATGGCGCGTTTCAGTGCTCAACCGTGAGCCGATGTGGTTGAAAGAGCACGAAGCTGTTGCGGATCGATCTGCCAATGAAGTGTTTCAGTGCTCAACCGTGAGCCGATGTGGTTGAAAGCCCCGAGCGGCCCGCCTCGAGCGGCCCACCCTCGAGGTTTCAGTGCTCAACCGTGAGCCGATGTGGTTGAAAGCTCGAGCGGCCCGCCCCGAGCGGCCCACCCTCGAGGTTTCAGTGCTCAACCGTGAGCCGATGTGGTTGAAAGGTGTGCCGGCTACACGATCGGGCTCTACTGCATCCCGTTTCAGTGCTCAACCGTGAGCCGATGTGGTTGAAAGGCGCTAGCTGATCTGGCAGAGGAACACGGCAATGCCGTTTCAGTGCTCAACCGTGAGCCGATGTGGTTGAAAGGGTCGGCGCTGGCGCGGTAGCCCGCCGGCTGCGTGGCGTTTCAGTGCTCAACCGTGAGCCGATGTGGTTGAAAGGCCCGGCTCCCTGCTGCTGTGCCGCGAACCAACGTAGTTTCAGTGCTCAACCGTGAGCCGATGTGGTTGAAAGCAGGTCGTACCCAGTGGATGTGCGATAAGTTGGCATCGTTTCAGTGCTCAACCGTGAGCCGATGTGGTTGAAAGGCGGCATGCAAACACTCGGCCAGTCGTTGCTCGACTGTTTCAGTGCTCAACCGTGAGCCGATGTGGTTGAAAGGCCCTGAGGAAGCCTGACAGCCCTGAGGCAGCCCTGGTTTCAGTGCTCAACCGTGAGCCGATGTGGTTGAAAGTTGTGCCCTCCGACTATGTGAAAAGCGCCTTGGAAGTTTCAGTGCTCAACCGTGAGCCGATGTGGTTGAAAGCAGCGGGCAATCCTCAATGCGGATAGACACATCAATAAGTTTCAGTGCTCAACCGTGAGCCGATGTGGTTGAAAGTGCCGTCAGCCGTGCCTGCGGTAGGTTCGCATAATGCGTTTCAGTGCTCAACCGTGAGCCGATGTGGTTGAAAGCCCGATCCTGGTGGTGCCGGAGGACATCGGCCTCCAGTTTCAGTGCTCAACCGTGAGCCGATGTGGTTGAAAGACCATCGGGCAGGCGACCCTCCCGGCCCGCGTGCTGGAGTTTCAGTGCTCAACCGTGAGCCGATGTGGTTGAAAGTGCGAGCGTTGTAGCCGTCGCTGTTGAACTCTGAGCTAGTTTCAGTGCTCAACCGTGAGCCGATGTGGTTGAAAGTCAAAGACGGCAAGAAGCTGCTTGCGGGTCGCCAGGTTTCAGTGCTCAACCGTGAGCCGATGTGGTTGAAAGGCTGGAGCTGGCCCTTCAGCAGCTCTACATGCCCTGTTTCAGTGCTCAACCGTGAGCCGATGTGGTTGAAAGCCGCTGCGGGTCGAGCAGCCGGCGAGGTTGGTCTAGTTTCAGTGCTCAACCGTGAGCCGATGTGGTTGAAAGATGATCAGGCGCAGCTCGATCTCGCCGGCCAGGTCGTGTTTCAGTGCTCAACCGTGAGCCGATGTGGTTGAAAGTCGCCGCGAACGCGGTGAAAACGTGGCGAACCTTCGGTTTCAGTGCTCAACCGTGAGCCGATGTGGTTGAAAGGGAGATAACGCTGCGGCTCGCACGGTCATAGGCCCAGTTTCAGTGCTCAACCGTGAGCCGATGTGGTTGAAAGTCTGCCGCCTGTCGCTCCGGGGCACAGACCACGAGCGTTTCAGTGCTCAACCGTGAGCCGATGTGGTTGAAAGCGCAGCTCCCCCCCCGCTCGGAGCAACGGGATGTTGGTTTCAGTGCTCAACCGTGAGCCGATGTGGTTGAAAGGCGGGAGCCATGCAGGGCCGCCTGCAAAGATGCCCAGTTTCAGTGCTCAACCGTGAGCCGATGTGGTTGAAAGAGCCCGACCGCTGCGGCCCACATGTTTTCGATGAGGTTTCAGTGCTCAACCGTGAGCCGATGTGGTTGAAAGATCGTCGTCGACCAGGCCGTCTACGGTCCCCTGGGGTTTCAGTGCTCAACCGTGAGCCGATGTGGTTGAAAGACCGACGGTGCGCGTAGCCAGCGGCCCGAGCGCAAGAGTTTCAGTGCTCAACCGTGAGCCGATGTGGTTGAAAGTCGCCGGGGGTGGTTTCGACGATTGTCACGCCAACGGTTTCAGTGCTCAACCGTGAGCCGATGTGGTTGAAAGGGCGTGCCAGCGAGACGTGACGGACTGCGTCTACGGTTTCAGTGCTCAACCGTGAGCCGATGTGGTTGAAAGGCCGCCCAGGGAGGGGGGGGCCTGTGTAGGGTGTGTAGTTTCAGTGCTCAACCGTGAGCCGATGTGGTTGAAAGTTCTGGCTGGCGGCGTGCTATCATGATGCCAATCAGTTTCAGTGCTCAACCGTGAGCCGATGTGGTTGAAAGGTGTCGCCGACAATGTCGATCGTGATGGTATCGACGACGTTTCAGTGCTCAACCGTGAGCCGATGTGGTTGAAAGGTGGCTGTCGCCTCATTGTCTCGGCGGCCCGGTCAAAGTTTCAGTGCTCAACCGTGAGCCGATGTGGTTGAAAGGCCCCTGGCCCGCCAGGGAGGGGGCCGCCCAGGGAGTTTCAGTGCTCAACCGTGAGCCGATGTGGTTGAAAGACGCGCGCCAGGATTGTCGGGGAGGGGTGGCGACCAATGTTTCAGTGCTCAACCGTGAGCCGATGTGGTTGAAAGTCCGGCATGCCTGGTTGCCCGGCAGCAGTGCTTCCGTTTCAGTGCTCAACCGTGAGCCGATGTGGTTGAAAGGCCGTCGACCGCGCTCAGCACCTGCGGCGCCATCTGGAGTTTCAGTGCTCAACCGTGAGCCGATGTGGTTGAAAGTGGTCCGCGTCAGGCCCGTAAATAGTGAGATATGAGGTTTCAGTGCTCAACCGTGAGCCGATGTGGTTGAAAGTTTGCGCCGCGCGGCGAGGACGCCTGCGGCTCGAGGTTTCAGTGCTCAACCGTGAGCCGATGTGGTTGAAAGCCAACATTGCGACGGTCGGCACAGACGCGCTCCAACGTTTCAGTGCTCAACCGTGAGCCGATGTGGTTGAAAGAATATCGAAATTGTGCGGAAGGCGCTCCAGGAGATGTTTCAGTGCTCAACCGTGAGCCGATGTGGTTGAAAGCTTTCGCTCGCCGCCGGGGCGAGCTCGTACAACTCGTGTTTCAGTGCTCAACCGTGAGCCGATGTGGTTGAAAGCCGAACAGCGGTCGCGCGATCTGTACGCCAAAGCGGGTTTCAGTGCTCAACCGTGAGCCGATGTGGTTGAAAGCAACAACCGCGCGTAGCTCTCGGATGGCAAGTTCCAGTTTCAGTGCTCAACCGTGAGCCGATGTGGTTGAAAGTGCCAATGACGTGCTGCCGGGGCTAGGCTGGGTTGAGGTTTCAGTGCTCAACCGTGAGCCGATGTGGTTGAAAGATTTGCGCTGGGGCGGCCTGCTCGAGGGGGTCCAGGGTTTCAGTGCTCAACCGTGAGCCGATGTGGTTGAAAGATGTTCGTGCTCCTTGCTCGCTAATGGGTACCACAGGTTTCAGTGCTCAACCGTGAGCCGATGTGGTTGAAAGTCAGACCGTTCGCCACCCGGGCGGAGGCCGATAATTGTTTCAGTGCTCAACCGTGAGCCGATGTGGTTGAAAGCCTGGCCCGCCGGGGCCGCCGTCCCGGCAGGCCAGGTTTCAGTGCTCAACCGTGAGCCGATGTGGTTGAAAGCCCGCCAGGGAGGGGGGGCCTGTGTAGGGTGTGTAGTTTCAGTGCTCAACCGTGAGCCGATGTGGTTGAAAGGGCGCGAACGCGTACAATTTGTTGGCCGGGGCCAGCGTTTCAGTGCTCAACCGTGAGCCGATGTGGTTGAAAGCATTCCGCGGTCGGCGGCCGAGGCACTCGCGGCTCAGTTTCAGTGCTCAACCGTGAGCCGATGTGGTTGAAAGCGCGGTCGGCAGCGCACTGGCCGTAGCCATACGCATGTTTCAGTGCTCAACCGTGAGCCGATGTGGTTGAAAGCGCGGTGCACGCCCCGGCCGTCGTCGGCCAGGTGCGGGTTTCAGTGCTCAACCGTGAGCCGATGTGGTTGAAAGGCGCGGGTGGGCCGTCCGGGCCGTTTCGCTTCGCCAGTTTCAGTGCTCAACCGTGAGCCGATGTGGTTGAAAGCGCGGCTGCAAGAGATCAAGGCGCAGTACGACGCGATGTTTCAGTGCTCAACCGTGAGCCGATGTGGTTGAAAGGCAAGCTGGTGCGCATGCCACGGATGCAGGCCCATCAGTTTCAGTGCTCAACCGTGAGCCGATGTGGTTGAAAGGCACTACCACGAGCACGGCCATGGCCGTGCTCACCTGTTTCAGTGCTCAACCGTGAGCCGATGTGGTTGAAAGCCAGGCCGCTGAGGTCTTCGCCTTCAGGCGGTCGAGTTTCAGTGCTCAACCGTGAGCCGATGTGGTTGAAAGATGGAGCAGGCGTCGGCAAAAATCAACGCGTTTACGAGTTTCAGTGCTCAACCGTGAGCCGATGTGGTTGAAAGATCAGCTCGGAACGGGCGGAACTCGATATTTTTATGTTTCAGTGCTCAACCGTGAGCCGATGTGGTTGAAAGGCGTCGAACCGCGGACCACAGCACGGACAATACGGAAGTTTCAGTGCTCAACCGTGAGCCGATGTGGTTGAAAGTCGGTGGGAAACTGGACACATCTGGCAGTCACCTGGTTTCAGTGCTCAACCGTGAGCCGATGTGGTTGAAAGGCTTCTTCCAGGACGGCGGTGCCACGTCGTGGTACGGTTTCAGTGCTCAACCGTGAGCCGATGTGGTTGAAAGGCGCGCGCGCGCCCACTATGTCGCCCTGCCTCGGCAGTTTCAGTGCTCAACCGTGAGCCGATGTGGTTGAAAGTGCTCGCCCCGGCACCGGTCGTATCCTCCGGTGCCGGTTTCAGTGCTCAACCGTGAGCCGATGTGGTTGAAAGAGGATCGGGGACAGCGGATCGTAGCGGGGTTGCGGGTTTCAGTGCTCAACCGTGAGCCGATGTGGTTGAAAGGCAGGGGCGGCTCGTGGCAGGGGCAGCTCGAGGCAGGTTTCAGTGCTCAACCGTGAGCCGATGTGGTTGAAAGCCGGGGGGCGCGCGCGGCGTTTAGGGACCATATCGAGTTTCAGTGCTCAACCGTGAGCCGATGTGGTTGAAAGATCACAATCGCGCCCCACGGGGGGGGTAGGCCCCCGTGGTTTCAGTGCTCAACCGTGAGCCGATGTGGTTGAAAGTGCATCTGCGCGCGTTGCAGTGCCGTCGTGCAACAGCGTTTCAGTGCTCAACCGTGAGCCGATGTGGTTGAAAGCACCGGATCTTGATGAGTTCAGCGTCGATTTCCACGAGTTTCAGTGCTCAACCGTGAGCCGATGTGGTTGAAAGCCGGATCTCCGTCCGACCAACGCGGTCAGCGTTCAGTTTCAGTGCTCAACCGTGAGCCGATGTGGTTGAAAGCCAGCGCCACCAGCAACCGCAGCTCTCCCTCCGTGGTTTCAGTGCTCAACCGTGAGCCGATGTGGTTGAAAGACCCGGAGCTCGCCAGCCAGGCGGAGGCGCTAACGAGTTTCAGTGCTCAACCGTGAGCCGATGTGGTTGAAAGACGTCCTCAATACCTGGAAAGACGAGGCCGGGCCGAGTTTCAGTGCTCAACCGTGAGCCGATGTGGTTGAAAGATGCGCTGATCGGGTTCGGCCAGAACATCCTCAACTGTTTCAGTGCTCAACCGTGAGCCGATGTGGTTGAAAGCCATACGCATCGGCCCTGGCCGACGGCAGATCGGCCAGTTTCAGTGCTCAACCGTGAGCCGATGTGGTTGAAAGCCAGATCGACGAGCGGATGCTGATGGCGCCGACGAAGTTTCAGTGCTCAACCGTGAGCCGATGTGGTTGAAAGCTACCATCCCTGGTCGCTCATCCAGCTTTTGGTTGAGTTTCAGTGCTCAACCGTGAGCCGATGTGGTTGAAAGGAACATCCGACGTCGGCTAATCGGCGGCCACGGCGTTTCAGTGCTCAACCGTGAGCCGATGTGGTTGAAAGTCTCCCCACCTTGACCGGCAGCGAGAAGCAGGTCGCGTGTTTCAGTGCTCAACCGTGAGCCGATGTGGTTGAAAGGAAGGAGTGGTTCGATCGGATGGCGGCGATGGAGGAGTTTCAGTGCTCAACCGTGAGCCGATGTGGTTGAAAGAGCAGGGCTACGTCGAGATCGCCTCGGCGTGGCGCGGTTTCAGTGCTCAACCGTGAGCCGATGTGGTTGAAAGACCTGCTTACAAAACGCTGTGCCGCCGAGGTAGAAGAGTTTCAGTGCTCAACCGTGAGCCGATGTGGTTGAAAGGCGAACCTGGGAAGCCTTGCGGGCGCGGGAAGAGCTAGTTTCAGTGCTCAACCGTGAGCCGATGTGGTTGAAAGTTGCTTTGCTGGTGGGCCGCCTCAATGGCGTCCCGAGTTTCAGTGCTCAACCGTGAGCCGATGTGGTTGAAAGTCGTCAAGAGCCTGGCGACGCATCGGTACGTCGTCGGTTTCAGTGCTCAACCGTGAGCCGATGTGGTTGAAAGTGGTTCTCGCCCGCCAGCGATGGCGGGGACCTCTACTGTTTCAGTGCTCAACCGTGAGCCGATGTGGTTGAAAGGGCTATCCGTCGCAGCCGGCCGGCCGCGCGGTCGGTTTCAGTGCTCAACCGTGAGCCGATGTGGTTGAAAGAGGCGATCAACGTCGATCGCGCGTGCGAAAACTTCTGTTTCAGTGCTCAACCGTGAGCCGATGTGGTTGAAAGCCATGCGCGCCCCAGGCAAACGCGCAAGATCGTTGGTTTCAGTGCTCAACCGTGAGCCGATGTGGTTGAAAGCATTATCTGGATGCCCCCGGCGCCCCGCCCCTTGCGGTTTCAGTGCTCAACCGTGAGCCGATGTGGTTGAAAGTGTCGCTTCGGCACTAGCCGCGCAGAACCCTAAAAGGTTTCAGTGCTCAACCGTGAGCCGATGTGGTTGAAAGCGACGTGCTGCGGCGGCAGGTGTTTGACACCGGGGGAGGTTTCAGTGCTCAACCGTGAGCCGATGTGGTTGAAAGCGCCGACGGTCAGGATCGAGACGGCGCCCGGCGTCTGTTTCAGTGCTCAACCGTGAGCCGATGTGGTTGAAAGGCTGTACGGAGCTGGGCGCGCCGGCGGCGCGGTCGGGTTTCAGTGCTCAACCGTGAGCCGATGTGGTTGAAAGGCACGTCGGGCGCGCCGGCCACGACAAACAGATGCGTTTCAGTGCTCAACCGTGAGCCGATGTGGTTGAAAGAAATTCTCGCGGCAAGCAACCCGGCCCAAGGCCTCGAGTTTCAGTGCTCAACCGTGAGCCGATGTGGTTGAAAGTACGATGTCGTTGATTGCCGATGGCGCTGGCCCGGGAGTTTCAGTGCTCAACCGTGAGCCGATGTGGTTGAAAGGTCCAGATCGACGAGCGGATGCTGATGGCGCCCACAAAGTTTCAGTGCTCAACCGTGAGCCGATGTGGTTGAAAGTATTTGAGGCGCTGACCAGCGAGGAAGAAATCCAGGTTTCAGTGCTCAACCGTGAGCCGATGTGGTTGAAAGAAAACCTCCTGTTCGATGTGTCTGGTGGAGCTGGCGTTTCAGTGCTCAACCGTGAGCCGATGTGGTTGAAAGCTACGGCCAGCTCGCCGCCAAGGGCGCCGGTGAGTGTTTCAGTGCTCAACCGTGAGCCGATGTGGTTGAAAGCCATCAGCGTCGCATCGTTCGATGCGCCAGTTTTTGTTTCAGTGCTCAACCGTGAGCCGATGTGGTTGAAAGGCCGCTCGCGGAGCGAGCGCGTGCCTTCCGGTTCGGTTTCAGTGCTCAACCGTGAGCCGATGTGGTTGAAAGTCCTCGCGGCGAGCAACCCGGCCGAAGGCCTGGAGTTTCAGTGCTCAACCGTGAGCCGATGTGGTTGAAAGTAACGATGGAGACGGCGGGCGTTCGGCTCGTTGTCGAGTTTCAGTGCTCAACCGTGAGCCGATGTGGTTGAAAGCGATCTGTATGCCAAAGCAGAGGCAATCGAACAAAGTTTCAGTGCTCAACCGTGAGCCGATGTGGTTGAAAGTGGGCGGCCGGCGAAAACGTAAACTCAGTCGAAATCTGTTTCAGTGCTCAACCGTGAGCCGATGTGGTTGAAAGGACGATTGCGGACGAGGACGACTTCATTCTTGTGCAGTTTCAGTGCTCAACCGTGAGCCGATGTGGTTGAAAGCGGACGCGCGCACAATCTCCAGCCGCAATGTGGCTGTTTCAGTGCTCAACCGTGAGCCGATGTGGTTGAAAGTGGCGGCCGCATCTGGCGCGATTATGCGTTGCGCTGTTTCAGTGCTCAACCGTGAGCCGATGTGGTTGAAAGTCGAACGCCGCGCCATTGGCCTGCCGGATGCCCCAGTTTCAGTGCTCAACCGTGAGCCGATGTGGTTGAAAGGCTTTCCGGGCGGTAAGGCAACACTTCTTCCATGGACGGGTTTCAGTGCTCAACCGTGAGCCGATGTGGTTGAAAGCAGTGAAGCGTCTGGTCGTAGCGTGCCCGGCTTCGGTTTCAGTGCTCAACCGTGAGCCGATGTGGTTGAAAGCGATCTGACCGCCGCCGGCGATCAGCGCCTGCCGGAGTTTCAGTGCTCAACCGTGAGCCGATGTGGTTGAAAGGCACGCCAGCATGATCGCGCTGGCGCGCTACTACCGCGTTTCAGTGCTCAACCGTGAGCCGATGTGGTTGAAAGCCCTCCGCCCGCTACACGTTTCCGGCTGGCAGGCAGTTTCAGTGCTCAACCGTGAGCCGATGTGGTTGAAAGGCACGGCGCGCGCCAGCGCCGCGCGCTCCAGGCCGGGTTTCAGTGCTCAACCGTGAGCCGATGTGGTTGAAAGCCTGCCAGGCAGGGAAGGAGGCACGCGCCACCGTAGTGTTTCAGTGCTCAACCGTGAGCCGATGTGGTTGAAAGCAAAGCTCGGGGCTACACGTTTCCGGCTGGCAGGCAGGTTTCAGTGCTCAACCGTGAGCCGATGTGGTTGAAAGCCCTCGGGTACCTCGGGGCGGGGGCGGCTCTAAAGTTTCAGTGCTCAACCGTGAGCCGATGTGGTTGAAAGTCGTGTGGGACGGCCGGCGCTGGGTCCGGGACGAGACGTTTCAGTGCTCAACCGTGAGCCGATGTGGTTGAAAGACGCACCACCTACCACGTCGAGATCGTCAGCAACCGTTTCAGTGCTCAACCGTGAGCCGATGTGGTTGAAAGGGCGTCTTGACCTCGGCAAACACAATCCGCCCGCCGGTTTCAGTGCTCAACCGTGAGCCGATGTGGTTGAAAGTTTCCGGGCGGTAAGGCAACACTTCTTCCATGGACGGGTTTCAGTGCTCAACCGTGAGCCGATGTGGTTGAAAGCCCGGGTTGGGCCGGGACGGTGACCGCAGTCTTTACCCTGGTGACCCGTCGCGCGCCCGGCTGCGCCCTTCCTATACGGTCATTATACCCCTGGATTGGCCGATGGCAACCCCTCATGTCGCAACTCCGTTTTTGCAGCGGATCCGTGTCAAGTTGCGAGGACCGCGCTACCGCTTCCAGACGGGAGATCCCATGCCTCCTATACTGACAGTCCATAAGACAGGGCCGGTCAGGCAGATCCGTTCCGCGCCGAGTTGCGAGCCACAGCGCCAGGCCGGCCCTTTTTTGCCCTTCCTGCCTCAAACCACGTCGTTGCAGAAGCGGCGAAACTCGCAGTTGACGCACACGCGCCGACTTGTGGGCGCCGGCGGTAGCGCTTCGCTAGCGACTGCCGCCTGTATCGTTGTGATAGCTTGACCTACCTGGCGCCGCAACGCTGGCGTAAGGGCGATCCGCTCTGCGCGCCGCAGCGGGATCTGATAGATCCAGCCTTCGCGAACCGGCAAGGTCCAGGCCTCCTCCAACAGGAGTGCGTAGGCAGCCAGTTGGAGTTTGACGTGTGGACCGATGCGCTGTTCACTGTCTTTGTACTCCACGACCACCGCTTCCGCCTCCGGACTGGCCCGATCGGGCACGGCAATTGCCAGATCCAGCCGCCCCCGGAGACCCAATCGCTCTGAACGCAACGGGATATCGAAGTACCGTTCACCGACGCTCAGGCCGTAAGCTCGCAACGAGCGACGCTCCTCACGACCTTCCTCATCACGATGGTGCGCGATCCCATGCTCCATGAGCGCTGTAACCGGTCGTACCGCCGGTAGACAGTAACGGTACCACACCACGCGTGCGCAGTAGCGCCACTGCTTGAGATCGGTAACCTCAAGCGTCGTCAGTTCCATCGGCTCCTCCCTGTGCCAACACTCGTCGCCGCTCCCAACTCTGCTCGTCCAGCGGAAACAGCTGAACATTTGCCGCTTGGCGTCGCACGCGCTTCGTAATCTCCTGAAAGAGCGCCCGCTGATGGGAGCGGCTCAGGTTGCCTACAAAGGCGCTGTACTGGAGCCGCTGCAGACCATAGTCGAGACAGGCATCGGCTACTTTCTGGCGTGTTCCATCGTGAGGAATGTCGTAGATCACCAGACACTGCATCGCTCACCACCCCATGACAAACGGTGTGTAGACCGGTCGCTCGCCACGTACAAATGTGGCAATGTGCCGCGCCTGGCACTGCAGAATGTGTCGGATCGGCTGGCGCTTGCCTTCGTAGGCTTCGGTTGACTCTAGCCGCTCGAGCACTTTCTCGGCGATCCGCTCGCGGGTTGCAGCATCCAGCCGCCCATCCTCGTCGCGGCCGATTATCCAGCCGCGGTTCACCTGGCCGAGCAAGGTTCGATCCACGACCGGTTGCCGAAACTCTTCGATCAGGTCGAGGACCAGGCTTGGCTTGCCTGGCCGATCGGCGTGCAAGAGCCCGGCGTAGGGATCGAGCCCGGCCAGGACGATTGCATACTCGACCTGCGCGTAGAGCACGCCATAGCCGTAGTTCAACGCCTGGTTGAACGGGTCGCTGGCACCGCGGGTCTCGCGACCAGGCCAGCCCAACTCAGTGGGAACCAGGGCGGCCAGCGCCCCCCAGTAGCGTGCAGCATAGCGCCCCTCCACGCCAAGCAGCCCCTCGCGCAGGTCATCGACGGTTGTACCAGGCACCTCACGAACCGCCTGGAGACTGTCAACCACTTCGGCGGCGACCGTGGTGAGCGTTGCGTGCAGCGCCGGGTCGACCTCCTTGCGATATTTGGCGACGTAGCGCAGCAGGTTGGCCTGGTTCTGGAGTTTTCCCTGCGTGAAGGCGCGAGCCAGTAGCACACCCACCTCACTGTCGTAGGCCCGCAACTGTGCCCGCCGGGTTAGCACCGTGCCGGTCAGCCCTGCGCTGTAGAGACTGGCGTGCGGCGTTCCACTGACACTGAGAAAGTGGATTGGAATGCCCTCCTCAGCACAGGCCCTGATCGCGTCGCTGCTGATGCCCACCCCCCCACCACTAATAATCACTTGCTGCAGGTGCAATAAGGGCGCTTCCTGCAGCCGCTCACGATCCCTGATGACCCGCAACCGGCCCTGGTGCTTGGCAATGAATACGCCTTTTTCCTGGACGAAGAGATGCATGACAGACCTCTGATAGTATGGGCTTGTAGGCACAACTGCCTGCGCTCAACCACGAGCCGAGAAGATAACTCCGGGTTGTTAAGGTTCGACGAGACATCTGAGGAGGGGACATCCAGCACGCGCCGCCGGACGGTCCCGTCACCCGCTGATGTGGTCTTCCGGCCTCGCGATACAGTACCAGCCATCACCCTTGACGGCATTCTTCCCCACGTGTATCAGGCTGCCCCAGACGAGCAGTTCGCGGAGTGGGGCGATGTCGCCGGTGAAGGTGGCGCTGCCCACCAGGCCGCCGATCGGGGTGCGGCGTCCCTGGCGGTGGCTGACACTCACCACATCGACCCAGCGTGTGCGATCGTCGACCACCTGCACCTCCTCGGCGACAGCGAGCAGGGCACGGAAATCGATGCCGAGGGGGCCGTCGCCGTAGGCGATCGCGAGGTCATCGAGGCGGCGCATGAGGCGCTGGATCAGGGGGCGCAGGGCAATGCGCTTCAGCAACCGCTCCTGATCGATCAGGCGCAGGGGCGTGTGGAAGTGGAGCGTGAGCCGATCTGCGGGCAAGCTCGCCGCGAAGGCGCACACGGCGGCGGCGTCGAGGGGGAGGCCGGGCTGGCGAACCTGGCCGCCATCGCCCGTGTAGAGGGGCTGGCGCTCGCCGGTGAGAGGGTTGACGGCGGCGATCTCGCGGAGGCGCAGGGAACCGCGGCGGCCGCCGTTCTCGGGCAGGCGCAAGCCGAGCCCCGCGCGTTCGAGCTCGTGGGCAGCCATCACCAGGTAGGGGTAGAAGGTCGCAGCCGAGCCGAAGAGGGCCAGGCCGAACTGCAACGTTTCGCCAGGGACATAGGTACGGGCGCCATCACGGGGCGGACGGGTTACATAAGGGCGTGGGCGCTGGTCACTACCCTTCTGCTCCTCGTCACGCATCGGCGCGATCAGGGCGGCCACCGGGCAGACCGTGAGCAAGGGACAGTCGCTGCAGGTGGGGGCCGGCTTATTGGCGCAGAAGCGCTCCCAGAGCGCCCCGGCGATGGCGCCGCGCACCGCCGAGCCGCTCTGCTCGCCGAGGGCCACTGGCGTCAACGCGGTAGCGGTGAACTGGAGGTGGTGGGTGGTGAGGGTCATGCGATCTCCGGCGTGCTACAATAGCGAAAAGCGTACCGCGATTGTGCGTCAAGCGGCATCGCAGCGCGGTGCGCTAGCTCCAGCCATGGCGGCAGTTCACGAACAGGCAGGAGCATCATGGGGCAGGCGGCGACGATCGCGGATCTCCCGCTGGAGGCGTTGCGGGAGCTCTGCGCGCGCTGGCGGGTCAGCGAGCTCGCGGTGTTCGGGTCGGCGCTGCGTGACGACTTCGGGTCGGAGAGCGACATCGACTTGCTGGTCAGTTTCGAGCCGGCGGCGAGCTGGAGCCTGCTCGACCACGGCCGTATGCAGCAGGAGTTGGCCGACTTGCTGGGTCGCCCCGTGGACCTGGTGAGCCGGCGCGCCGTCGAGGCGAGTGCCAACCCGTTGCGCCGGCGGGCCATCCTGGAGACGGCGCGCACGATCGTGACGTTGGGTGAGCGATGAACGAGCGGGAGCGGGCGACACTGCTGGATATTGCCGATGCCGCGCGGTTGGCCGCCGACTTTATGGCTGACATGGGGCAACCAGCCTTTCTGGCAGACCGCAAGACTCAGTCCGCTGTGATGCACCAGCTGGTTGTGATTGGCGAGGCGGTGAAGCGCCGCTCGACTGAATTCCGTATCGCGCATCCGGTCCTCCCCTGGAAGCTGATCGCTGGTATGCGCGACCAGCTCATCCATGGCTACGACAGCGTCGATCTCGACGAGGTCTGGAACACCGTGCAGCGAGACCTACCTGCGCTACGGGCTGCAGTGCAAGAACTGCTGGACGCACCGGAATGAGGGTGAGACGCCTGTCCAGGTGTCATGTCAGACTCGCTCGTAGAGTGTAAAACCACGGCTGCTGCGAGTGACCTGATGTGGGATCACCACATGGCGCAGGACGCGATCTTTCCCGAGGCTCATCCGCTTCGGGCTATAGATGTGCACCTGGTCGAACGTGAGCCTTGGTCCGCAGTCGTCGAGCATTTGAAGGGTGCCGCTGATGCTGAAGCTTGCCTGATCCGATGTGAGCGACACCCACTCCGAACCGTCTCCCTGAAGCGGTTCATCGCTGACGACCGGTGGCGCCAGGAGTTGCATAAAGCCCCCGCGCTTCCCGAAGTAGTTGATGTGCTGGAACAGCGCCGTCAACTCGGGAGATAGCGGATCACCGTGCGCAGTCTGGAACGCAAGGCCGATGGCGCCGCCATATGAGACATACTCGCGATACGCGATTGTACTTCCAAGGGGGGTACGCAGGCCGGTGCCATCATCGTCGCTGGCACCGTATTTCTTCGGCCGCACGATCTTGGTGAAGGTGTTAACCACTGCGATCTGATCAGGAAGCCTGATCCTGACTCGGAGATCGCGGAGGGTGGACCAGAGCGGGTAGTTGCCGATTTGCTCCTGTACTCTCAGGGCAGCATCGAGCAGTGCCATCTTGAGCGCAAACGGTGTCGGGCAGATCAACGTCTTGCCACCAGACGAGGTCGCGGTCGCTGGCTTGAGCGAGAACAGCGTGACCGGCATATACTGAACGACCGTCCACATCGGCGTTGCTCCTATGGCTGGGGCATCGTAAAGGGCTGCGCTGTCTCGGCCAGCACCCCGATCTGCTCCGCCAAACCGCCAAGTGAGCTGAATGTTTGTACGCTCACTCCGCTGCCCCCTCCTAGTCGCTGACCGATCTCAGCCATCTGGGCGGCGTAGTTCTCGGCGATCGGGCTCACAAGGGGCGCAGGCAGTACCTTGGACGAGTAGGCCAGGGCGCCCTCCAGTGACACCAGGTGCGGAAGCTGTGCCGAGCGCATCGCGCCGTTCAGCTGGACGAACGTGTGGAGCACACTCTCCAGCAGTGCAGCTCCACGCTGTCGCCGCTCATCAGGTGAGATAGCGTAGCGGTGCGCAATATCGTTGTAGCCGATGCGGGCGAACTCCAGATGACAGACGATGGCGTATCTGCCGCTGTTGGCTGGGCGGTGAAAGATCGCCTGTTGCAGATTCGCGCCACCGGTGCGCTCCTCCTCACCCTCCGTGGTCCTGGGCTTTACGCGTTTTGCGGCCTCTTTGTCGCGCTGTCCCTCGCTGCGCTCGGGTGCGTATTTCACGTGGAAGAAGCTCTGGTTGTGACCCTCGCGCGTAAGGTCGGGGATGCCGACCGCCCAGCCGAACTCGACAACGCTCTTGCGCGGGATTGAACGCCCGCCCTCGGTGATCAAGATGCCGGCGACGTCGTCCATCGCACAGAGCCGCAGCAGTTCGTCGAGCGTTTGCGCATCGGTCCACTTCTCCTCCTTCGAGCGCGAGAGGAAACCCTGGTCGGCGTTGATCCGGTTCGGATTGAAGAGACGGCAGCCGGCGCAGAGGGGCAATTCTCGCTCGCGGGCCAGGTTGTAGAAGTGCTCGGCTTGAATATGCTTCAGCATATCGCCACTGATGGCGTTGACGCTGTACAGGCCGCCATCGGCCCCGACGATATCGACCATACGAGTCTGCAACTGGTTGCCCTCGCTGCCCTCGTTGTTGAGGTTGTGCATATCCAGGGTGGCGTTGATTGCGAGTGAGAGGGAGTAGATCGTAGCCATTGGGTGCTCCTTGATAGTGTTTAGAAGGGCTCGTCGGTGCCGTCGTCGCTCTGTTCGTCCTGCTGATCCTGATCCTCCTCCTGGCCTGTGCTGTCAGTCTCAGCTTGCAGCGCGGGCTCATCAGCACGAGGGTCGCGGGCATAACCAAAGGCGATCAGCATACTCGCGATGGTCTGGGCATCGTAAGTGTCGACCAGTTCGGTAATCTGGGCAATGTCCCCCGTCGAGATCGGGATGCGTTTGCGAAAGCCCTTGCCTTTGGCCCGCTCCATTACCCGCGCGTTTTCTTTGCTGTAGTCGGTCAGAAACTCGCTGAGGGCGCGGAGGAACTCACGGCTGTCGCGTGAGTGGCGCAGCAGTTCGTCAGCCAGGCCATAGCGCACATCATAGGTGTTGTCGTTGCGCTCCGTCTTGTAGAACTGCTGCTGCACGGTGGCCTGACGGATTGCGGTGGCGATGTGCTGGAAGCCGGGCGTCTCGATGATCGGCAGAAGCTTCTTCGGTCGGTCGGTCTCGTTGGCCATAATGATCACCCTCAGGTTGTCGAGCGTCAGGCGGCGCGGGCGCTGCCGCTTGCTCAGCTTGCGGATGACGTGACCGGCGTAGCCGGCAGTGAAAGCGAAGAATGCGCGCAGGGCCGGGTCGCGACTGGTCATAAAGTCGCGATAGTCACGCAGAAGCTGTTCCTCCTCACTCTTCGACTCGTCGAGTGGGCCGATCAATCGCAGGTGCTCGTCGACGGCAGTCTGGAGCGCCTGTGCTTGATTGGCATCGTTCGGCCACGCGACCCAGCCGGGTAGATTGATGGTCGACACGTTCATCACTGCCACAGCGCTGCCAAGATCCTTGTAGGAGGCGACTGTAAAGCCCTCAACAAAGTCGGAGACGCGGCGGCGGCCGATACTGCGCCGGGCACCCTCCCACTCTTTGAGCAACTGGGCGGTGTAGCGCAGCGCGGCGATAATGTCCATCTTGATCGCGCTGTTCGGCCAGAACTCTTTCTGGAAGGCCTCAAACGCTCGCTTGTGCCACTCAAGCTCCACCCCCTCACGTGCCGGCATCACGACGTAGGTCTTGCGATCTTTGCGCCCCTTCACAGTGCGTGGCAGGGCGCCGCGGTAGAGGCCGGCGAACTTGAAGTATTCCAGCAACCAGAAACTCTCCCGCCCACCGATGTCGAGCTTGTCCGCCTTGGCCCGGTTGGCGCCCTTGCCCTGCTCGGGATTTACCACCTGGGTCGCGGATAGAAGCGGACTTTTTTCCAGCCCATGATGCTTCGCCAGCGCCTCCCACTGCTCCATCGCTCGCTCGATAGCGCCGGGCTGGCCGCTGCACAAGGTCCAGATCAGCGCCACGAGCTCGGGGTAGGCCACGCGGCATGCTGACCACCGCTCCACCGCCTGGTTATAGGCCTTAATCGCGCTCATCTGGTTGATCATCGCCGCAGCCGGCCAGTAGTCGCGCGGCGCCTGCGCCTCAAGGGTGGCCCGCTCATCCTGGGGCAGCTTCCGCGGATCGACCCCTGCTTTGCGCAGGGCATCGCGCCGCTCGTAGTATGCGGCGTTGCGTGCGCGCTCGGCCTCGTAGTCCAGCACCCTGACGCCCTCAGGCGCAGGCCCGTTCTTCGCGGTGAGGATCCACCGGGGCTCGGGCTGCTGGTAGTGCTCGGGGCGTACAAGCTCTGGGCGCAGGCTCGCTGGCGTCTCCACCACGATGCCGTGACCCTGATTGGCGACGCGCACATCAACCCCGTCGCCTGTTACCTGTTTCCCCAACTGAGCCAGCCACCCCGCCAGCCCGTGCGCCGCTAGCAGCGCTGCCATGGGGGTGGTTGCCACTGGCAGGTATAGCGTTGTCGTCACTTAGAGTCTCCTTGCGGATCCGCCATATCCGAAAGCAACGGCAGTTGACCGCTGGGAACCTCCGTGCTATTCTTGGCTGACGATCGCGCTGCCCGTTTTCCTTTTGCCGCCTCGACCTGATGGAGGATAGACTTGAGCACTGCCACCGAGGCGCTGTCCAGGATCACCTGAACGCCTGATTTTCGAGAACCCATAATTTCTCTTCCCTAGGTGCAATACGGTATAACACAGACGCCCCGAGAAGAGTATACGGCGCATACCTGCGTATGTCAAGGTCCAGGTTTGCCTTGGTTGTCCATGGGTTCATCCGACTTACCCCTTAAGTACTGAAATTAGGTAGCACTGGCGGTGTAACAGCCGTACACGAAACCACAACGACTCGTTCCTTGAGTACGCCGGTAACTTACAAGTGCTCCTGTGACCCCTGGTCACAGAGGCGCAGGATGCGCACCAGGAAGAGGTAGAGCAGCACGTCGGCTTTGCGGCTGAATCTGATTGTGTCATCGCTCAGGCCCTCGGCGGCAGGGAAACCAGCCCATGCGACGCGGGCGCCTGACGCGCGGAGGTCCCGATCCTCGAAGAGATCGACCTGGCGCATTGCGTCGTAGAACGCTGCTTTCGCGCCCTGAGCAGGCGTGAAGCTGCCGTGGTCGGTGCGCTGGTTGGAGCTGTGGTGGCAGATGATGGCGCTCATCAGTGCGCAACGCAGCGACTCGTTCTCCGCTGCGATCGCAGTTATGAGTTCGCGGCCTGCACGAGCGCTTTCGGCGGCGTGCTTCGGCCGTAACGGGCGGATCTCGCGCTGCGCCCTCACCTCACGGGCGTCAAGCGCGTCGAAGTCGGTGTGGGCGGCCGCATACCCAGCCGCGAATGCAATCTCGGGCTGCTGCCGCAGCTCGGCCACGCGCGCCTGCCAACGGTGAGCCCACGTCTGCCAGGCGCGATCAAGCTTGCCAAGGTCGTGCACGGCGAACATCAAGCGGATTGCCCGGTCGAGTGCGCCATTGCGGAGCCCAAAGCGCTGCTCCAACTGCCGGCGTGCGGCCGCGGTACGATCACGCTGGTGCTGAACGTAGAAGCGATATAAGCCGCCGATATGCTCAGCATAGCTCTCGCGGCGGATCGGCGGGTACTCGTCCCGATCACGACTTCTGTCCAACATGGGCGACTCAGCCGCCGGCACGTCGCCTGGTGCCAGGATCAGGCCGAGCTCACGGCTGTACTGCACAAGGGCAGGGTTCAGCGCAACGATGTAGCCGGCACTCCAGAGGTCGGCTTTATGAGCGCTACGCTCTTTCGGATCCGTCGTTGGACGCAGGGTCAGGTCCCAGTTGGTGGTGATGCGACGTCGCTGCTCAGCACCCTCCAGGCCATCAGTCGATTCTTCAGGCTGCGCGATCCTGGCAATCCAGTCCAGGTCGAGCTCCCAGGCCCGTTCCCAGACAGCATCGTACCAGCGCCGCAACTGGTTTGGTCGCAGTCCGATCCCCTGGTAGCGATAGGGGTTGGGGAGCGAGCTGGCGGTGGGATCGTCGTGGATGAGTACAGTCCGCGTATCCACATCGCGAATGAGCTCGCCGGCGAGGTTGCGCTGCTGCGTACGCCACGCCAGCTCGATTCGCTCCCAGAGCATCTGCTGGCGCTGCTGGAGCGTCTCAAGCAGCTTCTCGTCATAGGTGCTATGGGCGGCGTCAACCAGTGCGAGCTCGTCATGGTAGCGCAGCACGCGCCCTTCCGGCGGAAGCTGTGCTTGAAGTGCGGCACGCGTTTGCTCGCAGAGCGATTTCTGGCTCTCTTCGTGGTAGGGTGCGTAGTCCGGCTCACCCGCCGCTGTTGTCGGCAGTTCGTAGATCAGCACCTCGCCTGTCTCGCCGGCAAAGCGAGCGCAGCGCCCCGCGCGCTGGATGATCGCTGCGGCCGGCGCCAACTCCGTGTGTAACACATCGCAGGTGATGTTGAGGCCGACCTCGACAACCTGGGTCGCGACGAGCACCACTGGTGCATCCGCATCGGCAGCGCATCCCTCGCCGAATAAGTGGCGAATACGCCGCTCTTTCTCGTCACGATCCCTTGTGTAGAAGCGACTGTGGAGCAGCTCGATCTCAACACCAGCGAGACGAGAATCAGCCCGAAGGTCGGCCACCAGCGTCTGTGCGCGGTCAACCGTATTGCAGATCGCAATCACCCTGCGCCGATTGTGCGCGAGCAAATCGGAGCCGACCTTCTCGGCGTCTAGTTGCTCGCCGCAGAGGCGGTACCGACGTTGCTTGCCCCGCTGAGATGGGAGCGCGGCGATTTCCTCTGCCGTGAGCGTTACCGGCTCGGCGTCAAGCAGGGCTGCGAGCCTGCTGATCATCGTGCTGGAGAAGGTCGCCGTCATCAGGACGAATGGGGCAATCCCCTTCAGCATTTGAAGAATCTGGAGCGTCGTCGCGAGCGCGCCATTACCCGTCTCGTCAAGCGGGAAAAGGTGAAACTCGTCAAAGACGAGGTAGCTCCCGATTAACGCCCCCGCGTTCAGATTTGCCTGACGGTTGCCGAGGCTGTACGGGATGGTAAGAAAGCTGCTAAGCACCTGGTCAATCGTGGTGAAGATCAGATCGGCCTCGAAGCGTCGATCCTCCGGTCTCGCGCCGGTCTGAATGCGGACGGTATTGAGCAGACCAAATCGGGCCGTATAGTCAGCCACAATGGCGCGATACTCTGCCTCGAATTGATTCGCCAGGACGCGCATCGGCACCGCGTAGAGGCATTGGCGCGGGAAGCGCGCTGGGTCGTTGCGCCAACCGTCGAGGAAGGGAAACAGCGCAGCGCGTGTTTTGCCGGCGCCGGTGGGAGCCTGGAGGATCACGCTTCGACCAGCACGTAGAAGCTGATCAATTCGTTCCTGGTAAGGGTAGAGCGGCATAGGTTACTCCCTAACCAAAGATGTCGTTGAAACGCTGGCCGCGATCCGTTTCCGACGCGTCACCTGTCCCATATACCCTGCTCTGCCGCCGCAACTCGCCGATCACCCGCTCGCGCAGCTCAGCCGGCGCCAGCACCTCACAGTCGGCGCCCCAGCCACGGATCCAGGGCAGCATCTCCTGCGGCTCGTCAATCGCCGCCGTCCAGGTCAGGCGGCCCTCGCTGTCAAGCTCGGTCTGCTGCGAGGGGTGCCAGTGCGTCTCCTGCATCCGCCGGCTCGCCTGGCCCGCGGCGAAGCGGAGCTGTACCGTTGTCGGCTGGTCGTCCTCGTCGAACCAGATGCCCCACGCCCCGGCCAGCAGCGCGTTCGGGTCAAAGTCGCTCGGCACAATGAATGGCTCATCGGTCAGCTCGACACGCTCGATCCGCTCCAGTTTGCGCGTGCGCAGCTTGCCTGGCGGCTCGGCCAGTCCTATGGCGTAGGTGCTGTAGCCGATCGCTGATGGCTCCAGGAAGTACGGCGCGAAGGTGTGCTGGTAGGCGCGCCGTGCCTGCAGTGGCCGGTACCACAGGCGTACCTTGACGCCCCTGGCCCATGCCTCGGTCAGGCGCTCCAGCAGGCGCTGGTGATCACTCACCTCTCTGGCGTGGCGCTGCCGCAAGCTGGCCGATGTGCTCGCAATATGCTGGCCCACGTGCGGCATCGCCCCCTGCAGCGCGACGCCCAGCTTCTCCAGCGCTACGACCGTGTGCTGGTTCGGCTTATCGCTGTACCGCGCCAGTAGCCGGCAGGCGAGGAAGACGGCCATGGCCTCGTGGAGCTTGAGGTGGATCCGGCTGAGGTAGGCCGTCCGCTCGATGTAGACCAGACCCTCGTCCGTCAGGCGAATCGGTATGCCGTTCTCAATCATATCCTGCACCAGGCGACCGATCGTTGAACGGTGTACTTCGCAGCGGCGGGCAAGCTCGGCTTGCGAAAGAGGGATCTGGCTGCTAAGTAGTAGCCGCTCGACCTGGCCGATGCGGCTCGATTTGGCGAATGCGCGTGACATGGCAACCTCCTGACGCCGAGCATAGCACACGCATCTATCAAAAATGGCAACACGGCGAGAGCAAATTCATTACTCCCTTTAACGTCGTGTTGCGGGATTTTGTTACCACCATGGGCGGAAGAGTTGTAGCCTGCCGCGCTCGTCTTCTTGTAGCTTCACGCCCTGCTCATCCAGTTCCGGTAGGTCGCGCAGCACAGTGGACCGCGGCACGCCCAGCCGCGCAGCGAGCTGCGCCGGCGTCAACACCTCCGCGCTCAGCAACTCCTCGTACTGCCCCAGCCGTGCTTGCTTGCCCTGCTTGCTGCCGAACATCGCCGTACCTCCGTGCTGACCGCAATGATGCTTGCGATCAGCGTGCGGCACGGTTGTTGCAGCGAGCGCAACACGTTTAGCCCAGCGTGCGTTTCCGTCACCTGGTGCTGCAGGCCTTCGTGCGCCAGGTCTGACGCCGTCGCGGGGCGCCGCGCCACCGCGGTTACGCGGCGCCGCACCGCCGCGCCGCCACGGGGCCGCGATGCACGGCGAACGGGCGCCGCGCCGCCACGGGGCCGCGATGCACGGCGAACGGGCGCCGCGCCGTCACGGGGCCGCGATGCACGGCGAACGGGCGCCGCGCCGTCACGGGGCCGCGGTGATGCGCCGCGGTTACGCGAGGCCGCGGTGATGCCGCCCCGTGGCGCCGCGCCACCGCGGGGCCGCGGTGATGCGTCGCGCCACTGCGGGGCGATGGGGCCGCGATGATGGGGCGATGGGGCAACGGGGCCGCCCCGTCGGGCCGCAGCCTTCGCCCCCGGCGTACACCGGGAACCGGCGCCCCACGGTGGCGAATGCTGCGGCCTGACGCCGCCCCGTGGCGCCGCGCCGCCGCGGGGTGCCACGGGGCCGCGGTGACGCCGCCGCGGTAATGCGGGGCCGGGGGGCCGCGATGATGGGGCGATGGGGCAACGGGGCCGCCCCGTCGGCGTTGGGAAAGCGGATTAAGGTTTCAATCCGCCTTGGGAGAGCTTTGCAGAATTATCTCGTCCGCTAGCGAGTGCGCGGCGGTTTGTTGCGGGCCTGTTGTGCAGCTCGCGCTTCCTGTTGGGTGATGGTCAAACCCCGCGCGAAATGCGCCCGCTCGGCGGA
>Ga0272446_1001848_pt1 | contig 30031 bp, 33 predicted proteins | sample YNPCB0061_FD_194587 | JGI IMG/M metagenome (GOLD analysis project Ga0272446, IMG submission 194587) | Hot spring microbial mat communities from Yellowstone National Park, WY, United States - YNP-CB-006-1 | ecosystem: Environmental > Aquatic > Thermal springs > Hot (42-90C) > Sediment | place...
CCGGTACTGGGAGCGCTTGTATCGCTGGCTGTACCAGGTGACGCGGGACCGGCACCTGGCGGAAGATTTGACGCAAGAAACGTTCCTCAAAGCTTTTGCAGCGGTCCAATCCTTCCGAGCTGGGAGTAACTTCCGGGCCTGGGTGTTTCGGATTGGCCACAATAACCTGGTGAACCACAAACGAGCCGACCGGCGGACCAAACACCAGTTACCCGACGACCTTGCCGCATCCGACCTGACCAGCGCCGAGGATACGACCGCCAACCGGGAGGCCCTGGAAGCGGTGAGCAAAGCCGTGGCGGAACTGCCAGCCGAATTTCGGGCGGCCTTGATGCTGCGAGTGGACGAAGGACTGTCCTTCCGGGACGTGGCCCGCGTGCTGGAAACAACTGAAGAAACTGCCCGGTGGCGGGTTTTCAAGGCCCGCCAGAAGCTGCTGAAGATCCTGGCCCCCGAGCTGCTGCCCCCCGGTGCCGCCGCTGGAGAACCCACCAGTTAGCCGCACCACGCTTTAGAACAATGGGACAACCCATGAACTGCCAGGCCGTACAACGCACGATCCTCATCCTGCCCGACCCGCGGCACATCCCGGAGATGCTCCGGGACCATGTCGTGGGTTGCGTGGGCTGTCGGGAGTGGGCCCAGCAGGTGGCCCGGCTCGAAGGATTACTGACCCAACTTCCGGTGCCCCCCGCGCCGGCCAATAAGAAGCAGGAACTGATCGACCAACTGGCCCACCCCGAACCGGTGATAATCTACCGGGCGACCCAGCCGGGTGGCGAACGAGCGGGGCAGCCGATCCGGTGGTTCATGCACCGCCCGGCCCAACTCGCGGGGGGATTGGCCGCGGCTGTCCTCCTCGCTGTGGGCGGCTGGTGGCTCCTCACCCGCTCGGGTCCCACGCCCGAAACGGCCCTGCCCACGCCGCGCGATCCGTTTGTCGAGAAGCTAGTCCGCCAGAACATCGCGCTGGCCCATGCCAGCAAGCCCACGGAGCGGCTGCAGCTGCTCGGCGGCCTGGCCGACGCCATCTCGAGCCAGACCCGAAACCTGGCCCGTGTGGCCAACCCGAGCGATTTGAACGAACTGGCAGCGTTGTTCGACAAGGTGATCCACACCGGGCTGGCCCGGCAGGTGGAGACGATGCCGGACCACGCGCTGACGTTGACCGAGAAGCAGGAGTTGTATTCGTCCCTGGCGCAAAAGCTGGGCACTCTGGCCACGGACGCCGAGACGCTCGCCCACGAGGTGCCCCCCGAGGCCAAGCCCGCGTTGCAGAAGATCGCCGTCTCGGCCCGCGAGGGGCAGAAGAAGTTTCAACCCTAAGAAGTTTCAACCCTAGATTGCGATGTGTTGCGGAGTGGTCATCATGCGGCGGGTGGTGTTCACACTGGTTACGGGGGTGGTCGTGTGTGCCTGGGCGGGCGCTCAGGGTCCGACCCCGCTGTCACCGGCCGACCAGGTGAAGCTCTTGAAAATGAACCGCATTCTGATTGGCAACCTGATTGATGACAGCCTGGCGCTGGCCAACGCGGGCAATGAGACCGAACGAGCCGTGGCCTGCCGGAAAACCGCTCGGTCGCTGGCCAATGCCCTCAAAGCCGCCGCCCACGACGAGGATGCCGACCGGGTCACCGAACTGGCCGAACTGATGGCCCGTGTGATGCGGGACGGACTGATGCCGAACCTGGATGCCGCCACGCGACTCGTTCAGCCCAACTCCCCCCAGGCGGCGCAGTTGGCGGAAGTGAAAAAGAGCGCCCTCGGCGACCTGGACGACATCGCGGCTGCAGTGCCCCTGGATAGCAAGCTGGCCGGCAACCCGAAGGTGCAGGAATCGCTGGCGGGATTGGCCCAGATCAAGAGCCGCATCGTCCCATAGGCACAAGCACCGTCGGATCTAGTTCGAGTCGTCCTTCAGATACTCGTCGTGAAACGTGATGATGGCGTCGGCAAGGTCGGCAGCGGTCTTGGTGTAGCCGGCCTTGCCCTTCTCCCGGAGGCGGTTGCCCAGTTCCAGCTGCACGGCGTCGATGGCGTAGCTGGTGTGGCTACCATAGGTGGCCACAATATGCCCGCCGGCGAAAAGGGGTTCCTCTTTGGTATTCGGGGCCGCGGAACAGGCGGGCAGGATCGTGTACCCACCGCGTTCCAGCACACCCAGCAACCCGCGCTTGCCGGTCAGGGCATACCAGCCGTAGCGATCCCTGAGCACTTGCACCGTCTTGCCGTTCTGAGTGCCGCGGCAAATGGCATCGGGGAATAGCCCCTGCCCGTGGATATCGAGCAGCAGCCCCCGGCCGAACTTCTTGTGGACGGCCTTGCACGCTGCCGCTAGCGCCTCGTGGTAGGCGTCATAATAGGGCCGGGCCTGCTCCGATTCGTAAGCCAGCTCGCGCGGTCGGTTCACATCCAGGTATTTGCGCTCGAACCGGGCTATGACTAGCCAGGGCTTGCCGGCGAGCTGGTTTTCGAGTCGGACGGCAACCAGCTCGGCAATTTCGGCAGTGAAGTCGTCGAGTACCGTCTGGAAGTTGGCAATCCCTTTACCAAGCCGCTCGGGCACACCCGGCACCTTGAGCCGACCGCCATGCGGCGCCGACAGGATAATCGGCAAAGTTCCCTTCTGGATGGTCACGAAGTCGTCGGTTCGCGGCGGGGGTTCCGCACGACCCCCGACACTCAAGAGAAGAAATGCAACAGAAGCAACCAGAACAAGCAAGCGAACCATGGATTACCCCGCTTCTCAAGCCGTGAGCAACCAGGGCGATTGCGGAGTATCAGACGAGCAGGTCGCGCGGGTCGGCGATGGTGCCGGCCAACGCGCTGGCGGCCACGGTCAACGGGCTGGCCAGGAACACCTTCGCTTCCTTGTGCCCCATGCGACCAGGGAAGTTGCGGTTCGTCGTGCTAATACACGCGATCGGTGCGTTGAGCCGGCCAAACGTATCGGCTGGCCCACCCAGACAAGCTGCGCAACTGGCGTCGCCAATCTTGGCCCCGGCCGCCAGGAAGATCTCGCGCAGGGACTGGCCACCGACTTTCTCCGTATCCAACCCACGGGCCACTTCGGTCGTGGCCGGCACCACGAACGTGTCGATTTTCACACTCTTACCTCGGAGCAACTCCGCAGCGGCCTTGAAATCGGTCAGCTTGCCGCCAGTGCAACTGCCGATGTAAGCCCGATCGAGCTTCGTACCCTTGACCTCAGAGACGAACGCCTTGTTATCCGGCGAGTGGGGTTTGGCGATGACCGGCTCCAGTTTGGTCACGTCGTACACCTTCTCGCAGACGAACTTCGCACCCGCATCGGTATACACCGGAGTGTAGGGCTTCTGGCCGGCATTCCGCTGGTTGACGTAGTTGAAGGTGATCTGATCCGGCGCAATGATACCGTTTTTGCCGCCAGCCTCGATGGCCATGTTGCACAGCGTCATGCGCTCCTCGATGTTCAGAGCGTAGACGCCGTCGCCGTCGAACTCCATGGCGCGGTAGGTGGCCCCGTCGCAGCCAATGTCGCCAATCACTGCCAGAATCAGATCCTTGGCCATGAGGTAGGGCGGCAACTGACCGTGGAAGACGAATCGCATGGTGGGCGGGACCTTGAGCCACAGCTTGCCCGTACCCAGAACAAAGCCGGCGTCGGTATTGCCGATGCCGGTGGCGAACTCGCCGAAGGCTCCCGCGGTGCAGGTGTGGCTGTCGGTGCCCAGCAAGACTTCGCCGGGGCGAGTATGCCCTTCTTCCGGCAGGGCAATATGGCAGACTCCCTTGTAGCGATCGGTACCGACGTCGTAGTAGTAGGGGAGATCTTGTTCCTGGGCGAAGGCCCGGATGATGTCCACGTTGCGATTGGCCATCGCGTCCTTGGTGAAGATGTAGTGGTCCGGGATGATGACCACTTTCTGAGGATCCCAGACCTTGGCATTGGCACCGAAGTGCTTCTTGAACACGCCGATGGTGCCGGGCCCGCACACGTCATGAGTCATCAGCACATCGACATCCACCCAGACGTTCTCACCGGGTTCGACGTGGGCCTTACCCGCCGCGCGGGCCAGGATCTTCTCGGTCATTGTCATCGCGGGCATGGGGAACTCCGAAAGCACTGCGGGTCGTTCAACGAGAGCTATCGACATCTTATCGCACGAGCAGTGAAACGGGGGGCGCACGGGGGTGCCGAATTCGGCAATTTCGCGCCGCTGCTGACCTTCTCGGGAACCACCCACGTGCGGTACACTCCATCCCAATACTTCAGCACACAACTTTGAGGAGCAATCATGGCGGCCAAAGAAAACCGGGATGCGAAGGAGAACAAGGACTTGCGAACCGCTCTGGCGGCTATCGAGAAAGAATTCGGTAAAGGCGCGATCATGTCGCTGGGCGATATGATCGTGGAAGACGTGGACGGGATTTCCACGGGCAGCCTGAGCCTGGACCTGGCGCTGGGGGGCAAGGGGTTGCCGCGTGGGCGGGTCATTGAAATCTACGGAGCCGAAGCCAGTGGTAAGACGACGGTTGCGCTGCACGCGGTGGCCCAGGTGCAACGGCAAGGCGGCGTGGCCGCGTTCATCGACGCCGAACATGCCCTGGACCCCACCTGGGCCAAGCGCATCGGTGTCGATCTCGATTCCCTGCTGGTCAGTCAGCCGAGCTATGGCGAGGAAGGGCTGCGCATCGCGGAAATGCTCGTCAAATCGGGCGCGGTCGATCTAATCATCGTCGATTCCGTCGCGGCCTTGGTCCCCAAAAACGAAATTCAAGACAGCGAGATTGGCGACACCAAGGTGGGCCTGCAAGCCCGATTAATGAGTCAGGCCTTGCGCATCCTGACGCCAACAGTCAATAAGAGCAAAACCTGCCTGGTGTTCATCAACCAGATTCGACAGAAAATTGGCGTGATGTACGGCGACCCGAATACGACCACGGGTGGGCTGGCGCTGAAGTTCTATGCCAGCGTGCGGATGGAGGTGAAACGGGTGACGCACGTCAAGGATGGCGACGAGACCATTGGAGCCGAAACCCGCGTCCGGGTGGTCAAGAATAAAATTGCCCCGCCGTTCCGCAATGCCGAGTTCAACATCCTGCACGACCGCGGCATCGACTACGAGGGCGATCTGCTGAAACTCGCCGAGGAAGACGAGATCATCGAAAAAGGCAGTGGGGCCCGTTACAGCTACCAGGGGCAACAAATTGGCCACGGCGAGAAAAACGCCATTCAGTTCCTACGCGACAATCCCACCGTGCGCGACGAGATCGCGGCTGCGGTGATCGAAAAGCGCAAACCCAAGGTACTGGATACCGCTGCTCTGGAAGCCGTCGCTGCGGAGCAGGAAGCGGAAGCCGCTGCCGAGTTGGCCGCAATCGGTGAGACGCCCGAACCCGTCCGGAAAAAGCGGGGCAAGGCGATGGAATAAGGCGGATGGGAGCTGACGCGGAGGCGGTCCGGTCCCCTGCCCGGGCCACACCGCCTGCGACCGCCGCCCCCCCGGGCCTTTCGATTGGTGTTGACGGGGTCATTGTGGAATTCGTTCTCGTCGAGGCCGAACATGGAAGTTCGTCCGTCCCGTTCCCTGGCGATCGGAGCGGCCACCAACTGGGCCGCATTCGCGGCCACACTGTTCGTGGCCTTTTTCCTGGCTCCGTACTTGATTCGCCATCTCGGGGATGCTCGCTACGGGGTGTGGTGTGTGGTCGAGGCGATCCTCGCCTACTTCACCCTGTTCGATCTGGGCATTGCCGCTTGCCTGGTTCGCTTTGTGGCGCGGCACCATGCCACCGGTGAGCACGACGAGCTGAATCGAATGGTCTCGGCGTGCCTGGCCTTGTTCCTGGCGGCCGCGCTGGCGGTTCTGGTGCTGGGCTCGGCCCTGGTGCCGTTCGTCGCCCCGGGTTTGGAGCGACAACTCGGCAACACCGGCGACGTGGCCCCGTTCATGCTGCTCATGCTGGCGAACCTTGCGCTGTCGCTGCCACTGAGCGTCTTCCCCAGCATTCTCGATGGCTTGCAGCGCTTCGTCGTCAAAAGCGTGATTCGGCTTGTATTCCTGGGACTGAAAGTGGGCGGCATCGTTTATGCGATGGAGACGACACCGGGGCTTTGGTCGCTAGCCGTGGTGTTCACCCTCACCAACCTGCTGGAACACGCCGCGATGGCGGGGCTGGTGTTCCGGTTCCTACCCGGCTTGCGGCTCTCCCACCGACTGGTAAACCGGGCCACCCTGCGCGAAGTGCGGGGCTACAGCGTCGATGCCTTCCTGGCCATGCTGGCCGGCCGGATCACGGTGCAAACTGGGGCGATCGTGGTGGGTGGGTTCCTGACAGCGGCGGGGGCGGCTCATTATGCCGTTGCGGCTCGGTTAGTCGAAATGGCCAAGAACCTGCTGCGTTCGGTCACGGTCACACTGACGCCGGCGGTCAGCCAGCGCGAAGCTACCGGCGACCTCGACGGTGTGCGACGCGTGCTGCTGCACGGCACCCGCTGGGTGCTGTATCTGGTGCTGCCCATCCATCTGGGCTTGCTGTTCTTTGGCCGACCGTTTCTGGCCCGCTGGCTGGGCAGCGCGGATTACGCCGGGTGGTGCTTTCCCGTCGTCGTGATCCTCTCGGCCACCCTCACCCTGGGCGTGGCGCAATCCGTGGCCGCCCGAATCCTCTATGGCCTGGGCCGGTTGAAGCTGTTCGCTCGCTTGGCGCTTGTGGAAGCCGGGTTGAACCTCGGGCTGTGCCTGGCACTGGTGGGGCCGTTGGGTCTGGTTGGCGTGGCGATCGCGGTGGCCGTGCCGAACGTGCTCTTCTGTCTGTTCGTGATCAGCTACTGTTGCGGGGTGTTGCGAATCACACCCGGACAGTATTTCCAAGCGAGTTGGTGGAAACCGCTCGGGGCGGCTGTGGTGCCGGCCGTGGTGTGGTGGGGAGCGACACCGGTCGAACCAACCTGGCTGGCCATTGCCGGGGGGATCGGCCTGGGCCTGGTTCCCTATGCAATCGGCGTGGCGGGCCTGGAGCTGGTTCCGCGAGGAGCCATCCGCCGGTGGCGACGACAACCGTCCTGCTCGCCGCTGTCTGCCGCGGCTAACCCCGTTTCGCTGTCACAAGCACCGTGAGTTGCTCAACTGTGACGCCGCGAATCAGGACCGTCTTATTGCGGTTCGTCGCTCCACTCAGCAATTCCAGCTGGGACCGCTTCACCCCCAGCCAGTCGCGCAGCAGCTCGAGGATGGCCTCGTTGGCCCGGCCACCCTCGGGTGGTGCGGTCACGGCCACTTTCAGAGCACCGGCATGTTCACCGAGAACCGCATTCTTCCGCGCTCCCGGCTGCGCTCGGATCGCCAACTGCACACCATCGGCACGGGGAATGAACGTGAGGGGCATCGGTCGTCGAGTGGGTTTACAGGGATAGCGGCGTCAGACCGCCAAAGAGCAAGGTACCAATTCGCACCAGGGTTGCGCCTTCCTCGACAGCCACCTCGAAGTCGCCGCTCATCCCCATCGAGAGGTGCGGCCAGGGCAACCCAGTTCGGCTCTGCAGCTGATCACGGAGTCGCCGCAACTCGGCGAAGGTGGGGCGGGCATCGTTCGGATCTTCCGAGTAGGCCGCCATGGTCATCAAGCCGTGGAGGGCGAGGCCCGGCTGTGTCACCAGTCGGTCGGTTAGCTCCGGCACGACCTCAGGGGCAAAGCCGCCCTTGGCGGTTTCCCGGCTGCAGTTCACCTCCAGGAGCACGGGCACCGGCTTGCCCCGGGCCAGGCCGAAGGCGTTGAGTGCTTGGAGCAAGCGTTCGGAATCGGCGGAGTGGATGAGCGTGACCAGCGGCACGGTTCGGTCGAGCTTGTTGCGCTGGAGATGACCAATCAGATGCCAGCGTGCCTCGGGGACAGCAGCAGCCTTCTTCCACAATTCCTGGGGCCGGCTTTCAGCCAGATCGGGGACACCGAGTTCGACGGTCAGTGCGGCGATTCTCGATGAGGTCGTTTTGGTTACAGCGATCAGTGTAACATCGTGCGGTTCCCGGCCTGCTCGTCGGCACGCCGCCGCGATGCGACCTCGAACCGCCGCCAGCCGTTCGGCCAGAACCGTGCGTGTATCCATGGCGATCACCCGGGCGGCCAGCCCATGGCACGCCCACCGAGCAAGTGAACATGCAGATGCGGCACCGTCTGCCCGCCGTGCTCGTTGCAGTTAATCACCAGGCGGTACCCCTGGGCCAGGCCAAGTTGCCGGGCGAGCTGAACGGCGACCAGTTGCAGGTGGCCGAGTAATGCCTGATCCTCGGCGGTGGCGTCGTCGAGAGTCCGAATCGCTTTCCGGGGAATGATGAGCACATGCGTGGGGGCCTGCGGCTTGATGTCGTGAAACGCCAGGCACTGCTCATCCTCGTAGACGATTTTTGCCGGGATGGACTTGTCGATGATCTTGAGGAAGATGTTCTCCGCCATCATGTGCTGGTCCTCGCACGCCGATGATGAGGATACGATAGCGGACCGTAGCGGCCGTGGATAGCTGCTGCGACCGGGAGCGAATCGGGAGCACCCCATGCCGTGGGTGGTCGGGATCGATGAGGCAGGCTATGGCCCCAACCTCGGGCCGCTCGTGCAGGCGGCCGTTGCCCTCCCCTTGCCCGAGCCGGATCTGGGCGGCTGGGCGACGCTCCAGGCGGTTGTCCGGCGAAGCCGTGAGCCAGTCGACAGCCGATTGCTCATTGACGACTCGAAGAAGGTTTACACCCGTGGCGGGCTGGCCGCACTGGAACGCGGGCTGTGGCCGGTCCTGGGGGAGAGCTCCCACCGCCTCGATCACTTCCTCTGGGGTCCCGGTGCGGTCCCCGCTTGGGGTGAAGACCTGGGCGGGGAGAACTGGTTCAATGGATCCGAATCGCTCCCCCTGGCGGTGGACCCCGCCGCCGAATGGGCCAACGGGACTGCCTTTCGGGCGGCAATCGGGCAACGGTGTCGCAGCGCGGTGCGCATCGTGCCGGCTTTCCGGTTCAACCAGATCGTGGATGCCACCGGCTCCAAGGCCATGGTCCTGACCCGCGGGCTGACGGAGCTGCTGGTTTCGCTGACCGAGGAACTGCCGGCCGGAGAACCGATCGTGTTCTTGTGCGACAAGCTCGGCGGGCGGAACTTCTATGCCGGCCTCGTGCAGGAAGCCTTTCCGGCAGGCTGGGTCATCGCCGAGAAGGAAACGGCCGCCGAGAGCCGCTACCGCGTGGAGTTACTGGGCCGCCCCGTGCGTATCGTGTTCCGGCCTCGGGCCGACGGGGAGAGCGTGGCCGTGGCTCTGGCCTCGATGCTGGGCAAATATCTCCGGGAAGTGTGCATGGCTCAGTTCAACCGGTTCTGGTCTCAGCTGGTCCCGGGTATCAAACCAACGGCGGGCTACCCGGTCGACGCCCGGCGATTCTTCAACCAGATCAAGCCGGCCCTGGCGCAACTGGGGCTGGGGGTGGATCAGGTGTGGCGGAAGAAGTAGCCCGGAGGTGCCGGCCAACGTTCGCCGCGGTAATCAGTCGATGTCCCAGATCACAATCTGACCGGTTCTGCTACCGGCAGCGGCCAGGTTGCCATCCGAGCTGATCGTCACGGTGCGCAGCTGGCCCAGCTGCCAGGTTAAACGGTGGACCCGGTTCCACGTGTGGGTATCAAAGACGTGAACGGTGGTATCGTTGCTGGTGGTGTACAGGTAGCGGCCGCTCGGATGATACACGCACCCGGTAAAGTGCTTGCGGCTATCGTTGCGAACCAGCCGCGGTGCCCCGAGAGCCCCGTCGGCGGTGATCAACCAGACCAGCAACGTCATGTGGTTGAAGCCCACCAGTTGTTGACTATTGGGTGAAAACAGCAACGGGCAGGCGTAGTTGTAGGGGTAGGCCCCCACCCCCAGCAGCTCGGCCGTGGCGGCATCCCGCAGTTCCAACCGACGGGGCAACTGCCACCACAGCACGTCGGCCGCCGACCGGGTAAACAGGGCCAAGCGTTGGCCGTCCGGTGTCAGGGTCAGGCTTTCGGCCGAAAGCTCAAGCGTGGACAATCTCCAATTGCGCATCCAACCCGCTTCGGAGGCACTCCACCCGACCAGGCAGTTGTCGGGCAACCCATGCTGGGACACAACCCGGCTGCCATCGGCGCTGATGGTCAGACCATAGGTCACCTTGGTCACCGCGAACGATTCCCGGATCGTCTGCCGGGTATCCCGGTTGAAGGTCTGCCGGCCGTCCGCAATCAGCCACGACAGGGACCGGCTATCGGCCGAGAAGTTCAGGCCCCCTCTGCGATAGCTGGACACATTCGGGATCTGCACCGGCCACAGCAAGGCGGCATCGAGGTTCCAGTAGAAAACGCCGTGGTAGGCGATCGCCGCGGCCAACGCACGACCATCCGGACTGAATGCCAGCTCCAGGACTTCGTGGGGTGCCTGCAATAGCCGCACGCGAGTTCTCCCGCATCACGATGGCGAATTCGTGGCCGGCCCGGGGAGGGACGCGATCGCCTCCCGTGGATTGGGCTGCTGAGTCGCGGCGGTCAGTTCGGCCAGCAGCTGATCGGTCTCGTCAACCCCACCGGTCAGATTCACCCAGATTGCCCACACCGTCCAAATGAGCCCCCAGGGCACCGCCCACGGCCCCAGCAGGACTGTCACCAGACTATAACCTAACCCTCGCAAATACCGTTCTTGCCAGGAGGTGGTGATGTACACCGGCGATTGGCGACGGATGGTGAATAACAGTAACGACATGCACGATTCGAAGCGAACCAGCCGGGCCCCGGCGGCCACCCGCGCCTGGAGCACGTCCGCCAGAACAGATTCATCCGCAGTGGCTCGAATTGCTAACACGAGTGTTCAGTTTTGGTTCAGCATTTGCTTCATGTTCTACACTAACTGAGTGTGCTGCTTCAGGACAGAGCAAGCGACCAAAAAACCGGCACGGATGCCTAGAGAATTGGCAACCCGCCCCTCAGGGAACGCCACCGATGAGCACGACACCGCCTAATCTTGTCGAGCTATTGCTCAAGCGGATCGAAAATCGCACCGGCCGCCGGGTTCGCAACTTGTCCGTCGAAGTGGGGGCCAATCAGGTCGTTTTGCGTGGCCTGGCGAACTCGTACCACATCAAACAATTGGCGCAACACAGTGTTCGGGAAACGTTGCCCACGATTCAGTTGGAGAATGCAATCGTCGTCGAATAATCGGCCTGTTCATCCGGGCCGCGCCATGCTACACCGGCTCCCCTGCTTGGGGCGAGCCGTTCCCGGAGGGTGTCGGCATGGACTGGATAACCAGCCTTGGCGAGCGCTGGTTGGTGACCGTGCAATGGCTAGCGGGCTTCGCGGTCGGATTCGCGGTACTGGCCCGGCTGTTCCCCTGCAATCCCGGCATGTACTGGTGGAAGGACTGGCGGGCCGTGGGCACCGACCTGGTGTACTGGTTCCTCGCGCCGCAGCTGATGCTGGTACTTCGCGGCATGCTCCTGGTGGTGCTAGCGCTACTGGTGCTGGGGGGTCGGGTCGAACCGTCGGGAGTGGCGAACTGGCCGTTCTGGCTGCAAATCGCGGCGGTTGTGGTCGTTCAAGATGTGCTGCTCTACTGGCTCCACCGCGCCTTTCACACGCGTTTGGCCTGGCCCTTCCATGCCGTGCATCACTCGCCCCACGTCCTGGACTGGACTTCGCTGGCCCGCTTTCATCCCGTTAATCTGCTGCTGGAGTTTGCCCTGGCCGATGCCCTCGTGCTGCTCTTGGGCTTCCCCCCCGCCGTGCTCCTCGCCGTGGCACCGTTTAACCTGGTCTATTCCGCGATGGTCCACGCTAATCTGAACTGGACGTTTGGTCCATTGCGCTATGTGCTGGCCAGTCCGGTCTTCCACCGCTGGCACCACACCAGTCAGGCCGAGGGCCGGGACCGGAACTTCGCCGTCACATTTCCTCTGCTCGATGTGATTTTTGGCACCTTCTACATGCCTGTGGGCCAGCTTCCGCAGGAATATGGCACGAGCGACACCGAGGTGCCGCCCGGCTTCTGGGGGCAACTGGTAGTGCCCTTCCAGAAGACGGGGCCGCTGCGCTGGGCCGTGGCTGCCGGTCTGTTCACCGCAGCCAGTCTGATCGGCATGCGGGAATCCGGCCAACGGTTGGTGGCGCGCCCCGACCCGCCGGCCCTGACCCGACCCCAACACGAGCTAGCCCACGCAGCGGACTAACTACGGGGCTTCGTATTCGCAGGTGACCGTGGTGCTGATGCCACCCCGGGGCGTCCACGTCGAAACCACCTTGCACCGCCGGGGCTGGCAGGCGGCCACAAAGTCGTCCAGCAACCGGTTGGTCACTTGCTCATAGAAGATCCCCTGGTTGCGAAAGCGTTGCAGATACAGTTTCAGCGACTTCAGTTCGACGCACGTTGGGCCCGGGGTGTAGGTGAACGTGATCGTCCCAAAATCGGGCTGACCCGTCTTCGGGCACACGCTGGTGAACTCCGGGCAGACGATTTCAATCGTGAAGTCGCGGCCCGGGCGCGGGTTGGGAAAGGTTTCCAGTTGCTCGGCGGAGGGGGTTTCGGTCGGTTCCATGCTGTGCAATCCCGTAGTGAAGCATTCAGTATGTTGATAGGCACACGAGTCGCACAGTTCCACCGGGATTTGCCACGACTCAAGGGGCAGGCCATGCAAAAGGCCGTGGTTTTACTCAGCGGCGGGTTGGATAGCACGACCGTACTGGCGGTGGCCCGTCAGCAGGGGTTTGCTGTTTATGCGTTGAGCGTGGATTACGGCCAGCGGCACCGGGTTGAGCTGCAGCGGGCGGCAACCGTGGCCCAGCGGCTCGGCGCGGTCGAGCATCGCACCGTTGCCATCGACCTGCGGGCCATCGGCGGCTCGGCTCTGACCGCCGACCTGCCGGTGCCTCGGGACCGCTCCGCCGACGAACTGAGCCAGGGGATTCCGGTCACCTATGTCCCGGCACGCAACACCATCTTGCTGGGTCTGGCCCTGGGTTATGCCGAAACACTGGGCGCGTTCGATTTGTTCATCGGGGCCAACATCCTGGATTACTCCGGCTATCCCGATTGCCGACCCGAGTTCCTCCGTGCCTTCGAAACGCTGGCGAACCTGGCCACGAAGGCCGGCAGCGAAGGGACCGGCCGCTTTCGGGTCCATGCGCCGCTGCTCAAGCTGACGAAAGCGGAGATCATCCGGGAGGGGGTGCGGCTGGGAGTCGATTACGCTCTGACGCTGAGTTGCTACGACCCGGACGCAGCGGGGCGAGCCTGCGGTCACTGCGATTCGTGCCTGCTACGCAAAAAGGGGTTTGCCGAGGCCGGCGTGCCCGACCCGACGGTGTACCAGTAACCGCAGCGCGGCCCGAAGCCGGCGAACGGCCCAACCGAACGCCGTGGAGCCAGCACCACCGCGTTCGGAGAGCCATTCGGCGGAACAGCGGATTACAGCTCGGGGGTCAGCTCGCCTTTGCCCTTGCCAAAACCACCCCCCTTGCCCTTGCCAAAATCACCCCCCTTGCCCTTGCCAAAACCACCCCCCTTGCCCTTGCCAAAACCACCCCCCTTGCCCTTGCCAAAATCACCCCCCTTGCCCTTGCCAAAATCACCCCCCTTGCCCTTGCCAAAATCACCCCCCTTGCCCTTGCCTTTACCTTTGCCCTTATCGCCGGCATCGTCGGCGTTTTGGGTCACTTCCGTAGCAAATGCCTGTGCGGCCACGTACAACACGCCGGTGAAACCCGCCGTCAGTACCACTGCGAGCAGAAACCGCCGGATCATTCTGACCTCCTCGGGATTGGCTCATCGGCCAAGTGAGTCGAGATAACGGACACCGTCGATCCGTTCAGTATTAGAAACGGAAGAGCGACCACGCCGGGACCGTGAGAAATGGATGAGAGCGAGCCGAGTGCCGCGCGACGTGGCCGCGGGGAGTGAAACTGGTGCTGTCCCCAGCTACAACATTTCACATGGATTTGTCGGTGACATTGGGTCGGCTGCGGCTGCGGAACCCCGTACTGGTGGCGTCCGGAACATTCGGCTATGCGCGGGAGATGGACGGGGTTGTGGACTTCGGCCAGCTCGGCGGCATCATTCCCAAGACGGTGACCGCGGCCCCGCGGGCCGGCAACCCGCCACCGCGAACGGTGGAGACCGCTTCCGGGCTTCTCAACGCTATTGGTTTGGATAACGACGGATTGGAGCACTTCCTCACCCACCATCTGCCCTATCTGCGTACGCTCCCCACGGCGGTGATCGGAAATATTGCCGGCCAAACGGAAGACGAGTTCGTGGCCATGGCTGAGCGGGTGGGGCAGGCGGGGCCGGGATTGGCGGCGTTGGAGCTGAACCTGTCGTGCCCGAATGTGGCTCACGGGCTAGATTTCGCCACCGACCCGACGGTGACTCGCCGCATTGTCCGCCGCTGCCGCGACGCCTGTCCGAACCTGCCCCTGATTGCCAAGCTCACCCCCAATGTGACCGACATCACTCGGATCGCCCAGGCGGCGGCGGACGGCGGAGCGGATGCGGTCAGTGCCGTCAACACGTTTGTCGGCATGGCCGTGGACTGGCGACGCCGCCAACCTCGGCTCGGCAACATCACCGGCGGGCTGAGCGGCCCGGCGATTAAGCCGCTGGCATTGCGGGCGGTTTGGAAAATTGCCCAGATGAAAGCCGTGCCGGTCATCGCTATCGGCGGCATCGCCACGCTCGACGACGTGATGGAGTTCCTGGTGGTTGGGGCCAGTGCCGTGCAAATTGGCACCGCCAACTTTTACGACCCCACCGCCAGTGTTCGCATCGTGGACGGATTACCCGATGCCCTCCGCTCGCTGGGAGCCGACTCGGTTCGCGACATCATCGGAACCTTGAGCCGCTAAGCCCCCTCCCCGGCGCCCGGCCCTGGGTTTCACGCGGCCCGTGAGCCTGAGTTGGACCGTTGCGGGGCGCTGGCGATTTCCTCCACCGCCAAAGGCAAGTCCGCTTCCGACGGGGCCAAGTCGATGAGCAGCGCCGCCAGACGTTCGACTTCCTCCCGCAGGGCGAGCAATTCGTGAGTCGGCTCGGTCGCAGGCTGGGCCTGAAGCCGCGCAACGGCAAGTTGGCTTTGCTCGGCTTCCAGCTGCAAACGCAATCGCCACAGCTGGTGGGCTTCCACTCGGCGGCGGGCCTCAGCCTGAATGAGCCGACGCTCCCGGGCATCCAGTTCCTGTTCTCGCCGACACAACTGCTCCGCCAGCGCTTCCAGCTCCAAAACGGTCTGCCATTCCAACTGCCGCCAGTGCAACTGGGCTTCCCGTAGCACCGCCAGTTGTTCGGCCACCAGCCGCTGCTGGTCCGCCTGATCACCTGCCGCCACCTCCGATACCTCGGCCGGCGCGGGAGAAGGAGCCAGAGGAGGCGACGGTTCCGGCTGGCGACTGGCTTGTTCGCCCAGCAACGCCTGCCGCTGCGATTCGAGTTCCGCCAGTGTCCGGCGGGTATTGTGAATGCGACGCTCCAGGGCGGCGGCTTCTTCGCGCAATCCCGCAACCTCCGCCTCGACCGCGGCACGGGTCGCGGCCAGGGTTTTCTCCCAGCGGGCCAGTTCCGCAGCTCGCTGATCAAGGGCTGCCGTCTGATTCGTGAAGTACTGATTGGCCGCCGCCCAGTCCGCGGCGATCCGCTGGTGCTGCGCGATGATGGCCGCCCGGTCCGCCCGGGCCTGGTCGCGCGCCTGGATCGCTTCCTGATACGCCGCACTGGCTTCCGCGAGAAGCCGACGCAGGTGGTGCTGCTGCAAATTGCTGGTGGTTTCGGCCATTGTCCGCGCCTACCGGACCGGTTGCACATTCGACCCGGAATATCGGCGCGCCGGAGCCGGCGGCTGGACATGGTGTTCGGGATCGCCGGCGGGTTCGCTCCTCCACCGGGCGCATACCCCGCGCCACCCTCGCAAAGCGCCGCGGGGCTTGCCTGCTCGGTTACGCCTGAAATTGCGTGATGAGCCGAGCCAGTTCCTCGGGCGACAGGACACCCGTTTCCTGATGAATCGGCGTATCGCTCCCCTTGAAAAAGAGGATCCGGGGAATGGTCATCACGTCGTATTTGACGGCAATGTTCGGATTTTCATCCACATTCAGCTTGCCCACCTTGACCTTGCCGGCAAACTGATCGGCAACCTGATCGATCACCGGTGACAGGCGACGGCACGGCCCACACCACGGGGCCCAGAAATCGGCAACGAGCAGCGTGCCACTTTTGACATGTTCATTCCAGTTACTTTCGGTCAGTTCAATCACGTTCGGGCTGGCCATACCTGACTCTCACACAACAGAAGGAAAATGCAAAACAAGCCCGCCACGGCAGGCGGATCGGAATCATTGTACACCCAGAAGGATACCGCACCAATGATTCGCGCTTACGTGATGATTCCCACTTCCGTGTTAAGGGAACTGGTTTGTTGCGGTTGCCGATGGGGCGAACCCGCCATAAGAATGGGTTGTCTGAAAACATGCCAGCCGCATGGCCCTGTCGTCTAGAGGCCTAGGACACGGCCCTTTCAAGGCCGGAACCGGGGTTCGAATCCCCGCAGGGTCACTGATCGGTGTTGGGAAACTCACACCAGAGTTCAGAACCGGATGAAGCCGGCGGGGTGTCGCATCTGCTCACCCGGGCCGTTGCTCACTACTCCCCCACCCACATCCACGCCCACACGCACTTCCCCACCTTCATCCACTGAGACTGCGACGGGCTAGCCCACTGAGCCGCTTCGCCCTGTGCGACTCTGGCACACGCGACCGGGGCAACTCCCATCTCGCCTCAGTTCATTCCTGTCCGGCATCACTTTCGGTCATCCAAGCACACCGGTTCTTCGGGAATTGACCCTTTCCATCCCACAACTGCTCCCTTTCGTGGGTTCAGGGATTTTGGCACGTCGGCTGCTTAAGGAAAGCCGTTGTTCCCCACCTTCCCCTCCTGCTGACATTCCCCTCCTGCTGACAGACCGGACTTGACAATCGATCACTAGTGGTGTATAAATGTACATAACAGATGAACCGAGGGCATTCTCATGAGGTTATCTCCATCGACAACCGGGTCACTCGTTCGAGCGGGCATCGGGAGCCTGGCGGTTGTCGCTTGGCTGGGACTGGCGGGGGCAACCCCCGCTGCCTTCCCGCCGGCACCCAAGTTGGTGACGGTCACCCAAGGCTCGGTCAGTCTGGGCATCCCGGAGGGGTGGAAGGAAGCCACGATCGGTGCACCGGACGATGTGATGGGCTGCTGGACCATTGACGGGTTCAACATCTTCAAGACCTCGGCAGCCATCCTGTTCGGCAAGACGGATCAAGCCCGCGTCCGGTTGAATCTCGAGGGGCTGACCATTCGGAAGGACACGGAGGTTACGGTGGGTGGCCGGGCCGCTCGCCGGATCGACTTTGAAGACAAGAACAAACTCGGTGGCAACGCACTTCCGTATACCCAAGCCCGCGGCATCGGGATCATCCTGAAAGCCCCGGAGGCCGATGGCAAGTACCTGTCGTTCCTGTTTGTTTCCGCGGCGGAGCAGTGGGACAAGGTCGGCCCGCTGTTTGAAGCCTCCATCCGCTCGATTCGCCTGGATGGCCATGGCGACAAGGCCGCGGCGGGCACGATCACCACCGTAGTCACCAAGTCCGGTCAGGAGCAACCGCTGGCGGGGGTCACGGTCGTCATTGGTCGCCGGCTCCATCTGATTTCCGTCTTGGATGTGCCGTCGGGCGATTTTGGCAGCTCCCTCAAGGTGTCTGGAGGGCCGATCGATGTGGTGCGGGGGGAGGCGATTTTCCAGATCGGCACGACGAATGACCAGGGGGTGTATCGACCCACGGGCTTGCCACCAGGTGAATACGACGTGGTGGTCTGGAAGGCCGAGCATATCCCCGTCTTTTCCTTGAAATTCACGGTACCGGGCGGAACGATCAAGACGTTTGTCAGCCCCGACACCGGGGTGAATGCCGCCAACCGGCATCGCGCGCTCAATACGAGCAAGATCTTCTCCCTGAAACCACCGGACCCCAACCAGCCGTGTGTGTGGGGCCGAATTACGCTGGGCACCCGGACCACCGCCAGCCCCCACACCGATCCGGTCGCCGGAGAAGGCGTTACCATCCTGGTCGGGGCCAATCTCTCTCTGAAAGACACGCGCATTCCGTCCTCGACCGACGTGGTCCAAGGCGATGCCCTCTACGCAGTGGAAAAAACCAAAAGTGATGGCACCTTCCGCATTCCGCTGCCACCGGGCGAGTACAGCCTGATCATCTGGAAAGAGGGGTACATTCCCCAGACCCGAGCGCATGTGATGGTCTGGCCGGGGCAGGTGTTTTACACACTGCTCAACGACGACCAACCCGGCAACACGGGACGGCATCAGGAACTGGATTTGTCCGGGCTGAAGGTGCCTCCCGCTGCCAAAGGGGGAGCGCCTAACTCCAGCCCCGAGGATTTGTGGAAGGAAACGGACCCGACGACGATCATTCCCCAGGGGAAAATAACTCCCGAGGGCAAGAAACCTCCCGAGGGCAAGAAAACCGGGGTGCCGCCGGGTCTGCCCCTGCTGCCGGTGTTGCTGCTCGGCCCGCCACCCTCCGCTGTCGCAGGTCTGAAGGATCTGAAGGAATTGGTGAAGGTGCCCCGGATTCCCGACTTCACCGCGGCCATCGCCTATACTGCTTACGAAGATCGCGTTCTGCTCACCAACACGACCGACAGGACTGCCGTCATCGGCGTGGCCGGACGGGGCAAAGCCGTCGGGGCCGCCTTCCGCGACTACCTGACCGCAGAACCCGCTGTCGCCGCGGTTCTGGGCGAGGCCGCGTCCCTGGAAATGAGTTCCCTGGGCGACACGCTGCTGGTGCAAGTGTTCGAGGGCGGAACGCTGGTCAAAGAGAAAGCCAGCGGAAAGGTGTGGTGGAATGCCCACAGCAAACGGCCCCGCAACCTCCGCCCGGTCGAGGAGCTGACCCGCTACCCGCAGGTGAAATTCAACAACCGGCTCTACGAGATTAGCACCTTCCCGGAACGGGTCCGCATCGCCGATCTGGCCGCTGGGGCCGAACTCGCCGTCCCGGTCGGACCGCCGGGCCGGCCCATCCCGGCCGACTTCCGCAAGGTCATCACCGACATCAAGCTCGAAGCGAGCCTGGGCCGAGCCGTCGCCGACCCCGCGCCGCTCTTCGAGACCCCGGCACGGGTCCAGGTGTATGAAGGCGGTGTCGTGATTGTCGAGCCGGGAACCGATCGCTTCTGGTGGTGTCGGCACACCAAGCGAACCGGGCGGCCGGGCAAACCCGTGGTCACGCTGCCCAAAGACCCGAACGCCGTGGTGGTGCAGCTGGACTATGTGGGCGGTTACACCCCACCCCGCAAGACCAACGACCCCTTCCTGCGGATCCGGGCCGATGGTCGAGTAACCCTGATCGACCCGTTCGGCCAGCTCAAGACGGTCGAGACGAAAATTTCCTCCGAGAACCTGCTGGCCTTCCTCACGTTCGCCCTCGAAGAGAACAACTTCTTCGCACTGGACACGGCGAGCCTGGAACGTGCCATCCCGGACGAGGCCAAGCGCGGCAAATTGCCGACCCTAGTGGATGCACCAACGACCGTCGTGACCATCCGCACCGCCGACCGGGTACACGAAGTCCGCTGTTATGCCCCCGAGTACTACGCCGAACAACTCCCCGGGCTGAAAGCAGTGCAACACTATCAGGCGATCCACCAACGGCTGGTCCGTTACATGGACGCTTTGCGGGGACCGTGATCCCACGAGGAGCCGCCATCATGCGAGGTATCGTCTCCGGTCTTCTTCTACTGACCGTCGGGATCGGCTCGGCGGGAGCCAACGTCGGCCCGCCCTCCTGGGGCGGACAGGTGGCCGGCGAACCCCTGGGCATCCGCGACATCCGCATCGATCGGGAAACGTTGGTAATCGACCTGCGTCCCGTGGCGACCAGCGAGCCAGCCCGGGTCGAGGCGACTTACTACTTGCACAATGCCGGGCCATCGCAAGCGCTCGAATTGCTCTTCGCCAGCGGCTCGGATTCGGTGGAAGGGTTTGAAGTGGCCTTCAACGGCCAGAGCGTGCCGGTCTCACCGGCCGACCCCCGGGAACTCCCGCCAAGCTGGAAGCCCCCACGCGAGACGCCCGGCCTTGATGACCGCAAGCTGGAGTACTCCCCGGGCGTGCGATCGCACGGTCCCATCTCACCGGTTCAGTTCGCCCTGACGATCCCACCGGGAGAACACACGCTGCGTGTCCGCTATCGAGCGGAGATGGGGACGAACTACCTGGGCTTTCCCACGGTCTACCGGCAATTCGCTTACGTCCTGGCCCCCGCTCGTTCCTGGGCGGGGTTCGGGCAGTTGGACGTGACCGTCGCCCTGCCGGCCGGCTGGTCCGTGGTGACCCACCCCGAACTGACTCGGGATGGCGACATCCTTCGCGGCACGTTCGAGGGCGTACCGGCCGATAGCCTGGCGATTACGCTCCAAGCGCAGCCGGGGCCGGCCTACGACCGACTGGTGTCGATCACCCGGACCGCCTTTTGGGCAACGATTCTCAGCAGCTTGCTCCTGGCGGTGGTGCTCGGCCGCTGGGCGGGACGGCGAACCGCTGCCGTTCAGTACAGCCGGCCCCCGCGGATTTGGCCGATCGCCCTGATCAGCGGCGTGATCGGGGGCATCGCCTTTGGTATCGCGGGCTGGTTCAAGGTCTACGGAGCCGAGTCTGCCCTTCCGGTTAATGAGATCAGCCACTCTGGCTACGGGCAACTCTTCGAATTCCTCGCCTACGGGTTTCTTGCCCCGGGTGTGGCGGTCGCGGGCTTCCTGGTTACATACATCAGGGGGGTGCTCAGTGCCCAGCGGAACTCGGATCGCTGAACGGGTACGCCGAATGGCCGCTTGCCCGTCGCCGTCACCGGTCACTACTCTGTTGATTAGGGTGAGACCAAAGCCCATCCACCAATCGTGGGTGGGCTTTCTGCGTGAGGAAACCGATGAGCAACATTCCGTGGTGGGGCTATGTGATCGGGGCTGGGCTAGCCTGGGGCACCTACGTTCCGATTGTCTTTTTCGGGGGGCAGATGCTCACTCCGCCGGACAAGGGCGGGATCGGTGGCCGACTGGCCTCAATTCTGTGCGTCGGGGTGGCGTACTTCCTGCTGGCCGTCGTGATTCCCCTGGTACTGATGGCCACCCGGGACGACGCCAAGCCGGATTGGAAACTGGTCGGGCTGGTCTTCAGCGGGCTGGCCGGGGTGGCCGGGGCGGTCGGGGCGATCTGCGTGATCTTCGCGAGCAAGGCCGCCGTGGATCAAGCCAAGCTCGATGGCGTCAATCCCGCGACCTACCGCATCTACATCGCTCCCTTGATCTTCTGCCTGGCCCCGCTCATCAACACCCTGCTGAGCACCGTCTGGCACCCCGATGCCAAAAGCGGCAATTGGGCCGTTTTCCATCTCGACGTTCCCGGGTGGAAGTTATGGATCGGTATTGTGCTCGTGGCCGTCGGTACCTTCCTGGTGTTGATGTCCAAGGAAGAAGCGGAGAGCAAGAAGGCCCCAGCAGCCAAGCCCGCCCCGGTCGTCCAACCGGAGGCGGGTATTCGCGGCGGTTAGTAGCCAGCGATACGGGAGCGGAATTCCCATGACACCCGAGGCAGCGGTCGCACGGCTGAATACGGTCCTGGCCCACGCCTGGATGATCCGGACGTTCTTAAAGCACGCCGACGAAATCCAAGGCAACGATGCGATGCTCGAAGTACCCCGCACGCTCTACGATAGCATCCGCGCCGTCGAGCCTGCCTGGCAGCGGGGCGACCTGGCGGACTACCTGCGCCGACTCAAGGGCAAGCTCCCGAAGCTGCGCCGCGTCGCCGAGTACTTCGCCGCTCACTTTAAGGAGTTTTCGCCGCATACCAACTTCGAAATGGCGGCCGCCTCGCTGACCGGAGTCGTGCAGCAGATGGAAGAAATCTTCGCCCAGGTCGATTGGGACGCCGTTCGGGCCCTGGCGACATCTCGACAGGCGGACCCGTCGCCCCCCCCTGCGGAGGCCTCCGCCCCGCGCTCTCGGGATCCGCTCGACGACCTTGAGATTCCCGAAGTCTGAACCGGGGACTGTCATTACCGCCGCTGGTGCCAGTCGGGGCGAGAATACTTCTCGGCCAGCAACAGCCGGACTGTTTCCCAGGGCAGTGGCTCATCGGTGTTTTCGGCTGCCCACGCCACCATCAATCGGTGTTTCAGTTCAGCGACCGACAACGGTAAGTTCATGACGAACTCGGCATGGGGCCGGTTCCGCCGATAGTCCGGCTGGCGTTCGGGTGCACGAAGGTAGCGGCTTAAGCGGGTGAGGTCGAAGTCGTACAGGAGGGTGCCGTGGTGCAGGAAGTGGGTCCGTTTGCGTTGCTGCGCGTTGCCCGAGAATTTCATGCCACCGAGGGCCAGGTCGCTGGTTCCCTCGATCGTGGCCGGTACCGGTAGCGCGGCCCGTACCCGATCCAGCACATACCGGTTGGCCGCCCGGATGTCGTGTAACCCCGGGGCGTGATCGTAACTAAGTACCAGGGCGAAGCACAGGCATCCCGGGCCGACCAGCACCGTACCGCCACCGCTGGCTCGCCGCAGAATGGGCACTGCGGCGGCTGCACAGGCTGTCCCGTTCACGTCGTGGGCCACGGACCCACCAGCCCCGAGCACCACGGCAACCTGGGGGTTCTCCCAGAAGCGCAGTACAGCACGACCGGTGCCTGCCTCAGCGGCCACCAGCAAGGCCTCATCGAGGGCAAGGTTCTCGGCCGCAGTAGGCAACGTGAGATCGAGCAGTCGCATCGGCACGGTTGACCGGTCCGCAATTCCGGCGTATCCCAGATGACACGGTTGTTTTACTCATCCGAGGTACCATCATGGCCACACCGCGACTGGCTCACAACGTGTATTTCACCCTCAAGGATCCCACGCCGGCCAACATCGCTGCCCTGGTAGCCGACTGCCACAAGTACCTGACGGTTCAGGCGGGAATCGTGTTCTTCGCCGCTGGCCCGCGGTGCGAGGATCTGACTCGGGATGTGAACGTAACCGACTGGCACGTCGGCCTCCATATCGTATTCATCGATAAGGCTGCCCACGACGCCTACCAGGACGACCCGATGCATGTGAAGTTCGTCGACGAGCACCGGGCCAGTTGGTCGGCAGTCAAAGTGTTCGATTCGCTGGTGTAATCCCCGCCCGTCACCAGGGGCAGCTGGAGAGGCTCATGCTTTACCGGGTCCGCAAGCGGCTGCAGACGGCACGCTTCAGGCTGGCGGCCCGGGGTATCTATGGTACCCCCCCGCTGCCCTGCGATCCCACCGCGGATTGCACCATTCACACGATGCTTAGCCATGCCGACTTGCTCATGTATCTGCTCGCGATCAAGTCGTTCCTGCGGTTCCGCCCAGCTGCCCGTGTTGTCGTGCATTCCGATGGATCGCTGACGCACGGCGATGAAGCTGTACTCAACCACCACGTTCCCAATCTGCAAATCGTGGCAACCCGGGACGCCGACGACCGCGCGGAGCGGCAACTGAATCCGTTCCTGCGGGAATGGCGAGCCCGCGACGCCAGTTGGCGGCGAGTGATCGATACGGAATTGTGGTGTGAAACCCCCCGCCGCCTGATCATCGACGCCGATATTCTGACTCTGCGCCAACCCACCGCCGTGCTGCAGTGGATCGCCGGTTCGGGTGGCGGGCGGCCGTTGTTGTTCGGCGCTCCCGACGGACCGCCCAGTGGGCCCATTGCAGTGGGCAGCGGGCGACGGCACATCCAGACCGTCTTCCGCGAACAACTCGCGGCGGTGGCGACTCAGTTGGGTCGGCCAGCGGAGTTTTTCCAGGGAGCCACGTCCGGGTATTATGGTTGTGAGCGCGATGTATCCGTGCCGGCGATCGAAGCCGTGATCCGTGCTGCCCTGGCGGCAGGTATCCCCATGCACGAATGGGGCGGTGAACAGTGCCTGGTCGTGTACCTACTCTCCACCGCGGCTCCCATCCGGCTCGATCCTCGGCACTACGTGAACTTCGCCCCGGAAGTCATCGAGCGGCTGAACGAAGTGGCCGTGGTCCACTTTTATGGCACCTTCCGTTACTATGGCGGTGTTTACCCGCGACTGGCCGCCGACGTGGTCCGGCAACTGCACGGCCGCGATTCGAAGGAAACCGCAACGCCACTATGAAGAACCTCTCGCCTCAAGAACTACCCGGCTTCCTCCGCAAGTACCGCCTGACCGGCGGCCGCATCCGACGCATCCGGGTGCTTTACCCCCGCCCCCGGGAAGTGGCTATTGAGTTTCACCTCAGCGTCCGGGAATCGATTACTCGCCTGGGGGACCAACCCAAACCCGTCCAGCTCGTCCTGCGGCTGGAAGGCGTGGACGAATTCCGGTTCCAGATGCGCCCCAGCCAACCCAAGGGCCGCATCACCGATACCCGCATCAGCTTCTTGAAGGGGCTGTGCTACATCTCGCTCGATACGCTGGGGCTGGAGCCGACCGAAGCGGCCCAGGTGTTCGACTATCGCGCAAGCGAGGTGTACGCCGCCGGCCGGGAGCTGTTCTGGGACGAAGTGCCGCCGCGCCACAAACCCGCGTCGTGACCGCCACGGCTGACCTGGCCTCTGTCCCGTTCACGCCGCTTGCCCGGTTTCCGTAACCGGCAAGGTCGCCGTTTCAGAGGACAACTCAAATCTCGGCTCTAGGCGTAACGGACACTCGCGAACTTTGGATCAGAAGTGAAGTGGAACCTCAATTGTCGCGACAAAAAAAGGAAACTCCCAAAACTCATCGCAGCGATTTGCCTGCGTGCGAAACGTGTGCTAAAGCCCGTCTAGCCGTTATCGTTTTCCCGTTACAACCGGTGCTATCGTTTCAGGCGGACTGGGGAAAATGGAGGATTTAGAACCCCTCAGTCCAGTACCCGCGAGCCGCACCGGTCGGGTTGATGAGTTCGAACGTCGATTCTCCAAGGTTGGGGCCGACGCCTTTTGGACGGATCAGCCAGGTGGCCCCCATCGTGACACCAACGCCGACCATTCCCGTTCCTGCTAGCCGAAACCTACCGCCGGTGTTTCCTGCGGCAGGCGATGGCGATCTCCTGCAACCTGCCCCGACTCTGCGGGTGCCAATCCTGACACCTTCCGCAACGACGGGGCTCCCGCTGACCCCGCCGCCGACCGATGTCCGGCGCATCTCGCGGTCGATGCTGGCCACCGTGGATCGCACCATCGAGGAAGCCGGCGACACCTTCCCCAGCGTGGGGGAAACGTTCCTCGGATTTAAACTGATCGACGAACTGGGGCAGGGAGCCTTTGCCCGGGTGTTCCTGGCGCATCAACAAGCGCTGGCGGGCCGACCGGTGGCTCTCAAGGTGACGCTGCGGCCCACCCGGGAAGCGGAGCGGTTGGCCCGGCTGCAGCACACGAACGTGGTGCCGGTCTATTCGGTGCACGACGCGCGGCCGCTGCAGGTGATCTGCATGCCGTTCCTCGGCCGCCGGACCATCGCCGACCTGCTGCGGGCCTATCACCAGGAGGGGTCATCACGGGTCGGGCCGCTGCGCCGCATCTCCGGAACCCGGGCCGCCCGCACCACGACGATTCCCGATCACCGCAGCCGCTCTGACTCTTCCAGCCAGCCAGCCGCGACCCCCGCACCGCGTGTGGTCAGCTCATCGCTCTCCAACGCAGACGCCCCCCCGCTCATCGGCGATCCACTGGCCGTCGTCAAGGTCCTGGCCCAACTGGCTGCCGGTCTGCAGCATGCTCATGAGCGTGGCATCCTGCATCTCGACTTGAAGCCCGCCAACGTGCTCTACCCGGACATCGGCGAGCCGATGTTGCTAGACTTCAACCTCTCCTTCGACACAACCGCTCCGGAGCGCGATCTGGTCGGTGGTACGATTCCGTACATGGCCATCGAACAACTCCTCGACCTGCGAAGCCGGGGGCGTGGCACGATCGATGCCCGCACCGACTTGTACTCGCTCGGCGTGATGGCCTTCGAGATGCTCACCGGCTCGGTGCCGTTTCCCGCTTCGTCGCGCAAGCTGGCCGATATCGACGCCCTGATCGCTGCCCGAGAACAGGGGCCGCCTTCCATCCGCGAACTCAACCCCGCGGTCACCCCGGCCGTGGAGGCCATGGTCCGCAAGTTACTGGCCCCCAACCCGGCCGACCGCTACCAAACGGCCGAAGAACTGCGCATTGATGCCGAACGCCACCTGAACAATCAGCCCCTGCTCTACGCCACCGAACCCTCTCTCCAGGAACGCTTCCAGAAGTGGCAGCGGCGGAACCCCGGCGTGCTGGGTCGCCTGCTGGCGGCCGGCTTGCTCGGATTGGCGATTGGGCTGGGTGGCGTCGTCCAGTTACGGGCCGAAGCCAATCAGCGGGCCGCGGCGACCGAACAGGCCCGCACCGTCCGAGCCACGCTCGATTCGCTGCGGCTGGATTTGGTCCTTCCCAACGATATCGCCGCTCGCAACCGCGGTATTACTCGCGCAAAAGAACTCCTCGCTACCTACGGTCTGCCCGACGACCCGAACTGGACGAAGCGGCCCGAAGTTCGCCTGCTTTCCGAGTCGGATCAGACTGCCTTGGCGGCGGATCTGGAGGAAATCCGCTTCCTGCTCGCCCAGGCTCAAGGGCAGCCACTCCCCGCGCCTGTGGATCCGCCGAACAACCCCTTGCTCACAACACGGGATCTGTTCCTCGAAGCCACGACCAAACTCGGCGAGGGGCGCTACTCTGCTGCGATCACGCTATTGGACCGGGTGGTCGCTGATCAGCCCAGCCACGCGGCAGCCCAGTTCCTTCTGGCGTACTGCCGGCAGCAGCTTGGTCAGGATGAACGAGCGTTGGAGCGCTACGACATCGCGGCGGCGCTGCTCCCGAGGGATCCGCGGCCACCGTTCCAACGCGGCAACGTCTATGCTTCCAAAAACAAGATCGACCAGGCCGAGGAAGAATATTCCCGGGCCATCAGTCTGGACTCGAATCAGCCCCTGCCCTACCGGAACCGCGGGTTCGCTCGCATGCGGCTGGCCGAACAGCTCGACGGGGACGATCGTCGCGGTAAATTGCAGGAAGCGGAGGCGGACTTCACCCGGGCGATGGAGTTGGGGGCTGCACCGATTCAGATCCACCTGTACCGGTATCAAGTGCGCCAGGCCCTGGGTGAGCGGGTCGGTGCTGAAGCGGACAAGATCGCGGCTGCCCGACTCGAACCCGAACAGGAGGGCGACTTCATCTCTCGGGGCATGGCTCGGCTAGCCAGCAAGGACTACGAGGGGGCACTGGCCGATTTTCAGAGCGCCGAGCAACTGAACTCGCGCTCGCTGGTGGCCTTGCGGAACCAGATCCACGTACTGGCCGATTGCCTGAAGCGGCCGACGGATGCCCTGGTGGTGGCGACTCGCGTGACGGAACTCTACCCCGAGTCGGCCAGCAGCCGTGTCGCCCGGGCGGTCTTGCTCGCCCGCCTGGATCGCCGTGCTGAGGCCCTCCGGGAGGCCGAGGCCGCCCTGAAGTTGTCCAAGGACCCCGAAATCACTTACCGGGCGGGGTGTGTCTATTCGCTCACCTCGCGGACCCAACCGGGCGACCAGGTCCAGGCCGTCGCCCTGATCGAGCGAGCGCTCAAGGACGGGTTCCGCAGTGTCGGTTCGTTACGAACGGACCCGGACCTCGAACCCCTACGGGCTAATAAGCGGTTCCAGCAACTCGTTCAGGCTGCAGCTAACCTGTTCCAGTAGTGCAGCCCGTCGTTCACCCGCTCGACCAACCCGCCCCAAAAACACGGACCCCGGCCAGAGTAAACTGGGCCGGGGTCCTGCGCTTCTCAACTACCGCTCTGGACTCAGGGCGAGGTGTACGGATCCATCGGCGGAATGGTCGGGGTGGCAGGTGGCGGGTTGGTTTGCGCCGGAGCGGTGGGGTCAGGGTTGACCGGAGCACCACTTGGGTCGAGCGGACCCGGGACACTGGGGGTGTCTCGTTCTTCCAGCGAGGTGAGCGACAAGCGGACACGCAGACTCATTGCACTCTCCTTGAGGGGGGACAGGAACTTTTGGGCAGTGCGCGATTTCAACTGGGCGATAGTTTCTAGTTACACGACCCTCTTGTCCAGAGAAAATTCTCTATACTGCCTGATTTTTCAGGCCCTACGAACAGATTTCCCGGCAAAATTTGCACAACAGACCTGGTCGTGTTCGCCGGAATGAACAGTGTGTGTGAAATTGATTCAGTTTTTACCGAATAAATCGGGCCTGAGCGGATTCAGGTCCGACAGAAAATGGTGGTCAGACGGCCCTTTTGTTGGTCTGTTCAACTCGGAGCAGAACGGGAAAATGGATGAGGTAGAAGCGACGAGGTTACACCTTCTTCGTCGGTTCGCTTTTATTCACGGCAGCGATAAGGGCATCGAGAATGGCTCCATCGTCTGGTGCGGCTTTACGGAACGCAGCGAAGTCGAGGTTGGCATCCGCCGGCCGACCCTGCACCAGTCGGGTGAGTCCCCGGCGGGCCAAGGAGATGACATCGTTCCGGTTTCGCGTGCGGTATTTGTGGCACTCGGCGAGGACGGCCGCTGGATTGTGCCGGGCCTGGTCCCGAATCAAGCGGATGAGAACCCGAGTCGCCGAGGTGGCATCGAGCTTGAACGCCTGACGATAATCGGCCAAAGCTCCGGGGTCGTCGAGGTGATACTTGACATTGCCCCGTGAGGCCCAGCCGGCGGCCAGGTTCGGCCCCCGACGGACGACTTCGTTGAGATCGGCGAGGGCTTCGGCAAATTGCTCCAGGCTGGTCCGCGCCACCCCACGGATGTAGAGCCCTTCCAGCGACCCCTGCTCGACGGCCAGAACAGTTTCCGCATCGGCAACGGCTCCGGCAAAGTCGCGAAGCAAGATGCGGGCCGTGGCACGGTTGACAGCGGCATCGCGATTCTGCGGATCCACGGCCAGGACAGCATCACAATCCGCAAGGGCGCCGGTGTAATCCCCCAGTTGGATGCGCGCCGCTGCTCGATTGACCTGAGCCACGAGAAACGTGGGGTACTGCTCCAGAAGCCGGGTGAGTTCCGCGACGGCCTCCGCCGCATCCCCCGATCGCAACAGGGAACCAGCCCGGGCCTGGCGAACCGAGGGATGATCGGGGGCCAGTTCATTAGCCTTGTTCAGGTCGGCGTCGGCACCGAGAGCGTCGCCCATGGCCCGGCGGATCGCTGAGCGATTCAGGTAGCCATCCACCAGGTTGGGTTCCGCGGCAATAACGGCGTCGAGGTCCGCCAGCGCGGCGGGGTAGTTCCGGGAGAGAAACCAGGCGATCCCACGGTTCAGCCGAGCCTGCGTCCAGTTGGGTTCCTTTTCCACAGCCTCGCTGAACGCCGCCGCTGCACCAGTCGCATCGCCGGAGCGAGCCTTGGCGACCCCGGTCATGAAGGCTTCCCGTGCTGCATTATCCATCGAAACCTCGCAAGCCAAGCCATCGAATCGCCACCTCTTCGCATGGCCAGAATAACTACCGGACCGGCCAGTGTCCGCCAGTGTTCGATAGGGGCCCCTAGCTCGCGGCGGGCGGGTCGAACATCGTGGGATACAGTTGCAACAGGCGGCGCTGTTCCAGGAGCATCCGCGGCAATGCGATGCCCACCGTGAGTTTCAGCACGGCCTGCGCCCCTTCCACGCGGAGAACGGTTCCCCGCACCGCGACCAACTCGCCATCGTGAAACCGGATCAGGCCGATCACTGGCCCCTGGTGCGGCAGCGGTTCGCGACCGGCGATCAACACCCGGGCTCCCATCTCCGAGATTTCCACGACCGCATAGCGGTGGTTCCCGACCCACAGCGGGGGCCGCTCCGGTTCCGGGTACGGCAGACGGTAGAAAGCCCGTCGTTCAGCGGATCGGGGTTCGTCCGGCATTCGGGAGCTACTCCTGGCGCTTGAGCGGCGGCAGGGGCATCTTCACCAGCAAGTCGTCGCCCGGCGG
>Ga0272446_1001849_pt1 | contig 30019 bp, 18 predicted proteins | sample YNPCB0061_FD_194587 | JGI IMG/M metagenome (GOLD analysis project Ga0272446, IMG submission 194587) | Hot spring microbial mat communities from Yellowstone National Park, WY, United States - YNP-CB-006-1 | ecosystem: Environmental > Aquatic > Thermal springs > Hot (42-90C) > Sediment | place...
GTTGTCTGTCGTGCCGCCAGGACTCTTCAATAGCCCTCTACCCTTTAGTACTTTTGCACTATTCTCTTTTTTCTTTTTCACTCTTTTTTGGCGCGTAGCGCCTCGAAATTTTTTGGCCCATGGCCCGATCGCAAACTTTCATAGCCATAGTCACCAAACTTAGGACGGGGTGCAGGGGTGGAACCCCTGGCTGGGGGCGCAGCCCCCACCCTTAAACCCAGTATCCTAACCTGCATTATTCATAACTATTGACCGCAAACGTTCAGTCCTTTCACCCGTAAGCTTTAAACCCTCACCCTAAATCCCTCTCCCCTTTTGGGAGAGGGACTTTGCTCCCCTTCTCCCTTCTTGGGAGAAGGGGTTGGGGGATGAGGGGGGATGACTGATGAATAATCTAGGCTAAGCAACCTGGCGACAGCTATATAAACCCGCCAGAACCATTCAGCATCAATTTGCCCACTCTTGGCCCTCACCCTCGCTCCTCTTCTTCTCGAGTTAGGAGAGGGGGCAGGGGGGTGAGGGGGGCAGTGGTGAAACGGATGCCGCAAAGTACTAGGGGAGCGTCAATTCTAGAAATTAGGGTTTGTAGTCAGCGCTTCAGCGCTAAAGCGCCGACTACGAGCCAATCCGGTCACCCTAAAATTAGGGTTTGACAGAACACTAGATATTTCCTTCTTTCTACGGCACACTCATAAACCATGAAATTGGGCTGCGTTGTTTGATGTCAATTTGCCCACTCTTGGCCCTCACCCTAAATCCCTCTCCCACACTTGGGAGAGGGACTTCAAACCGCTCGCTCCTCTTCTCCTAGAGTTGGGAGAGGGGGCAGGGGGGTTGAGGGCAACTGCAGCGAGGCAACTAAAACCCGGGTGACGAAACTCTCGATATACTAGGTCTGCTGGCACGAACTTCGGTGGTCTAGGCACAACTTGAGTCGCCAGCCGTGAGCACAAAGTGTCAGGGGTTGCAGTTGTTTTGTCAGGCAATCAGACCTTGACTCCTCTTGCAAACCTTAGTATCTGGCCCGCTGACGAAAGTTAGCCACCGACTCTACTAAACCAATCGCAATGAAGTTAGTTAGCAAAGCCGAGCGCCCGTAGCTTAAAAATGGCAACGGGATGCCCGTCACTGGTGCCAGGCCAATGGTCATACTGATATTCACCACAATCTGAAACACCAGCATAGACAACACCCCGATCGCTAACAGGGAGCCAAAATTATCGCGGGCATTTTGGGCAATCACCACAATCCGCAGACAAACTAGCCAAAACACGAATAGTAGCGCGATACAACCAACAAAGCCCAATTCCTCACCAATCGCGGAGAAGATGAAATCGGTATGTTGCTCAGGGATAAAGTTGAGCTGAGTCTGGGTGCCCTGGTTGAGACCCCGCCCCCATAACTGCCCAGAGGCAATGGCTATGCGCGACTGAATCAGGTGATATCCGCTCCCCAGGGGATCTTTGTCAGGGTCGAGAAATAGAACCAGACGATCTTTCTGGTAATCCTTCAGGCCCTTTTCCCAGATGAGTTTCCCCAATCCCCCGCTAATTAAATTCCCGACTAAAACAACCAGCGCCCCCACCCGATGCCAGGGTAACGTGCGCCAGGCAACCACCACGGTAATACCAATCCAGACAATAACCAACCCAATCAACCAGGGTGAAACCGCCATCAGGTTGAACAAAATCGTTGAAATAATCGGCGCAATCAACAGCAATAACCAGCCCGGATGGGCATTTGCCCAGTACAACATGCCCAGACTCACCGCCCCAAATACCAGAGACGTGCCTAAATCGGGTTGGATAAACACTAACGCCCAGGGAATTGCCACAATCCCAAGGGCACGGGCCATTTCCATCACGGTAGAGGCGGTGCGCTCTTGAAGGATGGCGGCCAGGGTAATAATCACCCCGATTTTGGCAAATTCTGAAGGTTGCAGATTAAACCCGCCAATTGTGATCCAGCGCTGCGCCCCCAGGGCCGAAGTTCCAACAAAAATCACTGCCATTAGAGCAAGGTTGGTAAACCCGTAGATCACCCACTTAAATTGCAGCAGATATTCATAGCGGGTGCGGGCTAAGAGCAACGCAATGACCAGTCCAATCCCCCCTATGAACCAGTGCTGCAACCAGTCAGTCCAGCCCTGGTTTAACTCAGTGCTACGAATTAAAATGCCCCCAAAGAGTGTCAGCCCTACGGCGAGAGCCAGCAAAACCCAGTCAATGTTTCGCCAGGGTTGAACCAGATCTTTCCAACGGATTCGACTCCAAAACGGACGTTGCAGCATAGGGATTGATTGACTAAAGGATAGGCTTTACTCTCTTCGCTTTATCCTAAAGCAGCCACGGAAACTTTGGCGGCAATTTGTTTGGCGATCGCCACTAATGCCTGCGCCGAAGCCGACTCTGGCTCTGCCACAACAATCGGTAAGCCGCGATCGCCCCCATCCCGCAGTTGAATTTCTAAGGGCACACAACCCAACAGCGGTACTCCTAACTCCGCTGCCGCCTTCGCACCGCCCTGGGAACCAAAGATGTCATACTGGCGATCGGGCAAGTCGGGGGGAATAAAGTAGCTCATATTTTCAACAATGCCTAACACATGTACCCCCAACTGCTGAAACATTTTTAACCCCCGCCGGGCATCGGCCAGAGCCACCGTCTGGGGCGTAGTCACAATCACAGCTCCGGCCATTGGTACAGCCTGCACCAAGGTGAGTTGGGCATCCCCCGTACCCGGTGGCATATCTACGATCAGGTAATCCAGCTCGCCCCACTGCACCTGATAAAGAAACTGCCGAATCACGCCATTTAGCATCGGCCCCCGCCAGATCACAGGTTGGTCGGCATCAATCAAAAAGCCCATCGAAACCAGCTTCACCCCATAGTTAAAGGCGGGTTCTAACTCTTCCCCTGTTTCCCCCTGACGAACGGTGACCCCAGCCCCAGTCAACCCCAGCAAAATCGGAGCATTGGGGCCATAAATATCAGCATCAATTAACCCTACTTTGGCTCCTGTCTGAGCCAAGGCTACTGCCACATTCACGGCAACAGTACTTTTGCCCACCCCCCCCTTACCACTCGAAACGGCCAGGATATTCTTGACTCCGGCAATCCCAGCGCGATCCGGAAGACTCTTTTGCTGAGGCGTTTCAGCCGTGACATCCACCATCACCTGCTGCACACCGGGTAAGGTCTTAACGGCTCGTTCACAGTCTTCAACAATAAATTGCCGCAGGGGGCAGGCAGGGGTGGTCAGCACCAGCGTAAAGTGAACAGTTCCCCCCTCAATCGTGACATTGCGAATCATGTTCAAATCCACCAGGCTTTTGCGCAGCTCTGGATCTTGGACGGGCTGCAACACTTGTAAAACGGAGTCGGCAGTCAAAGTTTCGATCATGGCTTAAGCGGGCGATCGCTCTCAATGAAGGTCTATTAACTGATCTTATCGTCATTCGTTATCCCTCCCCACGATTACGCCTTCCCTGGAATTAGCCAATTCCTATGATCTTCATCGGAATTTTCAGGGGTTTCAGCAGAGAGTTTCAGCAGAGATGAGGAGAAGAACGGCTGTAAAAATAAATACCTTCCGGCAAGAAAAATATGCAATAACACGCTATCAATTAAAAATCAGATCGGTTAGACATTCCCTATAGCAACCGTGGCTACGATAACTTGCCTGGCGAGTTAAAGCGCGTACAAGCTTCTCAAATCATTTGTCTGGATGAACAAAAACCTGGTTCAGGATGAAATCAATTGGCTTGATTGTAAAAAAGTCGGAGATTTCAACCTGGGCCACGTTACTCACGGTCTTGGTAGGCTTGACGGTTTACCAGATGTCAAACGCCTGCAAAAAACAAATTGCAAGAAACAAATCTTTCTAGACTTCTATGAAAACATTCAAACTTACGGCGATCGCCGCCGCAGTATCCATAGTCATGTTTACTCCCTCCACCGCCCTGGCAAACTTGACCGAGAAAGCTGCCCAATCCTGTACTGAAAAAGCCCAGGCTGATGGATTTACTCTTAATCGTGTCGTCTCCGCAGAAGAAACCACTGGCGGCGGTGCCAAGGTGGTCTTAGACCTGACCAAGGTGGCTGATGGCACCAATGCCAAACTCACCTGTACCCTGAGTCCTGAGGGTAACGTGGTTTTTGGTGACATGGATGCAGTCGCCCGCCTACCTGGAATCAATCCCCTGCTCTGGGCCTTGCTCCCCATCATTGGGTTACCGCCGCTGCTTGCTTGGGCTAGAGGCCGACGCGATCAAGCAGTGGCAACTGCAGCCCAGGGCTACATTGGCTCACGGATTAATGAACGGCACGAGGCAATTGTTCGCTCTAATAGTGACACCCTGGATGTCTATTCGGGGCCAGCAACCACTTACCGCGTCAGCAGCACAGTCCGGAACGGCCAGCGGGTCGTTTTGACTGGACGCTATGACAACAACTGGGCTGAATTAGAGTCTGGTGGATGGATTCCCGTTGATTATGTGGAAGCAGCAACTCGCTATGCCCGCTAAGTTATCGGCTGCATGGGATGCAGTTAAAGGATCGAAGATTTAATCATCTGTAGAATTGGCTATCATCCCCTGGTCTTCTTCCCCATTGGTGGCAGAGGGTCAGGGGTTTTGCAGCAGAACTTCAGGAAGGATAAAAGTTGGATAGCCATAGTCACCAGACTTAGGACGGGGTGCAGGGGTGGAACCCCTGGCTGGGGGCGAAGCCCCCACACCCCCTTAAACCCAGTGTCCTAAGCAACCTGGCGACAGCTATAAGATTGATTGCCTGACAAAACGATTGAAACCTCTGATGCTTCGCCCTCACGGCTGGCACTAAAGTCGCGCCTACACCACCAAAGTCCGCCGCTACGGACTCGGTCTATCCAGGGGTTCGTCACTGGCGAAGGCAGGTTTTGGTTACCTCGCTGCGGTGGAAGTCCATCCGAATTTCGACGTTATTAAATCCACGATTCTTAGGAAAAAAGATTTGTCAGTCAACCAGGTTGTCAGACATCCCATGGGACGAATATAAGAGCTATTAAGCGAACAGGTGTAATTTACCCTATCCTAGGCTCATACCCTCTTGGGTTTGCGAGTTTGGTTTGCGAGTTTGGTTTGCGAGTTTAGAGGGCAGAAGCCCCACTGAGCAATGTGTTCAATCGGGTATCTGCTGCTTTCCCTGTTTCAATTCTGATCAGATAAAGGCGACAACCCATCTGGATTCTTAAGGAGAAAAGATTGGGCTTTTATACAAAAGTCATTCGTCCCATTTTATTTTCAGGGTTAAGAGCCGATCCAGAATGGCTTCATAACGAAGCAATGGCGATCTTAACCGGGTTGGAGCAATCCTTTGACCAGCCCTGGAGTCAATGGCTGCAGAAACAACTACAGCAAGCCTATGGATACAGTGATCCACGGCTAGAGCAACAACTTTGGGACTTACAATTTCCCAATCCTTTGGGGCTGGCCGCTGGATTTGATAAGAATGGAGCGGCGGCAGGAGTTTGGGCAAGTTTTGGCTTTGGCTTTGCTGAGTTAGGTACGGTTACCCTCCAGCCCCAGCCGGGCAACCCCCGTCCCCGGTTATTTCGCTTGCTAGAAGATGAGGCCGTGCTAAACCGCATGGGGTTTAATAATCAGGGGGCTGCCCAGGTGCAGGCCCAGTTGCAGTCGCGCTGGCAAGGGCAAGCGCCGCCGATTCCCCTGGGAATTAATTTGGGAAAGTCTAAAGTCACTCCTTTAGAGGACGCGGTCAGCGATTATGTGGGTAGTTTCAAGCTTTTACAGGAGTGGGGCAGCTATTTTGTGGTGAATGTCAGTTCCCCGAATACACCGGGGTTGCGATCGCTACAGGCGGCAGCATCTCTGGAACCGATTTTGGCAGCTCTACAACAGGCCAATACTAGCCATCAGCCACTGCTGATCAAAATTGCACCTGACTTGGAGTGGCAGGAGATTGCCACTATTATCGAGTTGGCGCAGCGTTATCAACTGGCGGGTATTATTGCCACGAATACGACGATCGCGCGCGCTGGGCTAAAGACGCAGGTAATTGCGGCAACGGGGCAGCCGGTTGAGGTAGAAGCAGGGGGAATCAGCGGTGCCCCCCTGCGCCAACGTGCTACAGAGGTGATTCGCTTTATCTGGAAAGAAACCCAGGGTCAACTCCCGATCATTGGGGTTGGCGGTATTTTCACAGCGGCGGATGCCTGGGAAAAAATTACTGCAGGAGCAACCCTGGTACAGGTTTACACGGGGTGGATTTATGAAGGCCCAGGGATGGTGCGCCAGGTGTTACAGGGTCTGCTCAAACGCCTGGAACAACAGGGCATGGGTCACATTTCAGAGGCGATCGGCAGCGCGCATCGGTAGCTCAGGCTATATCCGCCGGTTTCCACACTTGATCGAGCTTGATCTAGATCGATATCGTTGTGCTCAATGAATAATGTTGTTACGCATTCCAACAAGCAGTGACTAATGGAACTCTGAGTACTGTAGTCTCAGACCTGAGGAAAGTCACTCAACAGATTCCCAGGCTATACCGAGACTTGCATAAAGTAATGTTAAAAATGCTGTTGCCCATCTGGAAATCGGTCTGACCAGGTTTGGGTAGGAATTACCTGCCCAATTATGAAATGACTCGGAATATCTTGTGGTAATCATCAAAAAATAAACTAGCTTGATAAAGCAGTGGTTTCGGTGCATCTGTCCAGGTTCAGAGGTTGAAATTAACCTTGGCCAAACCCAGAATCAGAGTTATCTCTGTAGAGAAACAATAGGTTTTAGTTGGTGCTGAGCTTAGGCCAATCAGTCAACTGCTTGCTGGCAAGGGGTTGTTGGTTGGTTCTTAGTTTTTTGTCGCGGCGATGTCATGCTTTAGCGGTGGAGGGGAGAATCTTGCTACGTCGTTTTTCTCTAGTGTTGACAGGGCTATTGTCTACCTATTTACCCGTCTTGGGGCCATTGAGCCTACCTACATTGGCCGTTGCCCAGGCTTCCCCGGTTGAAGTTAGCTCATCACTGGATATTGCAGAGGCGTTGCCAAGTAATACGGCTGTAATGCTGCGGGTCAACTTGAAACCTGAGTTGTGGCAAGACTTGAACCGATTTAACCCCTATCGAACCCAGTTAGCCTTTTTACCCTTCGATCAACTGCCGCTCTTTATCCTTTCTCCCCAAATCACTGTGGGGGATGTTAAGGGTTGGTTGGGGGATCAGTTCGCGATCGCTGTGATGCCCGCTGTCGAAGAGTCAGAAGGAATTGAAAATGTCACTCTGCTGATCGCTTCGATCGCCGATCAGCCCTTAGCCGATGCCTTTCTTGCCAAACTCAAAGAGGTGCGGGGTAATCCCGATACCGAGCGCGAATATAAGGGCGTACCCCTATTGGTTTGGCAGCCACAAATGCCTGCGGATTCTCCTGGGGCTGATGAGTCAGAAGAGGCTCCCTCTGAGCCTGTACCATCGCCTAGTCCAGTCTCCAGTGCCGCTCGATCGTTTGGGGCTGGCAGCCTTTTCTCCCCCAGTTCAAAGCTGACCGACTCATTGCAGCCACTGGTGATTACTGAGCAAGCGGGTCAATCCCAACTTCAAGCGGTCATAGGAAACGAGCAGGCCCAATTGGATTTGCCACCTAATCTGCCAGCACCGCTGCCATTACCAGGCGATACCGGTGTGACAGTGCCAGGGCTGGCGATCGCCCGGCTACCTGGGCACTTCATTGTGGCGCAAACTCCCCAAGCCCTTGAGCGCATGCTCGATGCAGTGGCAGAGAACCCCACTCGCCTTGCAACCTATCCCCCCTTTCAACGCACCCTGGCCCATCCCCAATACAAATCTGCCTTATTTACCCTATATGGTGATTTGCCCACTGCCGTGCAGTTGGTTGACCGGCTCAATCTAGAAGCGTTCTCCGGTTCGCCCCTGCGGCCCCTTCCCAAGCTCACCCCCCAGCAAACAGAGCGCATGCTGAGAGATTATCAAACCGTTGATGGCTTTGTTTGGGTTGTTCCGAATGGGGTTCGTTCTCAAACCAATACTTACTACACCACACCCAAGCCAGAGTGGGCATCCCAGCCGATGGCAGAGCCAACCCAAATTTTGCAGCGATTACCTGCGGCTACGTTTCTCTCGGCTAATAGCCGGAACTTTAAGCAGCAATGGGAAACGTTCCTGGATGTTTCTAAAGAGGATGCCAACTTTCAACCGATTCTTGAGCAATATCGTCTCGGCTTCCGTCAAAATCTGGGGCTAGATTTTGATACCGATTTAGTGCCCTGGCTTGATGGCGACTATGTTTTCTTTCTGTTCCCAGCCAGGGGGAGTTTATTCAGCGCTTTGACACCTGGTTTTGATCTAGGGGTAGGGTTGATCGTGCAAACCAGCGATCGCCCAGCAGCGGAGAAAGCACTGCAAAAGCTGGATACACACATGCGGGCCAATGCCGCAACCCTGCGGATTGTGACCCGCCAATTTAAAGGAAATTCCTTCATTAGTTGGGAAACCCTGGAACAGGGAAAACAACTCAGCGGTATCGCCTACGGCTGGTTAGACGACAATACCCTGCTGATCACCTCTGGCACAGGCACCTTACCTCAACTAGCACCCAAACCTTATCTACCCCTTGCTCTCACCTATACGTTTCGCACCGCCACTCAGACATTACCCTGGCCAAATGAAGGCTATCTCTATGTCAACATGGGGTCTTCCCTTTCTTTCATCTACAGTCTAGTCATGCCGACAGTCCCAAGAGAATATCAAGGGATTGTGCAAGAGGTACAACGAGTACTCGGCACGATTCGAAGCATTAGCACCACCAACTCTGCTACTGTAGATGCCCAGCGCTTTGATGCATTTTGGGTTTTGAGTCCGCAAAAGGATCAGACACAGCCCTCTTTTTCAGGCGTGACGGCACCTTAGTATAGCAACCATCAAGTTTCGCACCGTTAGTGGTAAGGACTTTAGTCGTTGCAGGCTAAAGTCCTTACCACTAACGGTGCAGAATTTACTTTTCGAGCGACTCGTACCCCTAAGCGGCATTCAAAATGCCCAGTACAAAGTGAACCATTCTCAGACTCGTGTTTCAAACTGCCTGAACAGTCGGCTATTTCCGCTGTCGTCTACCAGACTGACTGGCCTGCTGCTGGCTTGGGTATTTTAGCTTGCGGCCCGTTTCCCCTTATGATGAACTAGCGCCCTAGCTCCGAGCAATGCTGGCTAGGGCTACTGTTGCTAGGTTTGGGAGAAGGCATCAATGGATGTTTTGCCAGAAAGTTTACAACGCTTGAAAGGAAAAGTTGCCATTGTCACTGGAGCTTCACGGGGAATTGGACGAGCAACTGCACTAACCCTGGCGGCAGAAGGTGCCAGCGTTGTGGTGAACTACGCCAGTTCTAGCAGTGCCGCTGAGCAGGTCGTTGCCGAAATTACAACTCAAGGCTGTGGCTCGGCGATCGCCCTCCAGGCCGATGTCTCAAAGGCAGAGCAAGTCGATACCCTGGTCAATGCAGTGATGGAAAAGTGGGGACGGATCGATATTTTAGTGAATAACGCCGGAATTACCCGCGACACGCTACTCCTGAGAATGAAACCAGAAGACTGGCAGGCTGTAATCGACCTGAATCTTACAGGAGTGTTTCTCTGTAGCCGTGCGGTTAGCAAAATTATGTTGAAGCAGCGCTCAGGCAGAATTGTCAACATCACCTCCGTGGCAGGTCAAATGGGTAACCCAGGGCAGGCGAACTACAGTGCCGCTAAGGCAGGCGTCATCGGATTCACCAAAACCGTGGCTAAAGAGCTGGCTAGCCGAGGCATTACCGTTAACGCGGTGGCACCAGGCTTTATTACCACAGATATGACCAGCGACCTGGATACAAACGCAATTCTGCAGTTTATTCCCCTCGGTCGCTATGGACAGCCAGCAGAAGTAGCTGGCATGATTCGGTTTTTGGTTGCGGATCCGGCGGCGGCTTATATCACAGGGCAAGTGATGAATGTAGATGGTGGCATGGTAATGGCCTAATCAACTACTCATCACGCCAGGTGAATTCAGTTATCTCTTTATCTCTCTAGAGTTTTTTAGACACAGGATCCACTCGGCAATTGAAGCTCTGAAGCTCCTTGGATGCATTCTCCGGCTCTTGGGGCAAACCACAGCACTACGCGAGTGGGTTAAACCTTTCAAGCGGGGGATGAGAACGTCGCCCTGAGCTAGGGATGAAACCCATCACCCTAATTTGCACGGCCATCCCTAACAGGGCTTGCCCTGTGGATTCATACCATTGATTTTTTGCAATAAAAAGCCACCCTATAGCGAGTGGCTTTATAAAATAAGCTAACTGACATACCCCCAGGGGAATTCGAATCCCCGTCGCCTCCGTGAAAGGGAGGTGTCCTAGGCCTCTAGACGATGGGGGCGTTTGGACTCAACGTTTACCAACTTAGCGAAAACCGTGGCACTCTGTCAACCTGAACACCAAAGTTATTCAAAAATCTTTTTCCTACCCAGGTTCTTTGACACCTAAGATTTTGCTAGGGTCGTCGCTATGAGCAACATTGCAATGGCAAGTCTAGGAAGCTTACTCCAGCATTAGTGGTTGAGCACTTGATTTTGCCCTAAGCTTTCTGACCAAAGCTATCCATCACTGGGTTGAATGAAGCATAAAACGGGAGAGTTGACCAGCATCATCCTAAACGCCAAGTAAAATCCATAATAAAATCCAGAGTCTTCTCAGGCAAGCTCTTTTGAGTTGCGCAACCGAATGAGTTGACGGCGCATTTGAGGCGAAGCCTGAACTTCAGACATCTCAGCGACATTGGCATGCAACTCAACTGGTTCCATATATTCATCGCTGCCACACATAAACGCATCAAGGAGCAACTCAATCAGGCGATCGCGATCCTTTAAAGCCCCTTTCTCTTCAATCAGCCGAAACTTAAGGCGCACTTCACACTCGTAAACGCCTAAATCAGGTGTAGCAGCTTGATATTCAATATCGTGATTCATATCAATTCATTGTCCGATGGATAGAGCAAACATCGCTTGAGCTTGAACTCAGACAACAGCATCGAAAGTTGAATGAGTCCCGATGAAACAGGGCCAATTTTCACAACTTAGCATTCCCCTAAAAGGGCAAGATCCGCTAAATAGCTGAACCCTAATGAAGCTTTCTTAAAGATTCTAGAGGGTAATCACAGCTCAGAAACTAGGCCGAATTTCTTAAACAGTTGCCAATGCGCAAAAGATATATAAACCTGCAATTTCATGCAGTCTTTATCAAAAGCAACTCTCTCCTTAACTTGCCCAGCTTTAACCTGAAACTTTCAAATACACCCATCAATGGAAAAAATGACACCTAAAAGAAGACTCCTATGGATAAGCAATACCCTTAAATCTCCAAGCAGAGAGTACCTTTAGGTGAAATTGCAACATCTAGCAGCCACTGTAACTAGTTCGGAGCTAGTTTAATAGCTATGACTATTATCTTGGGTTCAGCCAGAAAACTCTGTGAAAATCTGATGAGGAAAAGGAAGAGCATTTAAAGCAAATTTGAAAGTTTGAACCGAAGACTATCCAGAAACCAAGTAATATCCACAAAAACTTATAGGGTTGCTATAGCTTTAATCACTTCGTTCTTGCTGGACTACAGAGCAAGATAACAACTCGAGACTACAGATAATTACTGAGTATCTTACTGGTAAGTAGTAAAATTTTTCTGGACTTGAAATTGCTGTTTCTCTGCTGGAAAACTTCAGCTCTATCAAATCGGGTGGTTGTTACAAACTTTCTATAATTAGAGGGTGTTGGAAAAGGGTTCGGCGGTTAAAACCGCAACGACGCCAACGCAGTCCGCCGACGCGGACTCAAGCCAATGAGGGATTGCTATCACCTGCATCGGCAGGTTTTGTCCCTATAGCCGCGACCTTAGTCGCCAAGGCGACAGGGGGATAGGCTTTTAAAACATATTCTAAAGTCATTATTGCAATCTGATAGACAAGAACAAAATGCAGCAGCTATTGACGTGATAGAATCCCCCAATTCTTTGTGAGCAAACCTTTGTGAGAAAAAACTGCGTGAATCCAGAAATCTTGCAGAATCTTTGCTAAGAATTCAAGTCTCACTCCTACCTGATTTATTCTGAAAACTGCAGCTTAGTTTCCACATCTGTAAATTGAGACGTAATCATTAATGGCTCTTGGAATAGGGGGACTGTAAAGGTGACCGTTGAGCCTAGACCTTCTCCCATGCTAAAGAAGTTGACTTCTCCACCCATTGCTTCTACCAGCTTCTGCGAGATGGCTAGCCCCAGGCCGGTGCCACCATACTGACGGGTGCGTGAGCCATCCACCTGGCTAAAGGACTGAAACAATTTGTCTTGCTTATCAAGGGAAACCCCAATCCCTGTGTCTGCAACTCGGACAATAGCCATACCGGGTAAATCTTGCCCCTGAAACGTTACTTTTTTGCGGATTAGCTCTACGCTGATATTAATTCCGCCCTCATGGGTGAATTTGATGGCATTGCTTACGAGGTTAAGCATGACCTGTAATAACCGCTGGTAGTTACCGAAGAGTAGGATTTCATCATCCGTTGGTGGCTGCTCAATCTCAAAATGCAGGTTTTTTTGAAAAGCCTGGGGCTTAAGAAAGTCTTCGACATCACTTAATAACTCAACCAGCTTGACGGGGCTTAAATCAATTTGGAGTTTGCCAGCTTCAATCTTGGCTAAATCCAGGACATCGTTGATGATATTTAGCAAATGGATGGCTGAACGATAGGCTTCGCTGATAAACTCTGTCTGTTCTTCGGGATCATCAGCCATGCCATCAAGCACCAGCTTTAGGAAGCCGATCATGCCATTTAGGGGAGTTCTTAGCTCGTGGGAAGTGTTAGCTAAAAACTCACTTTTGAGCCGTGATGCCTCAACCGCATGATGGCGTGCCTCTTCAAGCTCTCGGTGCTTTTGCATGAGGCTGCTGTTGACGCGCTGTAATTCTTCAGTGAGTGATTGACTGTCGGCAAACAAATTGGCGTGGGCGATCGCTGTTCCGACCTGATCAGCCAAGTCACGCATAAACTCAAGCTCAGTTCCACTCCAACAGCGCGAGCAGTCACTCTGGTAGAGCAGGATGAGGGCATTGGGCTGATCTTGATAGCAAGTAGCCTGCACAAGCATTGAGCAAGGCGGCAAGACAAAGCTAGCAGGCTGATCCGGGTTGTCACTGCCGCTTTTGCGATGGATGAGAACCCCTTCCTGTTCGATAACAGCGGCATCAGTCACTGTCACTGTTTTCAAGGTTGCGATCGCCTCACGTAGATAATCATCACTGCGTGTGCTAAAGGAGCGTCCCAGCAGAGCAATAGAATGGCTAGTTTCCTGAACGTGCTCAGCAACTATCTCTACCTCAGTCGCCATCGGTTTATACAGGCAAACCAGACATCGACTCACCCCCAGCGCTTTTGCCAAGCCCTTGACAGTCTGCTGCCAAATGGTCGGTAAATCGAGGGTACGACGAATATTCCAGGAGATTTGAGTGAGTAACTTTTGATACCGATCAGTGCTCAGCATAAAAGATGCTGGCATTAAAACACCCCGTTTATAGGCGGGAAGCGCTGAAGCTTTTGCTGGGAGTAGCCGTCCGGCAACTACAACCATCTCAGGTGCCCGATCTGGCAATAAAACCGGACTCATCGCTCCTTCCAATAAAACGATGCGATCGCCACAGTGAAAGGGACAAGAAAACCGCTCGGGGGAGAGACTCGATAAGACTTGCCGGATGCAGTCTTGGTAAGCGTCGGCATCAACTGGAGCAAAAACAGCCTGCTGTTGCTCCAAAACCATCTCTGGGCGTAGTAAACCTTGCCCCTGTTGCCACTGAAAAGAAACATAACGACCCTGCATGTCTTGGATCAACACTAGAGTGCTGCCAAACCCCCTTGTCTTGGTTGAATCTGGATCCTGAAAACCGCCCTCTAAGGCCGTATTAACGTCAGTTTGCAAGGTCGTCGGCTCCAAAAACGATAGGAACCAGAGTAAACTGGCTTTGTTTACAACTTACCGCACTCTAAAAGCTGGATGCTTAGCCGTCACCCTTTCTAGCTAGGGAGTTACAGGGTAATAAAATAGTCGCTATTCGGGTTGTCTTATTGAGTTGTCTTATTAAAACGCTTTGTGGCTTCTATCGCCCTGAAAAATAACAAGCCTCAACCCTGACCTTTCCTGAATGCAGGAAGTCTGCAGCTCCCTTAACCAACGACCCTGATGACACCTGATGCGAGAAATGATATCGGTTGGTTTTGCACTGCAACCCACTGACTACATTAACTTTTGCCATCATCCAATATATTAGTACATTGACCAGTTTGCTATAGCTCGCTACAACTCTAGCGCTTAGGCTATGACTGCTCAATCATTCCATTCACCTCGAGGAGGAACGGGAGGGTTTCGGCGTAAATCGCGGGTTTGCTCATCCTCTCGCAACAGCTCATTCTTTAGCCAGCGCCGCACCGCGACTTCAATGACCTTGCTTGGATCATTGGTGAGGTGACTAATTTGCTCGAGCAAATCTCGATCAAGCTGAATGGAGACTTCGACTTTGCCCGGCCCAGGGATAATAGACTGCATAATCGGATCGCTCATAGGTTAGATGCAATGAAACGCTTTACATTCGTAAAAGAGTCAGGAGGATGGCCCACCACAGTACGTTAGCCTGGCGATGTTTCTTTCTTCATCGGTTCAGACTCGTTTCAGGATCATACAAGCTTTGCAGAAACGATGAGTTGCTTCTGTCCAAACCAATCATCGATGCGGTGCCCTTACCTAAGTATATCTGGCGACTTCCCTTCTTCTGTACTGGAACAATCTTCAGATACATTTAATTTGAATTGAGTCTGGCCTGGTTATCTCTGGTTATCTGATGTAGCAGGTGCCACACTCCATCGGAGCCTTCGAGGAGATGGAGGATTGGCGCAGAGGGCTTTGTTCAGGATCTTTACGATTAGACAATTAAAAATTGAGATGGTGCAGACTGGCTATTTAGCTGGCTCTTGAGGCTGACTTGAAAGCAACTGGGGTAGCGAAGATCTCCAGCACTCCCCAGCACTCCAAAGAAAGACTTACAATTACTTTAAGGAATTTAACAGTCTGGCAGGTCAATTCTGCCGACCCTATTATTGAAAGTCGTCTTCCTTGCTTTGAATTCCTTCCTTTTGATCTTTCTCAACTATTGCGGCTTGTATGACCAACGTGCCTGTCTCTCAGATTCGTAACTTCTCGATCATTGCTCACATTGATCACGGTAAATCGACCTTGGCCGATCGCCTGCTGCAGGCCACTGGCACGGTCGAAGCGCGGGAGATGAAGGAACAGTTCCTCGACAATATGGATTTGGAGCGGGAGCGGGGTATCACAATTAAGCTGCAAGCAGCCCGGATGAACTACGTCGCAAAGGATGGGGTTGCCTATGTGCTGAACTTAATTGATACTCCTGGACATGTGGATTTTTCCTATGAAGTGTCGCGATCGCTCGCCGCTTGCGAGGGTGCGCTGCTAGTAGTCGATGCCTCCCAAGGGGTAGAAGCGCAAACTCTGGCGAATGTTTACTTGGCCTTAGAGCACGATTTAGAAATTATCCCTGTGCTGAACAAGATTGATCTGCCGGGAGCCGAGCCGGAACGGGTCAAACAAGAAATTGAAGAAATTATTGGGTTAGATTGCAGCGGTGCAATTATGGCCTCGGCTAAGGAAGGGTTGGGCATTGATGAAATCTTAGAATCGATTGTGCATTTGGTGCCGCCACCAGCGGATACGGTGAAGGAGCCTTTGCGGGCACTGATTTTTGACAGCTATTACGACCCCTATCGCGGGGTGATTGTCTATTTCCGGGTGATGGATGGCACAGTGCGTAAGGGCGATCGCATCCGCCTGATGGCTTCGGGAAAGGAGTATGAAATCGACGAACTGGGAGTACTTTCACCCCGTCAGGTACCGGTCGAGGAACTCCATGCAGGCGAGGTTGGCTATATTTCTGCAGCCATCAAAGCCGTGGAAGATGCCCGTGTGGGCGATACGATTACCCTGGCGATGGCTCGTGCTGCAGAGCCTCTACCGGGGTATGTCGAAGCAAAGCCGATGGTGTTTTGTGGGATGTTTCCCACCGATTCTGACCAGTTTGAGGATTTGCGAGAGGCCCTGGAAAAACTCAAGCTGAGCGATGCCGCTCTCAATTATGAACCAGAAACTTCCAGCGCTATGGGGTTTGGGTTCCGTTGCGGTTTTTTGGGCCTACTCCATATGGAAATTGTGCAGGAGCGGTTAGAGCGAGAATACAATCTCGATTTGATTACAACAGCTCCTTCTGTGGTTTATCGGGTAACCACGGTGAAGGGAGAAGTGCTGCTCATCGATAACCCTAGCAAACTCCCCGATCCTCAACATCGGGAAAAAATCGAGGAGCCTTATGTTCAGGTCGAAATCATCACACCGAAGGAGTTTGTCGGTACTTTAACTGAATTGTGCCAGAATCGGCGGGGCGTGTTCAAGGATATGAAGTATCTGACCCCAGAGCGCACAACGATGATTTACGAGTTGCCTCTGGCAGAGGTGGCAACCGACTTTTTTGACCAGATGAAGTCGCGATCGCGGGGCTATGCCAGTATGGAGTATCAACTCATTGGCTACCGTGAAAATCCTCTTGTCAAGCTTGATATTTTGATCAATGGCGACCCGGTAGACCCCCTGGCAACGATTGTGCATCGGGATAAAGCCTATGGTGTAGGCCGTGCCCTAGTCGAAAAACTCAGAGAACTGATTCCCCGCCATCAGTTTAAGATTCCAGTGCAGGCGGCCATTGGTTCTAAGGTTATTGCCAGCGAACACATCCCAGCTTTGCGTAAAGATGTCTTGGCCAAGTGCTACGGCGGTGATATCAGCCGTAAGAAGAAGCTGCTCCAAAAGCAGGCAAAAGGGAAGAAGCGAATGAAGGCGATCGGAACAGTGGATGTGCCTCAGGAAGCTTTTATGGCAGTTCTGCGGCTTGAACAATAGGGGGCATTTACAGAAATCCTACCAACTTATAAATATTTTATAAAGTCCCTTAGGAAGCACGGCTTCTACGGAGTGTGTCTGATAAGTTTTTATTCAATGAAGCGGTGCCTCGGCCTGTCCTTGCTTCTGCTGTTGGTTATTCGCCTGAGCGAAGGCTAGGGTGGCTCCAGGTTGAAGGCCCGCTTTCGTGAGGGTTGCCTTTCAGCAGTGAACTTTTGATAAGGGCTATTTGAAAGCCGGGTGCGCTGCCCAGGAAGGTTTTGACTGGTCTTCGACCCGTTGAAACTTAGCCCAATTCACTCAATTCAGTGCTTAGAATTTTAGTTACCCGTCAATGACTCATGAATACGGTAATAAATAATACGGTACTAAATAATACCGTACTGAAACGACGAACTGATCTCGTGCAGCAACTTGATTTGCTAGATCGAGCAAATGCAACCGATTGGGTGACCTGGTTAAGCTCTGGGAAACAACGGAGATAAACTTCTTAGGGAAATTAGTATATGAGAATCTTAGTTACAGGTGGAGCAGGCTTTATTGGGTCGCATTTGATTGACCGGCTGATGCTAGAAGGAAATGAAGTCATCTGCCTTGATAACTTTTTTACAGGAAACAAGCGCAATATCCTGAAATGGCTGAATCACCCCTACTTTGAGTTAGTTCGTCATGATGTGACTGAGCCCATTCGCCTAGAAGTGGATCAAATCTACCACTTGGCTTGTCCGGCCTCGCCTGTTCATTACCAGTACAACCCGGTTAAAACCATTAAGACCAACGTGATTGGTACGCTGAACATGCTGGGGCTGGCCAAACGAGTGAAAGCTCGATTTTTGCTTGCTTCTACTTCAGAAGTCTATGGTGATCCAGAAATTCACCCCCAAACTGAGGACTATCGGGGTAATGTCAACCCTATTGGGATTCGCAGTTGCTATGACGAAGGGAAGCGAGTCGCAGAAACTCTGGCCTTTGACTACCATCGCCAAAACGAGGTTGACATTCGCGTTGCTCGAATTTTTAACACTTACGGCCCGCGCATGTTAGAGAATGATGGCCGGGTGGTGAGTAATTTTGTTTTCCAAGCTTTGCGTGGTAAGTCCATTACGGTTTATGGAGATGGTTCCCAGACTCGCAGCTTCTGCTACGTCTCTGACTTGGTGGATGGGCTGATCCGCTTAATGAATGGTCAATTCATCGGCCCAATTAATTTAGGGAATCCCGATGAATACAAGATTGTTGAACTGGCACAGGTTGTGCAGGAATTAGTGAATCCTGATGTTAGCTTGCGCTTTGAGCCGTTGCCTCAGGATGACCCCCGCCGTCGCCGCCCAGATATTACGCGTGCCCAGGAATGGTTAGGCTGGCAGCCTTCAGTTCCTCTGCGGGAGGGGTTAAAAGCAACGGTTGAAGATTTTCGGGAGCGTTTGGGGGACTCTACCTTGGAACAGATTCCAGCACGATTGCCTCTTGCCTAAATCTAGCAGTTGACTTATTAGGCATTGGCGATCGCAGTATTCGGCAACTAGGCCATGGCAGGATAACGCCCGTCTCCGGGTTTTGCTGCAGGGCTGAACTTAAATGAGCTTAGCCTGAATCCACTGAAATGATTGGATCCTTTGGAATCAACTCACCGCTATCGATTTACTGAGAACCGTGAGTTTACTGATAAATTCCCTGAGTGAACGGTCAAACAATAAGTGCACCTTAGTCATTATTTGGAAGGAGTCTCCATGCGTGTTTGCGTTATCGGTACAGGGTACGTGGGTCTTGTGACAGGTGCCTGTCTGGCGCATATTGGTCATGATGTAATTTGCGTTGACAATAATGAAGAAAAGGTCAAACTCATGCGCTCTGGGCAATCGCCTATTTTTGAGCCGGGTTTGTCTGACATTATGCAAACTGCGATTGAAACAGGGCACATTCAATTCACAACCGATCTGGCTGCGGGCGTGGCTCATGGGCAGGTGCTGTTTATTGCAGTGGGTACTCCCGCTTTACCGACAGGAGAAAGCGACACACGCTATGTTGAAGCCGTTGCCCGCGGTATCGGTGCCCACCTGAATGGTGACTACAAGGTGATTGTGAACAAATCCACGGTGCCGATTGGCTCTGGTGACTGGGTTCGGATGATTGTACTGGAGGGCTATGCGGAGCAGCGTAGCATGACATCAGATCCCGTGTTGGCTGGCGTTGGTGGCAGTGAGCCTGGCACGATTGATCGGCTTCCTAAGGAGCCAGACTTTGACGTGATTAGCAATCCAGAGTTTCTCCGGGAAGGCTCTGCTGTTTATGACACCTTTAACCCGGATCGCATTGTTTTGGGGGGAAACAGTGAGCGGGCGAAGGCCCTGATGCAGGAGCTTTATGCCCCAATTGTGGCGCGTCAGTTCGCTGAAGATAAAACCTTGCCGCCGGTACCTGTGGTGATTACGGATCTCAGCTCTGCGGAAATGATCAAGTATGCTGCTAATGCTTTCCTGGCAACCAAAATTAGCTTCATCAACGAAGTTGCGAACATCTGCGATCGCGTTGGTGCCGACGTAGTGGAAGTTGCCCGTGGAATTGGGCTGGATTCACGCGTAGGGAGCAAGTTCCTGAACGCTGGAATTGGCTGGGGTGGCTCTTGTTTCCCGAAGGATGTTTCTGCTTTGATCCACACGGCGGATGATTATGGGTATGAAGCCCATCTGTTGAAGGCAACTGTAAGCGTTAACGAGCGCCAGCGCATGATTATGGTGGAAAAGCTGCAACAGGTGCTGAAGATCCTAAAGGGTAAAACCGTCGGTTTACTCGGGCTCACTTTTAAGCCCGATACGGATGATATGCGAGATGCCCCAGCCCTGACGATTGTTCAACATCTGACACGCCTGGGCACCAAGGTCAAAGCCTATGACCCCTTGGTTTCCCAAACGGGTCTGCGTCACGGGCTATCGGATGTGATTGTTGAAACCGATCCTGAGCGTCTTGCAGATGGCTGCGATGCTCTCGCCTTGATTACAGATTGGCAGGTTTTCCGCAGCCTTGACTACGCCAAAATGGCCAGCCTGATGACCAACCCTGTCATCATTGATGGGCGCAACTTCCTAGATCAAAAAGCGCTCGAAGCGGCGGGCTTCCGTTATATGGGGATTGGTCGCGCCAGTTAACGCGGGCGTTCTGCCTGAATTGCAAGCCGCACATTGGGTAAAGCTCGGAGTCGATCCATCACAGCTACAACCTGTCCGTGGGCGGCTTTTTCATCGGCACTAATCACAACAAGTACATCTGCTTGGCCAGCCGTCAGCGATCGCACCCGGCTAGCCAGGCTATCTAGGTTGGTTTGTTCACGATTCACCGATAGCTTGCCGCTGGCATCTAAAGTAACTGTTACAGGCGATTGATGCGTCTGCTGCTCAGCACTTCCGGCTCGGGGCAGGTTGACAGGTAAACCCTGGGATCGAGTCAGGAATAAGCTGGACATGATGAAAAACGTGAGAATCGCAAAAATCACGTCAATCATCGGCACGATGTTGATCTGGGGGGGAATGTCCGGTTCTTCAGGTAGGCGCATAGGGTTTCTTCTCTCCCCAGTACTCATAACAACGACGATACAATAATTCCAACTGTCCGCCATATTCTTGAATCAACGCAATTTGCCGCTGATAGAGGCCGCGAAACGTATTAGCCAGCATCAGGGTCAGAATCGCTACCACTAAACCCGTTGCTGTAGATACTAAGGCTTCGCTAATCCCTGCACTGACTCCGACTGAATTAGCTCCAGCGACATCTCCCAAGCGCAGGGAGGCAAAGGAACGAATTAAACCCAGTACCGTCCCCAGTAGACCTAGCAGGGGCGAGAGGCTAATAATCGTCTCAAACACTGTATTGAAGCGTTTTAGCAAAGGCAACTCCGCCTGGGCCGAACTCTCCAGTGCTAAGCGAAACTCTTCCGGGTTCGGGCGATCCAGTTCTAGAGCCGCCAAAAAAATACGGGCAATTGGCAAATCAGTATTTTGCTGCAACTTTTGCAGGGCATTCCGGGGGCTGCGAGGATAAAGATGAAAAACCTCGCGCACTAGAGGTTCTTGCCGTTGAATCAAGCGCCACCAGAAGATAAACCGTTCTAAGCTAAGTGCCACTGCCAAGATCGAGAATCCTAGCAGCGGAAACATGACAAAACCACCAGCGGAAAACAGGTTCTCAAAAGACACGGAATTTTTCTCCGACACCAACCTATAGCGGTTCCCAAGCCTACTCACACTATGAGAATAGAGATCTCCAACGCTGCGCTCATACCCTCTCTCGACCTTAACAGCGCTCGGTAGCTATATTGTGGCATTCCATCTGGTTTTCAGAGCAATCTTGCGCAAACCGGAGGCATTAGTCAATACTGACTCCTCGCACTCGCTGGGCTGGAGGCTTCACCGCAATGGATGCCTGTTGTAGCTCACGCTCTTGCTGGTGATGCCGCTGAAAGTGTTGTTGCCACATATTGGGAGCATCCAGGGTTTCACCGCCATGCTTGGTCAACCGCGATCGCACCCTACATAGCACAGGCGTATTGACACAGGCTCCCGCAATAATAATTTGCCCCTTCGTTAAGGCCGGTAACTCCTTTAAGAGATCCCGCCCCGCTGCTTCGACCCCATACTTCAGACTATCCTGATCCACAGGATTCACAATCCTCATGATGAATTGACTCATACACTGTGACAACACATCTGAGTCAAGCTTGCCAGGTCGCTGGGTAATTAACCCTACCCCTAAGCCAAACTTCCGGCCCTCACTCAAAATCGTCCGCAATACCCCTTTGCAGCGAGAAGGCTCATGAGCCGGGGCAAAGCGATGGGCCTCCTCCAGCAGAATGAACACAGGATAGGGCAGATAGTTTTCATCCTGGGGCGTAATCCGTTCTTTTTGCGTATCCATGCGAGCCTGGTTAACCTGGCGCAAAATTGCTGCACAGATGACCTGTTGTTCTTCCTGGCTGACTTCGTTCATTTGCAGCACGGTGACACAGCCCGGTTCAAACAAATCTTTAGGGGCGAGGTGGTTAAAGTTATGAAAATAGGGCGATCGCTCAATCTTTTCCAGCTTCCATTCCAGAGCCGCAACAGAGGAGCCCAACTTCTCGTTACCCTCCTCATCCACCTGGGTATCCGCCTCTCGCACAGCCGCAATCAAATCTTGAATGCCCCAACGAAAATTCCCCTGACGATGCCGTTGTAGGAGGCGAAACGCTTTATTCAAAATCGCTTGCTGCCGTTCACTCATTTGGGGCAACAGAGTCAAAACATCGGCATAGTCAAGGGAAGAAATGCGAATTTGAATATCCTCTGGTGTTAAAACTTTTACCCTGGGGCAATAGCCGTCATCTGCCTGAAAGCGTGGATGTCCTTGAATCTCCGTGAGAGTTCCATACTCGCCATGGGGATCGAAAATCAAGATAGCGGCACGATTATGGGGTAACAGCAACTCCTCTACCAGCACACCAGCGGTGTAAGACTTCCCAGACCCAGTGCCAGCCAAAATTGCCATGTGGGTACTCACAAGTTCTTTAACATCTAACGCAATCGGAACTGCATCCCCAGCGCGTAGGAGCAAGGAGCCAATGTGAGCTGCGCCAATGCTGCCTGGCTGTTTGCGATTCAATACCAGTCGTAGCATTTCATCATCTGCCAGGTATACCTTAGCACCTGGATCGGGACTGTGCCTGGGGTTCATAAACCCCAAAACAGGATCAAAATAGCCAACCACATCCACAGAAACTTCATAAATTTCAGGGTTTTCGTAAGTAAATCCAATGAGTGCAGCGATCGTCTCTGGACTGATTTCAGTATCCGCAAAAATACGGTCGGGTAAATGGTCAATGAGACGGCGATCCGATATTTTCCCCAGAATTCTCAGAGGGGTATCTACCGTTTCGGCGGTCACTATGTAATAAACAAATTCGCCAATTTTGACCTGACGATTATGAGCGGTAATAAATACATATTGATTGCCAGTTTCGCCAGGGCCTTTAACCGTGCCAATTGCATTGAGGCAGGCAGATTGACGGGCGTCTAGAGCGCTTGTAGAGGGCAGTGTCATTTGACCAGGGTAGTACGAATAGTCTCCTTCGGTTATAGCAGGTTCTTTCGCAGAAGCAGCAGCGGAAATCGCCGGAAATTACGGATACTTCTGAGGGTGGCCCAGTGTAATCTGTGAGAGCTACCGTGTTTTACGATTCAGGTTTGTTATTTTTTATCACAAAGAAGGATAGGCACAGTTGTTAGACGAGAACAACAACTTGCATTGGGCTGAAACGCAAGTTTCTCGAATCATTTCTTTTTAAGGTCGGATCCCTTCTTTTTAAGGAAAGCTAAAAAACTAAAGCGACTCTTTTGGGTTGATACGCTGAGTGAATGCTCCAAAGTTAATTTGGGCATTCTGTTCAATAGAGCAGGTGCATTCGTACAATCCGGTGGCTGCTGAAAGTATTGGTGGGATCTTGCAGAGAATGGACTCAAAAACGTCAGCTCTTTTAGGAAATTACACTTTACCCACTGCTAGGCTCGGTTTTGACCTACCACCCTCGCTAGCAAAGGAAGTATCGCAAGCAACAGGGGGAGCCATGCCGGAAGTCGATAGTGATCAGTTGTTGACTTCGTGTCAGGCCGCAATTGCCCATTTGGCCTACCAGGTGATGCTGACTCCAGAAGTCAATCTGGAACACTGTCTCCTCGATGTGTTGGCCAAATTTTGCCAGATCTTTCAAGCGACGGCGTCTGGTTTGGTAATTAACGGTAGGGTTGGCCATCCTGCCTGCTTCCTGGGCTGTACCCATTCCCAACAGCGTTTTGTGCAAAGGAATGTCAGACTGACTCAGGCAAAGGAGGAGTTGCCTTTTTTTGTCACCAGTAATAGGGCAGATCTGACTGGGCCTGCTGCGAGCACTCTGATATCTCAGGCAATTATGCTTTGGGACGAGCAGGAGGGGGTATCCTTCAGCGTCCAGGCGCTTATGGGTGGAGTTTTGACGGTAGATGGGCAATCCTGGGGGATGATGAACCTGGTCAAAGCGCACCCTTATCCATGGCAAGTAACTGAAATTGTTGCGTTTCAAACCATGGTTCAGCAGCTCGGGGAAATTGTGTCGCGCTATTGCCTGTTACAACAACGCCAGCAGCAACACAATTTGCAAACGGTGATGAGTCAGTTAGCCCTAGCGATTCACCGAGCCTCTGATTTGACTGAACTTTTACAACTAGCCACGCGCGGTATGGCCACGGCCTTAGGGATCAAACGTGCCCTATTGCTGCGTCTCAGGTACGCCGACCCACTCTGGCGCAGTCGGGCCGTTGGAGGATTGCCCCGCGCCAGGATAGTACTCACTTGCGAGTACAGGGATGGCGCAATTGTTTACCCAACCTCTCCTATGCTTGGTTCGTCAGAACCAGCGAATGAGGGCGGGCATCAGACGGTGTCGTTTTGGTTGTCAGAGTGTAACCTTTGCCAGCGAGGCTTTAGCGCCCCTGAGCAGCAGATTGAGCTAAATAATGGAACTGATTCACTGCTGCTAGCGGGAGAGCAAGTTGCGGCGCTTTTTAGTTCATCTGAATTTCCAGCCCTTTTGCTCGCCCCCTTGGCCAACCAGGGTACCGTTTTAGGGTTTTTAGTTTTGCAACACGACCAACCCTATTTCTGGCAACCAGAAGAGCGGCAACTTGTGGAATTGCTGCAGGCTCAGGTGAGTACGGCGATTATCCAAGCAGAGACTTTACGCCAAGTGCAGGCTCTAGTTGAAAAGCGCACGGCTGAACTCCGAGAAAGTCTATCGGTACAGGCGAAGTTATATGAGTTGACGCGCCAGCAGGTCGATCAATTGCGACGTCTCAACCAGCTTAAGGACGAGTTTCTCAGCACAGTCAGCCATGAATTGCGAACGCCGCTCACCAGTATGCGGATGGCCATTCGGATGTTGCGGCAGGTTGGCTTAGAGAGCGATCGCAGTGCCCATTATCTCAACATCTTGGAACAACAATGTACCCAAGAAGCCAACCTGGTCAACGATTTGTTAGCCTTGCAAGAGCTAGAGTCTAACCGGGTAGAGATGCAACCGGAGGAGTTAGACATTTGCCACATGATTGATGAAGTCGCTTTTGCGTTTCGTCAGCAATGGGCAGAAAAAGGACTGACTTTGCGTTTGTCGTTACCGCTATACCCTGTGCGGCTGTATAGCGATCGCAATGGCCTGAATCGGATTCTGGTAGAGCTGTTAGCAAATGCCGGTAAATATTCCGCCCCGGATACCCAGGTGCATTTATCGCTGACTGAGATTTCTGATCAGTCCAATCATCATCTGGTGTTGACACTGTCAAACCTGGGAGTTGGGATTCCCCATGATGAGTTGCCCTATATTTTTGATAAGTTTCGGCGTTGCCAAGAAGCAACCCAAAACGCCATTCAAGGCACTGGCCTGGGCCTAGCGTTGGTTAAATCGCTCCTCCAACATTTGGGTGGCACGGTTGAAGTCAGTAGTCGCCCCCTTGAGGGTAACGCATCAACCTGGGAAACTCAATTCACGCTACAGTTGCCCCAGCAGCTCGGTAACGCATCAGTTGCCTAGGTGTCGCCATGAGTAGGGGCATTATCCTGGTAAGTAGACAGGTACACTAGGGTCAATGGTTATTGTTAAAACAACCCACGCCACCCCTCCTCGCTGGCAGCGCCGTCGCTATTCGCCTGGTGCTCGCCAGATCGATATCTTTTTGTCTGCTTTTCGCCTGGTTGGGTATCTCACCTGGGATGCAACGATCGCCCGCCGTTCCCATCACTATCGCAATCGCCGTGCCCAATGGCTGGTGGGGACTTTGCTTGACTTGGGGCCAACCTTTATCAAAATTGGGCAAGCCCTCTCGACACGGGCCGATTTGCTCCCACTGGAGTATGTGCAGGCATTAAGTCAACTGCAGGATCGGGTACCGGCCTTTCCGACGGAGGAGGCGATCGCTATTGTTGAGTCAGAATTAGCGGCACCCCTGACTCAGATTTACTCAGAATTTGATCCGGTACCCCTGGCTGCCGCTAGCCTGGGCCAAGTGCACAAAGCCCGCCTGCATACAGGCGAAGAAGTCGTTGTTAAGGTGCAACGACCTGGACTCAAGCAACTATTTGATCTGGACTTTAAGACGCTGCATCAACTCGTCAGGGTCAGTTATTGGCTCTTCCCCTGGGCACAACAGTACAATCTGGAAGCGATTTATCAGGAATTTGCTGAGATTCTCTACAAAGAAATTGACTATGTTCAAGAAGCAATGAATGCTGATCGCTTCCGCTATAACTTTCGCCACCACTCTCGGATTGCGGTTCCCAAAGTTTACCCCAGGTATACGACACCCCGCATTCTGACAATGGAATATCTGCCTGGAATTAAAATTAGCGATCGCAAAAGTCTAGAGGCTTGCGGTATTGATGTGAAAGAAATCAATACCCTAGGGGTATGCAGCTACCTGAAGCAACTTTTACAAGATGGCTTTTTTCAGGCAGATCCCCATCCCGGTAATATGGCGGTTACCCCCGATGGTCGGCTAATTTTCTACGACTTCGGCATGATGGCAGAGGTGCCCTCGATTAATCGCGAGCAGATGATCCAAACCTTTTTTGCTGTGCTTAAAAAGGATGCAGATCAAGTGATTCACACCCTGACTGATTTGGGGTTAATTGAGCCAATTTCTGATATGACCCCAGTGCGGCGTGTGACTCGCTTTATGCTGGAGAAGTTTACAGAGAAGCCAATCGAGTTGCAGGAATTTAACCAGGTGCGCTCTGAGGTCTATGCCCTGTTTGAGCAACAGCCCTTTCGCCTGCCAGCGAAGATGACCTTCATCCTGAAAGCACTCACGACACTCGACGGAGTAGCCCGCACCCTCGACCCCCACTATAGCTTGTTAACCTGTGCCAAGCCATTTATTAGTAATCTGGCAACGATTAGGGGGCGAGGCATGGGGGAACTTGCCCGCCAAGCGCGGGAGTTTATTGCTTATAAGTTGAATCAACCCAGCCCAGTAGAGCGACTACTGCAAGGGTTAGAGGAGCGGCTCGAACAGGCTGAGCTAGAAGTGCGGCTCCGGGCGGCTGAAACTGACCGTGCCCTGCAGCAAATCCATTTAACGTTAAAGAGTTTGGTGTTTGCGAGTTTGAGTGGGTTTACGTTACTGGCAGGGGTAATACTGCTGACGTCAGGCCCGTATTTGCATTGGGCGATCGCCGCCTTTATCTTGTCGGGGATAGGCGCATTCATGATGCTGCGCTATGGGCTTGACTTGCTCCTTCGCAGCCGACTGAATCGCCTGACAGGCCGTTAGATTGAGAGGGATGCTCGATTGATTGCGGAACCCCTCAGACGTTTGAGGATCTTGGCAGAAAATCGGGACATCAGGGAAAGCTCCAATCTCCAGGTTTAGCACTCGAACGCTAAGAGTGCTAAATTCAATGTGGAGAATTGAAGCAAACGATCTATGGCAAAGCTAGTTGTTTTTAGTGATGAATCTCGGCAGGCAATTGAACGGGGTGTAAATGCTCTAGCGGATGCCGTGCGCGTTACCCTAGGCCCCAAGGGACGCAATGTGTTGTTAGAGAAAAAGTATGGAGCACCCCAGATTGTCAATGATGGCATTACGATTGCGAAGGAAATCGAACTGGAAGACCCCTTAGAAAATACAGGTGCTTCCTTGATTCGAGAGGTGGCTTCTAAAACGAAGGATCTGGCGGGTGATGGCACCACCACTGCAACAGTGCTGGCTCAGTCCATGATTCGAGAAGGGCTAAAAAACGTGACGGCTGGTACCAATCCGGTCGCACTCCGGCGCGGCATTGATAAGGCGATCGCCCGATTGGTAGAAGAAATTCAGACCGCTGCCAAGCCAGTGGAAGGAAAGGCGATCGCCCAAGTCGCCACCGTTTCTGCGGGTAACGACGAAGAAGTGGGTCAAATGATTTCAGAGGCGATGGACAAAGTAGGGCGAGACGGTGTCATTACCGTAGAAGAATCCAAGTCTCTCAACACGGAACTCGAAGTCGTTGAGGGGATGCAAATTGACCGGGGCTATATTTCCCCCTACTTTATGACCGATCCAGACCGGATGCTGGCAGAGTACGAGGGCGCCCTCATTCTAATTACTGACAAGAAAATTGGTTCGATTCAAGATCTGGTTCCGGTTTTGGAGCAGGTTGCTCGCGCCGGTCAGCCTCTTCTCATCATTGCTGAAGACATTGAAGGTGAAGCACTGGCAACGCTTGTTGTCAACCGGCTCCGGGGCGTGTTGAATGTAGTTGCAATCAAGGCTCCTGGTTTTGGTGAACGGCGTAAAGCCATGCTGCAAGATATTGCCGTTCTAACGAATGGGCAGGTGATTTCGGAAGACGTTGGGCTTAGTCTGGATCACGTTACCCTGGACATGATGGGGCGTGCCCGCAAAATTACCGTAACGAAGGATGCAACCACCCTAGTTTCTGCTATCGAGAACAGTATCGATGTGGAAAAACGAGTGGCCCAACTCCGGCGCGAACTAGAAGCAACCGACTCTGATTATGACAAAGAGAAATTGCAAGAGCGGATTGCCAAACTCGCGGGTGGGGTTGCGGTGATTAAGGTCGGTGCCGCAACCGAAACCGAACTCAAAAACCGTAAGCTGCGTATTGAAGATGCTCTGAATGCCACTCAGGCAGCCGTTTCAGAGGGAATTGTGCCGGGCGGTGGTACAACGCTGATTCACCTAGCCCCGAAGGTAGAGGCTATCAAAGCCAGCCTGACCCCAGATGAACAGGTCGGGGTAGATATTGTGATCAAAGCGCTGGAGGCTCCTCTGCGCCAGATTGCTGAGAACTCGGGTGTAGAAGGATCTGTCGTCGTTGAGAAGGTGCGAGGGTTGGATTTTAATGTGGGGTATAACGCGCTCACAGATCAATATGAAGATCTTGTTGCCAGCGGAATTGTTGACCCTGCGAAGGTTGTTCGATCGGCCCTGCAGGATGCGGCTTCCATTGCTGGTCTGGTGTTGACTACCGAAGCCCTGGTGGTGGAAAAACCTGAAAAGAAACCAGCTGCAGGCACCCCTGATATGGGTATGGGCGGTATGGGCGGTATGGGCGGTATGGGCGGCATGGGTATGATGTAACCATCACCAGCCAAACGCTATTGCCGAGACTCACTCCAGAGGAGGGCGATCGCTAATCGCACCGCCCTCCCCACCATAGACACACGGGCTGCTTCTGGGGCACTGGTTTCCCAGCGCAGCAAATGATCTCGAAAAGTCGGATCTTTTCGGGCGCGCCGCACAATTACCTGCCCGATCATTTTCTTCTGGATTTCTTCTGTCGAAATACCCTCCTGCGTCAGATAATTCAGCAGATTTTGGACACTTCCAACAAATTGCTCTGGAGCCTGCGAAATTAAAATGTGGTGAATCTGACGGACAACTTCCTGGTAAATGCGTTCCTGGCGATTGTTGCCAGCATTAGCAGGGGGCGACTCTGGTTCGATCTCTGGGTTGCTGGCAACTGAGCGAGCAGTGATACCGAGTAAATGCAGCACATCTCCTCGCCGCATCTGGAGACGCTGTTGAATCTCTGGATACAGCTTAAAGACACGCCTCGCCAAAATTTTGCCGTTGACTAGACGATTAGCCACTAGCTTTATCAAAAAATTGTCTTCTACCTGCTCGTAGGATTTCAGCGTTAGTTTTAACTCTGGACTTTCTAGCTCGACTTGGGCCAGGGTAAAAACGACCGCACCCCAATTGGGTTCTTCTGTGAAATACAACTCCACCACGGAGCTATTTTCACGATACTGCTTGCCCAACTCGCCGGGTTCTAAATCCCTTCCCTGGGGATAGCGGCTGGTTGGTGTTTTAGAGGTGTAGTTAAACTGGGTGTAGACATATTGACAAATTACCTGGCTCAGATCCACATCCTCCAAATGCCAATGGTAGATGCAGCAGCCGGTCATCTT
>Ga0272446_1001850_pt1 | contig 30019 bp, 29 predicted proteins | sample YNPCB0061_FD_194587 | JGI IMG/M metagenome (GOLD analysis project Ga0272446, IMG submission 194587) | Hot spring microbial mat communities from Yellowstone National Park, WY, United States - YNP-CB-006-1 | ecosystem: Environmental > Aquatic > Thermal springs > Hot (42-90C) > Sediment | place...
TCGGCCCAGCGCTTTCAGCGCCTGGCGCTTCGACGCCGGCGCTCCTGCTGCCGGCATCCCCGTGAAATCCGTGAATGTGCCCTATGGCAGCGGGACGGTCACCTGGGCTTACGATGCGGCAGACGGCCTGTGGAAGCGCTTCTATGGCCGGACGCCGCACACCGAGCGCCTCACGCGCCAGACGCTGGCCGCTGCAAATGTGATTGTGGTGTACGCCCATCACGCTGTGACCGGCATCGTCGAGGACGTGGGCGGCGCGCGCTCGATTGAAATCCAGTTGTGGGGGCAGGGCCTGGCGCGCGTGTTCCGCGATGGCCGAATGATCGACGGCAACTGGCGCCGGCCGGCGCAGCCCGGTGTATTGGAGTTTGTCGATTTCGCCGGCAATCCCATTCCGCTCAAGCCCGGCGCCACCTGGATCGAGTTGGTTCCGCTGGACTTTCCGGTCAAGGCGCAGCAATAAGGCGCGACCGCGCCGGCATTACAATCGGCCCGCGAGGCAACGCATGGCCCAGGCAATCCCTCCCCATCCCTTGCGCGCGACGATCGACGATCTGGCCTGGCTGGCCGGCAGTTGGTACGGCCACATCGGTGAAGACCCGATTGATGAACACTGGAGCGCGCCGGCCGGCGGTGTGATGATCGGCATGTTTCGCTGGCTGAAGCAGGGCCGGCTGCACATGTACGAATTTCTCGCCATCGAGCCGGACGGCGACGGCGGCCTGGTGCTGCGCCTGAAGCATTTCCACGAGGGCCTGGTCGCCTGGGAAGGCAAGAGTCTGGTGCGCGCCTTTCCGCTGGTCGAACTGGGAAACCGGCAGGCTGCTTTCCGCCGGGGCGGCGCGTTTCGCTCCAACCAGTTCCTTTACTGGCAGCCCGCCGACAATCAGATGATCGTGGTCGAGGAAGTGCGCAAAGGCGGTGAACTCGTCGTCAGCGAATTTCGCTATGCCCGCCGCGCGCCCTGACAGGCCGGCGCCGGCGGCGCCCTCTCACTTCGCTCCTTCCTGTTTGAATCTGCTCGACGAGCAGAAGTGACTGTTCACAACAGGCCAGGCTCTGGCCAGCCGGCCGGGGTGTGTCTTGTTGCCGGGCGCCCGTCACAGCCACATGCGATGCGGCTTTTCGATCATCTGCGCAATGTCGTTCAACAGCCGCGCCGCCGGCGCGCCGTCCACTGCCCGATGGTCGAACGTCAGTGAGAGGAACATCACCTGGCGAATCGACACCTGATTTTGGTAAACGGCCGGCACAGGCCGGATCCGGCCAACACCCAGAATCGCCACCTGCGGCGGATTGACGATCGGTGTGAAGCTGTCAACGCCGAGCGCGCCGAGATTGGTCAGCGTGAACGTGCCGTCGCTCATCTCATCGGGCGTAATGGCGCCGTCTGCCACGCGCTGCGCCAACTGTGTCCGCGCGCGCGCCAGATCGAGCAGACCCTTGCGTTGCGCATCCCGGATCACCGGCACGAACAGGCCACGTTCAGTGTCCATCGCCAGACCCATGTTGACTTCGTCGCGCAGTTCGATCGTGTCGCCATCGAAGTGCGCGTTGAAGCGTGGATGACGTCTCAGGCAGCGCGCGACGATGCTGATCAGCAGGTCGGTGTATGTCGGGCGCGGGTCTCCGGGTTGCAGGTCGGCCAGCAAGCGCTCGCGCAAGGCTGTCAATTCGGTCGCGTCCACTTCGCGGTTGAGGGTGACCGGCGCCGTGGTCTGATGGCTGGCTTGCAGCCGGCGGGCGATGGTCTTGCGCACCGGCGACAACGCGATGCGACTGCCGGCCTGCTGCCGGGACGGCAATACAGGCTCCGCAAGCGGCTGTTGTTGGATTGCCTTCTCGACATCCTCTCGCGTGATCAGCGCGCCCGGCTCGGATGGCGTCAGCGCCGTCACATCGAGGCCGGCGGCTTCTGCGACACGACGCGCTACTGGCGTGATCTTTGGCTGCGCGCGCTGCCGCTCAAGTGCGGCGCGCACGTCGCGTTCGACGATCATGCCCTGCGGGCCGCTGGCGTTGAGCGATGAGAGGGCGATGCCCTCTGCTTCTGCCAGCCGGCGCGCGCGCGGGCTGGCGAAGACGCGATGTTGGCGCTCAGGAGGCAACGGCTGCCCATCACGGCGTGATATCTGCGCAGCAGATGTCGCTCCCACAGCCTCATCGCCCGGCTCCGCGATCACGCCGATTTTTGCGCCGATCTTCACCTCGGCGCCGGGCGCAGCCAGGGTTTCGCGCAACGTGCCGGCGCCGGGTGACTCCACTTCCAGCATCGCCTTGTCCGTCTCGACCACGAACAGGGTTTCGCCCCGGACAACCGGCTCGCCGATCTTTTTCGACCACTCCACCAGCACCAGGCTATCCATGGTCTGGCTGAGCGGTGGCATCAGGATATCTATGGCCATATCGCACTCAACACAACGCCGGAACAGGCCGGCGGCTCGGCGCTCGATTCCGAATCAGAAGAGCGAACACACTGCATCCACCACGCGCTGCTCGCTGGGCACGTACTCACGCTCCAGCACCGGCGCAAAGGGCGGCGGCACATCGGGCGCGGCGACGCGCTTGATCGGCGCGTCGAGCCAGGCAAAGGCTTCATCGGCCATCAGCGCAGCTACTTCGGCGCCCCAACCATTGGTCAGGTTGTCCTCCTCGACAATGACCAGCCGGCCCGTCTTCTGCACCGACTCGAGAATAAGTTGCTTGTCGAGTGGAACCAATGTGCGCGGGTCGATCACTTCGGCCTCGATGCCGCGTTGCGCCAGCGTCTCGGCTGCGCCCAGCGCGCGATACAACATCAACAGGTTGGCGACGATGGTGACATCCTTGCCTGGCCGGCGGATGATGCCCTCGCCAATCGGCACGATGTAATCTTCTTCCGGCACTTCGCCGATCGGACTGACAGCGCCTTTTTCTGTCCGCGCGCCTTTGGAGCCGTACAGCAGTTTATGCTCGAAGATCAGCACCGGGTTGTCGTCGCGCACGGCTGCCTTCAACAATCCTTTGGCGTCGTAGGCGGTGGCCGGAGCGACAACCTTCAGGCCGGGCACGTGGGTGAAGAACGCCTCCAGCGACTGGGCATGTTGCGCACCGCGCGCCGTTGCGCCAATCGGGGCGCGCATGACCATTGGAATTGTCAATGTGCCGCCAGACATGTAACGCAACTTAGCCGCCTGGTTGGCGAGCTGATCCATCATGCAGAACAGGAAGTCGCCGTACTGCACGTCGGCGATGGGGCGCATACCGGCGATGGCCGAGCCGATCGCCAGGCCGGCAATGGCCGCTTCGGAGATGGGCGTGTCGAGAATGCGCTCGTGGCCGAATTCCTGCGACAGGCCCAGCGTCACAGTGAACGCGCCGCCGAATCCGCCTTCGACGCCGATATCTTCCCCCAGGCAGAACACGCGCGGATCGCGGCGCATCTCTTCGCGGATGGCCTCGCGCAACGCCTCGGCAATACTCATCTTGGGCATGGTGTCCTCATTCAGGTCTGAATACCGAACCACAAGCAAACGGAGCGCACAAAGAAGAATTGGATCTCTTCGTGCGCTTGGTTGCTTCGTGGTGATTTCCAGTCAGGCATACACATCGGTGAATATGTCTTCGGGCATGGGCGCGGGGCTGTTCTCGGCGAAGTCGATGGCTTCCTTCAGCGCGTCTTCGACCTCGGCCTCGATCCGGCGCAGGTCATCTTCGCCAGCTTTGCCCTCAGACACCAGCCACTTGCCGAAGTTGACGATCGGATCGCGCCGCTGCCATTCGGCCTCCTCCTCGCGGGTGCGATAGGTGCGCGGGTCGGAACGCGAATGGCCGCACTGCCGGTAGGTGAGGCACTCGATCAGCGTGGGGCCGTCACCCCGGCGGGCGCGCGCCACGGCGTCACGGGCGGCGGTGTAGACCGCCAGCACATCATTGCCATCCACGGTCACGCCCGGCATCCCATACGCGCAAGCGCGATCGGAAATCCGCTCGACTTTGAAGGCAGCCTTGAACGGTGTGGAAGCCGCATACAGGTTGTTCTCGCACACATACACAACCGGCAGGTTCCAGATGGCCGCTGCGTTCAGACCTTCGTGCCATGCGCCTTCGTTGGCTGCGCCGTCGCCGAAAAAGCAGGCCGTCACGCGGTCGCTGCGCTGCAACTTCGCGGCGAGCGCCGCGCCGGCCGCAATGGGAATGTTGCCGCCGACGATGGCGATCGCCGGGATCGCGCCCACGCGCATGTCGCCCACGTGCATCGAGCCGCCCTTGCCCTTGCATGTGCCGGTTGCTTTGGCGAACAACTCGGCCATGATGTCGCGCGCGGCGACGCCTTTGGCAAGCGCGTGGCCGTGCGGGCGGTGGGTGCTGAGCATGTAGTCGTCGGGCCGCAGGGTGGCGCACACGCCGGTCGCCACAGCTTCCTGCCCGATGTACAGATGCAGGGTGGATGGGATGCGCCCCTGCATGTACAGATCGTTCACCGTCTCCTCGAACCGGCGAATCAGGCGCATCATGCGATACATCCCGGCAAGCTCTTGCGCGGAAAGCGATCCTCCCGGCGAAGGCTCTTGAAGTGAGGCATTCATGCCGGCCAGAATAACAAGCGCCCCCGGCTTTGTCAAACTCGCGGCGCTTCCGCGCGCGCTTTGACTTTTGCCAGTCGCAGTGTTACATTGCGCCGCACAGGACGGCCAGGATGACACTTGCCAGAATGGACGCGTTATTGGCGCGCGCGCGTCACAGGGGTTACGCCCTGGGCTATTTCGAGTCCTGGGACCAGTATTCCCTGGAGGCGGCCATGGAAGCCGCCGAAGCGGCGCGCGCGCCGGCCATCATTGGCTTCGGCGGCGCAGTCACCAGCCAGCAGTGGCTCGAACATCGCGGCATCGAAGGATTGGCAGCGATGGCGCTGTGTCTGGCCGAGGCATCCTCTGTGCCCACCGCCGTGCTGTTCAACGAAGCCAAAACGTTCGGCGAAGTGCTGCGCGGCTTGAAAGCCGGCTGCACCGGCGTCATGCTCGACTCATCGGAGATGAACTTCGACGACAACGTGGCCGCTACGCGCCGTGTGGTCGAAGCGGCCCACGCGCTGGGCGCGGCAGTCGAAGCAGAATTGGGCCGCCTTGCCGACGGCAGCGATCCTGCCGTCGAAGCGCGCGGCACCGACCCCGGCGAGGCAGCGCGTTTTGTGGCCGGCACAGGCGTGGACGCGCTGGCCGTCTCGGTCGGCAACGTGCATATCCTCACCAGCGGCCACGCGACCATCGATCTCGACCATCTCTCCGTTTTGCAGCGCGCCGTGCCAGTTCCGTTGGTCATTCACGGCGGCACCGGCATTCCCGATGACGCCATTCAGCCGATGATCGCGCGCGGTGTCGCCAAGTTCAACGTCGGCACGCGGCTCAAGCAGCTTTACCTCGACGGTCTTCGAGAGGCGCTGGCCGATGCGCCGGCCGGGCTGACGGTGCACGCGCGGGTGGGCAGCCGTGAATCGACCGATGTGTTCCAACGCGGCAAGCTGAAGGTCAAGGCCGAGATCATGCGCCTGATGCATGTGTACGGCTGCGCGGGTCAGGCCGGCTTCTGATGGACGCCGGCAGCGCCATGCCGCGCGCTTTGGGAACAAAGAGTTTCAGGGACAAAGAGAGGAGGCGGAAAAGATGTTGACGCGAGAACAATGGCAGCAGGCGCGCGACCGGGCCTGGGCGATGCTGCAGCAGGCCGGCATCGTGCTGACGCCCGAGGAACTGGAACGCATGGAAGTGGCTGACTTCGGCCTGGGGCGGCTGGAAGAGATCGGGTTGGAGGTGTTCACCTACGTCAACACAGAACGGGTGTGCGCCAAAGAAATCATCCTGTTTCCCTGGCAGACCTGCCCGGAGCACATGCACCCGCCGGTCGACGGCAAGCCGGGCAAAGAGGAAACCTTCCGCTGCCGGTGGGGCGAAGTGCGCCTGTATGTGCCCGGCCCGGCGACGCAGCCGATCAAGGCGCGCGTGCCGGCCTCTCGCGCCGAGCACTTCAAGGTCATGCATGAGATCGTATTGCGACCCGGCGACCAGTACACGCTGATGCCGGAGACATGGCACTGGTTCCAGGCCGGGCCAGAGGGCGCCATCGTGTCCGAGTTCTCCACGCGCAGCACCGACGAGGCCGACCGCTTCACCGACCCCGCCATTCAGCGCATCCCGGTGGTGCAGTAGTCTGCTGCCAACCAGGTGTCCGACACCTGTGAGGTGTCGGATACCTGATGGCGCCTTCTGGGGAGGAACCCATGTCCAGCGACATCGATGTCCTGTGCGCCGGCATCCTGGTAGCCGATCTGTTCGCGCCGCCGCTGCCGCGCCTGCCGGCAGCCGGCGAGCTGTTGTTGGTGGATGACTTCCTGCTCACAACGGGCGGGTGCGCGGCCAATGCCGGCGTCGATCTGGCAAAGCTGGGCGCGAAAGTCACCGTGGTGGGCAAGGTCGGCAACGATGTGTATGCCGACTTCATTCGCAAGGATCTGGACGCCCAGGGTGTGGATGTGTCGGGCATCCAGGTGTCGCAGACAATGCCTACATCGCGCACGGTGATCCTGCCGGTAATGGGCGAAGACCGCCGCTATATTCACGCCGTGGGCGCAAACGCCGACTTGCGCGTCGAAGACATCAACCTGAGCCTCGTCGCCCGCGCGCGCGTGCTGTATGTGGGTGGCTACCTGCTATTCCCCGGCGTCGATCAGACCTCGCTGGCCGGGTTGTTTCGCTTTGCCCGGCAGCGCGGCGTGAAGACGGTGTTGGATGTGGCCGGCGTGCAACCGTCACACAGTATGCGTGACCTGGTCGATCTGTTGCCGCACACCGATGTGTTCCTGCCCAATCACGACGAAGCCCGCATCCTCACCGGAGAAGCTGATCCGGTTCGCCAGGCGCAGACGCTGCTGGAGGTTGGCGCCGGAACAGCCGTCGTCACCCTGGGCGGCGCCGGCGCCGTTGCCATGACGCGCAGTCAGTCATTGCGGGCTGCCGCCTACCCGGTCGAAGTGGTCGATCCCTCGGGCGGCGGCGATGCTTTCGACGCCGGCCTTATCGTCGGCATGCTGGAAGGGTGGGACCTGCGGCAAACGGTCGCGTTCGCCTCAGCCATCGGCGCATCGGCCTGCACCCGGCTGGGTTGCACGGCCGGCGTCTTCACTCGCGCCGAGGCGCTGGCGTTCATCGCGCGCCAGTCGCTGCGGATCGACGCGATCTGAGCAGGTCGCCACAACGTCCTTCGAATTTCCGAATTTCGCCGTTCCCGGAACCGACCCCGTCTCGCGGCGCGCCGAAGTCAGATCTGACTGGACAACTGATATCAGGAGATTGGGGCAACCCACTTGTTGATAAGCCATGAGTCACCAGACATTTGAGAACGGATTTCTGCGCGTCATCGTCGCCAATCCCGCGCCCGAAACATACTTCGTTGAGTCGATTGCATTGAGAACCGCCGGTGGATGGCAGACGCTCTTGCGAGGTGTTGAAAGCCGGGAATTCTCGGCTTCCTTCGGTGGCGCTGATGCCTCGACCTTCACCGCAAGACAAGATGCTGCGGGCGGCTGGCACATCGAATTAGCCTGCCGGCACGAGACGTGGGAAGCCTGCGAGACGATCACGCTACTGCCCGATCAGCCCTTCCTGCGCCGCGAGCAGACATGGCGCATCCTCACCGGCTGCGAGGGCGCCATCCATCCCGGCTGGCGCCTGCCTGCGACGCCAGGTCTGCGCTATACCTTCCCGCTGTACGCGCACGAACAACTTCTGGCCGGGTTGCCGGCCATGCGCGCCGACGTGGCCTGGGCCTTGCCCTTTCCGTTTCACGTCTGGCATGCCGGCGACTGGATGGCGCTCTATGGCGTCGATCGCAGCCGTTCGGGCGGCACGCTGGACTTTCAGCCGGCGCCAGAAGCGGACGGCGCGACCTTGCGTGTGTATCTGCCGGACTCGACAACACAGATACCGGACTTGTATCAGCAGTTCTACAAGTATCCGCTGGCGCCGGAGACGACCCGTTTCGAGAGCGGCACAGAGATCGTTCTGTCGGAAGTCATCGGAGCGAAAACGCTGAAAGCCGGCCAGGAACCCTTGTTGGAGGCCGAGCGCCTGGCCGCCGATTTGCTCCTCACGCCGCGCGCCATGCCAGACCTGGAGCGTGTCGCAGCCGGCATCGCCGATTTCTACCCGCGCTGCGAGCTATGGGAGCCGAATGCGCTTGGCGAGGGACGCGGCTGGTTCCTCAATATGTGGACCTATACTCACTGCGGCGCGCCACAACGCAAGGGGCCGGGCGGCGGCTACTTCGATCTGGGCTGGGGTGAAGGCATTGCTGCCGAGACATTTGTGGCCCTGACGCGCCATTGGCGGCGCACCGGCCGGGCCGATGTGCTGACCTATGTAGACGAGATGACGCGCAACATGGCGCTGTTCCAATGCGGCGCGGGGCCAGATGCCGCATTCTTTGATCGCTCGGATGGGCAACGTTTCGGCGATTTCGGCATGGAACGGCGCATCTGGACGCACTCACTCGGCCATACCGGCAGCCAGTTGATCCAGTGCTATCTGGAGAATCCAGACTATCCCAACACACATGCGCGCCGAGAATGGCTGCGCGTGGCCGCATCCATTGCCGGCTACTATGCCAAACATCAGACCGCCGACGGGGATCTGCCAGACATCATGGACGACGCCGGCCACGCCATTGTCACCGGCAAGCGACGCATCCCGGCGCGCGTGGTAGTGGCCGGCCTGTGGTCGCTAATGAGCCGGGCGACGGGCGATGCCACCTGGTTGGATTGCGCGCTGCGATTGGCGCGCGCGGTTCAGCCCGAGATCGACGCATACGGGTTCTACAACCAGATGATCGACGCGCTCTCCGCGCCGATCGACCTGATGGATGGCGAGGCCGCTTATTACGCGCTGGAGGGACTGGCGCCACTGTATGAGGCGACGCGCGCGCCGTGGGTGCTGGCGCTGTGTCAGAAAGCTGTCGCGTTTGGCCTGTGTTGGACGTACTTCTACGATCTGCCCAACGCCTACCGGGGTGTGGCGCGCGGCGGTCAGGCATGTCGCATGCCGGACTTTCCGTTGATCTATCCGATTGGGCCGGCCAAAGCGGTCGAACCGTTGTTGCGGCTGGCGCGCGCCACCGGCGATGCTCTCTATGCGCGCATGGCCGGGGAGATGGTGCGCTTCATCGGCCACTATCAGATCGACCAGCCGGACAAACCCTGGCACGGCGGCATGATTCACGCCCTCGACCAGTACAGCGGTCGCTTCTGGGGGCCGGACAAGTGCGGGCAGGTCGATTCCGGCATGGCCACCGGCAACAGTTTGGCCGCCATCGAATGCTGGCGAACTTTGTCGGCGCTGTCCGGCGACAGTACAATGCGCGCATGACACTCAGGCGCAAACTTAGCCCCATCCCTTTTACGCACGTTCGACTGGCCGATCAGTTCTGGACGCCGCGCATCGAGGTCAATCGCGCGGCAACTCTGCCGGCCGAATACGACATGCTGGCATCGACCGGCCGTATTGCCGCGCTGGATCTGAAATGGAAGAAGGGCCGGCCCAACCCGCCGCACATCTTCTGGGATTCGGACATTGCCAAATGGATTGAGGCGGCCAGTTATTCGCTGGCCACAAATCCCGACCCGGCGCTGGACAAACTGCTCGATCGCGTCATTGCGAAGCTGGCCAAAGCGCAGCAACCCGACGGCTACCTGAACTCGCATTACATTGTGTTCGAGCGCGAAGGGCTGGACAGGCGCTGGACGAATCTGCGCGACAACCACGAGCTGTACTGCGCCGGCCACCTGATGGAAGCTGCCGTGGCGCACTATCAGGCCACCGGCAAACGTTCGCTGCTGGACGTGATGCGCCGCTATGCAGATTACATCGACAGCGTGTTTGGCCGGGGCAAGGGCAAACTGCGCGGCTATTGCGGACACGAGGAAATCGAGCTGGCGCTGGTCAAGCTGTATCACGCCACCGGGGACGCGCGCTACCTCAAACTGGCGCAGTATTTTGTGGATGAGCGCGGCCAGCAGCCGCACTACTTCGATGTCGAAGCCCGCCGGCGCGGCGAAGATCCGCGCGCCTTCTGGGCCAGAACCTACGAGTACAACCAGTCGCACATTCCGGTGCGCGAGCAGCGCGTTGTCACCGGCCACGCCGTGCGCGCCATGTACCTGTACTCGGCTATGGCCGATCTGGCCAACGAAACCGGCGACGAGGCGCTGCTGACCGCCTGCGAGCGCATCTGGCACAGTGTGGTGGACGAGCGCATGTACATCACCGGCGGCATCGGCCCTTCTGCGCGCAACGAGGGCTTCACCGTGGCCTACGACCTGCCGGACGAAACTGCTTACGCCGAAACCTGCGCCGCCGTCGGCATGGTGTTTTGGAATCACCGCATGCTCCAGTTCAACGGCGACGGCAAGTATGCTGACGTGATGGAACGCGAGCTGTACAACGGCACGATCAGCGGCGTGTCGCTCGACGGGACAAGGTTTTTCTACGAAAACCCGCTGGCCTCGCGCGGCGCGCATCACCGCCAGGGCTGGTTCGATTGCGCGTGCTGCCCGCCCAACATCGCCCGCATGATCGCCAGCGTGGGCCAGTATTTCTACTCCGCCGGCGACGAGGCAATCTGGGTTCACCTGTACGCCTCAGGCGAGGCTGCCATCGCGCTGGGCGGGCGCTCGGTCGCGCTGCGCCAGACCACCCGCTATCCCTGGGATGGCGCGGCGCAGATCGACTTGCAGTTGGATCAGCCGGCTGCGTTCACCCTGCATGTGCGCATCCCCGGCTGGTGCGAGCGCCACACGGTTGCCGTCAATGGCAGGCGCGTCCAGGGCGCGCCGGAGCGGGGCTATCTGGCCATCACTCGCGTCTGGCAGAGCGGCGACACAGTGACCTTGAATCTGGACATGCCAGCGCGCCTGATTGCCGCGCACCCGCAAGTGCGGCAGATGGTAGGCCGCGTGGCGATTCAGCGCGGGCCGGTGGTGTATTGCCTCGAAGAAGTCGATAACCCCATCACGCCGCTCGACCGCATCGTGATCCCGCTGAACACGCGCTGGGAAGTGGACTATCGCCCCGATCTGCTGGGCGGCGTGGCCGTGCTGCGTGGCGCGGTCAGGGTGCTGGAGGCGGCCCCGGCGAGCAGTCTGTATGCGCCGGCCAGGCCGGCCCGCTACACCACCGCCGACGTCACCGCCGTGCCCTATTGTGTGTGGGACAACCGCGCGCCGGGCGAGATGCGCGTGTGGTTCCGCAGCAGTTGATCCAGAAAGCCCCCACTTTCGGGCCGCTGAAAGCAGCATGTTTACAGGGTTTCGGCCTGGGCGCAAATGGAGACTGTCGGCAGTCGTGTGGCTGTTCTGCGCGGCCTGTGCGACGCAGCCTGCTCCTGCCCCGCTCCCGCCGACCGCCACCGCGCCCGCGCCAACGCGGACGCCATCCGTTGCAACGCCCATCCCGCTGCCCACGCCTGAACCCGGCGCCCCGACGCTAATTGCCAGCCCCAATCCAAAATCCAAAGTCCAAAATCCAACATCACAGATCACCGCCACGATGGAGCGCCTCGGCGCGACGCCCTGCCCAGGCAGTGCGTTCACCTGCGTCACCCTCGACATGCCGCTCGACCATGACGCGCCTGTGACCGCGAGCAGCGCCACGATTCCGGTGGTGTTTGGGGTGCTGCCAGCTTCTAGCCTGCGCAAGGGCATGTTGGTCGTAGCCGTGGGCGGGCCGGGGTCGTCTGGTCTGGCGCTGGCCGACGCCTACGTGGATGCCTATGATCCGCGCCTCCGCGAGCGGTTCGACATCGTGTTCTTCGATCAGCGCGGAACCGGCCTGTCGCGCGGCATCCAATGTCCTCAGGCAGCAGCCGGCTACTTTGCCACTGACACCGCTGTCTATGGCCGCCGCGCCAACACGCCGGCCCAACGCGCGGCTTTGCTGGATGCGGCGCGCGCGTTTGCCGAGGACTGTGTGACACAGACCGGCGCCGCAGAGATGTTGCCCTTTTTGAGCACGCGCCAGGCGGTCGAAGACCTGGAACGTTTTCGACAGATCGTTGGCGCAGACCGGCTGTGGTTGTACGGCGAGAGCTACGGCACACAATTCGTCCAGACCTACGCCACGCGCCACCCGGCTCAGACAGCCGGCCTGGTGCTGGATGGGGCAGTCGATCTGACGCTATCGGCTGTGGACTACGCCGCCGAATCTGCGTTTGCCTTCGAGGACGCGCTGGCGCAGACGCTGGCGGCCTGCGCCAGCGATGCGCTGTGCGCGCACGATATGGCCGGCGACCCTGATGCCGCCTACGACCGGCTGCTGACGTCGGTGGAGCGGGGGCCGGTGGTGTTTCAGTTTCCGCTCAGCACGGGCGAGATGACTGCGCGCGCCCTGTCGCGCTCAGATATTGACACGGCGGTGGCAAGCTATCTCAGCGCGCCCGATGCGCGTCTGTTGATGTTGCGCGCCGTTGCCGCCGGGGCGCAGGGCGATTTCGTGCCCCTGGCGCGCCTGTTCTACAGCGCCCTGGGGCTGAATCCTGACACACTGGCAGCCGGGGCCAACCCGGCCTATTCGGACGCAGCGTACTATGCGGTGACGTGTCTGGACGATGCAGAGGCTGACAGTGAATCCCCGGTTGCGCGCGCAGCTGCGCGCGCAGCGGCCTGGTTGAACGCCGGCCAGGACGTTCTGGCGCGCGCGCCGCGCCTGGGGGCGGTGTTTTACAACGACCTGCCGTGTGTGTTCTGGCCGGCTGCGGGCCGGCGCGATCCGCGCCCTGCGCCGTTCGTCGCCCCCGGCATTCCCACGCTGGTGCTGGCCGCCACCGCCGATCCTCTCACACCTTTCGCCAATGGCGAGCGCGTGTTTCGCCGGCTGGACGACGGCTACCTTATCGCCACGCGCGGTGGGGCGCACGTCATGTTCGGGCGAGGCAACCGCTGTGTGGACAACGCGGTGGCGCGCTTTCTGGTGGAGGGGATTCCGCCGGCGCAGCGCGAGACGACATGCGAAGACATCTGGCTGGACCACTACACGCCCATCGCGCCGGCTGATGTGACGCGCTTCGCCGACCCGCTCGAAGCCATGCGCTCGCTGAACGACGAGATCGAGCACCTGCCGGATTACTTCTACTGGGATGGGGCCGACAGGGTTGCGGCGGGATGCGCGCGCGGGGGAAGGGTGTCTTTTGAGATGCGCGGCGAGCGGGTGGTGTTTGCGCTGGAGGCGTGCAGCTTCAGCCAGGGGCTGGCGTTCACGGGCGCCGGCGAATACGACTTGAAGGCCGATCGGTTCAGCCTGGAGGGGCGGGTCGATGGCGCGGCGACCGGCGCGCTGGTCTATGTGCGCGAAAGCGGCGGTCGGGCGCGGGTGACAGGCGAATATGCCGGCCAGCCGGTGGAGGTGACGCGCTAAAAGAGCAAGAACGGATTATTCTGGATCAGTTGGCCGCGCGACAAACGCAAACCGCAAAATGGATGCGGACCCAAAACACAGGAATTGAACCCGATGGCAATGACACCGTTTTACACACGATTTGGCAATCTGGCTTTTGAAGAGACGCGCGTTGTTATCCTTCAGGGCAGCCCCGATCTGCCCGATGGTGAATATGGCTTTCTCGAACTTTACTGTGATGAACCCGACTGTGATTGTCGGCGAGTCCTCATCCACGTGGTCTCAAAGGCAACAGGGCCGAGAATATGGGCGACAATCAACTACGGCTGGGAGACGGCCGACTACTACTACACCGCCTGGATGCGAGACAAAAAGTTAGCCAAATTGTTCGTTGGCGCAAAACTTGACCCGCTCAATCCCCAGACTCAGTATGCCGAGGCGTGTCTGAAGCTATTCAAGCGTATGCTGAAGGACCGAGCCTATGTGGATCGACTCAAGCGCCACTACCAGATGTTCAAAGATCAACTAAAACGGGAAGCAGGATTGGGGTAGCCTGAATCTCAAAAACACAGATTCACCACTGCCCCTCGAATCGCTCTTCCGGCCACACGCGCGCGATGTTGTGATAGCCGGCCTGCTCCCAGAAGCCCGGCTTGTCCACTGCGCTGAACTCCAGCCCGCGCAACCACTTGCCCCCTTTCCAGAAATAGCGCGTGTCCGGGTCCTGCGCCTGCGCAGGCCGCGCGCCGACCACCACCCGCAGCGGATAGCCGTGATCCGGCTCCAGCGGCTGACCGTTGTATTTGACGGCCAGCAGCGTGGTCGGCTTCAAAAAGTGCTCGATATCCAGGTTGGTGGTGAAGCCGTATTCGCAATGCTCGATGACGTATTTCGCCGTCGGCTTGAGCCTGACGATGCCCTGGTCGATCAAGTCTTGCAGCCACACGCCTTCCCAGACAGTGTCGAATTTGCTCCAGCGCGTCACGCAGTGGATGTCCATGGTGATGGCGCGCATGGGCAACTGCTGGAACTCGGCCCAGGTGAAGCGCCGCTCCTGCTCCACCTCGCCAAAAATGCGGAAGTCCCACTTGGTCATGTCGTAGTGCGGCACCGGCCCATAGTGCAGCACCGGGAACTTCTCGGTCAGCGCCTGGCCGGGGGGCAACCGGCCCATCTTGCGAATCTCGTTTTCCTTGTCCCTGCGACCAAACACATTCATGCAACCACCTCGCTGAATCGACCGATGATACGCCTGGCTGCGTGAGGCCGGGCTGATGCCCGCCTGATAGCCGGATAAGCCGGGCGGAAGGGGTCACACCGGCCCGGCGCTCCTTTGAGGCTGCTCGCCGGGCGACCGCTCGGGCGATGTCGATGCTTCGAGTCTGGGCGCCGCCGGCCGGCTCTGTTTGCGATGCAAAATTTCCTCAAGCGCGCTGTCTGTCTCCGGCAACCCTTGCGCCCGGCGCATGCGCGGCAGGTAGAAATCAAACGCCAGCGCATAGGCGGCCCCCACAAACGGGATGCTGAACAGCAACCCCCAGAATCCCAACAACTGCACGCCAATCGTCACCGACACCAGTTGCACCAGCCCCGGCACGCCCACGATGTCGCTCATGATGCGCGGCAGAACGATATAGGCTACCACCTGGTCGGCGATGAACAAGATGATCGTCACGGCCAGCGCCGCTTCGGGTCGGACGACCAGCACAATAATGGCGGCCACCAGAATGCCCAACGGCGACCCTAACAGTGGAATGAAGGACAAGATGGCGTATTGCAGCGAGATCACCACGCTGAAATTGATCTGGAACAGGCTGCACACCGCCAGCGCAACAGCGCCGCGAATCAGCGCCGCGAACACGTAACCGCGCAGATAGCCGGTGAAGGAGCGGTCCACGGCGGCAAAACTGGCGATCAACGGCTCGTGCGCCTCGCGCGGAATCAGCAGAAAGATCTGCCGCTGCAACAGCCGGCCTTCCATCGTCATAAACAGACTGAGAATCAGCATCAGCGCCAGTTGCGCCACCAGGTTGGCCGTGCCGGCTGCCAGGCTCAACGTTTGCTGGGCGATGTTGCCGATCGAATCGCGCACCTGGCCAGTGATGGCCTCGGCCGACAGAATCTGGTCGATGGCCGCCGGGTCCAGGCCGAACTGGAGCGCGAACGAAACCCACGCCGCCCGCAATTGGCCGGGCAGCGCCGTCGAAAACTCCGGCAGGCGATTGACGAAGGCGCGAATCTGATCCAGCGCAGTGGCGACGCCGATGGTCAAGAGGCCGGATACGATCACCAGAGCCGTGATGTAGACCAGACCGACCGCCACGCCGAACGGCATGCGCAGCCGAGACACGCGCTGGGCGGCCGGCGCTCCAAACCGGCGCTCTACCCATTGGACGATGAGCGGAGGCGCCGTCGCGCGGCGCAGACCATTGATGAATGGTCGCAACACCAGCGCAAGGAACCACGCGCCGGCCAGCACCGACAGCAGCCCGCTGATCGTCTGTCCGAACCGCCAGACCTGTTCGACAATCACAATGGTCAACGCGATGATGGCCAGGAGTGTGGCAATCCGGAAGGTCTTCTCTCGCGTCATGGTCTGTAAAACAGGCTGTCGCGCCAGGCGTCAGATGTCGGCCAGCTTGATTACGGTGACGCCGTCGCCGCCCTCGCCATCCTGGCCGGTCTCAAACGACTTGACCAGCGGGTTGTCTTTGATGGCTGTGCGGATCGCCCGGCGCAGCGCGCCCGTGCCTTTGCCATGAATGACGCGCACGAATGGCAGTGACGCCCGCGCTGCGCGCTCGAGATACTGATCCAACCGAGTCACGCCTTCATCGGAGGTCAGGCCGCGCAGATCGAGTTCCATGCCCGGCGACGCGGGACGGTCGAACGATTCGTATGCCGGTTCGGAGGGCTTTTCCTCCGCCGGCCCCGTGCGCAGACGCTCCAGGTCGCCCACCTTGACGCGCATTCTCATGCGGCCCACCTGCACATCGGCCTCGTCGCCGACGATGGCGCCGATGACGCCATCCGCGCCAAGCGAGCGCACGCGCACGCGATCGTTCGCCCGCAAGGGCCGCTTTTGCTGGAGCGGGGGAGGCCCCGGTCTGTGCGGCTCGCGCGCCGCTTCGCGCGCTGCTTCACGCGCCGCTTCACGCCCGGCCTGCTCTTCCAGTTGCCCGGCTTCGCGCTCCAGGGCCTTGACCTCGTCGAGCGGGCCGCCGGCGGCCAGCACCCGGCTGCGCAGCCGGCGCACCTCGGCGCGCAACGCCTCGACCTCGCGGTTCACATCGTCGCGCGCCTCGGCCAGCAATGCCCGGCGCTCCTCTTCGATTCCGGCCAGCCGCGCCCGAATCTTGTCTGCATTCGCCTCTGCTTCGCGCTGCGCCCGCGAGGCGGCCTGCCGGGCCGATTCAGCCTGGCGCTGCAACTTGGCAATCTCCGCCAGCATGTCCTCTGTGCGGGCATCGCTGGCGTCGATGTAGCTCTGCGCCTTCTGCAACACATCTGCCGGCACACCCAGGCGCTGCGCAATGGCAAAGGCGTTCGATTTGCCGGGCAAGCCGATCTGCAATTTGTACAACGGCCGCAGCGTCTCGTCGTCAAAAGCGACGCTGGCGTTCTCGGCGCCGTCAGTCATGTATGCCCACGCCTTCAGGTTCGGATAGTGCGTGGCAACGACGCAGAACGCGCCGGATTCGAGCAGATGCTCCAGGATGGCGCGCGCCAGGGCTGCGCCTTCGGTTGGATCAGTGCCCGCGCCCAACTCGTCGAGCAGCACCAGCGACTGCGCGTCCACCTTGTCCAGGAACGACACCAGATTGGTCAGGTGCGCGCTGAAGGTGGACAGGCTTTGCTCGATGGATTGTTCGTCGCCGATATCCGAATAGATGCTCTCGAACACAGGCAGCGCGGCGGATTCGGCCGGCACGTGCAACCCGCACTGGTGCATGGCCGCCAGCAGGCCGATCGTCTTCAGCGCCACGGTCTTGCCGCCGGTGTTTGGGCCGGTGATCACCAGCAGGCGCGCCTCGTCGTTCATCAGCACGTCGATCGGCACCACGCTGTCCGCTTTGAGCAGGGGGTGCCGGGCCTGGCGCAAGTCGATCGCGCGCGATGCGGGTGAACTGGCTTCCACCGCGCGAATGGCGTCGGCATATTTGGCCCTGGCCAGCGCCAGGTCAAATTGCGCCAGCGCTTCGACGGTGCGAATGATGAACGCGGCCTCCTGGCCGACCAGAGCAGACAGATTCCCCAGAATGCGCCGCACTTCGCGCGTCTCGGCCAACTGCAATTCGCGCCACTGGTTGTTCAATTCCAGCGTTGCCAGCGGCTCGATGAAGAGCGTCATCCCGCTTGCGCTCTGGTCGTGGATCAGGCCGGGAATGCGGCCCTTGTGATCGGCCTTGATCGGGATCACGTAGCGCCCGCCGCGCTGGGTGATGATCGGCTCCTGCAACCACGATGTGTTGCTGCCGTCGGTGATGAGGCGCTGGAGTTTCTGCATCAGCCGGTCGTGGACGATGCGCACCTCGCGCCGGACGCTCGACAACTCGGGCGACGCGCTGTCGCGCACCTCGGCTTTGTCGTCGATGCAGCGGGTGATCTCAGTCACCAGGCCGCCGCACGGCTCGATCTGATTCGTGATGGCCGTCAACTGCGGGTACATGGCCGCGTAGCGTGACAGGGCGCGCTGCACGTTGCGCGCGCTGGTCAGTGTGTCGCGGATGCTGAGCAATTCGGACGGGTCGAGCACGCCGCTGCGGGCCGCGAACTCGGCGCGCTCGCGCACGTCGCGCGCGCCGCCGATGCTCAGGTTGTCATTCACCAGCAGGGCCGCGCGGGCCTGAGTGGTCTCTGAAACCCGGCGTTGCACTTCAGCGGCTTCGGTGGCAGGGCGCAGGGCGCGCGCCAACTCGACGCTGGCGGAAAAGCTGCAATAGGACGTCAACCGCTCCAGAATCTTGGGCAATTCCAGGGTGTTCAGATGCTTCTCGTTCACGCGCAGGATTCTATCACCGTGACAATCGAGAGCGATTCAGTCGTTGGGTGGATGGGCCGGCCCAATGCGCGACGCGACCCTGGGCAAAGTGTATGCGCTATCTTAGGCGCGCTTAAGTCGAGTCTCAGTTGCCAGACTATGATTGGGACACGCGACATGCAAAAGCCAGCAGCGCCATCTCGCACCGCCGGCTGCGGCGAAAATTGCGGCAAAGGAATGGAAAATCCAATGATTCTGGTGACGGGCGCAAACGGGTACGTGGCAACACACACCATCAAGACGCTCCTCGCGATCAACAGGACGACACCGGCGATTCGCGCCCTGGTGCGCAGCCAGAGCCAGTCTGAAAAGATGCGCCGGCTGGGCAGCAGCGTCGAGCCGGTTGTGGGTGATGTCACCAACCCTGCATCGCTGGACGTCGCGATGCAGGGCGTCCACACGGTCATCCACCTGGCGGCGGTCAATCGTGATCGCGGCGCGGTGACGATGGAGCGCGTGAACGCGCAGGGCACAATCAACGTGGTCGATGCCGCCAGGCGCGCCGGCGCGCGACACATCGTGAACGTTGTGGGGCTGGGCGCGGACGCCAGGCGCCCTTATCCCCTTGCCCACACGCAGGGTGTTGGCGTGGACTACATCATGGCCAGCGGCATCCCGTACACGATTCTCGAGGCTTCAGTGATCTTCGGGGCCGGCGACGAATTCATCAACACCCTGGCCGGCCTGGCGCGCATTCCCCCGATCATGATTGTGCCGGGCGACGGCAAATCCAGGTTCCAGCCGATCGCAGTGCAGGATGTGGCGATGTGCGTTGTGCGGTCGCTGAACAACCCGCAAACCGTCAATGCGCGTTTGCAAATTTGTGGCAGCGAAGTGCTGACTTTGGAACAAATCATTGACGCTGTGATCGCCGAGCTGGGGGTCAGGCGCATCAAGCTACACATGCCGGTGGGGCTGCTGCGCATTGCTGTCGGCATCATGGACAAAGCGCTGCCAAAACCGCCCGTGACGCCCAGTCTGCTGGCGCAGCTTGGCGTGGACAACGTGGCGACTGACAACGCCACGGAGAAAGTGTTTGGAGTGCAGCCGATTCGCTTGCGCGAAGGCATTGGCTACGTTCGCGCGATGACGCTGGGCCTGCTGATCAAGCGTTCGCTGGGGCGAGCAGAGTATCGCTGAGCGGACAGGTTGCAGCTTTGTGAGGATGACATGAACAGCGAAATGCTGACTGCCACCATTGCGACGTTTGGTGTCGCCATTGTGGCGGCCATGAGCCTGCTGGTTGCGCAGCGCAAGGTCGCCGCACAGAGGGTTGCGCTGCAACGCGCGCGCGTTGGCGAGCGCCAGCGCCGGCGCAACACCAGCGCCCGTCACTGAAAATCGGGCGCCGGGCTATGGCCGTTGTTGAATCGTCGTTCTTCGTGCGCGCTCCGCTTGAGGCAGTCTGGGAGTTTCACAACGATCCGCGCGCGCTGCCTGCGATCATGCCGCGCCTGTTCGGGCTGCGCATCGAGCAGTTTGACGCGCCGATGCGCGCCGGCAGCCGCGTGACCCTTTCGATGGGCGCCGGCCCTTTGCGGCGGCGCTGGGTCTTGCAAGTGATCGCGCACGAGCCGCCGCGCCAGTTTGTGGACGAGCAACTGCCCGGCCAGGGGCCGTTCAAACGCTGGCGCCACACGCATCGCTTCGAGCCGGCCAGTGGCGGCGCGCGTGTCATCGACCGCATCGAGTATGAACTGCCGTTCGGAGCGCTGGGCAGAATGGCGGCCGCCATCGGCGGCGCGCTGATGATGAGATTGATCTTTGCGTCCCGCCAGACGGCGACCCGCAAGGCGCTGGAACCGGCAGCGTGTTCGGGGACGACGACTGGCGTTTCTGTGTAGCCGGCTTGCATTCGGCTTCCCTGTGTGAGATTTAGTTCTGTGCTTCAGGCGTATCACGCAAGCCGGCGACACCAGTTGAAGCCTGGCCGTTGCCTCCTGACGGCCAGGCTTCTCTGCCGATCTGAGGAGCTGACATTATGGCTGTGGATTTGAAGGGTATGAGTGTGTTGATCACCGGCGCCAGCCGGGGCATCGGGCGCGCGACAGCGCTGCAACTGGCCGAACGCGGCGCGGCGCTGACGCTGGCTGCGCGCAACTATGCGCCGCTATCGCGCGTTGCGGAGGACGTTCGCCAGCAGGGCGGACAGGCCATCGCCGTGCCGGCCGATGTGACGCAGCGCGCTCAGGTGAGCGATCTGGTGAGCGAGGCCGTCGCCACCTGGGGTCGCATCGACGCGCTGGTGAACTGCGCCGGCCAGGGTGTGATCCGCCCGGCGCTGGAACTGAGCGATGACGACATCGACCGAATGCTGTCGGTCAACACCAAAGGCGTCATTCTGGTGACGCAGGCCGTTGTGGGTGAGATGCTGAAAACGGCTGCGCAGCGCGCGCCCGGCCGGCCTGTTGGCCGTGTTATCACGCCGGTCGGCACGATGGGCCGCTACGTCATGCGCGGCAGCGCCGCCTACAGCGCCAGCAAGTGGGGCGCGGCTGGCGCGCTTAAAGCCATGGCCACCGAGTTTCAGCGCCAGGGCGTGCAGTTCACGCTGCTTTATCTCGGCGGGGTGGACTCGAACTTCTGGGACACGATCGATATGCCGGTGCAGCGCGACAAGATGCTGCGGCCCGATGAAGCCGCCGACGCCATCCTGCGCGCCCTCGAAGCGCCGGCGCACAGCGTGCTGAACGAAGTCGTGCTGCAACCCGAAAGCCACCAGTATTTGTAATAGCAGACCCCCGGACTGTCATCAGGCCGGGGGTCGCCAGTCAAAAGCGGGGGCGTTCGCCGTGGCGCGTCAGCTCTGGCGGGCATATTGCCCGAACAGGTGCGCGCTCAGAACTTGCAGATAGGGCAGGATCAGCAATCCCAGCGCGAGCGTCACAATCTGACCGATGCAGGGAATGATGTTGATAACGCCAACGATGACGCCGATGACGATGCCTGCCACGATCAGAACCACAATCGACAGGATGTAGTCGCCGAGGGTGCGCCTGGCGATCGCCCACAGTTCCCCAAGCCGAAGGCAGGCGGCGATAGTGTCCGTGCGGGCGAGCTGGATATAGATGGCCGGCGCGAGCAGGGCCAGCGCCAATCCGTAGACGCCCACCACGCACAGCAGCACTGTGGATGTGCCGAGAAAGGCGACGGCGAATGCGTCGTCGCCGGCGTCGCTTGCGCCGGCGCCCAGCGCAGGCAGCACGGTGGCAACACACACAATGACGAACATCGGCAACGCCGGGATGAAGTTAACCACAGCCAGCTTAAGGCCGGTGACAAACTTGGCGCCCAGATCATCCCAGGTTGGAAGGGGGATATCCTGGCCCCGCGACACGCTCTTGAGATGGTCGATGGCGTAGCCGAAGCCGGCCAGGTTGAGAATGGGGACGATGTTGATCAGACCGCCGATCAGAAACTTGGAAATCCAGTTTTGATCTTCGAACGGGTGCTGCGCAGCGCGACCGATGTCAATCATGATGATCCTCCGGAGATAGTCGTTTCACATCACATGGAAGGCGCCGCTGGCGCAGCCGGCTTGTTGCCGATGACGGCCGCGCCGATCAATCCGCCGATGATGCCGAAAATCGCGTTGACAATCAGGCCGAACAGCAGGCTGATGATCGAGACGCCGCCGGAAGCAACCAGTTGCTGAAACATCTGACGTGACTCTGCGTCTGGCAACTGGTCGAGCACTGGCGCCAGAGCCGCTGTTGTGGCGCCACCCAGAACAACGCCGAGCAGCCAGCTAATCACTGCGCCGATCAAGGCGGCGACGAGGCCGATCACGACGCCCTGTCCGGTCGTAACAATGACGCCGTTCTCGTTGCGCTTGTACAACCAGACGGCGAAGATTGCGCCGCCCCACACCCATCCACACAGCAGGCAGTTCACCAGACTGAGAATCGGCACAGAACTGAGAATGCCCATGGCAACGCCGGCGATGCCGGCCGCTATCAATAGTGAGCGCGTATTCAACTGCATGTCGTTCCTCCTGTTGCGAGCAAAATGAACCCAATCACACGGGGCTGAATATAGCACCACTCAAGCGCGTCATTTCACATCACAGTTGAATCGAGCCAATCCAGGCCCATAGCGCCAGCAGCGCCGCATAGGCTAGCCGGCCGGCGATCGCATGGACGACTGCGCCCACTCCCACGCACGCGGCGGTGGCGAGCGCAACCCGCCTCGGCTTGCCCGGCGTCAGGGCAGCCAGGGCAACGCCCAGCGCGACAGCGGCCAGCGCATCGCCGGCCAGACTCAGAAGCGGAACGACGCCGGCCCAGCGCCACACGCTGGCAAACCCGGCCACGCGCAACACCGGCCGCAGCGCCAGCGCAGCGCGCAACCAGCGCGATGCCAGGAGCGCAGCCAGCGCCGAGACACACACCCACGCCAGCAGCGCCGCAGCGATGCCGGCCAGCGCGCTGGCAATGAGGGCCTCTGCTGACAGGCCGGCCATCAACCCGCCCGCGCCGTTTACGATCAGGCCGCCGGCCGCCACAATGGCGGCTGCTGCGCCTGTGACAGACGCCTGCGCGATTTCCCGAAATGCGCTCGGCCGGAAAAGAGCCAGCCCGATCCACCTCTGTTCTGGAGCGTCGCTTTGCATGACCGTCTCGACTTGCCGGATTGCGCCCGCAATGTTGCGCTACAGCAGCCGCGCGAACAAATAGGCCGAGACAACCAGGCCGACAACGATGACAAATCCACGCACGGCGCTCTGGTTGACGCGCTTCGCCAGCCGCGCCCCGCCGTAACCGCCGATGATGGCGCCGGCGGCCATCAGAATGGCCAGCGGCCAGACCACCTTCTGCTCGATGATAAACACCACGAGCGCCACGCCGTTGATTGCAACCGCCAGCACTGTCTTGACGCCGTTCATGCGGTGGATATTGCGCAGGCCCATGATGCTGAGCGAGGCCAGCATCAGGATGCCGATGCCGGCGCCAAAGTATCCGCCATAGGCCGCCACCAGAATCTGGAACGTGACGCCCCACAGGTTGCCGATCCAGGTCACCGGCTTCTCTTCTTTCGCGTCGTTTCTGGCCAGCCGGTTGAACAGATCGCGCCCTGCAAACAGCAGTGTGGCAAACAACACCAGGAAGGGCACGACGTAGTTGAAGATTTCGGGCGGCGTAACGACCAGCGCAATGGCGCCCAGCACGCCGCCGATGACGCTGGGGATGAACAGGGTGATCAGCAGCCGGCCCTGAGTGCGAATTTCTTCACGGTACGCGAAAGCGCTGCTGGCCGAGCCGGGAACGAGGGCGGCGGTATTGGTGGCGTTCGCCAGAATGGCCGGCACGCCGGCTGCCAGCAGCGATGGAAAAGAGATCAGCGTGCCGCCGCCGGCCACCGAATTGATTGCGCCGGCGACAATCGCGGCGGCAAACAGCAAAACGAGATTGGGGATGTCCATGCGATGGATTACAGAGCACAGATTACAGAGCGCACGGGCTGATCTCGTCTGTTGTCTGTTGTCTGTTGTCTGTTGTCTGTTGTCTGTGGTCTCACACCACGAACTGGCCGTTCTGGTAGAACACAATGCCGTCGGCGGTCATGGTGACGCCGGTGGTGTCGGTGATCATGTCCCAGTGCACGGCGCTCTTGTTCTGTGCGCCGGTGTCAGGATAGCCGGCGCCCACAGCGGTGTGCATCGTGCCGCCGATCTTCTCGTCGAACAGGATGTTGCGCGAGAAGCGGGTGATGCCATAGTTCGTCCCGATAGCGAACTCGCCCAGCGTGCGCGCGCCGGCGTCGGTGTCGAGCACCTTGTTGAGCAGCTCCTCGCCCTTGTCGGCAGTCGCTTTGACCACCCGGCCATTCTCAAACCACAGTTTGACGCCGCTGACCTCGCGCCCGTTGTAGATGGCCGGATAGGTGTACTGCGCCCAGCCGTTGACGGAATCCTCGACCGGGCCGGTGAAAATCTCGCCATCTGGGAAATTGCGCTTGCCCTGCGAGTTGAGAAACACGCGCCCCTCGATGCTCAGCGATAGTTCAACGTTCGGCCCGTGTATCTCGATGCGCCGCTTGCCGTTGAGAAAGTCCACGTAGCGCTGCTGGCGGGTGCCCAGCGCGCGCCAACTGGCCACCGGATCGGCGTCATTCAACAGGCAGGCGCCGAACACGAATTCGGTGAACTCGGTCAGGCTCATCTCGGCTTCCATAGCGTAGGCTTCGGTGGGGAACAAAGTCACACACCAGTTGTACCTGCCCTGCGCCGACAACTCCATGCGCTTGTTGAGTATGGGGCGCTGCGCAGCCTGCTGGCGCACGATGGCGTCAGGATTGACGCTGGACAGCCGGCGCGTGTTGGTCTCGCAGCCGATGCGGATGTAGGCGTCGAACTGCTCGACCGAGATTTTGTCCACCGGCGAGACGAAGTCGAGCTGGCCGTCGCGGGCGTGCTGGTAGAAAATCTCCTGAGCGCCGGGCACATCGGCGCGCAGGTAGGCATTGCCGCCGGCTTTCAGAATCTCGCGATAAATCGACAGCAGCAACGGTTGCGCGGCAAAGCCCTGGCTCCACACGTACACCGTCTGTCCGGGTTTCACTTCGATTGAATAGTTGACGATGACTTTGGCCATCTTGTCGAAACGGGGATCGTACATGCGATGAAACCGCCTGATTGTGGTTGTCTCAGGCGTCGGACTGCTCACAGATGTCCGGCGCCTGGTGTTAAGATGGCTCATAGCATACACCAGCCGGTGTGCTGTGGAGGTTGAGATGCGACAGGAATTTGCCCTTGCGGCTCAGGAAGCGACGACCCCTCGCGTCACTGTCGAGGACATGTATCACACGCCGCGCGACGGGCGGAAGTACGAACTCATCGAAGGAGAATTCACCATGACGCCGGCCGGCATGAAGCACGAAGCTATCGGAATCAATCTGGCTGTCAAGCTCGTGCGCTATCTGGAGAAGAACCCACTAGGCCAGGTTTTCGGTTCCAGCGCCGGCTATCGGTTGGCTGACAATATCGTGCTCTCGCCCGACGTGTCTTTTGTGCGCGCCGAACGGTTGCCCGGCGGCGTTGCGCCCGAAGGCTTTGGCGAGTTCGCGCCCGACCTGGCGGTGGAAATCATCTCGCCGGGAGACAACATCACCGACATCGAGCGCAAGGTGCAGTTGTACCTGTCCCACGGCGCGGGGCTGGTGTGGGTGATCAATCCCCGGCTGGCGCGCGCCACCGTCTACCGACCGGACGGCTCGGCGCGCGTGTTGCAGGCGCAGGACGCGCTGGATGGCGAGACGGTGCTGCCGGGCTTCACCTGCCGGCTGACTGACCTTCTAGCGGGAGTGATGTAGCTACCAGACCTTTGGGAGGCGGGCCGGCGGACGCCCGGCCCAACACCGCCACGGCCCGATCGGTCAGAAAGAACGTCGCAGCGGGGAACTTCTTGTTGCTGTCGAGCAGCCGGCTGTCTACGAGACGGTGAACGTCGGCCTCGGACACGGTTTCGGCTGCGCCATCTGGCCGGCGCAGCAGATACACCTTGCGGCCCTCCAGGTCGCGGTGCGCCTTAAGCGAGCCCCCTTGGGCCAGCGCGCCCAACAGTTCCCTTTCGCGGCGCGTCAATCGCATGGCGCCTACCCCAGGTCGTGAATGTATTCCTGAAGTTTGCGCTGGTTGATCTTGATGTAATCGTCTGTGATGATCTGATCCATCTCCTCCGGGCTGAGACGGTAACTCAGAATCTTCAGCGCATCCTCCGGCGACTGGCCGTAAGCCAGCTTCTTCTTGCCGTTCTTCAGGCTGAACAAATACATGTAGTGCGGATTGCTGAAGCTGCTCATCTGGATTTTGGATTTTGGATTTTGGATTTTGGATTGGGACGCCGGCGAATCCCGAATCTAAAATCGAAAATCCAAAATGGATCAGGCTTTGGTCAGCGCATCGATGAAGACGCTGCGGCGCTGGCGAGCCAGCTCCGGCAAACCACGATTGATTTCGTCGTCATACTTGCCGGCCAGCAGCTCGCGGTAAAAGGCGTAGTCGATGCCTTTTACCTTTTCGTCGTCGGGGAAGCGATGATAGTTTTCCTTCGACATCAGGCTCTTGCCTTCGGCGATCAACTGGTAGCCCAGCGCCGAGCCGGGGTAGGGCGCGTAGAACGAAATGGACGGCATGATGCGCCGGGTGTATTTCACCATGCGCATGGTCTTGATGGCGTCTTCGCGCGTTTCGCCCGGGATGCCCAGCATGATGTTGGACCAGAACACCGGCGCGGGCCGGCCCTGCGCTTCCAGCTCGTCCGCGATCTTGTGCAGCAGGTCAATGGCAAAGTAGTTGTCCTCTTCAGTGCATTCTTTGTTGATGATCTTCAGCACGCGATCACTGCCGGACTCGAAGCCGATCGAAACGGTCATCCAGTTGGTTTCCTTGATGAGGGCCTCGAAAAGGTGCGGCCACTGGCGCACCGTGTCGGCGCGACCGGCCGCCCAGTAGGGCCACGCCTTGCGCGCCTTGCGCGGGTATTTCTCAATCCATTCCTCCAGCCAGCTTGGGTTCTGGAAGAACATCGAGTCGTGAATGACCACTGATCCAAGCGGCCCGTACATGCGGTCGAGATAGTTGAGTTCGTCGATCACCATCTCGACCGGACGGCGCCCCATGTTCGGGATGTACGAGTTCTCGTTGCAGAAGACGCATTGCCAGGGGCATACCCGGCTGGTGAGAATGGTCGCCACCTTGGGCGGTCCCCAGCCGCACTCCGGCTCCAATGGCCAGTTGAATTTCTTCGCCAGTTTGCTGCTGGCCGGCTTTGGCCACAGCGTCCGGTCGATCATCGGCCATTCTTCCATCGATCGGGCGCCCATGCCCAGGATGACGCGCGGAAACGAGAGAGGGTCGCTGACGATATCGACGATGTTCTTCTCGCCCGGCCCCTGAACGATGCGATCAAATTCAGGCACCGCCTCCATTTCGTCCAGCGCCACGGTAGCGTGCATGCCGCCGACGATGACAACGCCTTTGGGGTTGACTTCCTTGAAAATTTTCGCCGAGCGATAGGCGACCGGGTAGGTGTAGCTGCGCACGTTCATGATGAGCATGTCGTACCCGCCGGCTGCCATTCGCGCGCGCACTTGGTCCCACGAAACGCACTGGCGCGTAGAAAAGCAGTCGGTCATCAGGCCGTTCTGGTGAAGGATGGTGCGCAGCAGGCCCAGGCCGTGGTCCTGCCATTGCTCATGCGGGCCAGCCGGGTTGACCAGGTCGCCCAGGTCGCCCAGGTCGAGCCACAACCTTTTCGGCCCGGCTTTTTTCAGAAAGGTAGCCGCTCCGGGCCGCCAAAGTTCAGCCATGTATCGCTTCTCCTGCGCGGGTTTCAGAATCAGTGGCAGCCGCAGCCAGAGCCGCACGAGGCGCCTTCTTCGTCGTCGCCGGCTGAGTCCTTCGCGCGGAATGAATGGCCGCAACCGCAGGAAGCGACCGCATTAGGATTGTCTATCTTGAACCCGCCGCCCATCAGTGTGTCAACGAAGTCGATGGTGGCGCCGGCCAGATACATCAAGCTGGTGGGGTCAACAAAGAGCGACACGCCATTTTGCTCGACGACGGTGTCAAAGTCGCGGGCCTTTGGCTCGAAGGCCATGCCATATTGCAGCCCCGAGCAGCCGCCGCCGGCCACAAACACGCGCAACCCATAGCTCGGAATGTTGCGCTCGGCCAGCAACTGGCGCAGCTTGCCCTCCGCTGCCGCTGTTAACCTCAATGCCGGCGTTTCTACCTCAGCCGGGGCATTCGTCTGCACATCCACTTCCATTGCGGTTGTTGCCATTTTCAAAACACCTCTCAAAAACTATTGTCCACTTGATCCGGGCGAAGCCGGGATTCTACACCGTCCGCATGACGCAAAGCGGGTTGCTCAGGCGCCTGGCAGCGTCATGACGTAGGAGCAGGCAGCGTCACCATTGCTGATGCGCTCCTCCACAACAGGCTTCAATCCCAAAAGTTGCGACACCAGCGCCAGATCAAGCCGGCAGAACTCCGCGTTCGACCGGCTCAATTCATGATAAGGGCAGTTGCGCGTGCGCAGCGCCACCCGCCCCGACGACAGACGCTCCCAACTCGCCTCGTAGCCCCGCGCGTTGAGGTATCGCACTGCGGCGTCAAGGCGGCGCTCGATTGGCGCGTCGCCGGGGGGGAGCGCCGCTTCGGCCGCCATGCGCGAGGCGACGCCGGCCAGAATGCGCTCCATCTCGGCTTCGGACAGACGTTCGCGAATTTCACTCACCATCAGGTGCGCAAATCCCTGGTAGTTCTTGGGAAAATGCGACAGCGCCGCCGGGGTCAGCCGGAAGGTGTATTGTGGCCGGCCGGGCGTGTCACGACGCCGGATTTCTGGCGACTCCACCAGTCCTTCCGCCCTCAGGATATCCAGGTGGTGCCGCACCGTGACCGGCGTGAGCGCCAGCTCGCTGGCCAGGTCGTCCACTGTCAGCGCCCGTCTGTCCCGCAGCAATTCCAGAATACGCTGTCGCGTTGCCTGCATACCGGCGATTGTAAGGATTCCGATTAATTTGTCAAACAGCAGTCTTTTTTATTATGGCGTGCCGGACCGGTTTTCAGCCGGCTGGCGCTTGCCTGTCCAGCGGCACGATGATGGAGATGCGCGTGCCATGGCCAGGCGATGACTCCACTTCGAGCTGGCCATCGATTGACCGCGCCCGCTCGCGCATGATTTGCAGCCCAAAATGCCGGCGCGCGATCCACTCCGTCGACTGCTCATCGAATCCGCGCCCGTCGTCCTGCACCAGACCCGTCAGGAGGCCGTCGATGATGTCGAAGCTGATCTTCACATGCTGCGCGTGGGCGTGTTTGCGGACATTGGCCAGCGCCTCTTGCACGATGCGTGTGAGTTGCAGCGATGTTTCGGGATCGAGCGCCGCCTGTTCGACTGCCGGCGTCAGCGTGAGGGTCAGGCGGGCGCCGGTTCCGTCGATCTCGAAGCCGCGCGCGCACGCCTGCAACGCTGCCGCAAAGCCCTCTGGCGCGACGCGCACGTACAAATCGCGGATTTGTTGGCGGATTTCGGCCTGCGCCTCCTGGGCGGAGTCGATGATGTGTTCCAGCAGCGTGTCTGCGCCTGCGGAATCGCCGCGCGCCAGCAGCTCGCGCGCCGAGAAGGCTTGCAGTTTGACGAAACTCAATAACTGGCACACGTTGTCGTGCAGCTCGGCGGCCAGGCGCTCGCGTTCCTCGATGGCGGCGTCGGCGCGCTGTTGTTGGATCTGCTCGCGCTCCACGCGCCGCCGCTGCAAGACCACATCGATGGCCATGCGCAAGTCGCGCTCGGTGAACGGTTTGAGGAGATAGCCGTAGGGCCTGGCGCCTTCAATCAGCTCCAGCGGGGGCGGAGCAGAGCGCGTGACGACCAGGATGACGGGAACGTCATACATGACCTGCAAATGCTGGGCCAGTTCGATTCCATCCATGCGGCCGGCCAGCTCAACATCGACCAGCGCCAGGTCGGGGCGCGATCGGGCAGCGCATTGCAGCGCATCCTCTTCCGATCTCGCCTCAGCGACAACGACCTGCCCGATGCCGACGACAGCA